>Ga0209611_10001535_pt1 | contig 39683 bp, 31 predicted proteins | sample S1TSphgellanicum_3_FD_187693 | JGI IMG/M metagenome (GOLD analysis project Ga0209611, IMG submission 187693) | Host-associated microbial communities from peat moss isolated from Minnesota, USA - S1T2_Fc - Sphagnum magellanicum MG (SPAdes) (version 2) | ecosystem: Host-associated > Plants > Peat...
GGGGGGGGGGGGGGGAAGGCGCCAAGAAAAAAAGAAAGAAAGAAAGAGCAATTAGGGTGGTGGACGATCGACCAAAAAAGGCTACGAAGAAAGATCTTTCTTCTTTTTCAACTTCTTCGCAAACACGGCTGCTGCTGCTGCGGCATGGAGTGCGTGGTGCAGGGCATCATAGAAGCCAAGGTCTGATGTAACCCTAAACCTTTCCTGCCAAGCTCTCCTTTTTATCTTCTTCCCCTGTTTCTTCTTTTTTTCTTTTTTCTTTTTTTTCCTTTTTTCTGTTCTTTTGCAGCTTCTGTTTCGAGGTTGATTCTTGTGGATGTATGAGCATGGATGATGATGAGAGGAGAGGCCACTAGATCATGTGGGCCCTCCTGTTTCAGCTGTGGGTTTGGTGCTATATAGAGGCATGCACTCTTTCGTGATTTCTCATTCCCCTTCCTCTCCTGCACTACTAGTACTATGTGGAACAGTTAGTTGTTCTTGTGCTCTTGAATGAGTGAATGACCGACTGTGAAATGTCTGTCTCATTTCATGTTTTTCTTGCTGTTTTGGGTGTTTGCAGAATCCCTTAGTCATGTTTGCGCCTGTATTTTTGTTTTGTGAATCCTTGTAGTGTGTCATGTGGAGTACTATTACCAGTCAATTCTTCATGGGCTTATTGTTTGATTATCAAGAGCAAGATGTCTCAACTGCCATATAATTTGCTAGTTGTTGCTGTCTGCTCGAGCAATAAACTGGTTCTTGCAGTTTATTTTTTGGTTGTTGTCATTATCTGGTTGGGATTCTAGTTTATAGGATGGAAAATGAACATGTAGTCTGTAGATAATTGTCTGTCTGAATGGCAATTATGTGGACAATCTTGAAATCCTTTTGTCGTGATTCCTATGTATGGGGACTTTATTGTGATTTGAATGGCAACCTGTTGCAATCCTACTTTTTTTTTTTGGTAGGGATATTCTCAGAGAGTATGATGATTTCTTTGGACTTGTGACTTGGAGCAGCAGAAGCTGTTATTGTTCATCAGTGGGTTTGTAATGTGCTGTAATGCTATGTTCCTGCATCTGCACCTGCACCAAAGTTTCACCATAAAAATGTCTCATGCATCATTGTGACACTCCTCTCTACTTGGTCAAAATACATTACCAAGTGGAGAGTAGAATGGGACAAGTAGGACACATTGGTGCAGGGTGCAGTGCAGAAACATTGCATTCCAGCTGATAATTTTTCTAACTTTTCTCAGTAAAAAATAATTGTAGATATCTCTCACTTACTTGCAATTCATGGGTCCCTTGTTATGTCAACAGCATGTGGATGCATTGGAGGTACTACTACAGGGTCTCTGTGGGGGCCTAAGGGAAACTGTGAAGGTTCATGAAATCTGTCTCAAGACGGGTCCAAATTTGGGTAAGTCTGTCACCCTGCTCAAACCTTCTTGTCTGCTGTACAATTCATGATTTGAATTGCATGTTGTGTGAAAAATTTAATTATGTGGTGTGAATAGCATTAGACACATGGAAGCTGGGTGTATCAATCAATGTGGATTGTGAGCAAGTGTTTGAATGGTGATCACAATGTCCTTTTCCAGGGGCTGTTCCATCAGAAGTCCACCTTTTATGTTCATTGACCCAACCAGAACCTGTTTGGTAAGTGTCTCGTTCTTGACAACCTCTGGAGCACATCCATATTGAGCTTGTTGCCTAGACTGCCATTTTTCTTTTCACTAATAGTTGGGAGGGGGAACTGGGGGAGGGGAGGACACATGTTTGTTCTAGAAATGTTGTTCTCATGTAGTTGGACATCTGACAAAAGAAGAAGTTACTGATATCCAAGACCACTACTTACATGGTGTCTGACCAGTTGTAAGCTTCCATGTTGCACCATAGGTTCCTTATGGTTGATTTCCCAAAACTGTATTACATTGAGCTTGACTGCTATTTTTGGAGAGGGTTTGGGTGCAGGAGGGTGCGACACACAGGGGGTGCAATGAGAGGAGCAGGAGCTGAGCAGTTACCAGCTCTCGTGCGGCCTGTGCTTGAATCTGGAATTGGCAACAGTGCACTCCGCTTTATGTATGCACTTGGTTACAAGTTAGATTATGAACTCTTGCGTTCTGGCTTTTCCTTCCAATTTCATCGAACAATCCCTGTCAATGTCAACATTACTGTTAGTGTGACAGCTGTAAACCGACTGCCTAAAATGCATACTCTAGATGAGGCAGTGCCTGTGACACCTGGGTTGCACCTGGTACAGCTGACAGCACCTGCATCCCCAGACAACTACTCTGAAGTTGTTGGTGCCATATCCACTTTTGCTGAGTTTCTGGCCCCGTATGTACTCCTTACTACTTTGTGCCTATTATGCCCGTTGGTTTTTCTTATGTGTAATTGATGTTTTGAGAGCATGCAGGATGACTCTGGGAATAGGCAATAATGTGTGAAAGTGTGGCTTTTCTGTGCAGCCTGCTGCACCTTTCAAAACCTGGTGTCTTTGCAGGAATTGTACCGACAGCATCCACAGCAGCTGCTGCTCTTGTCTCAAGGGGTGGTGTAACCAAAGTGTTGTAGGGCTCCTGAAACTCCATCAGTGGTAGTGTGCCAGCAGGGCTTTTAGACATCTTCATGAAGGTCTCATGGTCCTTAGTTTGTAGGCAATTCAAGTTCTTGACTGCAAAACATGCAGCAGATTATCTTTTGTTAGCTTATCCTTAGATGTACAAGATTTTGACAGAAGGTGAGAATGATGCAATTTGGTCTGGGCCTTGATCCCCCTGTTCTCTTTTGTTGATAAATAAAGACTAGTGTTGGCAACACAAATGCTTCATGAACTTTTCCAAAAAATGTGAAGAAGCTTGGCATCTGGAAAGCACTGATTTTCACCTTCAAAGTTCATGCTCCAAGGTCACAAAAAATGCAATGGCCGTGTGGGTCTTGAAACATATATGGCTTTCTGGAAGGGAACATATGAAACTGTAGTTGATTGCAATATTAGTCCCCGTAAATATGTTACCTCTCCTTACACAATGCCAAGATTTTTGTTGTTGGGAGGATTGTAATGTCATATTGTATATGCTATGATATGATTTTTCAAAGAATTGGGCCACATTTATTGGAAAGATTGACATATAGTATCCGCCTGTCTACTTTCTTTGCTCATTTTATTCATATACTTTCTTTGTGAAACCCACAGTTTTGGAAGAGGGCCTGCATTGTCAATCACCCTGTTTATGGCAGAACTGGAAGTGTTCAAATTGTGGCCAATTAGTGAGCTGGAAATGTGTATCGACAAACTTCAAGTGTTCCAACTTTCAATTGTGGCCAATTGGTTGGCTGGAAATGTGTATCGACAAAACCTCAAGTGTTCCAATTGTGGCCAATTAGTCTGCTGGGAAACATGACAAAACCTCAACATTTGCATCTCGTGTGCATGGATCTACAGTAAGATGATAGAGCACAGCATTGCTTGTGGGACCTCAATTGTGACAGTTCCCGGTTTCTTCACAACATAAAGTCAAAAGAAGTCTTTATTTGACGTCTTTCCCCATCTCCATTTCCCCCAAATAGATGTGGTCCTGGTTCCTTCCTCTAACAAAAATCTCATCAATAACATGGGATCCAATGCCAAATTTCAATCTCTTTAGGTCACAGGTATGCAAGCGTGACTTAGGACCAGAAATTGACATATTGTGCCATAATTTTGTCCTGAACTTTTTCCTCAAGACACCCAACCAAGGTAATTTTTACCATTTTGTGATATTAAAAATTTGCCAAAATTTTCATAGAAAAGACAAATTAGTTGAATTTACACCAGAAAATCACTTTTTTGCACCAAAATTACCCATTTAAAAAACAGGGCAATTTTTTTGGGAGGGGGTGGGGGGAGAGGAGAGCTGCACCCTAGCTCATATATTGTGCTATTCAGCCTTTATAATGTAGTGGTTCGGGTCTGCGAAACCAAAATTCATTGTGTGCATCTCCAGCGGTGCTCAGTATGTGATCCAGCACAGTAAAATTCGATGAAGAAAAGTCAAAATCTGGCGGTTTCGCTCAGGAAACCTGTTTAGGCTCAGCATGATTGCAAAATTTGCTGTGGCTGATAAAGGGCGCAGCAAGGGTGTGCACCTGCACAAAAGAGTGTAATAAATATGATGTGACTGCCGCTCAGTGTTTTTGATTGGCCCAGGTGGTTCGCTATCAGTAGTTCCCCACCTATTTGCTATCCCAGTTTCAGTTTTATGGGTGGGGTTGCAAAAAATTAAATAACTAAACTTGGATGTGAAAAACAATTTTGCAGGGTTGCATGCTGAGCACCGCTGGAGATGCTTTAAGCCATTGTCTGAATTTTGCCATCAGTAGATGGTCATGATGGGCTAACATGGAGAGGGTCCAAAAAGGACCGGTATTTTCATTCAGGCCCCTATTAAACTACTTTTGATCTATCATCCAATACACAGATGACATCACCCAAATCTTTTGTTCCATCTCTGCTGGTGAGTGACGTCTCTAAAAGACAAAAATGCAACTTGGAACAGTCTTAAGCAGGCAATAGGACTACCACATGACCAATCCTATCTCCTTCCAATGATGACCTCTCCAAAACGCCAAAAAGCAACAAGTTTGAGTAGCCTTGGGGAGGCTCTATGACCACATAAACATTCATATATCACCATCCAATGATGACATCAAATATTGAGAGAAAAAAAAGGTATACTTTGGAGTTGGCTTTCCAAGCCCACCCCCAATGACGTCTATTCTTTTCCTATCTTTTCCCCTGGGTGACCTTGTAAAGCCAAGCCTTGAACTTAGCTTTCCAAAGGGCTCCTTTGATTGGCTATTGGCTTTCAGTAATGCCCCACTAGTGCTCATTGAGATTGTGAAGAGATCAGGTGAAGTTATCTCTTTGTCTGCACCCCCTTCCCTCACCCCAACCCAGTCTTTGAATGCAGCAAAGATAATCACAAACAACAAATACCTTAGCTATGGTCAGCCAAGCTAACAATCATTAACATTACAAACAACAGGACCACCAATTCTGATGACTTTCTCTGGAATGTCTGAAAAGGTGTATGGACCAAAATGATCTTTTCCACAATGCACCACCGTCATGAGCTTTCACAAACAAACAAAAATTAAAGTTGCTCGCAACTTTTTTGTGAATTTGCAGGGTACAAACTAAAAGGCAACCAACCAAAACAAAGGATGTGCAAAGGTATTTAACATCCCCCCGCCATTCCTTGCACCAATTCTGTGAATTTGCAGGGTACAAACTAAAAGGCGACCAACCAAAACAAAGGATTGCAAAAAGTTGAAGTCCAAATCCACCCGCTTTTGTACGCAGCTACATTTCAGGCATACAAAAGCAACAAGGCGGATGTGGCCACAAGAAAGAATTTGAGTGTTCTAGTTTATTAGAAAATCCAAAAAGTTGGATGGCTCTTTTTTCTTTTTTGGGGTGGGGTCTTTTCAGATTGCTCTTTTCAGTGCCAAGCTCACTGCAACTGGCTTATGAAACCATGACTCACATTGTGGAATGACAAAAAATTATTACACCTGCCGGTCATAGTAGCCACTTTCACAGACTCTGCTAGGGTTGTCTGTGAACCACATGCATGATGCATAGCCTTTCCGTATTCATAACTGCACAATGAACCATTATCGAGCACATCATGATCAGAGTTTATATGCACCAATAATTGTTTGGGGTGACCTGTGTCTCTGGTTTACATAATCCTGGGTTAACAACTAACAGCTTTGGAGATGATTTTGCCATTAGCCACAGCTAAGTGTGGCTTTCCTTTGAATATATTCCATGTGTTGTGTGCAAACCAAAGGGTGCATATTATACTACATAATGTGTCATCAGGAGCAAGTGGGTGTTTCACCCAACCTCAGGGGTCCATTATTTCAAGAATGTCCCAGCCCTGAGAGTGGTACCCCCACACATTGTGGGCTAATACCTCCACTATAACAAAGGGGATACTTATTGGAATGATGCAATTTTTGATCCTAATATTCTGATCTTGGGCTCTAAATCTAGTGAGCATATCAGAACTAAGTATTTGGGTCTATCTATGCATTTGTCAAATTTGATTTTTTAATTCCTTGGAGACCACAATTTGCTTGGTTGCTATCATGTAATAGTGATATGCTTTTGTTTTTATGTTGTACCTTATCCAACAACTTTTAATGGGATAGAGAGATCATGGGAGCAGCCCTTTTTTTACTGGCTAAATTTTGTCAAAAACTAAAAATGAAGTGATTTGGAGGGTTTTAACCATCAGAAGTGACAAACAAACACTACAACAAAAATATGTCATTTCCACTACTAAATTGTAACTAAGATGATTGTATAATCATTGTTACTTGAACAATAAAATTAATTTTGTTCCTTTTGATTAATTCAAAAAGTAGTAATGTTTGATTTGATTAAACAAAATTAATTTAATAAAAATGAACATTAGAGATTTCACATTACATCACTTGCAAAAAAATAATGATTGTAACATCCATTTTGTTTTAACGCATCATACTTTTACTGTAGATTGTCCATCAAGTGATGCCAAGTTGGATCTATCATTGCTTATGTGAATTCCTTAGGCTCAATGGTAGATTTTATGTGAGCAACATAGTTTTTAAATATGGAATAAAAGGATTTCATGTGATTAGAATGCATGGGAGTTATGAATTTGGATCACTAGCACATTAAGTGGTGGTATTAGAACTGCCAATTTGAAACAAGCTAGATGATTCATAACACTAGTTGGGTCCAAATTCTTTAAGGAGTACCAAAATATTGTCATAGTGTTATCCTTTTTATACTAATTTACAAAGTCCTATTTGACCATATAAAGGCACAAAATGGATGAGATTGATGGAATCTAGAATTGTAGTGGTTTAAAATATGGTACTTATAAAATATTTGACACATTTTTGCTCATTAATATTGATGGGGATCAAAATAGAGGATAAAAAAGGACTCCATTAAGGACTAGGTCCTTTTTGTCCTTATTGGTACACCTTAAAGAATTTGGACCCAGTTATGAATTGTTAAAGTGTTTTCCCATTGGTGATCAACAAGGTCCATTGTTGTAAGGCCAAAAGTTATTAGTGTTGTTGGTGGGATGTGTTATGAGTTGTTCTTGAGTTTTCGATGGGTGAATATGTAATTGTATTTAAATGAAAGTTCTTCCCTTGTAAAGTTTGAAGATGGGTCTTATACATTGATCATAACAAACTTATTGGTGATAGGCTCCAACGTAACAAATTGGTTGTCCAACAATTATAGCAAAGACATGCCCAAAATAACCTTCATTCATTCTTACATCACTACTAATGAACAATGTGTGTATATTTAGATTGTAGTAGTGATAGCCCTTGGTTTCATCATCATAACCCACTAGCATGCATTTTTGAGTCTTCAAAAAAAATATGGTCATTTTTAAAACTAAAATGTGCATATATGTTAGATTATTAAATATATAAAACTTTTTTCAAGTCAAGTTCCTTGTTTGTAATTCTTTGGAAGGGGTTACTTTGGGTGATTGTGTGGTTCATTTGGTGTTTTTTTTAAAAAATGTAAAGAAACCCATATGAAAATTATTCTAGAGTGTTAAATTGGTAGTGTATTTGGTACCATTGGTTAAATGGGGATGATGTGGTGGGTAATGAACCAATAAAATCCATATTAATAAAATTTTGATTGTAGGGATTAAAAAAAAATGCACTTGTTGGAAAAGAAAATTGAAACTTAAAAATACAAACAACAATTCAATGGACTCATAAAATTTTGGTCAATCAAAAGTCTTTAGTTAGAATTTGGCTACAATTTTTCAAGGATGACTTCCACATACACATATATTATTTCATGTTACACCACATATTATATGGAATTTGGAATGAAAATCAATATGAACTTTTCAATTACCATGAACTAGTCAACTGATCCATATTTTTGGACTTCCAAATTCCATTGCAAAAAAGGGTGTATTTTTGTCAAAAATAATTACACATGTTTTCATAATCAAGTTGTTATTCTAGAACCAAATCCCAATTATTAAATTTAAAAATATATGTTTTGCTAAAAGACATTGAAATAAGAAGGGCATTGTAAAAACCAAAACAAGGTCACAAAAATGAGCCATTCAACCATGCATTCACCCCTCTAAAGTTAGTTTGAATAGGTGATTGATTGGTGAGGAAGTTTGATGTGTTGATGGATTCAATCCACATATGTTGTGAGGTTTGAACATCAAATGTCATGGACATTGCCTTCTCCAACAATGTCTTGTTCTTTTATTGTGCAAGGTCATTATAGTGTGGAGAATATCCTTCTATGAGTTCTCTCTTAATGCGATGGTTGTTGCAAATAATGACAAGATTTTCGAAAAATAATTATTACCTTTGTCACTCTGCAAAACTTTGATCTATAAAAGCTTTGGAAAACTTGAAACATTGAAGCACATTTGAGACTTGAGTTTTAGAAAATAAACCCAATTGCAACAATTATAATCATTTGTGAAAATCATAAAGTAGTGAGCACCACCCATAACGTTGGTTTGATCATGCCACAAATTTGATATGAATGAATTCAAGCGATTGGGAAGTTCAACATTCACTTTTTTTGATGGCCCATTTGTGGTGTTGTTGCCTTCCATGCACATTGTTGGCAAAGTTCCTCACAAGTTCCATGCACATTGGTATAAGTGGTATGCCCTTTGCTAACTACTTGACTAAGAATCTCAATTCTGGTAGTTGAGATGATTGAGTCTCTTGTGCCATAACATTGTTATGTTTGGGCATTCGATTTCTATATTTGAAACTTTGGGTCATTGCGGTGGAATTAGTAGATTTAACTTGTGTTATCATGCATACCCTATGCCACAATCTACGCTTTGTTTTTTAAAACCAAACATTTTTTGTTGTCAAACATCATCACAAAACATGTATCAACAATTCAACCTATAAATAATAGGTTATTAGTAAGTTGAAGGATATGCAAACACCTAATATTTTTATTTCCTTATTTGCACATAAAAGGTTTACATATCCTCTACTTTTAATTGCTAGACTATGTTTTCCTATTATTTTTACATAGGTTAATCCTTTTTTATATTCTATATTTGCAAAGACACATTCATTTCTTGTCATGTGTCTTGATGCACCTAAATCCAACAACTAGTCCACTTCTTTTTTTAGATCTATAGCACTAAAAGCTACATCAAATATATGTACTAGACTACAACTATATGTTTTAATATTATCATTTTCAATTTCTTGAATGGTTGCATTTAATGAAAAAATTGGATATGGCTACAAGTGTCCTTTGGTTTGGTGTTCATTTGTTCTTGTGCCATCTTTTACGTTGATTTGTGACAACATGACACATGACATGATTGTTTGATCCACAATAACGGCATGGGCTTACTTTCTTTCTCCTATATGAATTGTTAGATGTGTTTTTTGCCTTGTCTGAATTTGATTACAAAAGCCTCCTCCTTGGCTATCAATGTTAGGTCCTACACTTGGTGGAGATGCCTTGCCTCCTCTTGTAGAAGTTGTGCTAACAATTTGTTGAAGGTAGGCAATTGAGCTTAGTCACTAAAACTTTGGAAAATAGATTTATAGCTTGTTGATAATTTGTTCCACAACTTTAACATAAAATGTTGTTCAACCAATGTTTGCTAGTTCATACTATATTTCTTGAATATGGCAAAGGTATTTTGTCAATGAGTTGTGCTACCACAAGCTTGTCTTTCAACATGAATCTTGTTGCATTGTTTATGGTTTGTTATTGTTCTAAATTAAATCTCCATGCTTGTTGTGGGTTCTAATACTTACAATCATTGGATAATTTTTTTTAATAATCAAAGATTTAGTGGTTAAAGCCTTGATTTTCTTTCATCAAATGTTTCATGTTTCACTCCATCAATACATATTTAGTTTGTAATGCTTAGACTAACAAACCTCCATTGATTGTTTCTCATGAGGATGATCTCCATTTTGAACTTCCATGAATTGAAGTTGGGACTCTTCCTAACTTATTTACATATGATACTAGATCAAGTTTGGTCATATTGATAAAATTGATATAAAAATTTGGACCACATTTGAACAAAACCAACAAGAAAACAAAAAAAAATCAAAATTTTATTTAACTTAGTAAAAAAAACTCCCAAAAAAAGATTAATTTCAATATTGGAATTTAGAGTTTTTATTATGTATTGATTTAATTGGGTCCTTGGTTCCTTCAACTAGCTAGATGTTGTTATAAAACAATGTTCATGCACCCAAGTGTTTCATCTAGCAAAAGAAAACAAGGAATGTTGTAGAGAATAGCTCATAATGTGCCTATCAATAGAACAAGGTTCACACCAAATTTTCAACAAAGAGATTTCACTTATAAATGTAATATGCTCATAAGGATGTTTAATAGGTAAACCAAAGCATAGTTCATGAATCTCTCATAAAAAAATGCATGATGTTTTAATACCATGTTGCTCCATCAAAAGTATCAAATTACATGTTTAAGTGCCCAATTAGAGGCATTAAAAAATAATATACACAAGACCAACAAATTCATCACACACTTGTCATGCCCGTACATGGCCTCATACATGATGGTTAGTTACGGGCATGCCCATCATGCCTTTTAGGGTTAATGTACAGTCTTAGGGTTTAGGATGCTATTAGGTACTTAGGGTTTTAGTTTGTTGGCGGCTATATAAAAGGCCAAGCCCTTACTTTCTTTTTTTAGTTTTTTAAAAATTCCTTTGTTAGGAGAGTTTCCTCCATAATCAGATTGAATTTCTAGATGTTCATGGTGGTTATTGCATGGCCACCGTCTACATACATTACATGTTCATTCCTTCTTTGTAATTCAATTCTAGAAAAACTCTACTATTTGTTGTTTAATGTTGAAAACGACAAATTTCTTTTGCCTTTAAGTTCTTGAGTTTTTGCTGTTGGTGTTGCTGCTGGAGTTGTTGCTACTATTGCTGCTACTGCTAGTGTTGTTGTTGCCAGAGGGAGCTTGCGTTGCTATATGAGGGAGCTTGTGCTTGTGTTGTTACATTTTTGCCAATAGAGTTGAGATCCTGGAGCATGTTTCAAAACTTTTTTTTTCTCTCTTTCAAGCATAGAGACGCACGCTCTTGTGGCGGTTGAAGACTCTTGAAATTGCTGAGTAATAAAATAAAATAAAATAAAATAAAATAATTTTTTTTGCCATGTTGCTTTATAGTGCAGCATCGGGCGCCATCGTTGTTGTAACTTGTAGTGACATGAGCTACAACTTTTGCAGCTACGTGAGCTTGCAGCCTTGCAATGCCGCGTTGCCGTTGGCCATCGCCATGAAGCTCACAGGCGCTCTGTGGCGTCGTGACCTCTGACATCGTGTCGCCAATTTCCGTCTATCCACAAACTTTCGTTCGTCTAAGGATGTCCGTTGGACTTTCATCTTATATGTTTACCTTGCATATCATTACCATATTAATATTCCATTTCTTGCAACATTGGACTACATTTTGTTTGTGTACAAATTGTTTTCTTTATTACCAACATAGTGAAAAAATTCTTTGGTTTGGATGAAATTGATTTCCATGAATAAACATGATAATATCTATAAATTGTTCATGTTTTAAGGATTGAAAATTAAGCATGATAAACATGAATGATGTAAGATATCACCTATATTAAATTCACAAATTTGACCAAATCATAAAATTCATAACATGGATGAAATAACATCCATGGATGAAAATCACCATTGTCCATATAATTAAAGGTTGTGGCTTGTAATGCATGTCATCACAAGATGGAAGGGACAAAAATGACAAAGTGAAATTCAAATTTGACCAAATTTGGAATTTTGTGCTAATCTAAAATTTAGTCCCCCCATTTAAGCCCAATTTACATTTTTCATTGTTTAAAAAAAATCTCACCCTCCTTATGACCAAACATGGGTCCTAGTGCTGAGTTTTATTTACTTTGTGGATGTTTGTAATATTCAACTCACACAATTTTTTTCATTTGGATTTTCCCCATGAAAAATGGCAAATACCCACCCAATATCATAGGAAAAACTAGACTTGTCACCCCACCCATGATAAGTCATTTCTCATATCACAAGTCATTAATCAAATTGCTTATATTGGATAGTCCCCAAGTTTATGTTAGATATGTGAGATAATCATTTTTATTTATCAAAACTTCCAATTGAATCATTGGCTTGTGAAAGATTTTTTGGTAACAAAGAATTGCACAAAGTTGCCCTCCAAGATGCAAGCATGAAACATGCAATGCTTTATCCCATATCACTATATCCATTTATGTCTTCCACAAGAGTGTGATTTCTTTGAAGTTATATATGTAATTTGTAATCAAATGTTGTAAGTTGACAACAAAACATATTAATGTACACATGCTACAAGTTGGCCATAGAACATTTTATCAAAAAAACATACTATCATGCAAGTTCATCATGTACGCAAAGTATTGTCCTTTCAAGGATGGTACATTCACATTTTGAAAATAACACACCAAGTATATCTACCATCTAATCCATTTTGATGATTCCATGTAGAATGGGTTTCATAATCTTCTTACATAATAACACATTGCATTGATGATTACAATATTGAGCTTCTCATTTGATCAACCTTGTCACAATGTTGAAGAATTTAATATATCATGAAAAACATTCATATGTTCCAACCATTTAACCAACTCCGCAACATTTTAAAGGTCAAAGATGAAAATTCATAATGTAGTCATAACTTTATGAGTGTTGTTCACAAAGTGTCAGAGCATCACCTTCATCATCAATAGTAGCACAATGAATTGCATGACTCCCCCATTGCTTTCCTTAGCTCCTTACAATGGGTGTAGACAAATATGTAATAATTTGTTCAAGATTTTGGGCAAAACCATATATTCAAACATCTTTGTCCTAAGTTTTTTTGTCCAAGTCTTTCATAATAGAATGATAAGGGGTCATTCAAAAATATCATTATTGCACCATCATAAGTGTTAGTTACCTTCATCTTAGCTTGATTTGTTGTTGTGCAGACTATTATCTATTGTAAAATCCAACACATACATGTGCACAATATAATCATGAATTCTTCATCTTGATGTTTACACCATAATTTTTAAGTTAACTTATAATCGTAAAAGTTTGTTTTTGAAATTATAAATACATCTCCATAACAACAATTTGAAGGTAACGTGACAATGAGTGCAATCATAACCTTGTGAGAGTTGCTCACAAAGGATTAGGTGGTCACCTTCACCAAGAATAATAATGAATGAAGTGCCATGACTAACCACTAACTTCATCAACTCCTAATAGAAGGTGTAAGGAAGTAAGTAATAACGAACCCCAATTTGTTGGACAAATAATTTTACAAAATTTGCTTTTTAAATTTCCACAAGTAATAAAAAAATTCAATCATGATGTTAGTTAACATTCAAGAAACATAGCTCAAGAAACTACACATGAATTACATAAAACTCCTTCAAGCTTGGATGATGTATGTCATCATGCTCTTGTTATCCCTCCATCAAAATGACAAGATGTTTGCATTGACCATGATTAGGTGTATAACAAATGCAGAATGATGAATAATGCCAAAATTGCATGCTTGCTAGATGTCAAACCAATTGAGTTATTTTGTGCAAGACATATATATTTACTAGTAATGTCTATTCACAAGATAAGTAAAATTTAGATGGATCTCAAAGCTTGAATGAAATTGGTTTGTCATGCCACTATTTGACACAAAAACCATATTTATCTTTTGATTGCCATAAAATTTGTTCAAACAATTAAAGAAATATTTTTCAAACTTTAGACATGCACATTCACTAGCAAAACAAACCAATCAACAAGATCCATTTTTCAAAGTTTGCATTGGAAACAAAAGTTAGATCATAGATCCATTGAGGATTGTGCACGACATAGAATTGCCAAGCATAAAACAAAGCCCATGACAACAGTAAATGACTTTCATGTTTGACATGCACATATTCTTTTTTTGTATTCTTTAAAAAAAGGATTTGGGAAGGCCAAACATGTGTGATTTTCCAAGAAAACAAAAAGGAAACCCTTAACCAAGTCAACATTTTTTTAATTATAAGTTCTTGTGAATTTGTGATTCATTTTTGTTCGTTTTTCTATGACTATTATGGTTTATTTTACAAATCTCTTGATCATTTGCAAGCTTTTTAGAGGTGTGATTATTTACACTTGGAAGAAAAGGGCTTTCTTTGAAATCTTGAATTCTAGAACACCATCCCTTTTTAATTGGTTGTGAACATATTTTTACAAGGAAATCAAAAATGGTGGTGGATGTCTTCCATGCGAAATACAAAAGACACAATGAGGGATAGCTAGCGACAATTGAAGAAGAGAATCTAGACCAAAGTGATTGCTATTTTCTAATGAAGAATAAAAAAACCACACCATAACAAAAACATTTAATTCACAAGACATGTTGCAAGAGTGAAGGAGGAAAAAATAATGAACTAACACAACCTATTCCTTGTAGCCCATGATACTTTCTTAACAATTCTGGCTTGTTGAAGAGGATGATCAAGTTGTAGTGATATGTTATGTCCCATTTGGTTAATAGGTAGTCCAAAATTGACCTTGAAGCTTGATGGTAAAAAGGCTATTGCAATCATTGCCACACCTTAAGAACTTACTTTCCACCTCCTCCCTCCCTCTCTTTCTTTCATTCTCATTCCTTCTTTTGCTTCCATTCCCCCTTCCTTACTTTTCACAAACCTACATCTGCATCCAACAAACGCAATGCTGAACTATTTTTTCACAATTTTTTCCTAAAAAACCTAGAACAATAAAGTGGCTTGCACAATTTGTCGTGATTTGAGTGTGAAGACTTGAGATCAACCTTTGATGAGATGCATTGCGACACTATATTGTACTAAGTTGCATGACACTTTTCACCTCATACCTTCTTTATGTGTGTTACACATTTGTGAAAAACACTTTTGACACATCTTCTTTGTTACAATGTTTCATTTGCTTAAATACATATCCAAAGTGTTGAATCACAACCTACTTGTCCTCATCAAGCTCCCCATCCCACCACTTAAAGATTTTTCCTCTCTAACCTACCTTCTATGACCTGCCTCTTGATCCTTCAACTCTTGCATTTTAGGGTTTCTCCAACCTACCACCTTAGTTTTTCAACCTTCCTCTTCAATTTTTTGACCCAAATATTGCAAGACAAATTGGGGTGCTAGAAAAGCCAAGACATTTTGAAAACCAAAATGCCCACTAGAGCAAGCATCTTGATTTTTGAAATGCTTTATCTTGAACGTAGGCATTATTCTTGTGAAGAACCACGCTTGCAGGCACATTAGAAAGTTCACTCTAGGGTTATTATGGATACAAGAAATCATATATTAACACATTTGAAATTGTTTGTCATTTTTGTGAAGGTGTTGTGAAGTGCCCATGACATTTAATACTTATAAAGTACTGTATGTGTTTACTATATCACCCACAATAATGTGTACCTAGTTAGTAATTGTTGTACTGTAAAGCACAAAACATGATTCAGTCTTTGAAGTGGTAGCACTAAACTGATGCATTTACTACTCCTCTTTCAAATCTCTCTCAAGTTCTTCCTTTCATCTTCTTACTACACAGTTTGAACATACTGCAGGGTGTGTTCACAGGTGAATGCATGACTGATTTGAATCATGGGATTCTTTTGGTGGGCTATGGAACTGCCTTGGGCCTTAGGCACTGATAATTAAGAACACTTGGGGTACAAGTTGGCGACAATGGAATGCTTGGGTGATGCTAATACAAATGGGATTTGTGGAATGGACATGACAGCATCATGCCCAGTCAACACAGGACCAAACTCAGGTTCAGCTGACACTCCAAGTTTGGGTGGTGATCAGGAAGCAGCTGGGCTTCCTCTTAATTATCGTCATCACCCTGTTTGATTTTCTAACAATGTAATAATCAGCTCTTCGATCTATTTTTTTGGTGGTGTCTATTCCTTTCTGTTTGCTTACAGTGAGAAATTGATAAAAAGCTATTGGATACCTACAACAATGCTCAAGTCTAAAAATCTGGATCCAATCTGCAATAGATAGCCATGCAATTTTTTTCTCAAAACAACATCATATTTTGGAATTGTATACAAACTCTTGCTAGTTATTTCATTGAACAATTCAATTGTTCATACGTGCATCAATTCATAATACAATGAGAGTTTAGGATGTTATTCACTTTTAATTGCATATTTTTATCACTAAATTTTGTCCAAATATTTAGAGTCACATGAAACATGCGTCGCAGTGAAAACTGTCAAACTGTGACTAGTTTTTGTGTACACCATACCATGGAAACACCCTTGAGCCAATGGGTGTTCAACTAGGTCTTTCTTTTTGCAATTGCATTCCAATCTTGATGCAAGGTTTTAAAAGCCTTCACATCTGGAGTTGATTGAGCTTAATCCATGTAGCTGTTGGCCATGTCGCAGGACACCAGTTCTTCCTCAATTGTTGCCGCATCTGATAATATGTCAGTTTTGCCAAAGCTTGCAAACTTCAAAGGGGCCATTACTATTCTTTGTGGCTGCACAGCTTCAGCAGCTTTAGGGAAGAGCTGTTTCTGGGAAAACTGACCTTGATGCGCAGGTTTGCTTTTTGGTATGCCCTGCAAGTCACTGATTGGACATATAAGATGTCATTTAGAGTTAGCTATAGCTTTGCATTTTTCCTATGCAAGCAAAAGAGAAAGAAGCATAATATAACAGTCAATTTGATTTGATGAAAATATTCTGCCTATCCTAGGAATTTCTCTCTATGCAACACACCTCACCCAGACCTGAACACCCACAATCATTTTCATCTGCTGGACACAAATGAGTTGGTGGTGTTCCAGTCATGTAATATCAACACTCATATTAGCTCTCTGTCTTGTGGATGCCAATCTTCTCTCACCACACAGGTTTTTTACAGTGCTTCAAGACTTGCAGATGATGATGCACTACTCTTTTATGTTTCTTTTGCCCTTCCCCCATTTTTGTCTTTCTGTCACTCTCTTATGAGTCAAAGCCAAAACTTGGTCTCTGAGTATAGGTCAAGTTTTCCAGTACAATCCAGTGCCTCCAATGGTCTGTTGAATGGTCAGAGTGGATCTGAGGGAAGCAAACTGCTGGTGGATCCATTCAAGGACTGCTGTTTCAGCTCCTGTCACACACTTCTCAGCATCAAGTTTCCTTCGCTCCTGCTCTGCTTGTATCTGTCCATTTGCATTGACACCATAAGCAGCATTCTACTTCGCTGCTAATTGGGTCATTTGTGCCCCTGGCCTACCATATCCACATTAGCTTTTCTCCAATTAGAGATAAAGAGATGGAATCCTTGTTCATCCAGTGTCATACCTCTCTCACTTGTAGATGCATAGCATCTATTTGCCTCCGTGTGGTGATCACTTCTGTCTCAAGCTTCTTTTGGTCTTCCAGATGCTGCCATTGCATTGCTTTTCTTTATAGTTGAAAATTCTTGGTATTGGTCTACCAGCATATGGCTAATTGAGGAAGGTATTGGAATGGGACAAAGTGCTGTGAGCAGGCATGAGAATGGTAGCTCTGATCTTGGCCAAAGAAATTCCATCCCCAGCCCCTGACATATCCATAATAAATTGTAATTACAAGAGAACAAGCTCTAAAACTTGTGGTGAGATGCATGCTAGCAATTTAGAGAGGGTGGAATGATGATGGTGGTGGTGGACCTTGGCAAGCTCTTTGGCAATAGCTTCAGAGTAGCAAAGTTTGTCAGCTTCCATCTTTTGTTCAATCTGCCTTACTCTATCTTCTGCTGATTTGATTTTCTCCTGTGCTTTTCCCTGCAAACAGAGGTTGTAGTTCAAGCACTTGAGTGTTCTAATTCTTTCCTTCTGTGAAAGAAGTCATCTGAATATGGTGAAGGCCCTGAGTCTTGATCAGAGTGAAAGAAGGTGCATTTTTACCTGTTCCCCAATCATCATCACTAACTTTTCTTCAGCACTGGCTTTTGCAAACTCAGATCTTGTAACTGCTGTTGTCTGTCGGGCAATCTGATTCTCATACTCCTCGGTGCTTGCTGCAAATTTCTGCCATTGTAATAAAATGCAGGGTGAAGTTCTTATTAATTTATGCCAAAAAATTTGTGTATAATCTTGAAGAAAAATGCCAGAGTGCTGGACATTGAGTTCATCAACCTTCCTTGCTTTGGTAATCTCCTTGTCCTTGGCCTCAAGTTGACTCTGTAAGAGTGCAATACACATGCCAAAGTCAGTGAGCATGCAAGCGGAAGCCTTATTCCTGAACTGAGAAACAAGGCAATTTTATTCAGCAGCAGAAGCAGGAGGAATCAGTAAAGCTTGAGAGGAGAGATCACCTGCAGTGTTGCAATGTCAGATTTTAATGCAGATATCTTGCCATTAAGCACTTGTTGAGCTGCCTCCTGAAATCATTCTTGCACTACAAAGCTATCAGTTATTACCAAGCATAAAACTATCAGCCAGTTTGTGTCATCAGGCTTAGTGGTCCCAAGTGGAAATTAGACTGACCTTTTCCTGTAAGAGAGCTTGCTCCCTGTTTGCAATTCTGGCATCAAATGCCATTGCAACTGATTTGTGCTTTTCAGCCTCCTGCAGGAGCATCAATCAAAAGCACAAAACTGTCATTTTGCAAAGAATCTTGCCCAAAAAGTTTCGGAAGGAGAGACAATGTCAATGTCATTTTTATTGCGCACCCGAACTGCTTCATCTTTTGCAGACTCCAAAGCCCGTAATTCCATACTGAACTTTTTCTGCATTGCTTCCACCTGAAAAAGACAAAACCTTTTTTGAATCAAACATGTTCAGCAAATAATCATCTTCCAGATCTCCATCAAAGCTTCAGATTGAAGAGAGCAGTAGTGCAATGCTCAAGCTTGAGTAATGGGAGAGGTGGGCTTTTCATGCTTAGACTCTCTTTTAAGTCTCATCTTGCTGATATCCAAATTTCAACAACTTTGTGTTTTACAACAGAGTTTTCAGTGGATTTTACAAGATCCTGAACTGAGAAAATGGCAGGGTGAACTGGACATATTGTCACCTCTCCTGCATGCTTTTGATCATGTTGTGCCAGGTCAGTTTGCAGTCTCCGAATGATGGAAGAACTGTAGTCTGCATCAGTGCGAGCTCTCTCTGCAAAATCACAAGTCGAGCATTGGAGATATAAAACCCCATCTACTAGCTATTTTAGAATTGTCTTCATTTTGCACATCATGGTGGTTTCAGTTTTGATCTTGGAATTAAGTTTGATCCCCTCCCTCTCAACAACAGATTGATGAGAGAATTTGGTTTGGAAACCTTCAGCAGCTTGCACCCGTGCAGTGTTGTCTTCTTGCAGCCTTGATAACTGATGCCACATAACATTGAAAACATACAAGATTTTGCACCCAATTTATGTGAAATCAACCTGTTATCTATCACACATGCAGGAGAAAGAAAATAAATTCCTACAGATGTGGAGGATGCAGAGGTGCTTTTTAACCAAATCCTCAATTGATGGAAGTGAACTTCACGGGACTGGCCAATGTCCTTTGTTGCTGTTAGTTATATTTTTAAGGTGAATTTTGTGTGCCACATTTGTATTTGTCCACGACTGGCAAGAAAAAATTATAAGGGCACCTGATCCTTGAGATGTCTGCATTCCTTGCTTGATTCAGCTTCACCCATTTGCGCTCGCCTCTCTCTTTCCCTTGCATCCATCAATTCTGCCTGTTTTGGAGACAGCTAGCTAGACATGTGAAGTGTTGATTGATTGCAGAAGGCTCTTGGTATCATTTTCCTTAAATTGTGAGCATGCTGGGGTGGTTCATAATATGTGGCATGATGTCCTCAAATAAGAATACAATCTTTGATAAAGATTTGAAAGGAGAAGCATTATCACTGGAAATACACAATGTGAGGTGCAAGTGTAAGATCTTCTCACATTGACTGCTGATAGCCGCATGGTTGCCACATTCTCATTTGCAAACATTTTTTCTTGAAGATCACTTATTTGCTGCTCACCAGAAAAAAAACAGAGGACAGTATCAGCTACAACCAATTTCTACCACAAAAGTCCTCAGAACGTGGAGTTGCAAGCTTTCCAAAGCAGATTCTTTAGGGTTTAGATTTTTGATAGTCACACATGAGGTAGAGACACCTATATTGTGATGAAGAGAATGCAAACGAGAAGATAAGGATCTGTAGCCTGTTTGGCTCTGTTGAGCTGCAATTGAATCTCCCCAGTTTCCTTCTCAACATATTTCCGAAGCAAATTCTCTTCCTTCAGTTCAACTCGAGATGTCTGAATGTACTCAACAACAAACAACACAAATGAAAAGCTAACCACCACCACCACCACTGCTGCCCAAGGTTTGAGCCACTGTTGTTCTCCAACTACAGCAAAACCTCAAATCCAAGGTTCATTGTTTGCACTTTGTGTAGTAGGTTCAAACACTCAGACATTGTTTTCCACCTGTGACTTTGCCAGGTAAAATTTCTCAATGGGAAATGAACCAACCTCAAGCTGTGAATTGGCTGCTGCCTTCTGTAATTGCACCTCATGCACTTCTGCTTTAGTTGATGCCTGTGAGAAATCAGCACAGCCCCATGGAAATGAGTCTAGAACTAGCAAGAGAAGTAATCCAAAGAAAATGTAGACAGAGAATGTCAAGTTCCTGAATTCACAGTATGGCATCTGAGAAACTTGATGTTTTCCTGCTCATAAGTGGCCTTCATGTAAAAGAGAGAGAGAGAGAGAGAGAGAGAGAGAGAGAGGAGAGGTTCTGTAGGAAGAGAACATTGCCAGCTCTTGCCGCAGGCTGCCTATCTCCTTCTGAAGAGAACAAATCCTCTCCAGGTTCACTTCATCAATCTCAGTGCCAGTGGTTGGGCTCTGTACATAGCAAGGGCCAGAAGTTACTTGTGTTCATGAAATAATGGGTTGCTAAATTGGGAATTCAGGATCAAGATGTTCTACTGAAGAGCCAGAGTTTGATGGTCAGACATGTTGGAGTGTGAGACTGAAGTTGTTGTAAAGCTGTTTGCACAGTCAGGTTGAAGAATGAGTTTTGGTCAGAATTCTCAGGATCTCCTGGATTTACTCACCAGTGTTGAAGCTTCGTGTTGGGATAGGGGTACAGCTATCATTGGCTTGCGCACACGATTCTCCTCCAGCAACTTGTCTATACAAACTCCAACACCAACTTGGATCATGGCCTTGAGTTTGTCTTTCACATTACAAGCTGGTTGTGAAGAAGAGCTGGACATTTCAGCTTCATGTCTAAATTGTCATCTGACAAGACTCCCAAAGGAAGGAGCCTGGATTCCTCCAATGAACATGTGTACAAAACTTTGATCAGTGATCAGGAATACTCAGATGAAGGAATGTACCAATCTGCATTTGGACACAAGGTGGAATACCATTCCCTGCCAAGCGAACATCAGTCAGGACATGGTTCTTCTGCAACATTCCAATCAAGGCAGCAGCACCGCCTGGTCCAATCTCATTCCAACGCAGATCTGGAGAGGAAGAAGCAACAAATTCTCATCATCTCAATGGCTTCTTAATTCAAGCCTCCCAGTTCCTGCAAGCTCAAGGTTCATCCTAGAGGAGAGATCAGATCACCTTATGATGCAGTCTGGGTCCAGCAAAACACCACCAGAGGCTCTACAGTAAAAAAAATGACTCCAATCATGAGAGAGAGAGAGAGAGAGAGAGAGAGAGAGAGAGAGAGAGAGAGAGAGAGAGAGAGAGTGAAAGAGGAGAGAATGGCAGCAATTGTGGGACCTTGCAGTAGTACCAAGACATGTGAGTGAGAAATTGCTGCGAAGGGCATGTGCCAAGGCTGCAGCTGTTGATGGACCAATCCGGTTGCTCCGTAAATCCACCTGTGGAGAGCAACCATGATTTGCATTGATGACAACAAAAGACATAAGAGATTTTCATAAGAAACCCTTTAAGCTGGTTGTAGTAAATGAAGCAGCAGAGCTCAAAGGCAAACCTCTTGCAGTGAACGATTTGAAGCTATGGCAGATGAGAGAGCAGAGATTCCTGTGCGAGCCAAGCCCAAGCTATTCCACTCCAGTGACAGCCTGCATTTTTCAAAAATGCCCATCTCATTGTTTCCCCTCTGCAGCATCTTCTCTAACATGGGCATCAAGGAGCTCCAAGATATTGTATGTGTGTGTGTGTGTGAGAGAGAGAGAGAGAGAGGGAGGGAGGGGCAGGGAGAGGATGGTGAAGAAAGATTAGGGTTCACCTCTTCAAGAAGGTAGCACGACGAACAATTTGAGCAAGGTCATTCCCTTTGTAGATGTTGCATCCTGCATGAAGGGAACCAGCCATGATCAGATTAATGTCTGCAGCCATGGCAATTTTGGTTTGTTTTTTGTCACCATCATCATCAACTCCCCAGCTAGCTTGTCAGCTATGAAGTGAAGAGGTCATCATCAGGGTTTGGCCTTTTTCTTTTTTTCTTACCACTTAGGTCAAGCTCTGTGAGTTTTTCATTGTTCTTGATGACACGAAGAAGAGCTTCACAGCCTGCAGAACAAAATCCATGGGTGTTACGTTACTGGGACGTTTTGACGATGCTGTGAAATCCTGAAGTCCTAATGCAATCGAAATTTTTGTGTAGATAGAGGAACTTCAGATTGTATTGCAGAGTTTGTCTTACCACTATCACAGATGGAGCGATCACAAATCTTGAGAGTGCCACCTTGCTTGCTGAGATCAATCTTCTTGAGTTGCTCCGACAAAGTAGTACCCCGAAATGAAGAATGTGCGTCTGCTGTCTCTCTTTGGTCTCTAGCAGCACTGTGCTTATCTATCTCCTCTCGGTTCCTTTCCTTCTTCATATCTAACATACTCCTCTGTCTCCCGTCCAGCAGCGTTCTCACTCTATCAACTCTATGGATCATCTCCTGTGAAGCAACTGCTGCTGCCCTCTTCCCGGAACCCAACGAGTCTTCGTCCTCTTTCTGCTTGTTGTTGAGCTCATAATAACGGTGTTCTACTTCTCGCACTTTCACCGGAGGAGGAAGTCGAATACTACGATTGTTAGGGACACTGTCAAAATGATCCTCCCCAACTCTCGCACACTCGTACTCTACAAGCAGCAACTCTGTCAGATTGTGATCATATGCAATGTCAGCGCTCGATCCATGTCCACCTGCTCGATCTGATTCTCCCTCCAGGTGGTGGTGGTGGTGCTCTTGGCTAAGAGCAAAGACGGCGTCTTTTCGAAGAGACGCCTTCTCTGTGACCTCAATCTTCTTCTTCTTCTTCTGCTGCTGCCGCCGCCGCCTTTGTTCGTATTCCTGAAAAGATTCCGGTTGGAAGCTGCTCAATGTCATTGGCACTTGCGCGATAGATTCTACTTCATGGATTATACTCTTTTCCTCATCAATTGCTGCTGCTTGGTGCATTCGACGTTGGCTCAACTCATTCCCCAACACCGAAGAAGCTGATGAGGATGGTGATGCGTCTCTGCTTGACCCAGAGCTGTCTGTTTCTCTCTCACGATCCATAGAATAATGAATAACAAAAAACTGAGCTCTGGGTCTGCCTGCAAGCACCAGTTTGTGTGAGCGAGCTCGTCAGCTGCAGAATTAAGATTACCCACGAAGACAATCAAGCACGAGACAACAAGGAAAGGGGGGCAAAAGAACAGTTGAGAGACGAGGACGAAGACGAGGACCCCAATTGCACAAGAAGCCTGAAAACAAGAGCGAGTCAGGACCAAGGGACATGGGAAACCGTTATGCCGATAGACAGGAGCGGTGGGCCATTGAGATTGTGGAAGCCCGAGAGCTCTTCACTAGCGGAATCCAAGACAATTTTGGGCGAAAATCAAGTCAGATCCCCGAATAGGAATTTTTACCAGTGTTGGGCAGTTATCGGGTGAGAATTGGCCCGGGTTTCAGGCCGGTTCTTTTCATGAAGATAAACGGGTATCAAAGTTACTGATACCCACTTAGATCATGCGCTGCCTGTCGGTTCTCACTCTGCTGAGAACCAGCACCCTAAAGACTGGTTTCTCCATTCACTTATAAAAACCATCATACCCTCCGAGGGTACAAAGGGGTATCAAAGGATATTTTAATACAGGTCTCAGGTCTAAGGGTCTACCCTAGGTAGTAGGGGTAGGGTCTATGGTCAGGTTCTAGGTGATTGGTAAGTTCTAGATTTAGGTTTCTAGGTTTTAAGCTAGGGTTTCCAATATACGGTTTAAAGTTCTAAGGCAATATTGTGCAATGGCTCTCTTGCACACCAACTTTGCCTCCCCTAACTTGGGCTTGTGTTCAATTTGAGTTTTGAGTTGATAATGTTTTGAAGCTTTAGTGTTTGCTTTGTTTGTTCATTTGTTCAAGTTTTTAAAGTTTTCCTTGCTCTCCTTTTGTTCTCCTTCTCTTGCTCCTTGTACCCTTATGCCTCTTCTTGCTTGTCTACTCCTACTTCCACACTCCTCATCATTCCTATCCCCATGCTACACTACTTCTACCCATTGGCTCTTAGTCTTGAGCTTTCATTTGTTGATTCCTAGTCACATGCTCTTAATGGCTCTTGGTCTTGAGCTTTCATTTGTTGATTCCTAGTCACATGCTCTTAATGGCTCTTGGTACATTGCTCTTGTTCAACTACTCTTGCTTATCCAACTTTTGATGTCGAACTCCTAGTCTCAAGTCCCTATTCATCAACTTTTGGTCTCACATTGTTATTTATAGGTAGGCACTTGAGGTACATGTTCTTGTTGATTAGCTCTTGGTCTTGTGTTGTTCCTTTGCATGTGCATCTCAACTCTCAATGGTCATCAAGTAATTTGCTTTCATAGGTAACTTTTTTATCTTTCTTTTTTTCATTTTTTTTGGTTTTGTTCTTTGTTCATTATGTATATAAGTTTTGCTGATGGTTTATTTGTTTCTTTGTATTTTTAATAATGTGTTTCTTGGTTCTTTGTGTATAGGATTTGTGATTAATCTCTTCAAACATTTTGACATAATATTTCATTTTTTGTACAACTTTTTTATGATGAGAGAGGAGAGAAGAGAATGGTTTTTTCATTATGTTTTGTAAATGTATGTTTTGTCAATTTTAACAAGGGTAATTTTATATTTGTCAATTTTGATCTATGGATGTCAAAAGGAGTTCAATTGTTTTTGCAATTGTGATTAATTTCTTGGAAATTGATTAACAACCAAAACATATTAGTATTGATTTATTTGAGGTTCTATAAATTATTGGGCAAGTTTTGACAAGAAATTTAACAAAATTATTGAATCAATATGGCTTGAGGAAAAAAAAATTGCATACATGAAAATGAAGGTTCAAATTTTAGTGCAACAAATGTGGCATTAAAATTTGTTGTGCATTGGCAAGCTTTAGGTTTGGAAGTTTTTGGTTCTGAAAGGATGTTAATTTTTATTTTTACCTAGGGCTTAGTTTAACTAGTAATTGGGTAGCCCAATAAATTTTTAAGTTATTAGTAATAGGTTTACTTACAATCTTCATTTATGGTTGAAGTGGCGTTGATGAGTTTAATTGGATTTTATGAAGGGCAAGGTAAAAATATTATGAGAAATCTTGTCCATTGGACCCACACTACCTTCCAATTAAAGTTCTAAAACAACTAACATACAACTACATTACAATTAAATCATGAAAATATGAACATTTAATAAATAAAATGTCATGTTAAAAAATCAAAGAGCTATACTATAGTTGCAATTTAGTTGCAAATGAAACACATATACGGTGTAATAAACATACAGATGTAGTCAATCATGTTTGATTTTTTAAACAAGTTGTAATTTAATTGTGTGTCACAACTATGTTACAATTGGTGTAAATGTAACATTCAATTACATTGCACCTAATGTATGATGTTAACACATATGATCATGCCACATGTATGTATTTTTCAACACCCTTTAAATATGACACTTGCACCTTGTTGTGCCATTATATTGTCATTATAGAAATATTAATTTTTCATTATTTTGTGATTGATGTTGAACTATTAATAACTTAATAACTAAAAAATTCATATTTAATCCTTAACATTTAATAAGTATTTTTAAAATAAATTATTAATTATTAATTATTAAGTAATATTTAATAGTTAATTTGAAGTAATTAATCCAATTTAGACAATTAGTTTGTTAATTGAATCAAATAATTAACTTATAAATAATTAAACAACTAACTAATTTTATGAATTAGATTGGTTACTGAAAATATTAGGTTCAAATAATTAATTATCAATTCAAAATTTACATGATTAATTATTTAAGATTCATATATTTAATAAGGAACTTTCAACATTCAAATAAATGATAAGTTATTTGATACACAACTAGTTATCTAAAATAATGAACTAACAAATTAGATGAATTATACCAATTAATTCAAATAATTAATTATTTGATAACTATGTTTAAAAACCAAATTCGTATTTAATATTTAATCTTTAGCAATGATTTTTTCCAATAATTCATTAAATATTAATTAATATTTCATTTAAATAATTATTAGGAATTAATTCAATTAATTAATAATCTGAATTAATTGGTCTATTCAATTAATTAATTATTGATAATTAACTCACATATATAATTATTAAATGATTATCTATTTAATTATAAAATTTACAAAATTGAAAACAAACACTTGAATAATGTGGAAAACATTTTTTAGTTGCAACCCAATTTGCAACTAATGTGCAATTAAAAGATTTAACCCATATGTTTTGTTTTTGAATCTCATATCATCACAAACTATATAAGGAAGGTGTTTTGTTTTGTGTGTTCACATTAAAATACATGTGTAAATTTGGCATGCATTTAAAAAAGTTTAACTCTAAAGACAAAACATAAAATAAAATAATTTACCTACATGTACAAGCATGTTAAAGTATTCCCTAAAGGCTTGAAAAACAAAATTATGTGAAAGAAACATCAAAAAGTAAATGACCCCTTTAAATTTTTGATTTTGAAACCACATGAATGTGTCAAATGTGACTTAAATTTTTTTTTCCAAAATTTAGATTTTCATTCAATCTTTTTTTTCACCAACTTTCAACCTACTTTTTGAAAATTGCATAGTTTTCTGAATTACACAGAATAAGCTTTCCCATATCCATGACCAAAAGTTTCTAAAATTCATTAATATGTTTCATTTATCCTTATGGTTTGGGGCATGTTTTGACATGTGAAATTAAGGAATTGCATTTTTCTTTCTATATAAAAGTATGTTGGGAATGCAAATTTTGGGTATAGTGAAAAATTACTTTTGAAGGGGTTCACATGGTGTATATTGAGAAATTTTTAATGCAAAAGATGCATAATAAAGAGCATGATGCCTCATGAGTAATGATTTGAAATTTTAACAATTTTTTTTTTTCATCCCTAATTTAGAAGGGTTATACAAAGAAGTAATAAGGAGTAAAAATGTAGGCAAGTAGATTCGGATAGGCCATGACCACAGTTTAACTGTTGAATGGCATTGTAAGGTATGATGGTCATTATTGGATGAAGTAGGCTAAACCTATGCATTACACATTGCACCAAGGGATGATGGAACCATGTTTTTGCTTTCCTTCCTTGCGCAAGGTCTTTGTCATTTTTTTTTGTTGCATTTGTAAGGTTGTTGAAGTGATGAAATTGTAGTGTAGAACGACATTGTAACAATGCACGAGAGCTTGAAAATGGATGGGGAGATTGTGGCATGGAGTGATCACAACATATAAGATCAATTTTCCAAAGTACTAGGAGATACATGTATAATGCCAGGTTTTTTTCCCCTCATGTTGATGCAATGATGTTAGCAAGTGAGCAACAAATAGTGAACGATGATCACATGAGCAAGTTCAAGCGAACAACCAAAATTTTTTATAGCATATTCCATGCCACACCATTAAATATTTTCATGCCACATGGATTGAGTTTTTGTGATGTGGCAAAATATTCTTTGTTAATGTGCAAAATATTCTTCCATGTGGACAAGGGTTTGGCATGAAGACACACAACTTTCTTGTGGTTGTATTTGTTTGTTCCAATAGTCACATTGAAATGTTTGTGGCTAGAAAATATATTGTAGATTCGTTCATACCTTGGAAGTTAAACATCTACATGGGCAAAATAGTTGTAGGGATGTATAATTTATTGGCCTTTCAGTTGTTGGTGTGTTGTTTTAATTTGAACATTGAAGGGTTTTTCACCTTTTTGCCACAATGAGATATTGTAAGCCAACTACTTGCATTTGCAAGCTTGGGAACTTGTCTCCATTTGAGTTTCAAATTACAAATTATATTCATTGTTTATAGTGAATTTTTTACATGTCAACCTTGTCTTTGTTTTAATCTCCAACCTCATCACGATTTCCCTTTTGTCTTTTTCTTTCTTCATCTTGACCTTTCCTTCATCCTCTTTTTCTTCATTTTGACCTAGTCTTCCCTTCATCTTCCTCCTCTTCTTTGTTTTAGTTTCCCCCTTTCATCATCCAAATCCCATTTTTTCATTGCCTTGCTTCCTTTCTTGTCATCCTCCCTTTCATCATCTTAATCCCCAAGCTTTTTGTCATCATTTTCTTCTTTGTTTTAATCACCCCTTTTCCCTAATCCTCCCCCCTCCCTTTTACCCTCCTTCGACACTATGTCTTAAGGGGACATAATAATTCATTAGATAGGGCAATAAGAAATCAACTTCATTACCACTTAGTTAGGTGGTTGGTAGTTTGTGCTACCGCCCATCTTAGTGGTAGTGAGTTTGCATTAATTGACAAACTATTATATCCCCTTGTGACATAATGTTGAGGCCTTTCCTCCTTCATTAGTTGTTATTTTGTGGTAGGTTGTTGTAGCCTTGTTGCAACATTTGACCCTTTGCACACACCTTGGCCTTAGCCAGGTAAGGTCTATTTGATATAGTGTTGTAAAGCCCAAGTTTACACCTCTTTATAACCCAATTGGATGAACTTTGAAACCAACTTGAAAGTTGCAATGGAATTTGTCTCATGTTTTTCTAATTGCTAATGTAGATTAGGCCTTGTTGAAGTTTGTTGTTACATGCCTTTCAACCATACATTGAACTGCTTGTTCAATTATGTTAAGGGGTTCAATAGCTCTCCTTGCTTTTTTTCCCTCCCTTTCCTTCTTTTTTGGCTCTTTGATTTGTTTAATTGCTTGTCTATTTAAAGCCCTTTGTTATAGAATCTCCAAGTATTTGTTAGATGTCACATGTGATCATATGCTATAATCAATTAATGATTTTGTCCTCAACCCCTGATCCTTGCAAGTAGATAACTAAATAATAACAAATTTGCAAAGTGAGGTATCTTTGGAGTTTGATTAGTAAAAATTTCAACTTCAACATAAGGTTCATGCATAGGTTATTCTAAATGTACTATTCGTTCATGCTTTAATTTGTTGGCCTTTTCTCCTCATAGGCCTAAGGACTTATTTAATATTTTATATAAGTCAATATTAGGCCTATGGGAACTTTCAACATTGTACCTTAATTCAATAAATTCTCTTACATTTGATATGTTTACTAATTCAAATAGTAGCTCCATGTTCTCCCCAAACTTGATGCTCATTGCTTTCTTCATTTGAATTTTAAATGCTTTCATTTGACATTTTCATCTTAGTTGCAACTATGTACACCTAGCTCGTCATTGTCTCTTGGTTTTTTTCTTCAAATGGAAAAAATGACGACGAGTTGAGAGGCTCCCGGCTCATTGTCATCTCCATGGTTTTTTTGTCAAGTGTGAGCTCATTGGCTGCGTCACCACCTGATGCATCATTATTGTACCCCTTCCTATATGTGAGGATGTCACCACCCCTTGATAAATGCAAAGGTTAGGAGGAAAGGGGGAGTGTGGTATACAACATTTGGATAGGTTCTTGGCCAAAAGGAACCACACTAGTGATGCTAGGTAGAATTTCTTGTGTGTGTTGGAAATTCATTTTATTCAATTTGTAAATGGGCATAATACAGTGACAATTTTTCAAATTTTTAGAGATTTTGAAAATACTTGAACTAGTGATTTTGTAAATGGGTGCATGTAATACACTAAACAATTCACTCTTGTTTTTGAGGAGGCCTTGAACTTTATTAAAAAATACTAGCATGTGGTGACACCATGTTGCCTCATGTGTTCTCATTGTAATTATTGCTTTGTGGTGAAGCCACATTGCCTTGAGTTCCTGCATTGCTTGCACAAGTTCACAATGTTATGCTTGGACTACTCCTATCTTGTTTTTTTACTTTGCCTTGCAAAATGTATTTGCCCATTATGTTCTGGTGATATTTGAAAATTTTGGCTTATTTTCATATGATTTGTTATGGAAATTCTTGAGAATTCTAGGAGGATAGGTGTTCTTTGTGGCACATCTTCTAGTGGCTTTCAGTAAAAGCATAAACTTCACTAAGTGACGCAGGACCAAAAGGGTAAAGAAAGTCTCTAGGTAGTGTTTTGCTCTAAGTTTGATTCTTTCAGATAGGATAAACTCCTCTATTTTATTTTGAGAAGGGGTGGTGGTCCATATTGGCTCATTGTCGTTTTTTGATTTTTTTCCCTAAGTGCAAAAGACGTTAATGAGCCAAGATTTGGGTTCGTCACCATCTTCTGCTGTTTTTAAAAAAGTTGTTGTACACAAAGGCACCACGTGTCATGCCCAAGATTTAATGTAATTATTAATAAAATTTCAATTATAAAAATATATTTACAATGAATTCATTTGAATAATTAGTCAATGTAGCCAAATAATTTTAGTAAAAATAAATTTAATAATGTAATTTTATGATTTTTATATTAATTCAATTCAATTATAATGAAAAATACAGTTACAATAATTAAAATTTATAATTAGACTATATTAATTAATTATAATTAGAAATAAAACTTTTAAAGTATAGGGCTTTTAAACCTTTAAATAATGAACAATATTTATTATTATCAATATTGGGAACATTTTTGTAATTCTTTTTGTTTCAAGTTACTGTTTTTATATAAAAAAGTTGCAACAAGTTGGAAAAAATAAATTACTATCCCTTTTTATATGTTATTTGCAATTGTTTATTTAAAGGAGCTCAAAGTTCTTAAGTAGTGGTGGCAATCACTATTGTTGGGGAGATTCAAACTTTTTTTTTTTTTTTTTTTTTTGGTGTGATTTTTTTTTTTTTTTTTTTTTTTGGGATTGATTATTGTTTAAGGATTTGAGTGCTTTTGTTGTGGGATGGCACATCTTTGGAAAAAACTTAAACGCCAAGGAAAGGTGATTGCCGATAATCAACAAGTGAATGTTGTAGCAAATGAAGAGAAATTGAAGTGGAATAAAGAATTATCATTTATACTCTTACTTTTGAAAGTAAACCTTAATCCCACTCCTATTCTTGAAAGTAAATTGGTTGTGATGGATGATACATTTCACATTATAGGGTTTAAAAGAGTGTAATGCAACACATTACAAATACAAAATCCCAATCCAAACCTTAAACCCCATCTTCATTCTCTATTTGAAAATGGGGATGGGGTATTTTTTTGCACAATTTTTTCCAAGCAATCTCCTCATTGTTTGAAGGTTTTAATTGCTAGCTTATTTGCAATGCCCTTCGTGTATTTAATGTTTATTTGCTAGTTTGTAATACCTTCATATTTTTAGAGTTTTCTTGTTAGTTTATTTGCAATACCTTCATATTTTGTAAGTTTTTATTGTTAGTTTGTTTACAATATTTTCATCATTCTTAAGGATTATTTTGTGGTTTGAGTTTGAATGTTGTTCTTGTAAGAGCTTCGGTGGTTTCACATGAAAGTGATCAAATAGAAGTACCACCAAATCATGCATTGGAAGATACAGATTAGGTGCACAAAGGGTCAAAATGGAACTGTAAGATCAATGGATGCACCAACGCTTATGCGGTTAAATGGTTATTTCATTAACATTTGGACAATAAACATGGGCTTTGCATGGACGTGAACAAATTTGGCTGGCCTTCTACTCGTGTTGGGGGACCAAGGCAACAAAATCACCATGGTATGAACACTCAAATTTTGAACAACCCACACACAAGGCAAAAGCAAAATGAAAAGAGGGCTTTCGATAGAGTGAAAAAGAAAGTAGAATTAAAATGGGATGAACTCTAAGCCCAAACACAACAAATGGAATTAGTTAAACGACCTTTGTTGGTATGTTTAGCCTCTGGCATCTTGTTGGGCATCATTGGGATTCTAGCATGGGGGGTGGGGTTCATCTCACAAAGTGCATGGGCACGCTTTGAAAAGGATGAAAACCTTGTTGAGACAATTCGGGCAAGTAGAGTTGCTTATGCAAAGCCTTTGAAAGTTGCATGGGGTGTTCGAAATTCGACATTGGAGTCCAATAATGCAACCGAGTCAAAGAAATGGATGCAATATCCAAGTATCACGATTTCGAAATCATTCATGGGTGGTATATTTCCATACTTATATATACATTTTAAAACATTGTTTGCATCTTCACATTGGAATGCAATTTGTTTTTTTGTGTTAGGCTTCGGGGCACAACAAAGGAAGCTTTTGTTGCAAATGCAATTCGACTTGTGTTTGAACATCGTCAACTATTTACTTATCACCATGTATCCAAAGTTTTAGAAGCTATAGCAAAGTATCACACCAATATGGGCATTCCTTCTAGTTCATCCTCTTCAGAGAAATAATTATAAATATAGCTTTAGTGCACATATGCACCATTTTGTATCGAACCATTACAAATTAACTCAACATGATATTTTTTGTCACCATCCTTTTTGTAGTGTGGTTATTTGAACATTTTTGTATCAATCCACTTGTTTTAATTTTGACCTTTAATTTTGGGATTTGTAGATTTTGGGTTAATCTTATGCCATGTTGCACACAATACCCCCATCCATTATGAATGGATTGCCTTTACTATAAACTAAATGAGTAATACCTTCATCTAATAGGGTTAGCACATTCTGTAGCCATGCTAAAACATTTAAGCAATACTTTCATTATCCTTATCATGAAATACTCACACAATAACCTTAACGAAAAATGTAATATAATGTTTTTATATAATTACATTGCCCATTTTCATGAAAGGACCCCTTGGTGCATAAATCGGTTTGTCTATGCAAGTATTGCAAACTTTTGATCTTCTCTTGTTTATGGTTGGGTTTTCCATAAAACGTTTCAAATTACAATACCCACATATCAACCAACTCATGTTCATGTTCCACTACCCTCATCTAAACTTTTACCTAATGTATGTTTCAAATAAATAGGGGGGACATTAGGTTTAGGGAAATTAAGCCCAACTTTTTGTCATTAATTGTTTTAAAGTAACCTTTTTCTTAACATTTATATTATTTTCATGGAATGAAAATTTATGTATTCACATAGACACATATATCTAACGAGGTTCCTATTTTTCTTTTCTTTTTCATTAAAAGAAAAGAGAATGAAGGTGATTCCGTGACAAAGATATGAATGCTAAAAAAACCTTGCCAATGGTTGCCCCCCCCCCCGATTAAGTCTAAAACATAGTTTGTACACAATTTAAGGTTATGCAAAAATAATTCCAAAATTAGGTTTAACACTTAGTTCTAAAAAAATTGTTAAATTCCACCATTAAAGTTATGCAACCAATTTCTTTTTGTGTTATTTAATTTGAGGTCAATGTAAGGATTTTTTGTTACATACAAAAGTTTTAACTCAACATTTTAAGGTTCATTATATAGGTTTGCTCAATTTTTCAAATTCAAACCTATGCATGCATTAAGTTGTAATGTCTACATGATGAGGGTTAAAGTTTTCAATTTGTAATATCGTACCCTATCACCCTATGTTAAATCCCAAATTGCAATACCTAGGTAAATCTATGTTATGTAACCCCCCTTGATTTCATAATGCAAAAACCTATTCCCTCATCATCTAAGGTTATGTAAGATCATCTTGTTTACCAAATGCAATACCTACATTTAGTGCATAAAAACAATGGGACATATCAAAAAGATACCTATGTAAAAAAAAAAAAACCAATTATCAATACCTTCATCTTTAGGTGAAAGCATTGATTGTGGGCATGTCCTAATTTTTCCATACCTTAATTTGCAATATTTACATTGTTTGTAGTGAATGTTAAGGTGATTATTAAGGTAATTTTGTACCCTCACCAAAAGCCCCCTTTTGGTTAATAAAAATTTATTATGCATATATTGCAAAAACTTAGTCCTTCATAATCTAGGTATATTTAGGGGGATCTTGTTCACCAAATGTAATACCTACGTTTAATGGACTGAATGCAATAAGAATTATCCAAATGATATTTATAACTAAAGCAAATCATCATTCTAATGAAAAAAGTAGGATAATACCCACATTAAGTGGTCAAATCCCCCTCTGGAAGGAGTAGGGAATTCGTAATACTTTCATTCAACATAATTAATACCCACAAAAGATATGAAATTATATGCAATACGTGTGTTAGTGCTCGTTAACTTTTAACTATGATATACCTTAAACCTTGTAATACCTGTATGTAATACCAATTAAATGCCACAAGAAACAAGATGGATAAACATTACCCGCATATTGACCTAGTGATTATTGTACAATTGACTTGCAATGCCCACCTCTATATAATGTTTGAGTGAAATATTCTTATTTGGGAGTTTTAGAAGATATGTGTTATATACCTTTAATAATGTAACTTTAACTTTCAAACCTTATATGTTCATTAATACAAAAATCAACACATTAACACATAAATATTTTTTGACACAATTGTAATATGATGCACATTTTAGTAATGGAAAATTAAAATGGGGGATAAGTACAAACAAATTTGTGTTTTTTTTACTCACGAGCCCTCTTCTTACGAATATTTCCATGTTCTAACATCGTCTCATGCCAATCCTTCATCCGATGCATTAATTACTAAATCCATCATTGACATAATGAAATACCATGCCGAGATGCATGATTTCATTCACCTTAGAAAGGCGAATACCTCGTACATCTATTGTAATAACAAGTAACAATGATGTGGTGTGGTCTATGAGTTGAACCCCACCTTCTTTGACTTCATTGATGATTTCTTGCATTATGTCACCCATTCAAACAAACGTTTTTTCCATGGAGGTGGATGAACTTGAAGGTTGGTTGTGATCTTTCATTTTTTCGACATTGGGGGAAGTATCATTCGGTCTCATAAGCTCACACATATCAACGACCCATGGTTTTTCAAAGTGATTTTCATCGGCCTCTTCAACATCAGATTCATTGTTATAAATGTGCAGATAGGTAGGGTCTGCAAACATGGCAGTAAAACCTCCACGATCAGATTCATACCATGTCCCACAATATTGAATGATATATTTTTTAGTGAGATTAGTACATATAAAAAAAATGGCAACTTGATGTTTACACAAGTTTCCATGTAACGCCCATTCACCTATGCAATAATCATACTTGGTGAAAGGAAATGGGACTTTATATGTCATATTTGGATGTTGTTGGTTTCGTACCATCCATGCATGGCCAGTTTCATTTGAATCATCTATCCCATGGGTGACGTTAGTGTGAGGGATCAATGTGGCCTTTTCAATGCTTGTTTTCATAATGTGTTCCACAACCTTATTTCTTATGAACCTGTGTTTCTTCATTTTAGCTGTGTGCATTTAGTGTCTTGCAACCGTTGTTGTGAGTCTCCACACAACTAACCAATTTATTGACCTCAAAGCCCTTTTGTTTCCAAAGAAAACCAATGTTTCAATGCCCCATGTTAAGATTCAATTGATGCTTGTGTGTCCTGGTTTGAATGTGGCATTTGTCGAAGCCCCACCATCCACAAATCTACAACAAGTATAATGTGCATCTATAAATTGTTGTACAGGTATTGCATTTCTTTCTACCATATATAGTATGGATTAGGGTCATAATGTGGGTATTGCATTTTTCCCCCATATACAGCGTGCATCTTTAAAAAGTCATGTAGGTATTGCATTTAGGGTTCCCACATATTGTGTGGATTAGGGTCATAATGTGAATATTGCACTTTGCCCCCACATACAATGTGCATTTTTAAATTATCATGTAGGTATTACATTTAGGCTCCCACATATAGTGTGGATTAAGGTTTTAATGTGGGTATTATATTTAGCACCCACATGGGATTACTAAGTCCACCATTGGTGTTTTTACCTTAATTCAAAAAATGAATATTTTGGGATATGCACAACATGGTGCAACAACAATAATGGATTGAAAGTTAATTCACGTACCAACTTGGAAATAATAGGTCCAAAAATATCGAATCCATGAATCACTAAATAAATGTTGGGTGAAACTTTCAATGATTTTGTTTCTCCCACGAGTCATGAAGGTTTTAATGCTTTCACTTGGTTCAATGGGCATATACATGACAATGTGAAAGTCATCCAATATTGCACATTGCACTTTATTGTCTTTGATTTTTTCCATCGAACGTAAGCGCCAAGCCTTTAAGACGTGCCATGCGCAAAGGTAAATGGGCACTTGATCGTCGCCCCACACAATCCTAACCATGCATAAAATACCAATTTATTATCATTTCAACTAATAACATTATTTAAAATGGAAAATGTGGGATGAAATTTTGAAATGGCTGCATGTACATAAAAGCTCAAAAAAAGGTAGAATGAAAATAAAAGTCACCACAATGTTCATAATTCTTGTGCAACATCATCAATAATGAAACATGAAGGTTTCCATTTAGGGTTTTTCCTTAGAAGTTTTGTTTTCAAAGGAGTTAGCCATTCCACCAAATCATCACATGTTTGGCGACTTGTAATGATCCATGCAACCGGCACTCTAGTGTGATGTGCATCAAACACCATCAATGTGAACAAATGAAATTTCACATCATTGGTGCCGAAGGTGGCTAGGTGGCATCCACTGAAATTGCCCCATTATCACCTAATGAAACCATGGTTTGCAATTAAGATGGGGTTTGTATCCCTATTGTGAATGGGACATGAATCCCATTATCCCCACTTACATTTTGAAAATAAAACACATCATGTGGATAACTAAATGCCCATGTGTGAAAGAAAATGGTTGGATTTTGGTGTAAATGCCAACTCCCTTTTTTGTGTTTGCAATCCAAGTAAACAATGTCTTGTTGTCTAATGAAATCATCCCTTGTCATTGCTTTTCCTGCATTAATTCTAGCCCACCATATTGCCTTATGCTTATCATATATTTGTTTGACGGTGTCACTTAAACCCAATCGGGTTCAAATGTGGTGCTTGAGGGCTTGTGACATTTGTGGGGCAAAAAAAGATGGTCGCACATTGGAATCAAGGTCATGTTTGCCATGTGTAGGCTCACCATTGATCCATGTATGAGGTCAATGACAAAAATTATCTTTACGACCTCAAGTCATGTGTACAATCGTTTAATCGAAAATTGAACTAAATAACCCCGTTTAATGGATCAATGGTGATTTGGGTCTTCACGATTATCTTTCGACCCATACCCACATGCATACCTACAAAATGTGAAATCAATTTAAGACTTAAAGTTTGGTACAACATGAGGTTAAAAAACAAGTTCCATATAACAAAAATGAATAATAGAACATCATACCAAATATGGCGAGGTGGTTTTGGATTCTTGGCATTTTTACATTTTCTTGTGAGGGTACCCGTTTATAAATGTTCCATTCCATCAGGGAGTCTTCATGGCTTTGTTCACCATTTAGAAATTCCAAGATTCGTGTATGTGGGATGTATGCACACTCAACCTTGATTATATGTGCCCTTCAATGTCGAACATCTTTTTTCCACACCAAATCCATATTGTGAAAGGGTAACTTCTTTGGGTTTTGAATTTTAATATATTGAGATTTTGAAGCACGACCCATGTTGAAACTATGCCTTGAGTTGATTGTACAAGAAAAAACAATAAATTGATATTGATTTCTAAAATTTTATATTTACAATATGTTGAATTACATGTTCATTTTCATATTCAATACTAATGCAAATGTACATGTTTTAAGTACTTAATTTATATCCCTCATCTAAACCTTATATAATCATGCACATAGTACCCTAAATGCTAAGTATGGAGAACATATGATATGGTCTATGGCCATAATTGTAAATTTTAAATCCATATTATCTATGGATAATCTAAATGTAATACCCACATGATAGTTAACTACACTATTTACATAAAAAAATAAATATAATACCTACATGATAATTTAAAGATGCACATGTGGGGGCAAAGTGTAATACCCACATTATGATCTAATCCACATTATATGTGGGAACCCTAAATGCAATACCTACATGATAAGTTGAAGATGCACACTATATATGGGGGGAAACTACAATACCCACATTATGACCTTAATCCACACTATATGTGGGAGCCCTAAATGTAACACCTATGTGACAATTTAAAAATGCACACTATATATGGGGGAAAATGTAATACTCGCATTATGACCTTAATCCACACTATATGTGGGAGCCCTAAATGTAACACCTATGTGACAATTTAAAAATGCACACTATATATGGGGGAAAAATGCAATACTCGCATTATGACCTTAATCCACACTATATGTGGGAGCCTATATGTGCAATACCCACATTTTACATTATAATTTTTACAATCGAAGTTCATAATTTGCAAGTGCATAGGTAGGTATAATGACGTGTGGGTAAGTAGGTTTTGCCAACAAGTAGATGTTTTGCAAATAATTAAAATGGCATTACTGAAAAATGTATCTACTTTTTTGGTTAATTTCTGGAATAGGAATTAGGTAGAAGATTAACCAATAAGATATACAGAGTTTGCCAAGAAATAGAAGTTTAACTAAGAAGAAATATAGATATACAAATTTAACCAAGAAGAAATATAAGTTTAACTAAGAGAAATAATTTTAACTAAGAAGATATATAGGTTTTGCCAAGGGATATAAGTTTAGTCAAGAAATATATGTTTAACCAAAAAATATATAGGTTTTGCCAAAAGAGAGAAGTTTAGCCAATAAGATATATAAGTTGAGCCAAGAAAAAGTAGTTTAACCAAGAAATATAAGTTTAACCAATAAGAAATATAGGTTTAACCAAAAGATAGAAGTTTAACCAAGAAGAAATATAGGTTTAACCAAGAGATAGAAGTTTAGCCAAAAGATAGAAGTTTAATAAAATATATATATAAGTTTAGAGAAGAAATAAAAGTTAGCCAATAAAATATATAGGTTTTGCCAAGAAATAAAAGTTTAGCCAAGAAAAACAATAAGTTTAGCCAAGAAAAACTATAAGTTTAGCCAAGAAGAAATATAGGTTTAGCTAAGAAAAAATAAGAGTTTTGCCAAGGTAAGTAAAGGATTAATTGTTAGTTAGTAAGCAAGGCTAATATTTAGGTCAGTATAGTAGCTAGGTGGGTGGGTAGTATGGAGGTCAGGGTTGGGAAAAAATTGGCAGTGAAAAAAAAATGGGTCAAAGGTCAGCAGCCAAAAAAGATTGACTGTGGTAGAATGTTGGTTAACGTAAGGTAAAGAGGTGAATGAAAAAGAGGCGAATCATCCAGCCCATCCTATGGACAGAACGGCCAACTGGTGCAG
>Ga0209611_10001537_pt1 | contig 39674 bp, 24 predicted proteins | sample S1TSphgellanicum_3_FD_187693 | JGI IMG/M metagenome (GOLD analysis project Ga0209611, IMG submission 187693) | Host-associated microbial communities from peat moss isolated from Minnesota, USA - S1T2_Fc - Sphagnum magellanicum MG (SPAdes) (version 2) | ecosystem: Host-associated > Plants > Peat...
TTTGTTTTTTTTTGTTTTGTTTTGTTTTTTTTTTTTTTTTTTTTTTTCTTTTTGTGTTACGTGTCGGGTTGGGGGGGAGATGGAGGCGCACCTGCAGGGCTTAAGTTCCTGCATGTTTCACTGACTGTCAAGAGAGGGAAGTTCTTCGTTGAGAATTGAACCATCTGATATGACAATATATCCCTTTCCTTCTATTCAAGTTTCTAGCCTCCAATTGTAGGACTTCTGGTGGGAGGAAAAGTTCTTGTTGCTTGCAATTTCGATTCCTCTGATTTTCAGTTTGAATGCCTGGTCATGTTACAGAGCATCGAGGCAGCTGGCAGCTGTGCAACAATATGTATGAAGTGAGCTTCTGAAGCTTGTTCTAGACGCCTGGAAGGTTGTTATATTGGGCTCTTGACTGTGCAAAATCTGTCCAGACAGAGACATGGATCATACTCCAAGTTTGCCGAGTCTCGCATTGGGCCTGGTCCTTGTGCTGATGCTGCTTTCGAGTGCAAGGCCATCATTGGGTGTTCAAGGCCTCAACACAGACATGGTAGCTCTACTGGCATTCAAGTCAGCAGTGGTTCCCCAAGGCCCTGATCTGCTTCCAAACTGGGTGGCAACAGATCCAAGCCCATGCAGCTGGACAGGAGTGACATGCAACACCAACAATGAAGTGGCCATGCTCTCATTGCCAGGCATTGGAATCACTGGCACAGTGCCGGATGAGCTGTTCACCATACTCACATTGCAGCATCTGGATTTGAGCTCCAATAGTCTCTCTGGCAGCATATCTCCAGACATTGGAAATGTCACCAGATTGATTTATCTGAATCTGACACAAAACATGATGATGTCTGGTCCCATACCCTCATCTCTCTTCAGCCTTTCCAATTTGCAAAGCCTGGATCTTAGCTACAATTGCATTTCAGGCAGCCTGTCTGCTGACATTGGACGGCTTGTCAACCTTCAGGAGCTGGTTTTGGGCACCAACTCTTTTTCAGGTGTCATACCCCAAGAGATTGGAACACTTACAATGTTAAGTGTTCTCGACCTTTCCAGCAATTCTTTCTCTGGCACTGTTCCTGTGCAACTTGGCAACCTTGTAAACTTGCAACACCTGGATCTGAGTAGCAACGCTCTCTCTGGTGATATCCCTGCACTTGTGACTATGTCAAACCTTGAGCTTCTAGACATAAGCAGCAACTTCTTCTCTGGTGTCATTTCTTCACAATTGGCCATTCTTACCAGTTTGACCTATCTTGACTTTAGCAACAACTCCCTTTCAGGGCCAATACCTCCTGAAATTTGGGGCATGACATCCTTGACAGAGCTTGATCTTGGGGCCAATGCCTTGACTGGTATTCTCCCAGCAGAGCTGGGTAATCTGGTCAATTTGGAGAGTTTTTATCTTGGGAACAGTCATCTTACAGGTCCCATCCCTGAAGAGATCTCCTTGCTAACGAGTTTGAGGAAACTTGACATGGGTGGCAATACTTTTATTGGATCTATTCCTGAGTCTATTGGCAATTTGAAGAACCTTGCAACACTGAATCTGCCAAGTGCACATCTGAACGGCTCCATTCCAGCTTCTCTAGGCAACTGCAGCAGCTTGCAGGTTGGAATATTAACCTCTTGACCTCACATTTTGCTTCTTGGTGCTCAGTCATCTCCTAGATACCAGCCCAATTTCTAATTGATTGAACTAGAAAGATGCTGCTGTGGAAATGCAGACTTGGCCCAAATCAATCATGTGATGGATTTTTTGGTTTTGCTTCCAAGCCTTTCAGTAGTAGTGAGCTGCTAAGGGGTGTAGATGCGGCTTGCAACCCTTTTGTTTGAAGGAATGCTTATACCTGTCTGGATTTGGGGTTTACTTCTATGCATAAGCTCACTATAGTCCGAATACCACTCCAACAGCCCCAAATGTTATTGTCACTTCACTTCTGCAGCACCCACACACAGCTAAGTAGAGCATAGATAGGCTTGTGTGTTCTCTTTTTCTGTCCCCTGTTTGAAATGACAAGTGTCATTTTGACTGCTTCATGCAGGTCATTGATCTTGCTTTCAATTACCTGAGTGGGCCCATTCCAGATCAGCTTGCTGCACTCCAAGATGTCATCTCCTTCTCGGTGGAGGGAAACATGCTCTCTGGCCCCATCCCAGCGTGGTTTGGTGATTGGCAAAATTTGTCTAGCCTTCTCCTTTCAACCAATGAGTTCAGTGGCAGCATCCCTCCTGAGCTGGGAAACTGCTCTCGTCTCACAGACCTTGCCCTTGACAACAATCAGTTGACAGGCTCAATTCCACCAGAGCTTTGCAATGCTGAACAGTTGAGTCAGTTAACGCTAAACATAAACAACCTTACTGGGGACATAACTGATACCTTCCAGAGATGTACAAGTCTATCTGAAATCGACTTGACCAGCAATCATCTGTCAGGACCTGTACCATCATATCTGGGTGACCTTCCAAACCTTGTGATTCTATCCCTGCGGAGCAATAATTTCTCAGGAAATGTTACAGACACACTGTGGAGCTCCAAGTCATTGCTTGAGATCCTGTTGGATTCAAATGAGCTCACTGGGAGTCTATCCCCACTGATTGGAAACCTCACAACATTGCAGTACCTTGTCCTTGCCAACAACAATTTTGAGGGCCCAATACCACCAGAAATCGGCAAGCTTTCTAATTTGACTGTGTTCTCAGTTGCAAACAACAACCTGGATGGTGGGATCCCTTTGGAGTTATGCAACTGTATCCAACTCACAACTCTCAATCTTGGAAATAACTTGCTGACTGGACCAATTCCTCAGCAAATCGGGCAGCTCATCAATATTGACTACATGGTTCTATCACACAACAGTCTTACTGGGACAATTCCAAGCACAATATGTGCTGATTTCCAGGTTTGTTGTCCAATGCACTGATTCTTTTGAACTTTCATTGTCTCTGTTTATTTCTGCCTTGCTGGTATACGTGCATCAAACCACAAATTGCGGCCTTCTGTGTCCCATAGTTGACAGGCTTTATTTGTCCACATATCTTGCAATATCTGCATTCTGTCTAAATTATGGATGGGTCCTGCTTTGGGACTATGACAACCAAGAATGCAGGAAACACCAATTAAGTGTATCCATTTGATTCCTCCATATCAATGCTAGATCTCTTGTCTATGGACCCTACTGACATGAAAGAGTTCAGTCATTTATGCTAATGAATTCTCATTTTCTAGGTGATTGCCATACCCAGTTCAAGCTTTGTGCAACATCATGGAACACTTGACTTGTCATGGAACAATCTCAGTGGTAGTATTCCACCTGAGATGGGTGACCTCTCAGTTCTTGTGGAGTTGCTATTGACTGGAAATCAACTGACAGGCCCAATACCTCCTGAACTTGCACGGCTCACAAACTTGACCACCTTAGATCTTTCATGCAACCAGTTAACCGGATCCATCCCACCTGAGCTTGGAGAAGTGCACAAGCTGCAGGGGTTGAATTTGGCCTACAACAGCCTCACTGGGCAAATCCCTCCACAACTAGGTGACATTGCCAGCCTTACAAAGCTCAACTTGAGTGGGAACATGCTTTCCGGATCAATACCTGACACTCTTGGCAACCTGATGGGTCTGTCTCATTTGGATGTCAGCAGCAATGAGCTCAGTGGGGATCTCCCATCCTCCTTCGCAAGTCTGGACTCTATAGTGGGATTGAATCTGGAGAACAATCAACTGACAGGTAGCATCACTGGATTGCTGTCTGAGAGTTCAGTCTGGCATCAGGCTCAAACCATTAATCTAAGCCACAATGCATTTTCTGGGGCCATTCCAGCCACCATTGGCAATGCAACAGGCCTATCGTACCTGGATCTTGGCAGGAATCAGTTCTCGGGGTCTGTTCCAAATCAGCTTGCAGGCCTTGCACAACTCATTTATTTGGATCTTTCAGACAACCACCTCAGTGGGATGTTCCCTCCTGAGTTGTGTGACCTTAGATACCTGGTCTTCTTGAACATGTCATACAATGATTTGGAAGGGCAAATCCCTTCCACTGGCATGTGTGCAAAGTTGGGTTCCTCTTCATTCATTGCAGATCCAGGACTTTGTGGAAACATACTTGGAACAGAGTGCACTTCCCGTCAGGGGACCATGGCTCCTGCCAACTTGGTGAGCACAGGGGCCATATTGGGTATCACAATTGGTTGCACCATTGCATTTTTCGGTATACTATTTGTATTCCTGAGGTGGCGCCTGCTGAAGAGGGACTCAATGACCAAAAGCAAGGATCTGGAGAAGATGAAATTTAGTATAATGCTTGACACTACAAGCACCTGTATGACCATGCCAAAATCGAAGGAGCCCTTAAGTATCAATGTAGCCATGTTTGAGCGGCCTTTGCTTCGGCTCACTCTTGCTGACATACTCCTTGCCACCAACAACTTCTGCAAGACTAACATCATCGGTGATGGAGGATTTGGAACTGTTTATAAGGCCATTTTACCAGATGGCAAAACTGTGGCCATTAAAAAACTTGGTGCTGCACGAACACAAGGTAACCGAGAGTTTCTTGCAGAAATGGAAACTTTGGGAAAGGTGAAGCACCGAAATTTGGTGCCATTGCTTGGATACTGCTCATTTGGTGAGGAAAAACTGCTCGTCTATGAGTACATGGTGAACGGAAGCCTCGACCTGTGGCTTCGGAACCGTGCAGATGCAGTGGAGGTTCTAGATTGGAGCAAACGCTTCAAGATTGCCATGGGCTCTGCAAGGGGTCTCAACTTCCTTCACCATGGTTTCATACCCCACATCATCCATAGGGATGTGAAGACCAGTAACATTTTGCTGGATGCTGATTTTGAGCCCCGAGTAGCAGACTTTGGTCTTGCACGGCTTATCAGTGCATATGAGACCCATGTAAGCACGGATATTGCAGGCACCTTTGGTTACATCCCTCCTGAATATGGGCAGAGCTGGCGATCCACTACTCGTGGAGATGTCTACAGCTATGGAGTGATACTGTTAGAATTGCTCACTGGCAAGGAGCCAACAGGAGCAGACTTCAAGGAAATTGAAGGAGGTAATCTGGTTGGATGGGTGCGGCAGATGATCAAGCAAGGAGCAGCCCAAGAGGCACTTGATCCTACTGTTTCCAATGGGCCATGGAAGATGAGCATGCTCAAAGTATTGCACATTGCAAACCTGTGTACAGCTGAAGACCCACTCATGCGGCCATCAATGTTGCAGGTTGTGAAGTACCTTAAGGATGTTGAAGCTGCACCCCAACTGCCCATCTTTGAAAATCGCCAATAACCAACTGGATAGGTACAATCCAAAGCATTTTTAGTGCCCAATTTTTGTTAAGTTTAAAGAGAATTAGACTTGCAAGTATTAATGTTTCCTGTGTACTTTTGAGTAGAGAACTAGAGACAACTATTGGTGGCCTTATGAATTCTTTCTTGATTTTCTGTTTTTCAGGAAGCTTCAGCCATGCCTGTTGCACAAGAGAGGCTTTTGCAAACAGTGTTGCAGGAATGCCTGCTGTTTGCAAGGTTATTGCACAGCTCTTAGAACAAGATTCTGCAGATACAGGCCTGAATGTGGTAATGAGGTTCCACCATCAAGGTAAAAACATCCCGCCCAGGATCACCTTCTTAGCAAGGTTTCACTTAAATCAATCCATCAAGCCAAGCGTGGAGAGTTTGTTCTGTAAGCTCAATGAAACCAGTGCACTCACAAATTGATGGTGTCTGCCAGGGAGTTTCCACATTTCAGAAGCCGTGTACCTAATCTACAGAAGACTCAAAAATCAAACTGTAAACCAGAAACCAATGTCAGAGTCCATCAATTAACAATTAGGATGTAAGACTTTTATTTGAAGCAATCTCAGCTCAGCCTAAATATTCTTCATACAATGTACAAAATAATTACTGTTGGTGAAGAGCAAACCTGACACGGGAAGTCTTGGTTTTCCTTCACCTGAAATCTGTTGTGGTTTTGTAGTCCTGTTCCATATAGCAATCTAATTCCACATTATTCAGCAGAGTGTGCTCCTGTTTGCTTGTTGTCAATACCAACTACTAATTTTCCAATTAATTCCAGCTCCTGTAGGTGACAGATGTCCGAATCTCCATCTTGTGTTCTGTAGTTCCTTCAATAAAATTATGTGTACAATACTTTTCAAAGTAGAGCATCTGTGTACTACTTCATGCATCTGTTCTGGGTCTTGAAGATTTGAGGCAAAATCTTATATGTGGGAAAGGAGGTCATTGAGGGTTGCACATGGATGTATGTTCTGTTTGCTGTATGTGCTCCATGATTTGTACACAAACTTCAATCAAGTTTAAATCCAATACAAGGATCTAAAAGTATTGCCTTTGTGTTTACAATTATTGTATTAATCATGTCTTCCGAGCTAATTGACACTTGTTTGTGGAGGCATGAAAGATTACACATTTCCATGCAGAGCTGGGTATTTCAATAACACAGAACTATTACGTACCCAGCAGACAGACTATGGTATTAAAAGGTTTTTCTCCAATTTCACATGCTCTCTGGTCAATGGATTCAAAACACTTTTGATATAGACTCGCAGCATTGTTTCTTTTGGCCAAATTTCACTAGTTGGCAAAATTTAAACGGGAAAAGCACACAAAAAAGGTTTTTTTTCGTTTTTTTGGAATTTTGAAGCATCATATTTTAGAATAATTTAATAATAATGATAAATTTCTATATTAGGTTCCAATAGATTAGCCAACAATATAGAAGGATACTTGAATTGTTTTGCTTTGATCTCTTCTTATGCGCAATCGTCACGTCACCTACATCACAAATTTGAATGAAAAACACTGGGATTGATGAAGGCAACACATGTAGTGTACTCAAAATTGGTCATCAATAAGTTTTAACTTCCAAAAGTGGCCTTCACATTCTAGCTCTGGCCCATCTGCCAATCTCAGTATTTCACGACAGATGACTTAATTTCCTGGCCATGACACTGAGGGTGGATGATCATATTTGAATTCATTGAAGGATTCATTTGAAGACAGTTGTATCGCATCACAAGCTCAACAATGGTACATAGCATGAGGATTATAATTGGACTAGCACCAATGGGTGCACACCTCGATGGATGGATGGTGGGGAAGACAAGAGGTTAGCATTACTCTCAACGTGGTGGGCATTTGAACTCCATTAACAAAATGGAATGTGTAAAACTATATATGTACTAGTGTTGGTCTGATATTCCTATTGAGGATGGCCTTGTACATAGTACAAGACACACACAGCACAAGACTATGCAATACTATCAAGGAACCTAGCAATCCGGTATGACATGGCCACACAAGCCGAGTCATACATGTATCACCACCAATATGACCGAGGTAATATGAGCCTCATTAAACCAGTCTTCCCGTGTTATGACTTTGACACAATTATAGCAACATCATGATTCATTCATACCATCATTCACCTTTTTTCTTGTTCAATCTCTTGGTATGAGGAGCTTGAGGTTTTGAATTAGGGGTGAAAGCATGGAAATTCTGCTCTTCACATCACATCTGCTGAATTTTTTTATTCTTGTATCTTTGACAAGAATTGTTGCTGTTGTTGTACATAAAGCACCACTAGAAATTCCTTAGTGTATTTGGAGGCTACCTTTAAAGAATATAAGCGTCACCACAATCAAGGAGAAGCATCTTATGTTTTCAAGGAGGAACCTTACAATTTAAAATGTTCATCCGTACAAAACATAAGGTTTCTTCCTATTTTAGTTCAAGGGAAAGAACTTCTAGAGATTTGTTCTTTGCAATAAGACCCTCGGTCCAGAGCATAACCAGAATTCGTGTACCACTCGAGGTAGTACACTTATTCTGGTAATGCCATGGACCTGGGTGCCTTACCTACCACACAATAATATCAATTGAGTCTGATGAGCAACAACTAGTACCAAATTCCAGATGCTGTATCCCCTTCCATTTGGACAATTTTCTCTTTCTATGAATGAAAATTAGTGTGACCTTAAATATGCCATTGGCCCAAGTGTGAACAGGACCCTGATAACAGAGGCCAATTGTGAAAATTTTATTCTAAAAGATAATTTATTAGTGACAAAATTTTCTCAAATTTCAATATCTCCCTCACCTTAGGTCTAAAATTTACGAAATAAACTCCAAGAAATCCACTCATCAAGGGCTTTCCAATAATACCAAGTGCTAACCAAATTTCCCTGAAAAAGTTAATTTTGATTTTGTTGAATATTTTCTGACAAAATTGTTCAATATTGAATAGCTCCTACACCATGGGCCTAAACATTGTGAAATTGCACCGCTCCTCATCAAAGGCTTTCCAATTGTACAAGAGAGTAACACAATGCACCGGGTTTAGAGTTTGGGAGATCTCGATGCCACAAATAAACAAAACAACCTTCGTTAATACATAGGTATCTTTTGATATGCATATGTGGCATGTTAAAATTGGTTATTACAAATAATATTTATAAGTGGTGTTAGTTATGGGCATGGGTAGATATGATAAATTAAAACAGCATTACGGATCCTACAAAAGGGATATTTTAACTAGGGACTTATTTTGTACTCACATATGAGTTAGTTAATTATTTTGATTTCGTCACAAATATAAGTCAATTAGCTTTGCCTAGGGAAAGCAATGCCAAATTATATGAAGGTCCATTCATGTAAACAATGAATAGTCTAGAAACTAATAGGTGACATAATTTAATAAGTTTAGAATTAATGAATGATAATATTTATTGGACTTAGATGAAAAGAGTGGATGATTCATCACTCTCCTTTCAAGTATTTAAGAGTTGCGAGCAAAATATTAGGCTCATCTTTTTTTTCATCCTCAAAATTTCATGTTTTTATTTTATTATTTAGTTTTGTAATGGGACATATAATAACATAGACCCATGTTTTGTTTTGATTATGAAAGTGTTTGGTCACAAATATTTATGTGTATGTGGTGAATTATTCCAAAAGGCAAGGTTTGTAGGCATGTGTGATGAGTTTGCTTTGGGTGTAGCCCACATAAAGCTTAGGTTTAGGGTTTTTTTTTTTAGTCTCTTTCTAATTAAACTTTCTAGGGCATTTATTGTTTTAGGAATAGTGTCATCAGGGCTCAAGTTCTAAGTTTGAGGGGACAAAAATGGAAGTTTTAAATCATTTTGGATTTCAACAACAATAGGATTAGGTTTATGTTCAAGGTTACAAGCATTACAATTCTCTCCTTGTGCACTAGATTCTACCTTTTTAGACTGTGAATTTAAAATAGTGATTGTTTTTTCAAACAAAGATCTGAACTTGAAATTGAGAAGAGGCCTCAATTTCAATACCCTCTAGATTCTATAAAAGAGGGAGTTTAAACTATAGACTTAGATCAATAGATTCAAATTCAATCAACACTTACGAGTTAACACAAAAATTAACAGAATCACACATAGACTCCAAATTGACAAAATTGCACAAACTCTAAAACAACAAAATCACACAAACGAGTTACAACCCTAAATTCAATTTTTAGACTAATTCAAATTTTGATTCTTGAAGCACAAGCATGGACAACTCACTAGTAGAGTGTTGAATGCACACAAAAAAAAACACAAAGAAAAAAAATTCAGAAGGTGAGGTCTAAAGAACTCTCCTACATTTCAAGATGGAGTGGTGAGTTTTGAAGGATTGAGCACCATCAGATCTTAATTCCCAAGTCCTAATGTTGTAACACCAAGAATCATTGCTTGCGACTCAAGGCTCAAACCCAAACCCCATTCACATTCAAGCTTCATCAATCAAGCCTAGGCCCCATTCACACTCAAGCTTTATCAATCAAGCATGTCCATGCCAATGGTAACTCGTTCAAGAAATCTGCATTGACCGATTCCACCACTCTCCATTTCATAGATGGTAAATCAATGCAACAAATCAATTTAAAACCATTGCAAATTTGCAATGTGCATATCTAAGAATCAAGATGAAAATATTTTGGATCCTTGTTTGACATTCATCAATGACCCTCATACCCATTGTACTCTAGACAATCTAAATGTTCATCCTTGAATAATGAATCTTGAACGTTGCAAGTTATAAGTTCTAGCTACTAACATTGAATGCACAAGATGAAAAGAAAAAACATTGACAATTGGAACTTGAAAGTTAGCATTCATGATCTACAAGATGTGAACTTCATATGGCTACTAAAATTTAAGACTTTGAGCTTTGAATGTTTGGTCACTAACTTATTGTTCAACCACCAACATTTAGAATTTTAGTCACCACTCATTAATGAGTTGATGACTACACAATTTCTAGTACCTTGTATTTAGTACCTACCTCCTACCTAAGTACTAGGTACCTACAACCTAGTACATATTAGCAACTAGCCGCCAAACACAATCAAAATCATGAAACGACATGGAGCCCTTAACAGTACATGCGAAATGGACAACTAGATGCTCATCATCTAGTGAAACCCTAATGTCAATTGATTTGTGTATATGCGACAAATGGCCATTGAGATTTTTTATCATGGCAAATGAATGGTCAAAACCCATCACTATCTTGCAAATTTGTCCCAAAAGAAACAATTTTTCCCCAATAGGTTTTCGTAGTGAAATGTTACAACTAGTTGGAAAAAAAACAAATTTTTGTTCAAAAAAACAGACTAGTGTTGTGTATGAGATTTTAATCCATTCAATCTACCTTTGTGCTATAAAAAATTATTTGAAAAATAATCTACATTATTAGTTAGGGACCAATGTCCATGTCCAGTAGTTCTTTGATTTTTTTAAGAGCCTTTGGGTTTTCCTAATTTCAGAACTTGAAAAAACCTCGAGTTTCAATTTTTTGAAATTTTTTTAAATTTCAAAACCTTGTTTTTCAAAATATTCATGGGAAAGATGAATATTGTAAAAAACTAATACCTATAGTATAATCATATAGGCTCCAAGTTAATTGAATGATGGTATCTATTAGACATTATTTTTAGATTATTTTTAAAGTGAAAGGAGTGGAGGATTCACCCAACCTCTCTTCAGATATTTAAAGGGTTATATTGTAAATGAGTATTTTATGTGAGGTCCTTCTATTTTTCTAGAATACTGATCCTTTGGCATCTCCTTTTTCTAAAATCTAATATTTTGTCACACTAAATGATTAATTGACTTCTAATTTTTCTTTTTACACCATGTACATTATATCCCATTTACATGTGAAAAAAGACTCTTGAAATCTTAAAAACACGCATTAATTTTTTAAAGTTTTTTAATTTCACATTGTTTTAGTTATTAATGTTTTTTGAGTGTTGCTAATAGACTCTTATCATTTAGAATTTCTTAAATTTTCAAAACACTTTTAAGAAACAACAAATAGGAAAGTTCTTTGCAAAATTGTCCTAATTTAACACAATTATTGGCCATTTTCAAAAGTCATTAACTAAAACCAAAATATAAAGTTAAATTAAATGAACTTTAAATTTCAATATCCTAACATTCATTTAAATCATTTTGCACAACTTGTCATGATATCATGATTTTCAAATGATAAAACATAAATAAATCTATGCTATTATAGTTTGCATTTTTCATTGAGGTTTTTGATGCCCTTTTTGGTTCCTTTGACTACGTTTTGCCATCATGTCTTTTTTGGTGATCATTCTTAGCACATCAAATTGAAACTATCTGATTCAAATCTGAGTATCAAAGAGGTGGTTTCAACTTTCAACAATCATATGTAAACGTTGTTGCTTGATCCAAATGCCCAGTTTTTAAGCATGAGGTGTACAAGGATTTCAAGTAACCCTAGAAGTTGAAGCTTTCATGGAGATCTTGGAATTTGGGAGGGCTGGAAGGTTGCAATTCTTTTAATAGAATGCCCAATGCATAAGATACATCTGCTATGTGCAATTTTGGAATTCCAAATGTAGACTCAAGTGAAGGATACTAAAACATTCATTATTGTCCCAGACATTATTTCTTCACTGAAATTGGAATTAGAACATTTCTTGTAATTCTGCAGGACTTGAGTGTCAAATTATGGGCCTCCATTGTGGTCTTGCTATGCACAACAAGCCAGCTGCAGAGACAGAAATGACTCACAAGCATTACGACATGCTCAAGCTCAAGAAGCTCACCAAAAACTTCAGTCTGGTAATTACTATCATCTGTTCCTTTTTTCATGTTTTGAATTGCTAGGAGCTTATATATCTTGTGCATTCCACTGACATGTTTGTGTCTCTCAACGCATCAGTTGTAGCACCAAGGTAACATAAGCTCTTTGCTTTATTTTCAATGTCCACACTCCTTCCTGCTGATTGTTCATTCATTTTTTGCCAGAATGCTCCAATGAGAGGTGATATTGATGCCTACAAAGCCGTTGTGCTAGCTCTTAAAATGGGTATGACTTATTTCAAAAACTGAAATCAAGAATCTTTTGCCCAACAGTCATTAATTCTGAGCAGTAAGATGTCATTCAGTACAAGAGTCATTCCTCTCTTTGTTGAAGTGATTACTGTTGTGGACACAACCAATTACACTAATTGAGTTCCTGTTCTTGATCTACATTCTCAGAGTTTGCAGACAATAAAATAATGAGCAAACTACAGTATTTACCACAAAAGAGAAAACACAAAGCTTTCCTACTTGCTTAGACCTCAATATAAAAGAAAACATGCCAGAAACTCCGAGGAACATTGACAGAAAACGGACAACAAAAGATGAAATATAATTCCTGTAGAATAATTTCCTTCTCTAATTTCATAGCTTGCAAGTAGTCTTTCCTTCTCCCATCTCTTATTTGATGGGGATCACCAAAGGAGATCTAGCTTTGGTATCATATCAGACAACCAAGAGCAAAGACAATGCATGCAAAAGCTTGTCTAGGCTCTGTTAGAAAGACAAAGATACACCATCAAACCATTGATGTGCACCATGAGAATAGTTTGGATCACTCATTACCAAACAAACAACAGTAAATCATTCCATTTTTGCCATTGGTCATGCATTGGCATGATCAAAAGCTATGGAGTGAGCAAAATTTTTCCAAAGTGGTTGCCTTCTAGAGCACGATGAGCCTCCGCTGCCTTTCCCAAGGGATAAACTTTATCTATTACTACTTTCACCTTGCCTGCTTCAATCTCTGGCCATACATGCTCAAGAACTTCTTGCACAATCTGTGTCTTGTTTTCTACAGTCCTGACACGCAAGCCTGCCCCTGTGCCCAGAAAAGTCCGAATTCCAGGTAGGTGATATTATGCATGTTGCAAAGCTATTACTTGAACAAAGAAGAGGTAATATATTACAACCATGGCAAGCTAGAAGGGTGAGTTCACATACCAGTAATTGTGAGACGCTTGGCAATAATAGGGCCCAGGTTAATCTCTCCCTTAGGACCTCCTTGCAAGCCAAGGATGAAAAGCCGTCCATCTGTTCCCAGCGCTTCAAGATTCTTATTCACATAGGGACCTCCCACTATATCAAGTACCACATCCACTCCTGCACAAAATACAATTAGAAACACAGTCAATACTTGGTGAAGCCTTAAAGTTGGCCATCTAAGGTGTGTGTGTCTCATCAGCTCAGCTTCTTAGGATCGACCAATGTTAATGCTAATGTGAATAGGAAGTTGAAATGTCAGCACAAAACAACAGTTTTATGGAGTTTCATGGTCCATTGTCCTGGATATGAGACCATGTGCATAGGCAAGTTGCCACAGCATACCTTTACCATCAGTCAGTGCCTTCACTCGTTCAACAAAGTCCTCTGTTTTGTAATTGATTCCACCGTCAGCCCCAAGCTCAATGCATTCCTTCACCTTCTCATCACTCCCTGGCAAACAATGAAACAAAGTCTGGTCAGCCAGTCCAGCTATGTCTTGTTTATACAGCCTTCATACAATTTGACTTTGGCCATTTGTTGCTCAGAAAGAGAGATAATCTCGTAAGAAGGACAGAATACATGTCATGCACAGATGATGTTACCTACCAGCAGTGATAAACACTTTCACACCCTTTGTTTTAGCAATCTGAATGGCAAATGTGCCTATACCACTGCCACCACCATGCAGCTGCATCACTCACAAAACATAAAGCTGGTCATTTCTAATAGTGATGTGAAATGGAAATTATATGAGAATTTGACTAGCTTCAGAACATAAACAGCTGTTGTTGAATTGCCTACAGAAGACTGGGTCACTCTTAGGCATTATGACATCAATTGGCAACATACTTGGTACTTCAAAGAAGCAGCAGATACTGATAGTTTCTACTGGCACCTTTAAACAATTATGGCAGCAGATATCAGAATAAATATGGAAGTACTCCAAAAAGGTCCATAAAATTCAACTGATTGGGAGGTTTGTGTACCAGAACACTCTCGCCCTTTTTTAGGTGCACCATCATGAAGATTGTTGACCAGACAGTGCAGGAAACTTCTGGAAACCCTGCAGCATCCCGCAGAGAAACACCCTTTGGAATAGGAAGCACCTGTCCTGCTGGCACATTCACCTTCTCTGCATATCCACCCCCTCCTAGCAATGCACAGACCTGCATGGACTCCACAAGAAATATGTGTGAGACAAAAGCCATAATTGCAGAACTCACAAACTGATTCTCCTCTTGAATTTCTCATTATCCCTTCTTATGTAAAACACATGCAGAAAAAGTCTTCTGATTGATAATAGTTTGCCATAGCTTATTTGTTTTGTAAAGCCACTTGACAATCCAGTGGCAGAAGACCTATCAAATGGACAACGGACGATTCTAAGCATTACAGCGAGGACTCAAATTGAGAGCTAACCAATCAATGTAAGCTTCTTGCACACTGTACTCATTCCCGTGACAAAACTATCTGACCTAGGACCTCCTTGAACAGTGCAATTCTGGGATCTGGATACAGATACGAAGCCGAAGCCTCCGTGTGAGTCGTGCATCCGCTAAACTGCGAGGCGGCCTCCCAAATGCAGATCGGTAAAATGGCCGTGACATCAGGGATTTTTCCTTGTCCTCTTATGATCCTTGTGAGGAGAACTGACTCGAGACTATTGGAAAACGGATCTCAACAGCAGCAAATGCTAGATAACGCTTCCTAAAAAGAAAGTCAACAACAAGCATGACTGATATACACCAAACGAAAACCAGACAAAAATACACATACCTTATCCCCAGCTTTCCATTTGCTTACTCCAGGCCCCACATCTTCAATGATTCCGGAGCACTCCAGGCCAGGGTACAAGGAATTGCCAGGAGGTGGCGCATACCTGCCCTCCCGTTGTAAGGCATCGGCTCTGTTGAGTGCAGTGGCCACAACTTTGATTAACACTTCTCCTTCCCCTGCTACCGGATCCTCCACCTCCCTCAGCTCCAACACCTCAGGACCTCCCGGCCGGCTGATCACAATGGCCTTCATGATGCACCACGACGTGTTATCGTCTGTATTCTCTCGCTCCCTCTCTCTGTATCTCCTCTGACAGAATCCCACACGCAAGCTCCAGAGCTCCTTCGTCGTTCTCCTTCTTCTTCCTCCTCTCGAATCAGCTTTCACGCAAGCCTAGCCCGGATTCGAACCCCACGACCTCTTGCTTTCTCTTTTGGCGATTTTTTTCAAATCGGCGATTCTCACATAGTCTTTGGATCGCCAAATTTCGATTTTTTTTTTTAAATCACTAGATTCTATCCTAAGTTCCAGCATGTTTAAGGGTATCATATGTCAGGTAAGACTTATGAGGCACCTTTTAGTAAGATAATGGTTACAACATAATCAAATTTTGTGATAGGGATTAACCCTATAATTTTGGGATTTTAACTTTAGGAGTTTTCCTTTGTTATATATTTTGAACAATAGTTCTCTAGTCATTTTTGGTTCATAGGGCTCAATTGTTATTTGGTTTAGAAGGGTCAATTGTAAATAACAAGCTTTGATGGCATGCAGATTGAGGTTTACACATGTAAAGAAAGGTAAGGATGGTTTGATTGTTAACAAAATTGTATTCAGATTAGGGTATGCTGATTAGGGTTAGTGCATTTTTTTTAGAAATTAATTGTTAAACCCCAAACTTTTTTGACAATCAGTTCTAGTAGTGGTGTTCTTTTGGTTTTTTTTTCCTTTTTGTGTTTCTGATACTTTTGTAAGTTGAAAAAGATAATAGGAAAAAAGTTGTAGATATCATAAGAGAGTGAAAGAATGGAAACATGAGAAACTAGTTATTGTTGTTTGGCGAGAAAAATTAGAGGCAACTCGGTGGCTATGGAGGAGGTACAACTAGGTAGTAATAGTGTTTTTGTAGTAGTCATAGCAACTACAAACTTCATTGGTTGTCGGAGGAAGACAAGGGTGATGGTGGCGAAAGTAGTTGTAGGGCTTTCTCTGGGAAGGGAGGACGATAAGCTGAATGTACCCTGATAAAAGTGCACATTTTCTCAAAATTAAAAGTCTTGCAACATAGGTGTTTGTTCATACATAGCATGCAATTGGGAGACTTTACAAGAGCAGCACGTAATTCGAGCCCAAGCTCTAACTTTTCAAAGATTTTTTTAAATGGCTTTGAATCTTTATTCACCTCCAGTGGCATGATTATGTCACACACATGTAGTTGCACATGTAGGAAATTATGTTTGAGCAATGCATGCATCGGCTCCGAGCATTCTAGCAATCCCATTTGATAACACCACAACAGCTTTTCACCTTCTTCACCCATTAGCAGAAGTCAATCTAACTTCTTTTATTGATGATTTCCATTTAGAAATAAAAGTTATTTTAGACCAAGAGGCACTTATTTTCGTTCTTGCACATTCATCAAATCTTTCATTTGGTGGTCCTTTCATCTTTTAGGTATGGTGTATGAACTTTTATGAGATTGTTTCATTTGAAAGGATTCTATGAATGATTTTGATTTCTTTTTTGAAATATGTGGACATATTGTTCATGGTCATGTTCCCCAATCTATATTTGTTTGTGGCATCATGATTACTAGGCTTGGATATTGGTGGCATCTAACCCATTGCAGTTGGAGAGGTCATCTATTAGCTAATTGCCTACACACTCACCATTCAATTCAAATATACATTTACAGAACATTTTAATCCTCAGCAATTTCATGTGGTGACACAGGGTGGGTGTGAAATGGTGGTCCATGGGGTTTTTCTCTATTAGGTTTGCATCCAAATTGGGTGGTACTACAAGTGAACATCCATAATGCCTTTAATTCCATATCACATATAGCCATCTTTCACTAGTACCTTGGATCAATCTTTCCCATTTGTTCGATGATTTTATGCATGCCCATACCCACTAAATTTGTTGCATGCTTTTCAACATAGGGATCTCACAATCATTTTGTTTAAGTCTAGTATACAATAAGGAGATCCTTTAGGTGGAATGTTGATTGCCTTAGCACATATTGTGTTCTCTACCCTATTGGAGCAACCCATCTTACTTGTGTTTTCCTTATTCAACAACGATATAATATTATTGATCTTGTGTCAAATATTGTACCTATTTTTTTACAATAACGAATGAAGTTTGTAGCATTAGGATTTTCCATTAACAAAGTGTGTAGCTTGGTTTCCACAACGATTAAACCCATCCATATCACATCCTCTAGGTTTTTTTACACCTAACATATGTGTTTCATAAATTTTAGGTGCTCCAATACATTCTATGCCATTTGTGGAGTGGAGTCCTTTGTCAAAAAGGCATTTCAAAAGGATCTTAACACCATAGTTAGCCTCCCTAGGCTTGCAGATCCATAAGCAACCTTTTAAATGTTTTCATTTTGTCATGCCCAACACCCAAGCTATTTATTATATACTAAATTTTATATTTAGATATCTTGCAACATTATGCCAAGTTTGAATCCTTTACCATGGCAATGTTAAAGAAGTTATTGGGTGTGGGATCTTTTGACACTATAACGGGTCATTTGGTTCATAATCAAAACATTTTACTTGTTTTTTTAAAGGGGCTTGGGCTCCCCTCAATGGTTTGATTTATTACCCCTGCCTTTTTGGGATGTTAGGCTTTAATCACTCCTACACTTGTCACTCATTTCTAACAGGATGATCATCCCATTCTTCTCATTGCAATAGCACATGCCAAAACTAACATTTTTTCCCTTCTAGTTAACATTACGAGATACCCAACCTTTATCACCAAAAGTTTTCAACTACATGATATTTACAACTATGTTTCAACTAGGATTTTTTAATTTTAAAATAAAATTATGGCAATTACCAATTAAATTGACTCATTTACAATATTAATATATAGTTGAAAGCATTTTTCAACTAGGTGGTCATTTGTCGAATATTCTTAGCATCAACAATGTCTCCAAATTAAACTTCCAATTATGTTAGTAAAAAATGTGAAGCATGTTTCAACTAAGGGGTCATTTTAAAAATATTCTTGGTATTTAAGGTTCTTTAATTGGCACATAGTTAAGACATTAATTAGTGTTCAACTATTTTAGATGATAAAATGTATTAGAGGATGGATGAAATGTAATCTTGTTTATAATTATCTTTTTCAACTAGGTTAAACAATTAGTAGACAATTGTAACTCTTTTCAATTCTAACTCTCACATATATATAATATTTTAATATTTATTTAAAATTATGATAACATTAAATTACATTTAAATGTTTTTTTGTATAAATGATTTTTTTTGTGCATATAAATATTAAATTTTAATTTCAAAATAAATTTTAAGGAAAATCTAAAATATATGTTAGTATTAATGTTTATGTTCAATACACATGTAATTTATTATTTTTATGTAGATCATTACCATATATCAAGTAATGATATATAATTAATAATATTGTGCAATTTTAATGTTTATTCATTTTTATACACATGATATCTTAATATTTGTTTAAAATTATGATAAAAACTCATTAAACATAAATGTGCCCTATGTCATTGGCCCAAGTTTGAATGCATTCAATTGAATTTTCCTTCCAAACCTTTTTTTCCAATTTGTTTGAATTTCCAACAACAATACCCATCAAAAATATTGTTCACATTTTAGGTCTCAAAATTATAAAATTAACTTTATTAAATCAAACTTTGTGTTTTCAATATTGGTTTTTCAAAAAATTCAATGAAAAAATGGTTCAATAATCAATCAATTCCACATTATAGCTCCAAACATTTTAAACCAAGTCGGTGTACCCCCTATTCATTTAGAACTTTTTGATGATAAGTTCCATAAAATAACCCAAAACACCATGGCCTGTAAGATATCATTATGACAAAATAAAACAAACTATCCTCCTTCATGGATAGATAAGGTAACATGTGTTGTTGGCCCCAAGTGTGAACACATTCAACTCATTTTCCCTTCAAAACCCATTTTTTTGTAATTTGTTTGAATTTTCAACAACAAAATTCATTCAAAATTTAATACATTCCACACCTTAAGTATGAAAATTATGAAGTAAATTTTATTAAATCTAACTTAACGACTATTTTCCAAATACACCTTTGGATTTGAATAAAACACTTATTTATGATTTTATTAATGTTTACTAAAAAAATGGTTCAATAATCAATAACCTTTGCATTGTAGCTCTAAAAAATTTCAACCCAAGTCAATGCACCCTATTCATTGTTAGGTTTTCAAAAATATCAGTAGCATTATATGAAGCAATTTGGTTTGAGAAATCTCAACATGATAGAATAAAACAAAACAAACTATTACATTCATTAATAAATTAAATTACGTGTAATTTTTTTTTGTATAAAATGAATGGTTATGTATGATGCAAATATTTTTCGTGCATATAAATAATACATCTAATTAATATTTATATGTAGATTGGATTTTAGTTTACAATATATCAAATAATGATACATAATTAATACTTTTTGTGGAACTGTAATATTTATTCATTTTTATAGACATGATATCTCAATAGTTGCTTTAAATTGTAATAAAAATTCATCAAACATTAAACTACATGAAAATTCTATTTGTGTAAATGAATGTTTATGTATGATATAAATTTTTTTCGTGCATGTAAATATTAGAATTTAATTTCAAAATAAAATTGAAGGAAATTCTGGAATATGGTTTGTAATAATGTATGTTCAATATATGTAATTATTATTTCTTTGTAAATCAAATGTTAATTTACAACAAATCAAGTAATCAAACATAATTAATAATTTTGTGGAACCCTAATGTTTATTTGTTTTTATACATATGATGTCTTATTATTAATAATAATTACAATAGAAATTCATTAATTATTAAGGTACATGTGAATTTTTTGTATACATGAATGGTTATGTATGATGAATTGTTTTGTGCATATAAATATGACACTTTAATTTGAAAATAAATTTTAATGAAATTCTGAAATATAAATGAATTTAATAATGCATATGTTCAATAATGCATAATTTATTATTTATATATATTCAAATTTAGTCTACAACATATCAAGTAATGATACATAATTAATATTTTTTTGGAATATGTTTAGTACATGTGTAATTCATTATTTCCATGTAGATTCAATTTTAGTTTACAACATATCATGTAACAATGCATAATTAATATTTTTTAAAATTTAATTTTCTATTTTAATTTTGGCTATTAGTTCCAATATTTTTTCATTTTTATAGAATTATTTATTTATTTATTTATGAATAAATTAGAATTAGAATTAGAATTAGAATTAGAATAATTAGTAAAGATAATCAATAAATTATCATATAATTTCAGAAATTATTGTTATTTAACACTACTATAATTTTTTAATTATATTTTTTCTTATTTAATATTTATTATACTAGGTCATTTAATACTTTCAAAAACTTAAATAAAAATATGAAAAAAATAGTCAAATAACTAGCCTAACCTAACTACTAACTACAATATTATTATTAATGTTATTGTTGTAATTGTAGTCAATTACTAATTATTGCTACATTATAATATTTATTGTAATCAAAATGTCATTTAAAAATTATTATTGAATATTTATAGTTGAGTTAATTCTTTTTTATATGAAATGTTAATAAAAATTTATAATGAATTTGGAATTTACAAAAATATTTAGTGATAATTAATTGTTTAATAAATGATTATATTTAATTTCTGATTTAAAAATAAATAAACTAATCATCATATTATTTAATAAATGATGATAATATGTTTAATTTTTTAATTATACAACTATACAATTAAAAATAGTTGATGAATAATTACTAAATAATTAAGGTAAGTAGCTAGACTTAATTTAGGTAGATTATTAGTTTAGGTTTAAGCCTAACTAAGCTTAGACCAACTTGTACAATTAAATTACAACTATTTGAATTGCAATTCAATTATAATTGGATTATAACTAAGGTAGACATGCCTATCACCAAATGGTACTCTATCATTGAACATTTTCAAGTTTTCCCTCATTTAAAAACCAAATTGAACGTTTTTTGTGTCATTGGAAACATTAAACAGAGAATTACAAATGTTCTTTGAACCTCAAAAACAAAGGAACAAAGAAAAAAACACATGAAGAGAAAATGTGATATTTTGTTTCAAAGTTTATCTTTAGATGCCCCTTATTTCCAACAACTATATCTTGTTCATTTCTCACTCATTTTGAACGATTTCAAAAGCTACGAATGGGTTGTCTCAAAATATATAAAACTTTTTTAAAGTGAAAAGACAAAAAAAATGGTTGAAAAATTTAAGCTTCAAAATTATACCAAACACTTATGAAAAAAAACCAAAACACAACCCCCTTCACTTTGAAATGGCATATCTTGCTCATTTTCCATTAGATTGGAACGTTTTTTTATAAATTTGGATGTGCCAAGTGGGGGACTATAAAATTGTTTAAAGTTCCAAAAGCAACAGACCATGGACAAGAAAGTTATATTGATTCATCGTTAAGTGTTTAAGATAGGCATGTCTACCCTAGGTTACAACTAAAATCTTTATCCCATATTGTTTGGCTTCCATTCTATGAATCCAAATTATATAAAAGAGTGCACTAGGATTGTTGAAAGTCACAATAAACATGAAAATGTAATAACCATTTGGGATGAACCAATAAAAAAGGTTCAACCCTAAAGGTTAAACCAAATGGAATAGGATTTCATTTATTAATTGCCATGTGGTTTAGGTTTAGGCCTAACATAGGTGCCTAGGTCTAGCCTTAAGTTAAGCCTAAATTAAATGGCCTATGTTTAAGTTTAGCCTAAGTGTCTAAGTTTAGACCTAACCTATACTTAGACACCGTGTGGCTAAACTTATTAATGTGGATGTGCAATGTGTCATTTAACTATTTGTTGAACATGCCACCTGCCATTTAATTATTCATTGATTTCACATTTTATGAATGTGCCATGTGTCAAATGTCAGTGTGCCACATGTCACTAAACCACTGGTCAAATGTTCAATTTACATAATTGCAACATATGCAAAATGTTCAACTTACATGATTGCAACCTAGTTGAAATTGTAATTATATTTTTGGTTGATGTCATGCCTAGTTAATAGATGAAGTTCATCCATCAGTTGAATGTAGTTGACAACATCCCTCAACTAAATTGGTAGAGCAATTTTCAACTAAATTGGCAAGCAGTGGCATGTAGTGGTTAATATTGTGGTGTTGACACATGGCATACATTTGTTACTATAATTTCACTCTCGACTTGTACTTGTTAACATTACCGATTAGCAGTTGCAAAAAATAAATTGTAATTATATGTGTAGTTTTCGACTTGTTTTATAGTTGAATAGTAGTTTAAAACATAGTTGCAAAAGAAGGGGTTTTCTACTAGTGTTTGATGGACTACTTACACAAATAGGAATTTACCCCAGTTTTAGTAAATGTTCCTTCAAATGCCATACAAACACATTTTCGATCTTATGCAAATATAGTTGCATGTGTTTGGTTATTAACTCATCTTACCACACTTGCATTTTGTTTGTCCTCAGCTCACTTCCTCATACTATTACATCCCCACCTTCGATTGTCACATCCTACAATTACACATCTTTGGTGTTGTTGATGTGGACATACCATTGATGATTTGGGCATCCACTTGTTTCAGTGTTCATGTGGGAATGAGCACATAACAACACAAAATATTTTTTGAAATATTGTCACAACTATTGTTTTGGAAAGTGGAGCACATGTACAGACAAAGGTTTCCCACATTTTCCCCCACCACATTCAATGATGAATTAATATTCTTATCAATAATGACAAATTTCAAACCTTAATGGATGTTGTCATAACTAATCCAACTTGCCCACATATGGTACTGCATGCAATGATAGTTGCCACTCAAGAGAAGACATGTTCCTACATGAAGCATGCACTAGGAATTTACTTCATTCCCCTTGCCATAAAGACTTATGGTTGTCTTCATACTCATTTTGTTTCAGTTTTTACTACTTCTGTGCAAGCCATTATAACATGTCATCAACAATCCTCTTTAGTTCACATGATGCTTATTTCTTATTATCGACAACATGTCTCCATAGCCCTCCAACGTGCACATGCCATTGCAATTCTCAAATGTGCTACCATGCTTGGGAAACATTCCACACATTGCAACTAGTGCACCTTCATCACTATCTTATTTATGGTAGATGATGCATTTTTAATATATGATCATCTATTTTATTTGTGTATATATTACTAGTGTCTTTATTGTTATGTTATTCAATGGCTTGTGTTTTTGTGTTTTTATTTGCCTTGTATTTATTGTGGATAGGCCCCATCCCTATATATATATAGGGTTTCTCTTTTTGATAGATAAGAAAAAAGGTAGAGCAAGTGAAAAGAGGACATAGAAAATATATGCCTTACAAACAAATTTCTTTAAGAAAGATTTTATTTGGATAAGTAGAGGAATTAGGAAAGAAAAGGGAATTATCTTACTAAAAGCTTGCACATCATCTAGATTTGGAAAAAAAAATTAAACATAAGGGAAAGGAGGTTGTGAAAAAGTGGTGTACTTCAAAAATAGGATGTTTGTTTCATGTTGAAAGTTACAAGTTTGCTTATGTAGTTTTTCTTTGTTTAATTTTAATTAAACCTGGAAGAAAGTTGTTGTTGGTAGTTTTGGAACTAGGCAAAAAACTTATAAGAAAAACATTTTATAATTATGGACAAATAGGTTAAAAGACATGAAAAATCCATTTTCATGGTTCAAAGTTGGTGCAAAAGTAATTTTGATTAAGTATTCATTGCAACAAACCTTTTGGAATCTCAATGGGTTTAGAAAGGAAAAATCTTGAACTATTAAACAAATAGATAATTGGTAGATGATTGAAGTTTTGTTATTCTATTTAACACAACATGTACTCAAAAATATAAAAGGATATATAACTTCTACAAGAATATATACAAGGCCCAAAAGGAGGTGCATGGTCAAATAAAGTTGAAATGCATCATTTTGGATTCAATGCCAAAGATGTTCACTCTAACAATGAATCTCAAGCTAACACAACGCATCTCTAGTGAAGAGTTGCATGTTGTTGCCAAATCCATGGCAAGGGGCCAAATGGAGTAGTCTTGGAGTTTTAAATCTTATTCTAGGAAATAATAAGATAATACTTGCAAAATGGTTAATGCAACACTTGAGGTGGGTCACTTCCCCAAGAGGATGAACAAAGGGCTAATAACATTACTGTTTAAATAATGAAACAAAGAAAATATCAATAATTGGAGACCAATTACTCTTTAAACATGGCTTACAAATTTCATGTTAAAGCTTTGCAAGTAAGGCTCCAACCAATGTTCATGGAAGTGGTGGACACGAATTAGGTTGCCTTCCTATTACACTAATACATTTTGGAGCTTCTTGTCCATGAAACCATGGATTGGGCCAAACGTACCAACCAATCAATGGTACTTTTAAAATTAGACTTTGGCAAAGCTTATGACAAAGTAATTTGAGAATTTTTATTTCTTGTTTTGGAAAGGATGGGGATGGATTGCAAATTCACCAATATGGTTCAAGTGTTGTTTAACAATGCAAAAACATATGTTTGTTTCAATGGAAACATCACCAAACTTTTCAAACTTGACCGGGGAATTAAGTAAGGCTACTCATTGGCACCTTAATTATTCATCTTGGTTGTAGAAGTGTTCAACTTCATGGTCAAGGAGGCAATAAGGTTAGGGGATGTAAGAGGCATCTTGTTGCATGGAAGTAAGAAACAACAAACAATTTTTAAGTACATTGATGACACGACATTATCAATTAAAAGCGAAGAGAATAACATGCAAAATGTTATCAATCTATTGGAGTTGTTCTTGCACATTAGTGGGCTTGAGTTAAATTGCATGGATAAGTCCATAGCCTATTAATGTCGTACAACAAACAAAGAACTACCTAATTGGGCTGCAAAAAAAAATAGAAATGGGCTAAGGATGTGAATTATTAAAGTTATTGAGTGTTATGTTCGGCTTGGACCTAGATGTTAATAATGTTGATGAATTGTTGAATGAAAAGCTACAAAAAACATTCAGATTTTAGAGTTTTTTCCATATGCTTTTAACATGAAAAGCAATGATCATCCATTTGATTTTAACTTTTATGTTGTGGGTTTTCATTATAGTATGGGGAGGATCCACAAAAACTATCAAAAAATGTAAAACATTGTTGACAAACTTTCAATGGTCAATAAGGAGCACCACGTTCGGGCTAAGGTCAACTAAATAGACAGTTGCATCTAAAAAACAATAGGTGATCTGGGATTAATAAACCCAGAAGATGCGTTGATGACATTAATGTGTAAATGGGTGCTACTAGCCATGGAATATAGTGATTATAGTTTAAAGATTATAATAAGGTACAAGTTAATTAGGTGTAAACCATTTCGACATGGGAGTTGGCTATTAGATCTTCACTAGGCCATGGTTAAAGGTTAGATGTTTCCACCAAGATTTAGAATATGGGGGCACATCATGTGAGCTTGGAAAAGAATGGTGGGGGAATTCAAGTCCAACTTCCCTTAGTTTTGAATCCATAAAAAATATCAAGTTATGGTGGAGGTCACTTTTAGGGGGGTTAAATTTAAAGTTTCCATCTAAAGAGCTCAAGTTCTACACAAGGAGGGGTTAAAAGTGTTAGGTCCAATGATCTATGGCAAATGAAAGACAATAGATTCTACACATGGGAGGAGGCCAAAACCAAGTTTAACATGGTGGAAGGGGAACAATGCATTTGGGAGAGAATTTTTGAGAACATTCCTACAGTATGGACAAGAGCGCTTATTTCCCCTACTAGACAAACCAAGAGTGGGTAATGGCTTGGAGTTATCAAAGAAATATTACAAACCCGCTAGTGGTATTTGTGCTTTTAGAAACTTCCAACCTCCCCTAAATTTAAGTGGGTTTACTAGGATAATGTTACCCAAGGAATGTCATGCCTTTGAAGTAAGTACCCACTCAAGGTTCTTACAGCCATAACACAAATAAATGAAATTTTATGGAACCTTTAAAAGGGTAAGAATTTGTACCAAACCAAAATAGGAGGGGGCGGGGGGGGATAGCAAGATGTTCCATGGACCTCTTGAAAAACTCTAATTCAACCTTGTTGTACGGAGATGGGTTAACTAGGAAATGCTAACAAGGTACATAACCAAACATGGAAGGAAAAATGTTTAAACCTATTAAAAAATTTGTTTGCAACATTCCTGTGTTGTGAAAGTTTGACATTCCATCAAACTTCCAAATGTGATGGAGGATATTTGGATGAAACATTATGTTTGAAAGGAATTTGGTTCCTTGTGGTCATTATGGCATCAAACTCTAACAATTAATTCATGGAGAACCAAAATAAACTAGAGTGTGCAAATGGATTATTTAGTTTGTGAGTTTGGAATATTTGAAACAACTTTGCATAGGTTCTAGCAATGTGTAAAGGTGAATATGGCATGGGAAATCACCTTCACCTTCTTGTTTCATCGTAGCTCATTTCCTAATACTAACTGCAGGTGGAAGGTTCTTAATATTAAATAATTTTTGTTCAATAAATGGGTATTTCATAATTTATAGAAGTTTGACTACCTCTAGTCCTTACTGAAGGGTATTACCTTCTAGTACATCTAGATTGATTGTAATGATCTTTATTAATGCTACCCAAGTCTGAATTTTTTTTTCAATTGTGCAAAAATGACTATAAGAAAAGATTACATGAGTAATAAAAAACCATGAATAGCTTACCAAAAAATGTGTTGATTTGATAATTGAAAGTAGCAACATCAATTCTTACCAGCTACAATCTTAAGATTGTAGCTTGCAATTTTTTAATAAATTTGTGTAATTTAAATATTCACTTCAACAAAAGTCTTGAGATTTCAATGTTTGTTTTATCACATGTTCATTTAGTTTGTAGTTTCAATGTTTTTTTATCACTAGAATTAAAATGTTTAGATCAAAACATTTTTTTATGGTGCACAACACATTTAGCAAGGGTTCTTAATGCTTTTAGGAGAGTTATGTAGCAAGAGAATCTACCATCAAATTGACCAATAGATGACCTTGAATATCTTGTACACAAAAGTCAACCTATCTAAAACTTACTTTTAACCCCCCATCCTTAGACCATGTATGTTTTACACATAAGAAATTAAACAACTTGCTTCTATTTAGTCAATTATGTTATTTCATCCTTCTCAAAACTTAAGCAATAGTGCCAACCTACAATTTTCCACAAGTCCATCAAGAGCCAACTATTCTAATAAAAAGACACACAAGTTCCTATTTTCAATCACTTATAAAGACAAATTCAAGCCCAATTTAGGACACTCACCAGTCATGAATGCAGGTTGATGTGAACAAGGCTGAATAATATCTAGAAGTAACCGTGTAGGTATGCCAAAACACTTCAAAATTTGTTCATGTGCATGCTAGTTGATCAGTATTGTATATTGAGTTGTGTAGCAACCCAATATGCTTATGGTGATTGCTTTCTAGTTGAAGTCACATATGAGAATAACTTGGAAATTTCCCTAAAAACAAAAATTAGTCTATAGTTTAAAACCATGCACAAATGCTTTCATAGTGACAAGAGTAGATTGGCACATGGTTTCAATCAAATTTCACTAGCAATGCACTTGATGGGGGTGAATTATCTTTCTACATATTTGGTTAATGCTAGCTTTTAGTCCAATAATCTAACGTCTTCCAAGGCCTCCAAAATGACTTATGTTACTTCTTGGGTGAGCTCATATGTGGCATAGTTGCCCTTCACATCATGACAAATAGGTGACATAGAAAAATTTGAAACCAAAATCAAGTGTGAAAACATAAAGGCATGATGTTTATCATCACGAAATGTGTAAAATCAACTCCTTATAGCCAATCTTTAATACCAAAAACCATGCACCACCACATCTTTTGTCCACACATTGCCATCTTCATCATTGTCATCTTCATCATTGAAGGAAGTGTCTATGGTATAGGAACCTTTATTGACAAGTAAGAACCAAAATGGTTCATCAATTGAAGTAGGTACTACTACATTATCACATGGACATAGATTCTCAATAATCCATTCACTATCAATACCAGCCTCTATTTCTTCATTTGAATCATATGTCACAACCTTAACCTTGGGTTCGTGACCAAGGCAAGGGCTTGCAAAGGTGCGGGCCAAGAATGAAGATTGGGAATCACATTTCATGCTCCCAAGAGTGTAGGAGAAAGTGTTAGGGAATGAACCCACATGCTCCCAAGTGGGCTCCCACTTTGGGAGTTAGAGTCCCGATGGACTCCCGAATCTTCAAATATCAATTGCAAAGGTCAAAACTCATTGGATTAAAGAGTGCCTTATACCATTGGAAAGCTCTTGAGACATAAATTTTTGAAATGGGCTCTTATGACCCATTTGGGGTACTTAAAATATAATTTATGGCTAAAAGAAGGGTCGGGAGTCAAATTGCCAATTTGATTCTCGACCACTAAAAGTCAAGAATCGCCTTAATTTATTTTTGAGCAAATGGCGTGCCACATATCGTTGGAAAGCTCTTGAAAAGGGCTACAACTTTGCGTGAGACCTCACCTCAATCGGAGGTCTTCACAAAAAGTTATGGGCTTCCAAAGTCTCAGAAGTCCCAATTTTGGGAATTTCGAGACTCCCAACTTGGGAGTCCCAAAACAAAATGACATTTGGGTGTAGGCCCTATGATCAGGCATAGAGAATATTATAAAAGGGAAGGTGGTGACTTCCCCCAAGTTCGGGCCGTGGTGAGTCTTGTGAGTCCATGTTTGCTTGTGGCTCGTCCGTGCACCAAAAATGCTTCAACTATGCACTAACCAACTTGTTGTTTTGTTTATATAGGTTTGTGTGAATAATTGACCCGCTTGCCACTCATCCTAGTCCCGATTTTAGAGCTCTAGCACGCCCCTCTACCCCCAAAGTGCTACAAGTCAAGGAACATACCCCAACTCCTTATCCTTATGTTATTTTCACCTTAGATTCGTAGTTGAGTCTATCAAGGAGCTTGGGGGTGCGTAATCATACATCATCTCTCATACCTTTAGATTTTTTTTGGGCCTCAACTATGTCAAAGTCCATTCAAGAACACACTCCTTATTCACAAATCACTTTTAGGGTTGCCATCAATGTAGTTAACACAGAAGTAAGCAATTGATAGTATTGGCAAAGAGTTGGATCTTTAGCAGACAAAGATTGTACTTGGTGTTTAAAATCACTCCCCTACATTGTCAAACAATCTAATTGTCTACTCTTGTCAACATTTCCCACCTTGATTTCATGGAAAAACTTGTTTATATGTTGTTTAGCCTTTGGATGAGCAACATGGTATTTGTTAGCTTCTGACCTTAAATATACAACCACTTTAGCTGCATTTTGAATTTTCTTCCCTACAAGTTTGATCTATTCCTTCCTAACTTCCCGTTTCAACAATGTCCTAGCTCCACCAACCTCCCCTTTCCCATGTTTAGTGGCAAAGAAATTCCAAACCAACTAGTAACCCTTTGGATTCCCATTAGAAGTAGTAAGACTTGGATATCTTGATACAAAATACCATGCCCTCATTCTTTTAAAACTGACCTGAACAACCATTTGTCCAAACAACGTGATTGTTCACATTGCATGTTACATTTTATAAATGGTTCCAATGAAACATGAATGCATGTTGGACATATAAAATGTCATGGCTTGTGTCATCAGAAATGAAATAATGGACTTGCTTGATGATGTTAGGCTCTACATCAATAAGGTCAAATGTAGGGGTGTTGATAGGAAATGTGCACAAGAATACTCACTTGAAAATTATGCCAATGCATACTTTGAATCTCATTCTGAATATTTAGAATGTAATTCTTGAATAAATCAACACACGAGAGCATTGTGTCATGTGCAAGATTTTCCAAACACTTTTAAAATTGAAGATCCTGCCATCTATGAACATAGTTATGAAGGATAAATTCTTTCAAACATGGAGTTAGATATTGCAATAATTCTTGAGGTTGGGTTTCATGGTACTCAACTTTTTGCGCTTTCTTGTCCATCCCATCATCTATCTTTCCAACCACTTCATAGTCAATGTTTTTCCAATTTATTAGCTTATCACATTGCAACTCCCTTGGACATATTTTTAAATTTTTGACCCCACACTTTAAATAATTGCCTTGAAGGCAACTTTTCACATGCCAAAAAGACAAAGCAAGTTTGGAACATAGGACTAATGTCCACAAAGTAGTTAAGTTAGTAAATATAGCTAGGGTTGTAGAGCACATGGCTATTGAACAATTAACATCTTGTTGGCCACATTCAACATGGCATATTTCGTTACATTTGTAGTCACATGCATCATCGATCCCTTTCCCAATGCTTTACATATCATTGATAACAAGTGTGAGCTCCTTCAATTCCATGTGGTAGCGGCAATAACAAGTGTTCCAAAGCTTTAATCGATGTACAAACCATGGTTTCAAGGATTGAAATAATGTGAGCAAGATGGGAACTTCAAGATGTGTAGTCTTGAAGATTGTGAAAAATTCCAATTGCACACATGCACAATATGTGGTCCAATTTAAGTGAACTCTGTCAACCCATGAACAAAACATATAAAGTTAAGTTATTGATTCTCAAAGACCATCACCAACTACCAACAATTTGCAATTGTCTAACATTTATTCATGAACAAAATCTTGTTGGTATTAATAGCACAACATAGAACAAAACCAATTTATATCAAAAACCATGGATTCACTTGCCATTAAGTAATACAATTCATCAATTGAATCATATTCAAAATTGAGTCTCAATGCAATTCTGATTCAATTAAATCTTAATCTAACAATAATCAATTCAACTTTGAGAATTCAATGAAAGGGAAGAGAAAGGACTAGTTGTTCAAGCCCAACATACTTCAATTTCCAAGTTAAAGCCTTAGAGCAAATTGACATTTGCAAATGACTTAGCTACTAAGTTGGATTAGACCTCAAATCCTGTGGACTTTCATAAGGAAACCAATTAAAAGTAAAAAATTGTTTAAGCCATTGGATAATTAACATTCAATTCATTAGCTAACCTACAACAAAACTGATTCATAGAATATTGCATAAATGGCATCTAAGACCTTAAGTTTTCATTGGATCACCCTAAACTGCTAATACAAAACAACAATTCAAAAAAGGTTTATAATATATCACACAATTTCAGCAGTCTAGCACATGGGCCAATTCAATTAAAATTGTCATATAATTCATTGTCAAGTAAATCACCAAAAAGAATGGTGATTTTGGACCTCAAACCAAGGATTGCGTTGCTAACAAAGGATTGCCATTCAAAAGTTAGCAATTTAAGTGTTGATTTCAACACTCCTTTAAGGTCCTAGCAGTAGTAAGCATAAACACTACTTTCACAAGGACAAAATAATTGACATAACAACCTATAACCACTGTTTCATCATCCAAGCACAAGCACCACTTGAGGAAGGACAAAAGGACTTCCAAGCAATGTTTAACTAGTACTCCATCACCCAAGCACAAACACTACATGAGTCATGACAAAAGGACTTACTAAACACCTCTAACCATTACTTCATCACCTAAGCATAAACACTACTTGAGCCATGACAAAAGGATTCACTATGGAACCTCTAACCATTACTTCATCACCCAAGCACAAACACTCCTTGTAATTGTGAAAATGAATTATCATTAACATCTCATTTACACTATTGAAGAACTTGTCAAGTCCTTTGCAGTCATTATGTCAACAAACATGGTAACCTTCATAACATTATTGCTTAGTTTTGTGCAATTCAATGCTTTTAGGGTAAGCATTATAACAATAATCAAATATCCAAAATGAAGTAGGAACATACTTGTGAAACTTGCAAATAGTGCACTGCATGTTTTTCATGCACTTTGACATCAATTCAACATTTCACCACATCCTTCCGATTTGGAAAAATTGTTGTTTGATCAATCCAAAACTACACAACAAAATCTCTCATGGATTGTGGCAAGGAGTCAAAATGTCTAGCCTTAGCCCTTTTTCCTATAACCTAGAAAACATCCCTCATGGTATCCAATTGTACTCACTTTTCTAGGGTTTTTCGAATGTTGCACTTATCCATGCTAAATAATTTTACAACACCCCCAAGTTGCTAGCAATGGATGAACTAGATGTTAGCATACATATAATTTCCATAACAACTAATTGGGACTTGTGTTGACCTGTTCGATGTTCAATAATGCTTGACTTCATGTTTGAAACTACATCATTGTTATGCTTCACATGCTACATATCTACAAAATAATTAGCAAGCATGCCCTGAACCAACGAATGGGAAAGGAACTTCTCAATGACAATCTGTTAAGCACTATGTTCTAATTCCTAACATGCTCAAAAGCAAACAATGCTAATTTTCTTGAAAGATCTACAATGACTTTCTAAGTTTTGCATTTGAAAGTGTGAAAAGATTTGGAGGCCATAACCTTAGAACTAAGAACTCGAGCGTCTTGAACCGTACCTTCTTCTATGTGAGCTATTTTTTGAAATTTGTGTTGCTTCACACGTTCACACATCTTATCCCTTTTATTCTCTTCATACCAAGCTCAATATGTTTCCACCTTCGGATTAAATTCATTTTCCAGATCTTCTTCATTGTTTACATCACTCAGCTCCAAATAATTTACGGTCCTCATTGGTTTATGCTATGAGTATGCATGATGGGGCTAAGTGTTCTACAACCAACAATAATCAAAATTTGAAAATCAATTATAAATGTGTGAAGGAACAAATGATTTAACCTATAAATTTTAACACTTGATACACCAACTAAGAATTTCACAAAATGTTGGTCAACCTTGGCAAATGGTTCTTTTCTACAATTGTTCCATTCTTCGTCAAGTTTCCTTGTAGGAGGTTTTGTTAACCCTATTGACACCTAGGTATTATTAGTGATTTTCGTCTATAATTCACTTTAAAACTCGATCTAGAAGGTGGTAATGTTTGCAATCTTGATCTAAAACTCAATCCAAAAATTGGTAATGTTTGTAATTTCGATCCAGAACTCGATCTAAAAGGTAATGTATGTGATACTTTTTCAAGTGACTTCTTTGCAGAGTGCACATGAAAACAACAACAACCAGTTGTTCTTACATTCAACACCTAATGTACGATCTTCTTGTCATAGGTTAACAAAATTTGTGAACACCTTACACCACTATCACTTTGCATGTGCTCTTTAGTTTCCACGAAGATGGGTTTTGACGGACTTCCAAGACGTGTGTAGAAGAAATCATTATCGGAATCAACATCTTTTTCTTCTAATGAGTGAGCTATGCACTTGATAGTTGCCCACACAACATTATGGACTTTGTTGATCTCTCTCTTAGTGGGTGGCTTGCTTCGAGACATTTTCCATCACTACAACATTGAGTGCACAAAATGTTCAAAATCTACTCAAGTGTGATTCTCGCTTGAATTGGTTGAGCTTGACATTAAAGGAGTACACATCCTTCAACCCTAATGTGGATGGTTGTGATATGTGGATCAATTCCTTGATCTCTAGTATTTCTAATCATTCCAACTTTTCATTCGTGAGACTTTTCAATCAAGTCTAGATTTTTTCAATTCGAATTTCAAAACCCATATATAATTAATAACTATTTAAATAATATAATATATCATAAATACTACTTTAAATAATATATGGAGATTTCACACACATTTTGAACCATTAAGTTTAAATTTTAGATCTTTTTCAAAAGACTTCTACACATTTAAAATTTACATTTGAACAAATTGTATTCTTTTTAGTGGCCATTTAATCTATATATTTCCATCAAAATTACTAATATATTTCTAAATAATAAACCTAACCCAATAAAATCAGTAAATATATTATGTAACACTCCAAGAATTGTATAATCCAACACCAACATCTAAACCTTGATTTTTAGGATAAAAAGGAGTTGTTACAATGCTAAACTAGTGCATAGTTTGAGTCCTTTTCCATAGGTGGAAATCTATGAAATTTAGGTATGTTATAATTTTTAAAAAAAAATACATATCATTACATAATTTTTTTTCTTAATTTCAATTTTGATGAAAAAACATGTAATTTAAGCAATTGTTACACCTGCAGTGTGGGTCCTAATACAAGACTTCGCCCCTTGAAGGATTTTGGTTTCTTTTAGAGGATTTTCTTGATGATTATATTTTTGCATGGTGAAATATTTGAGTTTCCATAATTCTTCTTTCGCCTAAAGGTACTTTTTAATGTAAATGTCAAGGCCATAGTCTGACACACCACTTGATATATATGTATGCTGAGTGCCCTACCTAACCTCAAAAAGAAAATCTTTCAAAGGTTCAATGCACTTGGATGGTTTTTCAACCCTGTGGGTTGGGATTTCTTTACACAGCTGGAGGTCTTTTTTTCAAGGTTTTGGGTTTTTGATCTGTTTCCAAGGTGGGAAGGTGAGTTACATCTCTTTATGTAACTAGGTTTCTTTGCAGGTCTAGGTGTAGAGCAGTGTTGTCCTGTTCTTGATCTCAAAAAGAACCTTCGATCTCTGTTTTTTCTGGGAAACACAACAGACTTAAAGCTAACAAGCTGTTGGCACCCTCAAGTCAAGCTCAGTGGGGGCGGGGGGGGCGGTGGGGCGGTGGGTAGGCAAGAGTTTCACCTACACACCATTTGGTTAGAGGATCTTTTGTGGTCTTAGAGTTCCAGAATGGATGATATCAATGGGCCATCGTTTTTGGCGTCTGACTTTTAAAACATTCTTTGATGGAACCTCTGGTTCAATGCTGAGATCCTTTGAATTGTAAAATGTCTAATTCTGGGCATGATGCGGGTCCTCACACCAAAACTTAAGGGGAAGAAAAAAAAAACAACTTGAAAACAAATAATATGCTTACTAAACACAGAAAAAACAAATTCAAAAAAAATGATCTGCTTGAAAAATGAAAACACTAAAAAAACAAAATGAAACCCTAAAAGCTTGAAATGGAACTGAAATCAATTTTATTTGAAAAAGTCAATTTGGTTTGTCTTGGAACTGGAACCTGGGTATGATTCCAAAAATTTGAAGGGATAAAACAGAGGTAAGGGCACGATTCCCACCCACTTCCAATGATAAAATCCTAATCATCCAGTTCCTGATGCACCCGGATCCAGAACTAGGACCCAGTTCTTATTAGATTTTTGGAACCAAACTGGAGCTGTGTCCATCAAGGTACCAACACTAAAGTAGACCGATCATTATGATGGGCCAATCAGAAACACTGAGCAGGACTCGGATCAAATTTATTACACTCTGTTTTTCAGCTGCGCAGCACCAAGATTTACCACCACTGCATGCTGTGCAATTATGCTGAGCCAGACTATTTTCCTAGCCAAACCGGAATATTTTGACTTTTCTTCATCCAATTTTACTAGGCAGGATCACATACTGAGTACCGTTGGAGATGCTCTTAAATCGACAATGGGTCCTGATTAGAAACAGTACAAAAGTACGGTTCACCTTTTTGCCCTTTCACAAGATGGATTTTTATCTTTTTGAATGGATGGATGATGAAAAAAAAAGATGGATGATGCCCAGACATAAATTTCGAATCTTGTTATGCATGTTTTGGGCGTGTAATAAGTAAACAAACACTAAGAGACTTAATATGTCGTCTTGTGTCCATTACACACCCAAAGTGTGTGTATAAGAAGATACAAAATTTGTGTCTGGGCAGCTCCAAGATGTGTCGTGGCAGTTGGGGAAAAAAGGAAGCAGACAGTACTTTTGTATTGTTTGCAATAAGGACCCATTGCTGATTTAGTGTCCTCCCAAAGTGAATGGGGTGCCAAAAAACAGAAGCTGTGAGTCCCCTCCCCTCTCCAACATAAAATGACACAATTAAGTGAAGGTACAAGAATGTAGATTTGTCATTCTTGCCAATTCTTCCCCGAGAATTGACCCTATCCTAATTTTGCCATTGAAAACAACCTGATTTTTGCAGAATAGGTTTTAAGTGCCTATGCTACTTTAGGATGGGACTCCAATGCACCTAGCCTTGGTCTGGGCTGTTAGTTCTCTCTTTTCAGAAACATAACGATTAAGTTTAGGGTAATACCATCATAGTGGGGCTGCTCAGAGTGGAGCCTGGGTGCTTATTTAGGGAACACCCAGCTCTGAGTGTGTTACCCAGCAGAAACATTCTCATGTGTTCCCCCTGATAGCTTGTGGGCATCCACTGGGTATCGTGTGAAAAAAATTAGAAAGAAAAAAAATGAAAGAAGAGGCATTTCGAAACTCGAAATGCCACCCTTTTGAAATGTCAAAACATCTGCAGAGGAAAAATTCCCTTGAATAAGGAAATTACAATTACACAAGGAAATTTCTGCAGGTGCTTTACTACTGGAAAACTATGTGCATAGGCATCATAATTGGAAAATGCATAAGTTACTTGCATCTCTCAAGTGATGTATTTGAAGGTTATGGTAACAAGGTAGCCTAGTGTAATTTAGACACATGGTTTTTTCCCCATTTCACCATCACTTACCCTCATCTTCCATCTAGGAGATTTTGGTGTAACATTTTTTTACAGTCATATCCTTTTCTCAGAGACCTATGAAAGCAACTTGTGAAAGCAACCTAATTACATAGATAAATCCTATTCATATTTACTAGCTCTGAACCATCTCTAAACCAACGTTAGTGTGCTTGAGGATTTCGACAAGTTCAAGTCGAAGTTGTAAGGTCTTTGGACTAAAAGTTTTAAATTCCGTTGAAACTATCTTTGGAACCTAATCAAAGAATTGGCCTCTCTTCAAAAATTGAATTAGGGTTAAAACATTAATTGAATTTAGGTTAAATGTCTAAAATTGAATCATTTGTTACAACATTTTTTCTCAAAAGATTGTATTTAAGGCAAAATCTTTGATTAAATTTTTCATCAATGCAAAAGTTTGGACATGATCTTTTAGGATTGTTGAGATGACCAAAGAAAGGTTTGTATTTCCATCCCTTGTGTCATGTAATACTTGCATTGCATCTTTTGATCTTTAGTTGTCAAGGAGACATGTTGGCATTTTCATTTTTATCATGCATTTCTTGAATGACAAATGGGAGTTTTGTCATGTAACTATTAATTTTTTGGAGACTATAGACACATCTAGAAGTGTCATGATTATACAAGTGACTAATCCACTTGTAAAGCACATGTTCAATGTTCATGTTTTTCCATATGGCAAAGATGAAAGGAGTAATATTTCCACCATGACTTTCGTATTAACCGCCATTGTGTTTTGTGAAGTTTTGGGGTTGTCCTTTTGTAGGGGCTTATTGGGGTCATACAATGTTCAAGTGTTGGCAATATGCCATAGATGATTCCAAGGTATGTGTTGCTTGACCTTAATTTCAATAAAAGAAACATAGTTAGTTTTGTTAAAAAACCATCACTTGAATGAAAAAAGTGGCAAGGGATGGTAATAATGGCAGAAGGCATATGAACTTGCGAGAATGCCTCCATGCAAACTCAAGACTTTTATAAAAACTCATTTTATTTAAAAATCATTCTATTCCAAGAGACTTTTGAGTTCAAGCATGTAATTATCATTTGTTTCCAAAGCCAACAATCATTGGCCTTACATGTAAGGTCATGTGCCAAGTTTTCAAGTTTGGTCAATAACCCAAGTTGTTGCCAATGCCCTCATACAACCCATGGTTCAACAATGTGTGTTGAACCAAAGTAAAAGACATTGGTTGTTTTTTAATGTCCTTGTTGCCACCATATCATTTGTATGTCAATTCCAAACAATTGTTTGGCATTTGATGCAAGTGGAACCCATGATTTTGATGGAGAGCTTCAAATCTTTTGACAAAACATGCAAAAACAAGTGGCACATCTTAAACCTTTTCCATTCATTTATGGTCCCTTTCCAAAAGGCCAAAACTCACAACATGTTGGCATTGATGTTGAACCCCCATTACAAAGGCTTGGGGTTCATTCAATATGTTGACAAAGAAAGAGCCCAACGAATTGTAAGTGAGTATGACCATCAAATAATGTTTCCATTCCTTGTTTGTGCATATAATTTTTCAATCCAAGTGACACAGGTGCCCAAGTTCTTAACTTTATTCCCCAAATTTTGGAACCATAAGTATGTATGACCTCTTGGAAACTAAAAAATAAATGGCATTGTCAATGGTGAAAGAACAATCCTTAAACCTTAAACCCTAAATCCTAGCCTTGGGCTTGCGACCAAGGTAAAGGCTTGTAAGGGTGCGGGCCAAGAGGGAAGCCCAGGGGTCACATCTCATGCTCCCGGGAGTGTAGGAGAACGTGAGGGAATGAACCCTCACACTCCCAAGTGAGCTCCCACTTTGGGAGTTGGAGTCCTGATGGACTCCCGAATCTTCAAAGAGCGATTGCAGGGGTCAAAACCCATTAGATTGAATAGTTCCTTATAACATTGAAATCTCTTGGAACGTAGATGTCAAAAATGAGCTCACATGAGCCATTTGGACATTTAAAACACAAGTTATGGCCAAAAGAGGGGTCGGAAGTCAAATTGGCAATTTGACTCCTGACCACTAAAAGTCGGGAATTTCTCCGATTTCCTTGCGTGCAGGTGGCGTGCCACATACCGTTGGAAAGATCTTGACGAGGAATACAACTTTGCTTCATACCTCATCTCAATCGGAGGTCTTCACACAAAGTTATGGGCCCCTAAAGTTACGAGAGTCCCAACTTTGAGAATTTCGGGACTCCCACTCGGGAGTCCCGAAACAAAATGCCATTTGGGTGTTAGTCCCATGGCCAAGCACAAAGTATACTATAAGGGGAAAGGTGGTGGCTTCCCCAAGTTTGAGTCATGTTGAGTCTGTGTTTGCCCGTGGCTCGTCTGTGCACCAAAGTGCTCCAAGTACGCACTAACCAACTTATTGTTTAGTTTGTGTAGGTCTGTGTGAGTAATTGAATTTCTTGTCAATCTTTCTAGCTTCATCTTAAAGCTTCAGCACACCCTTTTACCCTCGAAGTGCTGCGAACCAAGGAACGTGCCCCAACTTTTGTTCTTTCCGTTGTCTTCACTTTTGGACTCACATTTGAGTCCATCAAGGAGCTTGGGGTGTGTCATTGATGTTGAACCCCCACTACAAAGGCTTGGGGTTCATTCAATATGTTGACAAAGAAAGAGCTCAATGAATTGCAAGTGAATATGA
>Ga0209611_10001539_pt1 | contig 39659 bp, 33 predicted proteins | sample S1TSphgellanicum_3_FD_187693 | JGI IMG/M metagenome (GOLD analysis project Ga0209611, IMG submission 187693) | Host-associated microbial communities from peat moss isolated from Minnesota, USA - S1T2_Fc - Sphagnum magellanicum MG (SPAdes) (version 2) | ecosystem: Host-associated > Plants > Peat...
GAGTTGTTTTTTGTTTTTTGCCTTGTTCCCAATGTGTTCTCATCATGTTCTCACAAGTTCTCAAGTTGTTCTCCAAGACGTTCACAATTGCACCTCAATTTTATCCCATATGGTTTGCCCAAAGTTCAACTCTCATGTATATAAACTGAAAAGGTAGGCTAAGGGGGAGCACATTTGTATCTATTTTGCAACTGGGGTCCAAAGTGGTGCTTCTATTGAGAAGTGCACAATCCTCCCAAAAAATTGGCTATGGACCAATCGATGTTGGTTCCCTCACCCAAAAAAAAAAAATTTAAAGAAAAGGTGTGAGTGACCCATGAACTAATTAATTTGAATCATACTATACTACCATTTAATCAATACTAATATCTTTGCTGGTGGAGAATGGACAACATGTTCTTAATACTGACTACAAAGTATCAAGCTCTGGTGCATGCAATGGTGATATAGTACACATAAAATATCAAGCATACCCATAGTCACATTTTGAAGCATGCTGCTTTTCTTCATTAAAAATACACTTGTCTCAATAGTTCGTACAACTTCTAATTCGCACAAGGATGTCTTGGCGGTCGGTGGTTGGCCTTTTTTGAGACTTCCATTGAACACACACAACCAACCACAGCTTTTCTCCTCATGGAACATACCTACTTATTTGCTCATTGGTACATCTTATAATCCCCAGGGGAGATCTTTGCATTCTCTGGTTTGATTGCACATGCACCAAATCCCAAAGGCTAGCTAGGTTTGGAGAATTTTACATTTCACAACTTTTGACAACCCATCTGCACCACAAAGCTCACTAAGTTCTTTGCAGTGAACAAACTCATTGCCAAACCCAAAAGAAAGAAACTGGGCCCCTTCTGAGTGCATGTTGTGCCTTCTCAATGGTCACATGAAAATTATGATCCTTAAACTATTTGTCACCGTTTTCGGCCTGGGCTAATACGTCTCCTTTGACTGCATGGTTACCTACCATTGTGCTTATTCACTATTCTGGCAGGTGTCACCTTTGAGCATCTCCAGCTGTGTGCTCAGTATGGGACGCTGCAAAAATATTTTTCACATCCAAATTTAGTTATTTACTTTTTTGCAACCCCACCCATCAAACTGAAACTGGGACAGCAAATAGGTGGGGGACTACTAGTAGCAAACCACCTGGACCAATCATTATGATGGGCGAATCAGAAACAGTGACCAGAAGTCAGATCATATATATTACATTATTTTCTGTAGTTTGCTGTGCCTTTTACACGCCGCCACACACTGTGCAACTATGCTGAGCCAAAACCGTTTTCTTGAGCCAAACCAGCACATTTTGAGTTTTCTTCATCGAATTTTAATGTGTAGGATGACACATTGAGCACTTCTGGATAGGCTCATACCCTCCAAAATAGTGAGCAACCCACACAAAGTCACAAGGCTGAGTCATGTAAGAAAAAAATCCTTGTTGTTTATTAAAGTTATCTACAAAAGAAAGAGGACTCTGCACTAAGAGTTGCAGTTTCCCATAAAGGCCATAAGATCATGAAGAGATCAAAACTTGATACAAAGAAAGTACACTCGCATTAATTAGAGTTTGAATCTCTTTGTTCTCCAATGTTATGATGAAATTGAGTTTCTACCTCAGTTTTAAATTTGTTGTCACCACTCTTGTGATTGTTGGTATAACTATTTGGCAAATATTTCAAATAATGTGCAATAAAATGCTCAAATTCGACATTTCAAACTTATTTGAAACCCAATTCCAATGAAATTTGCTCTCTCCTTGAGAAGAACTAGTATGTAGGGATGAAAAAAAAAAATCAAGATGAAAAAAGGCCTCAAAGACAAGGTTATTTTAAAAGATAATTTTATTTTAAAGGAAAATTGGATCCTTTTCACCCATATTCTTGCATGCATCTTGAACTAATGCACAGTGTTTTTCAAAGGACAGAGTGACAGCTTTGAGTGCTCTTACTTGTTCTTCCTTGGGCTATGGGAGGAGCTGAACAACAGAAATGCCTGCAGATTTTGTTGAGCTTTCGAAAAATTGTTGCACAAAAACACACTCAACTTCCTTGTCAAACAATCCCTTTATTGAAATTGTGTTGGGCTAGGCTAGTAGAGAAACACAAAAGGATCAGTTTCAGTTGTTGCAATATCTGACCCGATTGAAATGACACAATTTTTTGTACTTATTGCTCCATTCTGAGGAGCATGTGGCTGCACATGAATTATGAATCCAGATGCATTCCAGAGTGCAACCAACCCCAAGAACTTAGCTATAAGAGGCTAGGCTGTAGAGAGAACCACAATTCACAACCAAAGCTAGGATTAGTTTAGATTTCAGAAATCATCCTTTTGGATGACAATTTCAAATTAAAATTTGTTTAGTTGATTCCTAAGTAAATAAAAAATGAAAACGTATCACTTTTTTATCTGCATATTTTCCCAAAAAGAAATTTAATGCCATATTCATGAGCGTATTTTCAATACCTTCTACACCCATTTTGTGTGCATCCCATTTCTTTTCAATCGAATTTGAATCTAATTGAATGTGAATTCAATTCAATGAAATTCAAATTGAGTTTATTTAAGTTGCATGCAATGTGATTCAATATTTTCATACAAATGAAACTTAATTTTCATAAATCAAATTATTTTTTCCATTGGATAATTATCATTAGTAACATGCAACAACATGAAACCCAAGTTGGGTTGATGTGCAATAGCAAACAAATTCTAATGACAAATCCTCAAAAATGATTTAGGTGAAGCAACTTTCGGTTCCATGAGTCATTGTTCTAGATGACTTTTCCAAATTAGAATGTATTTACTCCCAACTAAAAGAGAATTTAAATGTCTTTTCGGATTTGTGTGCTTTCAAAGTTTTTTATTCAACACCATTAAAGCATCTTCTAGCCAGCCCACCACCATTGCCCTTCTTTTGCTTGAATTTCCCTCACATCCATCAATCGCCCTCTCTCCTTGAAATAGGTTTCGAAAATCTTCGCTTTCCCTTGAAGAGATATCAGCAGTTAGTTTTCTTCAAAAGTAGGAATACTTTGTAAAAACCAATGGAAGTAGTGTAGGGTTCCTTCTAATGCAAATTATAATTCTTTGCTTTTACTCATAGCTGACATGACTAAGAGAGCCTTTTCCATGTCTCCTTGTACCCATTGCTACAGCCCTCTTGGGCCTTGTTCTTTGTAACCCATTAGTATTGCCTCTTTGAGGCTGGTTCCTTCTATCGATTGGTAGAGCTTCCTTGAGGCCACTTCCTTGTGTCTGCTAGTAGGGCCTCCTTGAGGCTACTTCCTTTTGCCTGTTAGTGGTACCTCATTCTCGCTGGTTCCTTCTATCGATTGGTAGAGCTTCCTCGAGGCTGCTTCCCTGTGTCTGCTAGTAGAGCCTCCTTGAGGCTACTTCCTTTTGCCTGTTAGTGGTACCTCATTCTCGCTGGCTCCTTCTATCAATTGGTAGAGCTTCCTCGAGGCTGCTTCCTTGTGTCTCCTAGTAGGGCCTCCTTGAGGCCTGTTCCTTATGTCTGTTAGTGGTACCTCATTCTCGCTGGTTCCTTGTATCCGATGGTAGGGCATCCTCAGAGCTACTTCAGCTGTAATGCATGGGCTGTACCATCATCCCCTTACACTTTTGGGACTTCTTCAGGGATACAGTGTATCCATTTCAGAGGATTCACATCCAATTTTGAGAGAGGTGGGATTTGGTGTACTCCATTTTGGAGGACTTGTCTCAGTAGTAGCCTGTAGGATACCTAAGGAGCCTGGCATTGCACACCTCAAGGCAGAGTTGATGGGGGCACTTATCTCAGGAATGCCCTGTTCCAAGGGCATTGCCCGGCATAAAGACATATGACACATAAAATTGCACTTCAGAACTTGCTGCCAGTATGCCCACCTACTGGCTTGCCTTTGATCATTATGCCAGGTAATGCCCTGGTAGCACAGAATTACATCCTGGATCTCAGGCTCCACCCTTGCTTCACAGGGTGTAGTGCTGTAATACCCTGCTACTAGGGCATTACCCTACACAAAATTTATGGATCTAAGCCGTGCCCAACTCTGGAATAGATTTCATCCTTGCAAAAATCCCCAAAGAAATCCATGATCTAAGCCACAACCCCAATTCCAGTACAGTTTTCCTTGCAAGAACCAACTCCATGGAGAAGAAAAATCAAAGACTCAACAAAATGTTGTATTTGCTGCGAGAAGTTCTCCTTTGGAAGTATAGAACAATCAAAAATCAAAATCATGAGAAGGTTTTCTGGTCTCTATGGAATCTCTGATTGTTCAAAGCATGCACACCAGAGTTCCATCTCTGCAATTTCATGAAACAGAGTTGTCAAATCCACAGAGCAATCCAAAGCCCAGATTGCAAGTTATTGAAACCTTGCTAAAGGTGCACACAAAGAATATGCAACTAGCACAAATTGCAAGTTGTAGCAAGCTTGCTAAAGATGCACACAAGAATATGCAACTTGCACAGATTGCACGTTGTAGCAAGCTTGCTAAAGATGCACACAAGAATATGCAACTAGCACAGATTGCAAGTCATAGCGAGCTTGCTAAAGGTGCACACAAAGAATATGCAACTAGCATGGATTGCAAGTAATAGCAAGTTTGACAAGAATATGTGACAGGATATATGAAAAAACAACCCATGACTACTGAGAAGACAAACTGCTGCATGGCTAAGAATCCCTTTGAGGTCAAGGACCAAATCCTCAAGAGATGGAAGCAATAGGCATCCCCTTACTATGATTGCACTCCCAACTATCTTTGTAATGGACTTGTTGACAGCAATGAGCATTGCTCTTGTGACACACTTGATCACTTTTTTCTTCTTCCTCTACATTATACAGCACACGTTCATCATACCTGGCATCTACGCAATTGTGTTTTCCATCAGCCTGGACACTCTGTTATGTTCCCACTCAGGTTTCAATCAGTTGAGGATATAGTCTTCATCATGTACCACAAATATTTGGACCTCATTATTCACTTCAAGACAGATGTGACCTGGCTGATGTTCCCTCCAACCCCTTCAACTGTAGTTGAACACTTGTAGTGAGATCCCACTTGCCAGCAGCATCATCATCATCATAAAAGTTTGAAGTAGCACATAGCCTGCAGCATTTCCAGGATCCAATTCAATAACAACTTTGACAATACATTCTCCCATCACCACATTACACAAGAAGGACTGCAACAACCAAGTAACTCCATCCACACAGCATCATCCAGTAGGTCACAGAACATTGGGTTGATCAGATCCTCTACCTCCTGCCAATGACCAGAACAGCAAAGAAGATCAACCATCATTGATGTGGAGCAGTCTACTGTTGCACAATACTGTAAGCTGAGCTCAAAGGAATCAAATACTCCAAGCTCTTTATCAAAAAGCCTGCAAAGCTGACACAGAAGAAAAACAAATGTGAAGTTAGCTCTGTCTACACCTTTAGGAGACATCTGTTAGGAAACTTGCAAGACCCTTTTCACCCAGAGTCTCTTGCCATTGCCATTGCAAGAGACTATGTCCACACATGAGCTTCCCATTGACACTGTCTATGCGATCCTGAAGACTTCCACACTCAGCATATACTGTGACAAACAATGATATTGATCATAAATTCCTTGGACAACAAAACCCTAAACCCTAAACTTCTTCCTTGGATGGTGTATGCAAAAAAATGCCACTGTTCCTCTCCAAAGGCAGCAGCAGCAGCAGCTACAACTCACTCATGTATTCATGATCAGAAGTGGTGCAAGGTCTCTGTAAGGCTTGCAAACACTCAGAAAACTCTCAAAGAGATCAGAAAACTCTCAGGACAAGAAGGATTGTTCTACCTTCACCTTCATGATGATTAGTCTCCTTCATGATCAGTGATTGATCTTGAAGCAAGTGCTGCTACAATGTCATATGCACAATTCAGGTCACGAAGAAAGTGACCAGAGTCTTCTGCCTGCGTTTACAACCTTTTTGTTGGAACTTGGATTTCCATTTTGTGCAATTGATCAGCCATGCAATTCTGGCACAGTTTTGGGTTGCAGACAACCAAGGGTATCCAAAGGACACAACAACAAAAGGACATCCCCAAGAGAATCAAGCAACCAAGAGAAAAAAATTTCAACAGCAGCAGCAGCAACATTATGTACCTTCTCCAATTCTGTCTCCAACCTGTTGATGATGATGATGATGATCTTCTCCACCAGTGTTGTGCAGAATCTGGCTGGAAACAATAGGTACTCCTGTCAACCTTTCTCTAGTAGCGTTTGCAGTAGCGATGCTGATCCTCAAGAAGCCTTTCCAATAGAGAAAAAAAAGAGAAGATCAGATGAAGAGAAAGTGGAGAGGTTTTCGAACAATAGCAGATTGCAGATCGAATGCCGAAGACGTTGAGGCTCTCTTCTTCTTCTTCTTCTTCTTCTTCTTCGGCTTTCCTATTGGTCTTCTTCTTCGTCGGCTTTCTTCGTCTTCTTCTTCCTCTTCTTTGGGATTCTAGAAAGACAGAAACATCTAGAACCCTAAAAGATTTCGCAAGCAACATCGATTGTGGAGAGAAACATATCTCGGAATGCCTTTTCTCGTCATTCTGTTTTCCATTTCTCGAGCTCCGTTTTCCCCTTCGATTTTTTTTGGCAATTGCTTGCTCTCTCCTCTCTATCTGTCCAGAAACAGGTTTCGCGAACTACGAGCTACAGAAGCGAGTAGACACATCCAGTAGCTTCGGGAAGTTCCTTCAGCGGTGGTGACAACGGCCGTGTAAACTCTCTCACGCTCTCTCTCTCTTTCTGTGTTCCCTTCATCAACCTAGAAGGTAGAGAAGAGAAGGCTCTCTTGAAAACGTTCAACGCAAGAAGAAGAAGAAGAAGCTACTGTTGTTGTTTCTGGTGTTGATGTTGTGTTGCTAGTGTTTTTGTCTGTGATAATAATGGCGGCCTCAACACTATTTTGGACACCAGTAACTCCCTGTGGATGGCAACAATCTGCCACAAGAGCTAGTCATGGAAACTCCAGGAGCACATCGCAATCGCAACAATGCTCAATTGTTGTTGTAAGGAGGAGGACGACATCATCGGAACAACAACAACGGTTGCGGTATTATGATGCCGGTTCAGGTTTGCGATTGTTGGGGCGGAATTGTGGAATTCTTGTCGAGAAGCAAGAGGATTTGATGCGGTTGCAGCAGCAGACGAGGAAGAAGAAGAATAGGTCCATGATGATGCCGATGATGCCACGGAAGTCTCACTTCCGCTCTACTGGTAAGTCTCGTTATCATGATAGTCAGTCATGGCAAAGAAAACCCCATCCTCTTGTGCTGCAGATTGTGAAGCTTTTCTTGTAGGAATTCTTCTTGGAGGTTTGTTTGTCCGTGTGCTGAGCTTTCTGCAAGAATCTCTTTTGTTTGGTGTACCAAACGCAAGGAGGCACAAGTGCTGTTGTCTCTGTGGAAATGTCAGTGCAACCTCTCAATATTGCTCTTTCAGAAGTTTGCAAACTTCCTGCAAATGATTTTTGTATCCAGTTGGTTGCACAGAATTTTGCAATTGTGTACATCATCTATTGCAAGTCCATCTTTGCACCGGCATTCTATGAGTTTTGATGAGCTGCTGCTTGCAGCACTTGATCCAGAGCAGAGAGACTTTGCAGCAAATTGGCGGATTTTAGTAGTCAGGCTAAATGTTCTGTCTGTCTGTCTGTCTGCCTGGGATTGGATTGTCGGGCTTTGCTGTTGTTGCAGCAGTGGCGGCAGTGGCAAATCCAGTGGAGACAGACACGACAAGCTTTGAGGAAATGATCAAAGGAACTGCCCGCAAGTATTACATGCTTGGGGGCAAGGGTGGTGTTGGCAAAACCAGCCTTGCTGCAAGCTTGGCTGTGAAGTTTGCTAATAGTGGTCATCCCACACTTGTTGTGTCCACAGACCCTGCACACTCTCTGAGTGACTCTTTTGCACAGGTACAAACAAGCATGAAGCTGATGACAGATGCCATGACTCACAGAAATTGTTGCAACCTAGAAACTATGTTTGGCTGCAGTTTTCAAGGAAGCAACACTGAGCATTGTAATTGATGATGATGCAAGCCTGTCTCTCTCTCTCTGTGAGTGTTTGCTGCAGGATTTAGCAGGTGGGACCCTAATGCCAGTGGAGGGCGTGGATCTGCCACTTTATGCAATGGAGGTTTGTTTGCATACATTGAGAGCTTGATAGCAGTTTTGAGCTAGTCCTTGGATTCTGCAGCAGCTCTAATGGTGGCCAGTATAAGAAGTAGAAGAGGTGCATATCAAAGGCAGTTAGTTAGTGTCTCCTTTTCTGGTGAAATGGATTGCTTAAGAATTTGTCTACCAAGTTCAGTTTTTTTTCTGATTTTTGAGGAGCTATTTCCTTCTCTGAGCTGCTGCTGTGAGGTTGCTAAATTCTTCTGCTCAACAAATGTTGGTTGCAGATAAATCCAGAGCAAGCAAGGGAGGAGTTCCGAGCAACTACTCAGAAGGAGGGGGGCAGTGGAGTGAAAGACTTTATGGACAGTGTGGGCTTAGGTGGTTGGGTAGAACAGGTGTTGCCTCTCATTGTGTTTGTGGGCTGAGCTCTTAGATTCTTACAGAGGGAGGGTTCCTGCTGCTGAAGACAAGGATGTATATGCATAATTGATGGTCAATTGTGGGTGTTGGGTTGTGCTTTGTTCAAGCTGAGTGAGCTGAAGTTGGGAGAGCTACTGGACACTCCACCACCAGGTCTGGATGAAGCCATGGCCATATCCAAGGTCTACAGTTTTTCTCCTTTTCCATTCTCTGTTACAAAAGGATCTAGTCCTGGTGAAGGTGTTGAATTGTGTCTTGTCAGTGCAGGATAGTTGGAGGATAAACTCTCTTTTTCATATTGCTACTTAGTGCCAGTTCAAAGATGTTTTGGATTGTTTTGAAGGATACAAATAGACCATTTGGCACTTGCTCAGTTACATGTATGAGTGCAGGTTTATACTGATAGCCAGGAGTGCTTTCTAATTTGGTACTAGTGGACAATCCTGGCTGACAGGTGGTTCAATTCATGCAAGCTCCAGAATATGACAAGTTTTCACGCATTGTCTTTGACACTGCACCCACTGTAAGCTCCAATGTTTTTGCCATGGCTTGTATGGTAGATAAATCCTTGAAGTATGGATCTAAATTACCACAAGTTGCAATTGGTCTGGTTCTGTACACCTGGGCCACTTTGCCTGTGCTAACACTCTCATTGAAAATCTGTCAGGGACATACATTACGTCTCTTGTCATTGCCCGATTTCCTAGATGCATCCATTGGGAAAATTCTAAAGGTACAATCAAGTGTCAATCTTTCTTTCAGATGTGGCAACCAGGGTGGTGTTACTTGAACTACACTTGCCACTCAACTGTGCCAGTTGTATTTTCTGCTTACATCAGTGAAATATTAGTGCCATAGGATCTCTAATTGCTTGAAGCAAATTGTTTCTCATTATTCGGCTGTGCAGTTGAAGCAAAAGATTTCACAAGCCACATCAGCCATCAAGTCTGCATTTGGGCAAGGCGATGGACCGGACAAAGCTGTATGTTCAGTTTGCTCTCTCAAGCATTTTAAGTTTCTCCGGTGCTACTAGCCTAGTTGACCTTAGCAAGTGAGCAGTTTCAGTCGTTCTAGCTGATGCACACAAAGGGCTGTGTGGAAGATTATTGCATAGTATGTGTGCTTTGTTTGAATAACTTTACAGTAAGTGTGTTTTGTAACAGTAGAAATCTTGCAGCATTGACTTCTAACATGCTGTTCCTTCTCTGGCTGGCAGACAGACAAACTGGAGGCACTGAAGGAGAAAATGATTATGGTCCGGCAAATTTTTCGGGATAAGGAAGCAACAGAATTCATCATTGTGACAATACCCACGGTATGACAGCACCACCAACTTGAGTCTGCAATGAAAGGTTTGACATGTTGGAATTAGCTTCAATTCCCAGATATGTCAATTACCTCCTAAAGCAACAGCAGGGCTTTAAAGTAGGTTGGATTGGGCAGGTTATGGCTGTTAGTGAGAGCTCAAGGTTACAGCAGTCACTGCAAAAAGAAGGTGTGCCAGTGAAGCGGCTTATTATCAATCAGATACTTCCTCCTTCATCCTCCGACTGCAAATTTTGTGCCATCAAACGGAAGGTATGCACAGCAGATGGGTAGAGGATATGCATGGCTGACAACAACTGTACTTTGGCTGGTAGTAGACTAGGGAAGTCACAGGGCTCTAATTTGCTTGTACTTGCAATCCATCTTTGCTGGTTCAGCATTACCATATTTTGCCCTCCATTGTGTCTTGTTCTTGAGGATGTGACTAGTTTGTGACAACAGTTTGTTGGTTTGTGCATTCTGATATCGTTGTTTTATGTGAGTAACTGTGCTGCTACAATGACACTGTGGTGTTGAAGCCATAAAAATTTTGATTGAAAATATGGATGCGCTGTAATGGGAGGGTACAGGATCAAAAAAGAGCAATGGACATGGTGGCTCAGGATCCAAATCTGAGAGCTCTACAAGTGATTGAATCTCCGTTGTTTGACCTTGAGATCAGGGGTGTTCCTGCACTCAAGTTTATGGGTGACATTGTGTGGCACTAATTGTTGCATCTGTGAGTGGTACATTACTCCATGCCACAACACACATGTACCGTAGTTACAGAGTTCAAATGGCTATATGTTTATTTAACTGTAAAGGAGGGAACAAATCTTCCCTACTTGTTCACCATAAGCAAGTCATAGATAAGAGGATCATGTCAATTTGCATCACACTGTCACATACCATGTTTTGCATCTTTGTTATGCACGAATTTTACATGGGTCCTTCTGATGCTCTCTGGCAAACAGGATTATGTGCCAGAATTGCAGTCTAGCACTAAACTCATTCTTATCACAACTGTTTGGTCTTTGCTAGAAATGAACTCACATGACAGTTACATTCAAGTTTTATTGTGGAGATTTCTCATAGATGTAAAAGGTAACAGCCCAGGGTATTTATGAAGTAATGGGCCTAAGTGAGGTGTAACCAAGTCATGAACCCAGTGTCAAGCACCAGGTGAATGATGAATGAAACAGGGTTTAGGTTGCAGAGAACCGAGGGTTTAGGTCACTCACCTTAATTTATTTCAGAGGAAGGAGGGTTTTGGTCACTTCGCTCGCCCTGTATCTATTCAGAGGAAGGAGGGTTAGGGTCTATTCAGGATGAGTAAGGAAGGAGGGTTCAGGTCTATTCAGGATAAGCAAGTGAGACTTAATAGACACAGAAATGTGCATCACCATTTTTGGGTACACAATTCGACTCCCACACATGGTTTTTAATCCCCCATCAAAAGAATTAGGGTAGTTTGCAGAGTGCCTCATAGAGCCAATCTGGAGTTCAATCACATTATACAGGGTTTTTGTTTTTTCAGTTGTGTGATGTACCTGAAGTGGCAATCATCCACATGATGATTTAGCAAGGATTGGCTACATGGTAGACACGAAAATAGAATAAAAAAATAGAATCATTCTATATATTTGTGGCTATCTTCTAGAACTTTCCCATAAGGATTTAGCGATTTGATTTTAAATCTGAGGCCATTTTTTTCATGGAAATTGTTTGTATAGGTCGAAATCATATATATTTAAGTCGAAATTTAGCCCAAGTAAAAAAAAATAAAATTTAAACAATGGTCAGATAGGTCTCATGGATTACATCTGAGAACCTGAAAAAGAACTATTGACAATCATACACCAGCTTATTTTACAATGTCCTTGGTACACAAGATCAGGTTTAAGAAATTACTACGGCAAATTAGTTACAATAATTTGCATAAATTTAAGTGGGGTGCTTAAAATTTCTTATAGGAATCTACCTAAATTCTCTTCAGTCTTGATGAAAAACTATTAAATATCATATTACTTCATCACATACTGAAAAAAATCCATTCTATTTGGAAGACAATTACAAGCTGCCAGAAAATGTTACACTACAAAGCAATCACTTATTCATGATCAAGAACTTCATCCAAGCTTCCCACCTGTCTGTCACACACATTAATCACCCTGAGTACCCAAATGCTTCATTTTTCTAGTTCAAGAACATAACAACAATTATATCAGCATCTCACAGCAAATCACCTCAGAGACCATTGCATCAGATCAGGGTCAGTGAAAAAAACAATCTCATTTTCAAGAGCAGTGTTCACAACCAACAATAGATGCGCCCCATAAGGCAAATTGAGAATGGGAATACATCCCAATAACATCAATGTCATTCCTCATTGCAGGGAAAGAGCAACTACTTCACTGCTCAATTACATCTCAGGGTCCCTTCCCTGTAAACAGCCATCACTGGCATCTTAAACTACTGTCTCCTGGATTGGGTACTCAAACACGACCTCCTTCCCAGTAAGCTTCTTGTACACTCCTGAGAAAGTCTCCAGTTTGAACTCAGTGGTGTTGCGCTCCTTCGGGTCAAGATAAACCTGCATCATGCTCAAGAAGATAAATAAATCCCTAGGCTTTCCTCCACACAAATGAGATACAGATGAGATCCTCCAGATCATAAGATTCTGAAGGACAAAGAGGTTTATCAAATTACAGCACGTGGGTTATGAGTGAATTTTAGTAAACTTCAGTGTCTACCAAAGAGGAACCATTTCACTCCAACATATCAGCAGTAACATCCACAAGCTATGGATCATAATTAATACACCATACAAACTCCACACTAAATGATGACATTCCCTAAAAGGGGTACATCCCCTTACATGGAGCTGCCAGGAAAATCATTCCAGCAAAGACATTACTGTCAATGCCTCATCAGAATTTTGCAACTGCTGCTTTCAGAGCTATGAAACATTGATGGCACTGACCCGTATGATTCGAGAACCATCAAGACGAAACCTGATTCGCTTTCCCACAATTTCAGAAGGGTACACTAAATCCTCCAAAATCGCCTCATGAACAGCGGTCAATGTGCGACTCCGTGGACGATTAGCTGCTGTTCCTTTCTTTGGAACCCTCAAAATACGCCTTGTTGCAATCAGCACTACATCCTGCAAACCAAATGATATCTTTCACAATTGAGAAAACAAAAAGGTCTCAATTTCTCAATGATAAACACATCAACAAGCTAGGGCATTCCAAAACTACAATAATGCACAGGATGCTTCAAATATAGTCTGAAGCAGCTTATGAACTTTCAAAACCTGGACCACAGAACAATCACACACACAATACCTGAAATTCATTTCAACTCTACACAAAATTCATCTTTTACATGCCCAGCTTACAAAGGCAGCTGACTTTTCTGAACTCACCTTGCCACTGAATTTCTTCTCCAGCTCTCTCACAAGCCTGGCGTGGATCTTTTGAAAAGCCTTCCTCAAACGATAAGGAACATGGACAATAACAGCTTTCCGGTTGCTAGAAACATCCACCTCTCTGCATATGAGGTACACAGTATTGAACATCCAGACTCCTGGTAAAATGCAAAGCTCACAATCTGCCAGTAACTAAAAACTCAAACAACTTTCCCATGAAAAGGCATCATCATACTTGGCAGAGTTGATGAACAGATCCCGCAAGTCACTCTTAAGTTCTTGATTCGTCGTTTCCAGGTCGAACAGAGCCTGCATCAGAAGGGTGGTCAAGTGATTTGCAGATCGGCAGAACCCCAGTCAGAAGAGAAAACATTTATATGACATTGTTACACAGAAATGCTTGAATGACCTGCAAAAGGAGCAGCAATTGGCGAGACTATAGTTTCTTCATCCACAAACCGCCAATCCCCAGCAGATGCAAAATTTCTTGGTCGGCGTAGTAAACACACCTGAGCTACAGACTCTTCAAACTCGTCCGGCTCTTGGCCCTTCTCCTTCTGGATTTTCCTCCGAGCTGTAAACATGGCTGCTGACCTTGCGACCTACACCAAAACATCCACGAGAGCGACCTCCTCAACATTTGAACATCATCCTCATGACCTAAAACATACAATCTCCGCACAATGTGTCCTAGACCAAATCTTAGACAGTGTAAGCACCGAAGTCAGCATACAGGAAGCACGCCGTCCTGCCGTAATAAACAACTTCCATCTGTTTCTCTTCTCCTCTTGCACGACTTTAGAACCTACAAGTTCCATCCTCAATAAGAAACAGAGGAGAAGTACGCTAATCTCCCGACTACTCGAACCGTGCCTCTTTCTTAGATCCCTTCTCTAACAGCGACATAGAAATGAAAGAAAAACTGAGCCGCACTGCACACAGAACAGGCGCCGCATTTCCCCTAAACCCTAAAAAAGGATGACAAATCGGAACAAAAGAGACCGCGTGCACAGCAGAGACGGCGCACAAAGCACACACACAAACAAGCATTCAGTTCGCAGCATCAATGGCAATCGAATAAGAGAAGCAAAGAGAAATCCATACCTTGACAAACGAGGTCGAATGTCGAATCCGCGAGAGCTGGATCCCGCAAGTGCTGGATCGCAAAAGAGCTCAACAAGTTTGGGGCGACTTGATCATATAGAGCCGCAAAGCGCAAGGACCTCGAGAAACCCATGCCGTCCGATCGCTCCAATCTACGGCTCAGGAGCCAGACTCAACATGGACGAAACCCTAACCATGGTTCTACATCCTGGAAGAACACACGGTAACTATCTCGACACATCATCAATAAGCCACTGTGAACGAAACCCTAAAACATTGGATGAAACCCTAACCATGTTTCCAAATCCTGGAAGAAAACACACTGTAACTTCGTGTGATTACAAAACATGTCTCTATGAACAAAACCCTAAACATGGACGAAAACTTAACCATGGTTCAAAATCTTGGAAGAAAGCATTGTAACTTTGTTTGATACGTCACATGTGTTTGTGAACAAAACCCTAACCAAGATTTTCATTTGACAAAGCTTTGTTTTAACGAAATTCTCTCTTCCTCATTAGATCTTGTGTTAAGCTTTCATGCTTCTATGTTGCAACCATCCGCGTATTATAATTGATTCTAAAGCAATGTATAACTAGTTATAGTTGGAGCCCTCTCTTTTTCCTTTGTGTTTTGTCAAACTTCATTACCATTGTACTAACATGGATTCTCAATTCGTTTATGCAAACCATCTTTGCACATTTTTGGTTAATTCTAAAGCAATGTAAGTTGCAAATGGAGTCTCCTTTCTAAAGGTATTTATGTAATGTTGAGGTTTTTTTTGGCTTCATGTTGTCATAGATTTTGAATTCTTTTGTTTGACCAAACTATGCATGTGGTTCATGTTCTTACAATTGTGAACTAGACCATGAACCACATGTCGTGATGGCATCACTCAGAAGAAGAGTTGTGGGAAAATGTAGGAGTAGAACAATAGCCCATGTCTTGTTGATTGTAAATGACAAAGAAGATTATAACACTTGCCTTCTTCATTGTTAGTTATTCCTACATGCCATAAACTCATTTCACCTTAAAATGTTCTCAACCTTTTAAATCAACTAATTTTTTCCATTGCAATGAATAATGACACAAAACCTGGACATAATTTTCTTACTCACAACAACAATAAAAATTGCCACCTTCACAACTACAACCCAAGAATGGAAGAAATTGGGTTTCAAAGCAACACGTGAGTAATTTGAAGAGGACATTGACCAATATGCTTTCACCCAATGTACAGAAGTTAATTCCAAAGTGCAAACAATGGTGCAAGAAAATGTAGAATCAGAGGGATGTTTTCATTGATGAAATGGTGGTAGCAAACCATGGTGATCCTTCCAAAGCGAAGGCACAAATTTTCTAATGAAAATAACAACAAGAATAAACAAACTTGTATGAAGTGTGGGTGGTTGTCAATTAGGCATGGAGATTAAGGTTACATGTCATCATCACACACAAGCTTTTAGGAAACTCTTTCATGGCATTTTTAAATCACATTAATAGGTGATATTTTGATATTTTGTGAAAAACAATCATAAGGTTATGACAATGTTCATTGTTCCTATTTTTATTTTCATTTGGCCAAAATTGACTCAACATTTTTGAAAGTGATGATTTGATATTTTGTTAGCAATAATCACAAGGTTGTGATAGCGTTCATTTTAAACTTTTTTTGTTTTGGTTTAGTTAAATGGTGCAACAATAGATGTATTTGTGGATTTTTGTCTAGAATCACATTAATATGGTCTCTCAAATTACAAAGACGCAAAAAGGTTTTCATGATTTGAAGGGATCCAAAAACCTAATTTTACATGTAAATTTTTTATTGTGTCATGTAGTTAGTATATGATGACAACATTGTGGATTTGAAGAGCTGAAACCAAGCTTCACATGAATGTCCATGAGATGTGGGAAAAAAGTATTGTAAATTTTGTTTCTCCCTGTGAATGTTGTTTATAGATTTGAAATGGTTGTCTATATAGATCAAGTGAATGTTATTTATCCTTCTAAATGATTCTTGAGTTTTACTTTCAAAAGGTGTTTAAAATAATAGTAATCTCCTATGTAGTACGAATAGAAACTAATGGGAGTTAAATTTCTAGACATGTCATGAAAATGTTTGTTTATTCAAACTAATGATGTCCATGAAAACCATCAAAGAAAAACATTGACGGGTCTATGATTGAGTGAAGTAATGACTCACATCAAAAACTCACTTCTAGTCATCACAATTTGTTTATTTGGCAAATTGCATGTTTGATTACATGTGATCATATCATTAACCAAGTTAAGTTATTTTGTTCAATTTGTTGCATGTTGGCTATTGTTTCACATATTGCAAATAATGGTGTTTACATAGGTCAACATTGGGTTGATTCTATGAAACATTTTCTTATTGCAAAAGAAGGAATTTGACTAATTGTCCCAAGGGGGTGCATTTGCAATTTTCCTTGATGATAAGGATTGTTTTCCATGACATAGAAACAAAGCCCAATTCTTGTTTAGGTTTTTTACTTCATTGAGTGGTGAAAACACTATAAAAAAACATTGTTCACAATATGGTTGTAGGTACTAATTATCCAATGCCTATATGAGTTTGCCTTTTGGAACTTGGAATCTTGTTGGTGCAAAGGGGTGAGCAACATGGGAATTGTATTGTGACTATATTCCTAAATATCAATATGATGACTTTGTAAAATCCTATAGCAAATGTTTTAATAGCCTAGATGAATCTATTTAAATAATCTTTTTTATTATCATGATAGATAATCTTGGACCATCATCACATTTCATTCATAAGAAATCATCACAATATTGTTTTTGTAGATCTCAATCAAAACCAACATGTCCCTTGTTTAATTATGGGACTAACATGTTATTGTTAATGGTAACTAAGGTTCTTCATATTTGGGTGCAATCATACTAACATGTACCAAAAGCAATCATAACCACTACTTAATTTTTTGAATTTTGGATTGTAAAAAATAACAATAATAATAAATAGAATTTTTTTTTATAAAATTCATTGTGAATACATTATGTACATATCATAAAAATTTGGAATCAATATAATGAGTGAAAAATGCATATAAAGACTTTTAACCTCTTGTAACCATTGTTTAAAAGCTACATAAAAGTAGCTTAAAAACAATTTTGACATTAAAAGCATAATTTGAAAAAAAATTTAATGACATTTATTTATTTATTTAATATACACCTTAACATAATAGTATTAAGAAAAAGTTTAAGACTTTTAATATTTTTTTGAAAGACATATTTTAAAAATTCTAAAAAATTCTAAAAATAAAGCAGTGGTCTAAGGGGGCATGTGTGTTTTTAATAGTGTGGTTAGGCCCGTCTCAACAACAAAAGTTGTTCCCTAAGCTCAACCATTACATGTCATGGCATATCCCAAACTGTTTGCTCACTTATATTGATTAATAAAATTCAATTTAATAACATGAATATTTTACTAATGATGTACATTAAAAAAATTTAGCATGTGATGAATTAATAATGAAAATCGTGCAAAATTTGTTCATTCGTAGGTTTGTACATTTTACATGGAAATATCATGAATTGAAAACACATTTGACACAAACACAAATGTGTTGACAGATGAAGTATGAACTTACGAATGAATGAATGTCACATGAATTTTGCATCTTCCTATAAATCCAACTATCAAATGTGTTTTCAATGCATGATATTAATACAAATTATGATTGAATGAATTTTGCTCAATTTTCATTATTAAATCATGAGATGATAAATTTATGATGTAACACTTGAAGGTGGTGTTAGGTTATTGAATCTTTTTTAATAATTATTGGCTCTAAGGGGTTTTAATTATAGTCAAAATCAAAAACCATGAACTAATGATTTGTGGGCATTTGATATTTTCAATACCCAATAATTTTTTTTAAATAAAAAACTTTGCATTAATGGTTAACAAGTATTTTGATTTTGTTGATAATTTCCAATTCCAAGATTTTTTTTTAAATTTCAAAATGAATAACCATGAACCAATGTTGGGCAAGTATTTGATTTTGTTGGTAATTGTTGGTTTTTGGTTTTTTAATATTTTTAAATCAAGAAAAATATATTGGTATCGGGGTGGTGCAATTTTTAATTCTTGTGCAACATTGGACTACACTAACACCCATCAATGCAACCATGCAGATGCAAGATGGATGATGTGTGGATAAAAAATATTTTTTGTATTCATGTCCCATTGTTAACCATGGTTAATTGTTGTATCAACCATCCACACGTATCTACGTACCTAGTTATTACTAATTGCCTTACCTAATTACCTCCTTAGATAATAACCGCTTATATTTTTTATTTACTTACCGTGTGGTACTTACCCATTTATAAAGGTAGTTAACTAGGTAATGTGAGGTGGAAGTAAGAGGGTTAAAAGATAGAAGAACCATGGTAACTTAGATATAATAGCCACAAAATGCTTCCAATGGATTAGTGCATTAGTTTTTTGTTCACATAATCTTTTGTTTTACCAATGATTTATTTTTTCCACACACTAGCACCAAAATTTGTGCTTAATTATGTATTCAATGTTTAACAATTTATGTTTTATGTTGTTTGGCGAAGACATTTAATTCATATTGTAAATGTTACTTTGCTTATTATAGTGTAAGATTATGTAGGTCATAAAGGGCATCTAACCATGTCAACATAATCACATGAATCCCTCCCATATGACCAATTCCCTACATCATGCATAATTCCCATCTTTATCCACCCATAATTGTTGCATTTTCTCATTCATAATCCTTAGTGTTCTCCTTGTTGCATCTCATAACATTTGAATGCCTAAATTACAATTTAAGCTTTAACAAGCCAACAAAGCATTAATGTCACATTATTATTTCAATTTGTAAAATGTGTTGTTTAAGTTAAAACCAAAAGTATAGGACAATGTTCATGTCATAGAACATTTTCAGGGTTAACTCTAATGTACTTTAACAAATTTCAACCATGAGTTTGTTTCCAAATCATTTTTGGTTAATGATGCGTTCCCCCTTAAGCCATTGTGTTCTAGCTTCTTACAAACATTATAAGTTGTAAAGGAAATTTTTTAGTTGCAAAGGACATGATTTCTCATAGTGAAAGGAAAATTGCATTTTTTTTGGGGGATTTCCACCCACTTTTGATCATTGAACACCATTATTGTTAATGTTTGATGGTTCATCATTTCAAATTATATATCTTCAACAAGAAGTATTCATATTTGATTGGAAAGGCATGATAATTAATAGCCATGACCCCTTGGACTTTTAGAATTCACCACATGGGTTTTATTTGAACTTTATTAGGCTACCCCTTCCACAAGTTCAAATGAAAAAACTAATTGAATAAATAACAAAGGTTAAACCATCACCAATTACTCCCTGAAGATTTTTGGCAAAACTCCCCAAAAAATTGTTATCATTTGGTTATTCATATTTTCATTCAAACAATTGACTCAAAATTAAATAATGTTCATGATGAAAAGTTTGGTACTCTTTTCCTATTTACCAACAATGAGTCTTTGGCAATTCAAAATGTGTTTTTGATTGTGGTTTTGTAATGCTTAAACATAATGGGGCCCTTTGCCAAATATTCATCATTTAACATATTGAAGTATAAGGGGAAGAGCAACACATGTTTATTGAATAATTAATTGATTGGATAGTCCATAATCCATAGTGTGTCGAAAAATGGAATATTTCCAAATATTTTAAAAGAATTTATTCTTTGAAATTTTCAAAACTTTTACAAATAACATAATTATTGTCAATGCTACCAAGGTATTATCTTAATAATTACTTATTCAATTTCAATGTCCTTAACTTGGACCAAAAATTTAAAATTGGATGAAATGGTTTTTCAATTTGAATATCATGTTCAAGTACAACTTAGTAGGAAAATGTTCCTAAACATATGAAATGGGTGGCAGACCTATAGTGGGCACGAATTCTTGGCTAGGTTTTTACAAGTAGGTCAAATTAATGGGAACAAATTATGCATGCTTGGAAAAATATGATTTGAAAACTCACCTTTGAGCTTTCAACATTAACCAACTCCTTATTTAAATTAATTTATGTTGTTCTCCATAAATGAGGATGGGGGATTTTGGCCTTTTTATTCCTAGGGAACAATAGTGGCATAGGAAGGGTATGAGGTGCATTGGTGACTTGTCGGAAGGTGAAAGCACACCAAGGTGTCCATCTTTTGGTGTGACACTATAATTTTCATCGAAACTATGTTTAAATTTAAGCCCATATAACTTTTGTATTATGATCAAATGTTGGAAAGGACTTATATTTTAATAGTAGATAACAAATATTTTACATTGGAATTTATATATATATTATTAATTCAAAATAAGATGTCATAGTTCACAATTTGTGATATGAATTCATAAATGCAAAATGACCTATACTAAATGGTGCCATTTTTTTTGGGTGGAATGGTATAATGAATGTAAATCTAGATTGGTCTAGTTCAATTGAAAATAAAGCTTTATGCGGTTATAGGAACATGTGACCTAAATTGTTGAAAGAATCCTTAAAATCACGTATGGATGAATTTTGAATTCAATGGAGGGTCTTGAATTGCTACCTTATTTTGTACATTGGGATTTTATATGGAATTTGGAAGTTTTGGGAGCTTTCTTTGCATTTGACTGTGTAGCACTTTGTTGTACAAAAGAAACCATTGTTTCAAAACAATTTCCATTTTCATAATAAAAGTCAAATTCATAGGTTGAATTTGGTGTGTGAGGGTTGTCAAAGTGACAAGAAGAACAAACAAGACTTGTTTCTATCTTTATTATGGATCCTTGGTGTAGTTGTGTAATTTGATCCTAAGAAATGGTTGGTGTGGGTGTCACGCAATGAGATGCTCAAATATTCAACTAATATAAATAAGTTTTTTTATTGATAAAAAAAACAAGAAACACAATAGGGTGTAAACACTCACTCATGCGCCACACTTGCCCCCTTAGGCCATTATTTTTTTTAAAAATATTCTTGACATCTTTTTAAAAAGTCTTATTAAAATTTTTAAAATTCTTCAATTTTTTTATTATATTCATATTATGTTAAGGGTTATAATCATTTTTTCCCAAAAAACATAAGTATGCATGTATTGACATTTGCCAAAACTAACTAGGTATGAGTCTTTTTACATTGTAAAAGTAATGTTTACAATTGTTTTCAAAGTGCTTTTAGATGTTTTTATTCACTAGATCAATTTCAAAATTTCAAGATATGTATATCAATATATTTTAAATGACATTGCATAAAAGCAACTCCATTTGTAATTTTTTTTCTAAAATATTAAATGAACAAAAACACATTAGGGTGTAATAATTTCGACAGATTAAAGTCCCTTTTCAAAGTTTTCTTCTAGTGTAGTTGAAAATTGGCTTAAAATGTGAATATTTAGATGATATTGAAAATAATTTTTTTTCCATTTCCAATTTCAAATAATGATGCTATAAGACATATAAAAAATATTTATAAATAAATTATTTTTAAATGCTAATTTTTTTAAAAAAATAATTACATTTTTTGGAAATTTAAAAAGCCCATAACATAAAAAATTAAAATCACATCCCATTCATTTAATGGATCTTTGATTTATTAAACATAATTCATCCAATGTCCCAAAGTTTCAAACACATAAGATTAACACATTGTAAAATAAAAATCCATATCCATGAGTTTTGTAAATGTGACAAAAAATGTGGGCAAAATTCAAAAGTCCATTACTTATTGGCTATCCATGATTTTGATTTGATTTTTTCATTTTTGAAAGGTTGATTATGATAGCTTTAAATAAGTGAATCTTTTTTATTATTATTTCAATGGATCTTATTTTATTTATTTTCTTGCACCTAAGGAATACAAGAAAAATTCCCATTGTGACATCCATATAAGGTCACCATAGTGTGTAAAGACCCAAATACACTAAATTAAATAATAGTTTAAACTACTTTGGTAGATGTTGACAAAACTACACCCAATATATTCATATTCATGAGTGTTGCACCTCCTTCAAGCATTTCAACCAAAATAGAATGACATCTAGTTCAAGAATTACACCAAAAAGAAATTGGGCTTTATTTGGATAATATAACATAAAATTAGGATAGTGAATATGTTATGAGCTAAAGTAAATGAAAGGATTGATGTGAATTGCATCTCATTTATGATAGGTGCACCATAATTGGTGATCCATCAATTTTGGGATTATGACAAAGTTATAATTACATGGCATTAAGCAATGATTTTCATTCATAGGCTCAAATTAATTAGTTATGTTGATAAGCATTAGAAGAAGATGGATTTGGGACACTATTTGTTAACAAAATACTCCTACAAGGGATAAGATTGTTTTATCCTACTTGGACTTTATTACGTGGGTTTGCAATGTGGTACATTAATTTGGCTTTAAAGGAATGATTTGGTGTTCAATAAAATACATTGGGAAAATGTACAAGTTGGGAAACAAACATGGGAAGGTTTAGTTCACTATGGTAACCTTGCATGGTAGTGCACTTTGGTTGAAATTGAAAGGAATTACATGTTGAACATGGTTTATTGCTTAAGTTTGATAAATTGCGGTGCTTACTCCATGCCATTTTTGTTAAGGACAATATGAAAATTGAGTGGGCACATCAAGTCCCCAAGTGATGTAACTTTGTTGTGAAGAGTCTTTGGCTTCCCTCCTTTGTTAGGGTTGCATTTCCCATGGTCAAGGTCTTTATGTTGTGTGCATGTTTTGCAATGGATTTCATTTTTTTCATTAAAAAAAAAGCTCAACAAAAAGTTTTAGACAACCAAACACCCAACTCCACAATCTTTGGAAGAATATAGGCCTTCCCCAATTGAAACTTTGTAATATTGAAAAGAACAATATTACAATAAAGAAGGCGAAAACCAATATTAATAAAGAAGGCGAGGGAGATGGAGGGAGGAAAGAATATGGATCAACATTGTGTATCACATAGTTTAAATTTTGCGAGTTATGGAATAATGAAAATGTAGACTATGATTATAAATAAGTTATGGTAATCAATCTTGCAATATTTTATAGCATTTGGATTTGAACTTAATGGTGATAAGTTGAAGGGAAACTAAGTAACATGATGAAAGGAGAATGGGAAAGAAACCATTTGCGGTAGAACTTTATAACAAAATGGGAATTAAACAAAATTGAATGTCAAAATCAATAAAACCAGTAGGAAGGATTTTGACATTGGGAATGACAAAGATGCAAATTTTGAAAGGGTTTATTAAAAGTAGATGTTTCATGTTAGAGATGACATATTAAAACTTCTACCAAATTATTTTGAAAAAAATGGTGACATGAGATTGAAATTTTAAATTAAAAAAGAAAAAAGTGGCAATTAATAACCCAACATTAAAAACAATGTAGACTTTGGCTATATCACATATGAAATTTGAAATTTTTAAATGTTGGAACAAGTTTGTTACAAAATAAAATAATATGGTAGTTTTGTTTATCTTTTGCATGAAATAACTGAAATGATTAGGAAAAGAATTGTCAACAAGGTGTTTGGCAGTGTATATTTTTGTAATGAAAAATTAATGTGTGAAATGGCCATTGAGTCTTGCATCCATGGAGGTAAAATGGCTAGTGCAAGTAGATGTGTGTAGAATGAACTGTCACCTTCCAAAAACCAAATGAATGGTTGTGGCTACAATTTACAAATTAACATATGAAGGTTTGGCAACAATTTTGCTAAGTGTTAAACTTCTACTGGTTATTGCAAAAGGTTAATTGTATGTAAATTAATTGTAATATTGGTGACATGTGGCCTTTATAAGTGATTTGAAAATCTAGAATCTAAATAATGATAAGGTCAATGTATCAAAAATCGCCAACACATGTCACATTCCATTCAATGTTCAAGAGTTAGGTGTCACTTTTAGGGGAATTGAACCTTGGTTTAAAAGGCCTTGCCTAATATTACAACAAAACTTGCCAACCTAAACATACACAAAAATGTTGGTTAAAACTTTAAATTTATTTAACATACAAAATTGCAACCTTAAATGACATAAATCACCAAATTCCAAAAACTAAATAAAATGGCAAACCACTAAAGGCACAAAAAAATTATTGCACATGCATGTGTAGGCTTCCAAGGCCCAAAATTCAAACAAAGAGATATAGAAGTCACAAGCTTCAAATATGAGAATACCTTGTGCTATAATCAAAAGACATATGAAAGCATAACAAGTGCTTTGGATGCCCCATGGCCCACTACTAACCCAAACAATAGATGCAAATTTCACAAAACATAGTATACATTCTAAGACTTGTGCAAACTTGTTAAAAACCAAAACTTCAAGAATCAAGATTGTATTAAATATTATTGTCCTTCTAATTAGCTAGGGCCTAAGTATAAGGAAAAGATTCATTGTTGTAAACGGCATGTGAAAACATTTTCATACACATGTCAAGATGGGGTGGTCAAACAATTACATAATTTTTCCATCTTGAAAGACAAAATATGGGTGTAGTTATAATCAAACGCGCCAAAAAACACCTTGGGCAACCGCTAAAACTCTATCAAGACTATAATTTTATTAGATATATTTTTGTGATGCCACTTTAATGCCATGTTAATCATGGAATGTTGTGTTAAATGACTAATATGAGTGTTGAGGAAGTCAAAATAAAAATTCAAACAAAATTATTTTGGGTTTTGGTTTTAATAAAGGACCTTTGGACTTGAACAACAATTGCATCAAAAGTAGTTAATTTTGTAAATTATTAAGCTAAAAACTATTTTTATAAAATAATTTTGATGAGATTTTTTTTGAAATGATGTTAATTGATTATCCACATTCAAAAAGTACTCACAATTCAAAAGTTGTGAAATTTGAAATTTTGAAAAATCAAAAATCTATTGAACATAATTTAAAAATTTCAATAGTCCTTTACCACATGTAAATGGGGTGTAATGTACATGACATCTAAAACAAAGTTGTAGTTTATGAAACAAGAAAATAAATCATTAAATAATTAACATATTTTCATACAATTTGAAATTAAGATAATTTTTCAAAATGAAATGCAAAATTTGGTAGGATTTTTACACTTCAAAAAAATTCTTAGTTATTCATCAAAAGTTAATACAAAAAATGTGATGTATTGAAAAAACTATATGTATGTTTAGTAACACATTACAAAAGATTTCATCGCAAAAATCCTTTCTATGAAAAAGTGAAAATGACCACAAAAAAGACTGTAATCCTTGAGTCCTTCATCATCGATGGCTCATTTGATTGTGATCACATCCATGTTAAAACAATGTTCATCCTCTTAACAAATCCCAAAACCTAACACATGGCAACCTTGGTAAACTTCACATATACAAATATGGCTTGGGTGATTACTTTAGAATATGAAACAAATAATCACATATGTTTTAAATGGTTGAATTATTTGCCATCCTTCTTCAAAATTTCAAAGGCATTTTGGAACATAGTTATCTTAAAGAGAGAAGTTTGAAACTCAAGTTTATTGTTGTCAAGTGGAGTAGCCACCAACAATTCAAAAACTTTATTTAGCACACAATAAAAAGTTATAGTGACCTCCAAGTGTAGATGGAATGATGCTTCAACATTTATAGCAATTTAACAATGTGGATAAACCACCCCCAAAGCATGCATCAACTCTTGACTTGGGAAATGGTAGTCCAACTCTTTTGTAAGTCCATAAGTTGCTTTAAAACATTAATTATACAACTAAATAAAACCGCATATTCTAGAAAATGAAACTTCATGGGTAAGGCAATCCACATTGGTTTGGTTCCAAGAATTTCAATGATCTACAATGGTGCAATTTTTGAATCTTATAACACACCAGTCATCATGAACGGTGGGGGACTTAATGAAAACTAGAGGCAACCTATCATGTTTTCCAATCAAAAGGACATATGGAATACATTAAAATTTTCATCCCTAAATTTTCATTCATGATCATTGTAAACTTCATAAAATTTAGACATAAACATTTTGATAGCTTCAACAAAATCATATATGTAAACATACCTCAACCCTTTGGCATACTTGAACAACATGCAAACCAATTCAAGAAATGGCAAGATGCAATGGCCAAAAATAAGCTTCACATCCAAGAACTTTGGACATTGGACCTTGCAAAGTTTCACTTTCAATATGATCTTCCCACATTTTCAGAATGAGGGTCTTGTATTCAACCATAACCCACTTGCATGTAAACAACATGAAAATTTAATGCACATTTTAACATTTTGTAAAATTTTGTTACCTTTGGTGTCTAGGAGAGTTGCAAGCTTTTGCAACTAAAACATTATCTTGGGACTTCATTCAAAATAGGAGTTGAAACATTACAAGTATTCCAAAAGTTGCACATAAAAAACATAAATAGAAAGTTTTGATTAGCAAAGTTGGTGTGATATGTACAACAATGGATTGCCACCATACAAGGATTTAAAATTTCATTCAATTACATTAAAACATTAGTTTTGCATTTAGTAAGTTCACAAATCCACCATCTGTTATGATAGAAACCAACTTCTCTCCGATTTTAACTTTTATAAGGTCATTATGAACTAACAAAAGTTTTAGCATTACATTGCAAATAATTTTAATTGTAACACTATCAATGACCCTTTCCAAGTTCAATAAACAAGTGTATTTCATCAATTTTCAAAAACATAACCATGAATGGAAATTCAAGATTCATTGTTAGCAATTATGACTTCATCAATAGAAAGGGCAAGGAAAAAAGATTCTTTGACAACTTTTTTCAAGCATTACAATACCACATTATATATGCATATTTTCTATGATGTCCCAACCAAAGTTATCAAACTAATGTTTATTGGGCATGTTTTTAACTTTGAGAAAACAAAAGAGGTCCTTGAAGGACTCATAATCCATCATGGGACAAGCTTCCTAAACAAGTAAATTACAATACCAAATTGTACCTCTTTCTTTTTCTTCTCCCCAATCTCCCCCAAAGCCAATGATGAGTCACATTGTGATGAAGGTTGGTAGCATACAATGCCTTGATTTTCAAATGCACAAACTTTGGATAATAGTAAATTATACCCTTTTCAATCCTAGGGGTGCTTGCTTCGACTTTCTTTCAATTAACATGTTTATGCAAAAAATCCAATCTCTCCTTGCCTTTGATTGAGGTGCAAACTTTGTAGTGAACCTAGTTAACAACCCCATCACATCCAACCATCGATTTAGCCCAAGGAAATTACATTGACCAAACATCTTAAAATGTTTATAAAGTTTCATAATTTTATTTATTTTTGTTTTTCTTGTTCATACACTTCAAGAGGAGGTGTTTTGATAAGTTAAACATTGACATATGTAATAATGTTAGAAGTTGAAGATGTATGTTAAGGTTTTTAGGGAAGAAAACTCCATTTAAAAAAAATTATAGCTAGAATTGGGGGGGGAAGGGCAGGGAGCCATCAACAAGCCTAGTGCACACAAAGAAACAAATGATAGTTCAAACATTGGAACATTCAAAATCAAGAAAAAAATGTAGATTCTAAAGTCTAGACTCCAAAGCACATAGATGATTCATGAATTACAATGGAAAAAAATAATTTGCAAGCAATGATGTTTGTAATGATAACCATGATGACCACACAATATAATAATCTCCTATTTAAATGGTCCAAGACCATAATCATTAGAAATAAACCAAAATAATAGGCTTTTAAAAAAATAACAAATTCAAATAAAGTTTTAGAAACTTACTCAAATCAAGATGATGCATCATGCGCATCATGTATTGTTGTTGCAACATCATCCAAGGGCTAACACTTGCAAGTCACTATCATAACATGCCACAATGCAATTGAAAAGGATTTGTGAATTGCAAGTACATCATAATGTGCACCTTAAACCCTAAAACATGCATAATGCAAATAATCAAATTCAAGTTCTTATAATCTCACAAGTATAAGTCTCAATGACAACTTACAATGAAAGATACATGCACATTGCACAATTGTTCATAAATGACAAATCACAACAACAATTTGCAAATTATTTATCGAAGTTCTCCATCCCACAACTTGTTGATATAAGGTTTGAGCACTCTCGTAACCCCTTTTTAAAAATTAAAATCAAATTGTGAATGATTCGTGATTAATGTAATTATTGGTAATAAATTCATTATAACTTATATGCAAATGTCGTTAAACATAAAATTAGCCTAGCCTAACAACTTCAACCTAGGCCATTCCCTTCACCCCCTAGAGAACATCCAAAGGGGTGTCATAGTACATATTTAACCCCCTTTTTCTTTTGCACTTTCTTCTTCTTTAGACACTATTCTCCTACTATTATTTTGTTTGCATTAAACAACAATCCCTTTCCTATTCAAGGTACTAACCTCTTACCTTTGTGATATCAAACCTTACCTTAATCTAATAATCCACAACTCACTAAGACTCACATCCTACTTCTTCTCTATGCTTCCTTATGGGCAAAGTATCATTTTTCCATTTTGTTTAAGTTAAACAACAACTACCTATCCTACTCTGACACTACTTTTTTATCTTGCTATAACATATCATAGCCCTAAAATCAACAACTTCATAACCAAAACCTCCCACATACAAGTTACAACAACTAGAGATAACAATTCTCAAGGAAAAAAATAGAGCTTCACAAAAAAAAGAAAAAGTTACATGGGTTGTTCAATCCAGTCCCTGGAGTGGATCTTCTCTTTACTATGCTCCTACCTTGCTTGAGATACTAATATCTTATTTACCAACAACCTTTATTCTCTTTATCCTACCCCTACTCACAACCTTACTAACCAAAGAAAACCTTCCCATTGCTTGAGACTAAGCTCTTCCTATCTTTCTCTACCTTCCTTTAACGGGTAGGCCTCTACTCACTTCCCAAGTTAACCCCTTCCTCAACCTACTCATCCTACTTTTTTAGTAAGCCTATTTCAAGATCCACGTACCTTTCCACCTTCACCATTGAGTAGAGTGCCAACCAAAACCACCTTGAGCAACCGCTAGCACCACCATTGGTGGTTCCATGTCCAAATCCTTTTGTTATTGGGCTAGATGTGTTTGGTCAGCTTAACCTTTCATGATGTAGCAACCTCCTTTTGTGTGTGTACCTCTTGAAGACATATTTAGTTTCCAAAGCCTTCACATTATTCATCATCAACCTTCACTCCCCTCCCAGTACCTCACACCCAATTCATCACTCAAAAAAATGAAGGTGGTCAACAAACTATAGGAACAAAGAAATTTGTTGCTTTACCCTAACCCTAATATCTAACATCTTATTAAAAGCTTCAATTGCCATATCCACAACCCTTTATTCAGGAAGTTTACTTGGCCCAAGCTAGGACATGAGAACCTTATTTTAACCTAACCTAGTGACCTTATCGGGCTGTTAAGCCCAAAATTAACATATCATTAACACATTAACCTGGATCATTCCCTCTGACCCCCTTGGAGATTATCAAAGGGGGGAGTCACAATTTATTACCCAACTTCCATTTGCATGTTCTTTGTTTTTTTTAAAAAACATCCTGTTCCTTTTTCTTACTACAGACAACTATCTTACCTCTTTTTCTGACCACTCCTTTTTTAATCTTTTCCCCTATCATTTGTGGACAACTATCTTACTTTTTATTTTAACCATTCCCTTCTCTATCCTTTCCCCCTGTTTATTGTGGATGATTATCTTTCTTTTTCTTCCTTGTTTTTTTATATTTTGTTCTTCTATTTGCTGTAGAAAATAATCTTACCTTTACCCTACCACTTCTTTCTTCCATGCTCTTAACCATTTGCAGCCTCTAACCAGGTTAACCTAATGCAAACATCATGAGACAAAAAATACACAAGTTTTTATTAACAAAATAAGTGCCCTACCTCCAAGAAGGGGTTATAATGTAGTTTTGGTCAATCGCCAAGTCTTCCATTCCTTTTTCCTTATTAAACCCAAACATTGTTTCTACACTACTATCCTTCATTACACATTACCTCCCAACCATCTATATCTCAAGAGCTCTCTATAACACCCAAAACCGTTTTCTCCCCTTTTTTTTTACTTTATTTTCTATTGGACAACCTAAGTTCCCATTCTTTTTGTTTTTGCTACATAAAAAGGTAGACCCTTTACTTTATTTCCTAGGTGCCACAACAACAACCCCAAACTTCCTCCTCTTTTCTACTCCTAGTTCCTCATTTCAACAAAGGTTTGAGTACCTTTTCTTAACATCAACTAGCTGCCTTGCAGTCACCATGCTCATGAGTTCCTCCCCCCCACTTGAGGAGTTTGCTTCTAATATCTAAGATGTATGTTGACTTGATTGCTTCTAGATAATTTGCTTTTTCATGATGCTCTAACCTCCTTCTTGTCTCATTTATTTCACCCTCTCATGATGCCCCAAAACACCACTCCCATCTTTATAACCATCATCATTATTTTCATTCAAAAAGAAAAAACAAGGATTGACAACTATTTTTTCTTCCTTTCACCTTCAAGAAGGAGCCATTACTACTGTCTTGCCTTAACCCTAATTGCTAGAAACTATTGGGAAACATCCCCCCCTTGTCTATACCTCCTTTTTTAACATGGATAGTTAGTTTTAGACAAGGATAAGATAACCTAGTTTTATCATAATCCGACCAACCTACTTCCCTTTTTACTTTCACCAAACCACCCACCCTTCAAGTCCTACTGGGAAAAGGTCATATGCCCTAACCTACCCCCTTAGACTTAAGGTTAACCCCAAAACTTCCTTAGGCAACTTACTTAAGCTTAAACAAAATTAGGTTAGGCAAATAAGGGCCCAATAATCCCCCCCAACCCCCACTTTATCCTATTTAGGTTACCCATCTTTAGTATTCTGTCTTGGGTGAGATCCTTTTATTACAATATTTCATGAACCTTTAATTAAAACCCCAAACCTTCGCTAGTTGACCTACCTAAGCTTAACCCGAATCGGGTTAGGCTAATTAGTGCCCAACAAGTGCAAGTTGCAACATTCATGAAAAGAAATTTTTTTGGTTAAAACTTCTAGTGGCAAAGGTCTATGTTGAAAGGGAAGGAGAAACGTTAAAAGTAATGAAGGGAAGGATCATAAAAGGTGACCCCTTTTGATGGTTCGTGCATTTTTTGTTGAGATGAAACAATATGATTGTTGGATTTAACAATTTCCAAAATTAGTCAATGATTGATATGACTAGTCATAAAACCTAACAAAAGGCTTGATGGCAAGATCCATTGGTGGTGATGACAAATTGGGCAATTTACAGCAATATATATTCCTAAGCATTAAGTATTGTAGGGTCTAATGGCATGTTGGTAATTGGCTATAAATTGCAAAAAAAACACTAATGTTTGGTTTTCAAAAAATCATGAACATTGATGACACCAAATCATCCAAAATATTGGAATTAAAAAAACTCCTAGGATTGGGTAGGTGAAAGTAGACAACTAAATGTTGTTTTTGATATTGATCAATTCAAAGTCGTGGTTAAAAGAAAAGAAAAATCCCAATTGTTGAACTTAAGCTTGCAAGAAAAGGTTAAAGTGACATTGAAGACCCAATAGTGATAAAATTATTCAATTTGACCCAATTCAAAAGATTAGCAAATCATAAAATATACATAGGATAATATACACATTGGTAGTTGGATGTTAATTCATTTGTGGTTTTTGGTCCCTTTTAGACCAAATGTGGCAATAGAAAATGGTGGTTCAACTTGTGATAAAATGTATGGTGTAGACATTTGGACATGTAATTTGGTTTAAAAATATCGAGTAAAAAAGAAGTATGACAACCTAGATGTGTTGTGTAACATATAACACAAAATTTAAAATACATCTAATGCATATAAAGAGGAAAAATGACAATAACATTTGGTCATAAGATTTTTTGTTTGAGAAAATGAACTTGAAAGTGAACAGAGTTAGCATGTAAAATGTCAAAGAATAGTCCAAAAGTGTGGAATTAGAAACATGTAAAGGTAATTTAAGAATGACATGTTAAAAAAAGAGTTCAAAGATGAAAGAGGCATGATGAAATGAAAGAATCAAATTGCAAGCTCAAGTAAGTGGTAGGGTAACTAGGAAGGGTGATTAGAAGGAGAAAAAATTTAACCAAGTAGGAGGAAGTGGGTGAAGAATGTCAAACATATTGACTTTGGACATATTGAGGATCAAGAATAGTGGCTAGTTTTGTTTTGAGCAAAATGCATTAGGGATGTACCCATAGGTGTGGAATTCAAGTAATGTTGATTTATCCCAATGAGCCGAATGATGATGTTGACCACACTCTAAAGAATAAGGGATGGGTGGTGATGGTTATAAAGTTGACAATTGTTGATTTGCTCTCTAGGTAGTGTGCACTATGGGCTTGGTAAGGCACAAGAACCCACGCAATGATCATGCCCATGCAACCAATATCGATCCATGCAACTCAATTGATTGAAAAAGTTGCAATTTGTTGATTGTAGCGTTGGGTCCATTGATGGTTGATCAAAGAGACTTGCCAAAGAGTTTGGAGTCTAATGGGATCTTGAATGTAGTTGTTGATTGATAGTGGGGCTTTCCTTTTGCACTTAAATATGTATACATGGGTGTTTGGAAGAATATATTGCAATTGCAAACAACATAGAAGCTTGTATATGGATAAACAATCAAGGTAACTATGAGCTATGACTCCTGAGAAATATATGGAACATATGTCCTCATGGCCCACACAAATCATTCTTTGTTATCATTCTCAAGAAACAGAAGACAATTGTGTGGGGTTCCTTAATATGATTGGGCATTGGCTCTTTGATTGAGAGCTGAAGGAGGGCAGGATTTTGCAATCATAAACTTCTCATGTATATGAGATGAGATTGAATTCAGATAGATATCAGCAAAACCCTAAAAGAAATTTTCATTTGCATTTGCATTTTGTAACATGAAAATGCAAAAAATTTCAGAAGCTTTTTTGTTTCTCATATAAGGACTGCATTTTTTTTTCTCTGGGTAATATTAGTTCATCAACATATGCTTACTCTTCCATTCTTTCCTTAATTTTAAGGAAAGATGAGATCAGGAGTAAAGACCCCTTGGGCTTTCCTCCTTTGTTTCTTCCAAATAACACTTTCCCATTGGGTTCCATGTCCCTATGTGCATTCATGTCATGTTCTTTTTATACCAACTAGTGTGTAGCCTGTGCCTCTGGCCCAAGTGCAAACACATTCTTATATTTTTCACATTTTCAAAATTGAAAATTAAAAAAAATTTGGCAATTTGAATACATTGAAGGCTCAACTGATTTTTCCTTTCAAACCCAATTTTTCGCAATTTGTTTGAATTTCCAGCAACAAAATCCACTCAAAAATCAATATCTTCCACACCTTAGCTCTGAAAATTGTGAAATAAACTCTGCTAAATCTGACTTGCTGAGGGCTTTACAACAACACTACTAGGGGACACCTCCAAATTTCAATACAGTTTTCAGTTTTGATTTTATTTAGTTTTCATTGAGAAAATGGTTCAATAATCAATAGCTTCCACACAATAGTTCCAAACAGTCTCAAACCAAGTTCGGTGCACCCCTACTCATCATCATCATCGAGAGCTTTTCGAAGTACAAAGAGCACAGCATGAAGCACTATGATTTGGAAGATCTCAACATGACAAACACACAAAATTGTGAAACATGCCAATTTTTGTTGGGGTTTGATTTGAGTGAAAACTAATGCAACGATTGTTGGCATTCCTTTGGGCAGCCTAATCATCTTAATCATTCCTGCCCTAATTATATCATCCTTTTATCACTCACTCATTCATTTAATTTGATCGAAGAAATTATAGTTTTTTTTCTTATGGTTTAGGGCATGTATGTTGGTGGTATAAAATTTAGGTTTTGGAAGAATGAGACAACTAATGTTGATGTGTTGCTGCTGGTTTGTTTTTTTGTTAGCTGAAGTTTTGTAACAATCATATTTCCCTTGCCTTTCACTTTCCATGTTGCCGAGCTTCCAGTTTCTTTAAGTTTTGTAGGTTCATTCTCCAAAGCAGATCAACTAAGCTAAGTTTTTCATCCATCAATCTTCATCCAAAATTTAGTGTCCAGTGTTTGGATTTGTAGGGTTTAGGGTTTAGGGCAAGTCCAAAGGGGGTTTATGTTTTTTTAGGGCCTTGGCAAAAAGGGCAGTAAACCCTAGACCATGTTCCCAAGGCTGAGAACGTATATGACCCTTGTTCGGGCATGCCCTAACAACCTGACAATAATTTGAATCTGCCACCCTTTTAGACTTGTAATAAGGTGCCACTGCCAACCCCCGCCCAGCCTCAAGGCACCTTATCGATTCCACACAAAGTACCACAGAAACTGAGAGGAAGATTATGCTTTGGAATGTGCATCCTATAAGGTACTGGCACAAGCAAAAGAAAATAAAATTATTAGGTCAGGATTTTATTTGTTAGGTGAGCAAACGCTTTTGTGTAGGGTAAATGCCCGAGGGCTGGGGCATTCCCGAAGAAATAATGGGTCCCTCAAGCCCGAGGCCGAGGGCCTTTTATTTTCGTGGAACAACCCCGGCCCGAAGGCATTTTTAACCTTTAAAAATAATTTCTTTTACCATGTTAGCGGGTGGGTGGGTAACTATCCAGGTAACCTCCGGGTATCACCACCGGGTATTGGTGATGCACTACTTGCCAAAATAGTTGGCAAAATTTGCCAAAATATGTAATTATTTGAAAAAGGGAGATCTGGTGGCCCCCGACTTGAATATTTCAAAATTTTTGACAATCAAGTAAGTTGGCAATAGGATTACGAAAGTCTCATTGAGATTTGAAATGCACGGGTAACATCCATCACTCACGGGTATGGTATGTAAGAGTACTTCTACTACTACTACTACCCTACACAATTGGTTGCCCGAGTACACACTTCTATAATTGTGCATAATTGTAAGATGCCATGACCCGTGGCATATATGAAGTCAAACTATGTGTCATTCGCCAAATGACAATACCTAATCGGTGGTGGTGGTGGAAGCCAAGGCCTATGTACCACCACGGTTGTTACAAGTAGTGTTGTCCTCTCAATCATACAAAAACAATATTTGCCTTGCATTACAAGATCAAATAGGGAATCCTAACACCAAAGATGAAATTCTTTTTTTAAAAAAAAATTAATTTTTTTCAAAAAAAATAAAAATTTCAAATACAAACCTCGAACATAAACCCCAAACATGAAGAAGTTGAACTCAATTCCACCAACAAACAACTGTTTTATGCAGTAAATTGCCAAAGAAACTCAATGGTTAACTGCAATGGTTTATTGGCCTTGCCTACCAAGAAGGCAAGGATATTGTGTTTAGATTCATTATAGAGTATAGTAGCTTAAGGGATTTTGGCTTGATCCCTAGGTAATAATAATAATAGGTCTATTTTTTTATATATATGAGGATTAAATTTGAAAATATGATATTTTGGCTTGTGCTGAAACTTGAGATTAGTTATAGAGTTTTTATAATATCTGGAAGGATTTTGGTTTCTTTTAGAGGATTTTTTTTTTTGAAGATTATATTTTTGCATGGTGAAATATTTGAGTTTTCATAATTTTTTATTTCAATTAAGACACATTTTAATGTAAAATGGCAAGGCCATAGTGTAATTGACACACCCCTTCTTGTTTGTTGCTAATGGTGATATCATTTGGTTCACTTGATCCCAAGCCTCTTCTAAAATGATGCACACCCATTGATGTACGTAGTATTGTCATTTTGCTCATTCATTGGTCCATGTTGTTGCTTGTCGGTGTTCATTTTGGGCACCCACATCAATCTTATTATGTGCTTTTCAAATTGCTTATTCATGTTTTTGCATTCCTTTCAAATGAACACACCATATCAATCTTATTATGTTGTCTCCGATTGCTTATTCTTGTCACACTTGTTTGGACACATCACAATAACTCTTGGTTGGTTTGTTTCATCATCTCCCAAATTGTTGTCGTGTTTCATTTGACCCCTATCCAAAATGCTTTGTCGGTCTTCATTTGAAACCACATTGTTGTTGTTGTTGTTGTCATCTCAAAACTCATGACCAAACACCAAAAAATGTTTTGGCTCACCTAAAAAGCTTAAAAGGGGAGGGGCCTACCAACATCACCTACCCATAATAATCAAAGTGAACAAGAAAACCCCCAAACCTCTAATAGCCAAAATTGGCTAAATCCATTTTTTATACACCCTCTTAGGTCTATAAAACATTACCTTACAAAATCATAGGTCTATAAAATATACCTTACATGATTATTGTTGAAGCTGCCAAGGTACTCTACTATGGTGAACACAAATTGGAGGATATGATTTTTGCCATATACACAAATATTCAAGGCTATGATTTTGGCTAAAAACAAACACATTCTGCAAATCACTTGGGGACAGCTTCTGAACCCATTCAGTGTTTTCTTTTTCAGGCAACAAGTTTTGTCAAAATTTCCAACCAAAAAATGTGGAAAATTTGGAATTAAATTTTTATAAAAAAAAGCATAAGTAAGTTCGACTAATTTTGCTAAACTTTTCAGCAAAAATAGCCAAAATTTTGAGATTAAAAAATTTAAAATAAAATAAAAAAGGACCATATATTCATCAAAATTTTCAAAAAATAAATAAATATTATTATTATTATTATTTTGGTTTTTTTGAAGCACAAAAGCAGACCTGATCTGACAAGCTATTGAACTAATAGTCATCACATCTTTTAGAGACACACAAAACCCCACCACAATAACAGCAATGGGGGCAAACACACTGACAGCTTCTAGGTAGAAGAAGTACTAGCACTTTGCTGCCCAAATTTTAAAGGAAGGGAGTGGAGGAGGTCTGGGCTCTTGGAAACTGGAGCTTTCTTCTTCCAAAGCAAAGCCAACAGCAACTGCAACAACAGAAGCAGCAGCAGTCCCTGGAGGACATAGAGAAGAGAAGAAGAAACAAGAAACTCCAAAGGGCAAAGCAAAACACAGAATTTCCTTTGACTGGTAAAATTACATCCATTCTGTGTGTTTTTTTTTTTCTTTTTTTGGGTTTTTTAATGGTTTTTTTTTGAGAAAATTAAAAACCCTAGAATTTTTTTTGATTTTTTAAGGTACTTTTTCGTCATTTTTTTAAATTAAAAAAAATAAATAGCCCACATCTAGACTTAAGAAGCACTTCCTCCTGGGTTGCCACTTCTAGCAGCACTTTTGTAACAATATTTTTTACAACCCACCTAAAGACAGTTGCCATTTTAATGCTAATTAATGCTGCTGTCAGGGATCCTTGTCAGTGAACCTACTTGAGGAATTTGGAAAAAATAAAATAAAATAAAAACAAAACCCTGCTCATAATAGTTTTTCTTTTTTCTTGGCTATATATATATATAGTACAAAAATAATCTTTAAAATAATTGCAAACCACATTTTTAATTGTTTAAGACAAGTTGTAGTAAAATAAGGCTTTTTTCTAATGAATGTATGTATGTACAGAAAAAAAATTACATTATAAAATTAAAAATGTTACATTAATCTAGTATTTTTTGAGATTTTCAATAACCAGAATTAGATCAAAATTTAAGAAATTTTGCCAGATTTCTACACATATGGTTGAAGTAGGTAGCCAAAAACACAGAAGGGAAAAAAATAAAAATAAAAATTCATATTCAGCTTGTAGCCAAATCTGGCTAAATCTTCCAGTGGATGATCTCCAGTTTGTCTAAATCACAATATTGACCCAAATAAAATTTAAAATAAATAAATAAATAAATAAATAAAATAAAATATTTAAATTTAAATTATTTAAATAAATAAAAAAACTCTGCAGTCACAGCTTCTGACGCTTGTACTTTCTTGTTACATACTTGTAGTCTCCATGACTTTGCTTCAAATTAAAAAGATTAATTAATTAATTAATAAATAAAAAAAACCAGTAATGCTCAGATTAATTGGTTGTTAATAATAAATAATGGCAGTCATGGTCGCTTGCTGCTTTTTTGTTTGTTGCAGTATTAATTGCAGCAGCAACTTTATAAGCAACAGTTTCCCAGGCATTCATTCATTCATTCATTTCATTCATTAATTAGCTGCTGCAAATTACACACACCGAATTTTAAATTTTCTTTTTGAAATTCTGTTTTATAATTAATAATTTCTAGTACCCATTTTATTTTTATTAAACAAATTTTCTTCTACAAGTGGTTCCATTCTTTTTTCTTTAATTAAGGTGCAATTCACACCTAATGTTAAGTCAGTGTTAAGCAAAAAAAAAAAATCTAGGTGGCATCTTAGGTGGCAGCCAATGTTAAATGGGTGATTGTTTAATATTATTAAATTAATGTTAACTTAAGATAAAATAGGTTTAGTGATTAGGCTTAGTGTTAGGGGACTTAATACTAGAATTTTACCTTAAAAGCACCAAGTGTGAATGCACCTTTTATATTACAATATCTTTCTTTACTGGAAGTGTGAATTTTTTAGTGTTTTTTTCTTTTCCTTTTTCTAGAAGAATAAGAAGCTTTTGCAGCTGCTGCAAAGCTTCATCACCAGATCAGTTGGAATGTAGCTGAATGGGTGTTGGCACCAGGGATTGTCTGACTGAAAGTTTGTGTGTTTTGTTTTTGCTTGTTTGTTTGTGTCTTTTGATTTGTTTTGTTTGTTGTTTGTGAGAGATCAAATGCTGAGATAGACTAAAATTATGTTTTAGATATGTGGAAGTTATAGAATAAAGCTGGACTTGAAGTGGCTGTTTTTTCATCATGTGGGTTTTGTTTGGATTTTAATCTTCTTGAGCTCTTGGGGGTTTTGAAAATATTGCGCGGGAGAATTAGTTGCAGTGGAATATTATTGTGTGATGATGATGATGATGATGATGATGTTGTTTTTGAGGAATAAGTTTGGAGTTTGAGAACTCATGTGTTGATCATGTTTTACTGTCGTTGTTGTAGTTGTTGTGGTTGCTGTTGCCAAGAAGAAGAAGAAGAAGAAGAATAAGAAGAAGAGTTTTTGCAGCAGAATTTGTGGGGTTTTTGATCAAGCATGAATAGCTCGTTTCTGTTCGAGGAAAAACCTCAGTTCATGAATGATAGGTCATGTGGCCGAAAGCTGCACGGGATCGTCGACAGCAGCTGCAGGAGCTCCTCCAATCCTCTGC
>Ga0209611_10001541_pt1 | contig 39637 bp, 30 predicted proteins | sample S1TSphgellanicum_3_FD_187693 | JGI IMG/M metagenome (GOLD analysis project Ga0209611, IMG submission 187693) | Host-associated microbial communities from peat moss isolated from Minnesota, USA - S1T2_Fc - Sphagnum magellanicum MG (SPAdes) (version 2) | ecosystem: Host-associated > Plants > Peat...
GCTGTTTTTTTTTTGTTGAAAATTAGCTGTCAGAAGTTGTAGAAATTTCTATTGCTATCTATTGTACATTATTATTATTTTTTATTCTAGATCTATACTAGTGTTGGCCGGTTCTTTACTTTTGTGATAACCTTCAGTTTTGGGTACTCTTTTTTTTGTTTTTTTTGGAATATGTAAGAACCTCTGGATATGAGTTTAAGTTTAATTTCAGAAGTAGGGCAGTTCTTGGGTATAGAACTTTTCATTTCCTTTCAATGAGGCAGTTCCAGTTTCAATCAGGGTTTAGGGTTTATGACACATGACTAAGTGATTTCAAACTTCAAACAAAATCGCAAATATTGCTGACTCAAGAACTTCAAACAAAAGAATGCAACAAACCAACTGACTGACTTCAAGCACATCACACAACTATACACATTTCAAACAAAAACAATTGATTTCACTTGACACATCAAAAGACAAATGTTGGATTCACTTGCCAATAACAAGCACCATATATACAATTGCTTATACCAACAACCAATAACCAACAATATACATTTGACCATCAAAATAATAAAATCACAAGCACTTCAAAGAAGTAAAACCCCCATAATGTAACCTAATTGACATAACTTCAAATACATGACAATCTCAAACCAAAAAGTTCATGCTACAACAACATTAACCAACAACAAAATTATAACATACATGTCAAATTTCAATATACAAATTTTGTTCTAACTAGCAACATACAATGGATTTCGAGAATATATAATAACCTTCAAGATCGTATGATAGAATCATAAATCACATATGACACAATCAAAGAACATATGACATCAATTGTAGATTTGGGCCTGCCATGAACAACAATAACTTAAAAACACACCTTCACAACAAAATGACCACTTGCAACAAACAACATACATAGCCCAACCCTAATTAAAAATCAAATGAGGTCTTATGTTTTTCCATCATTGGAAAAGGGTAGAACCTACATGAGATCTACACATCTACACCCTAATTCCATGTTGGCAATTAGCATCTCCTAAATCTCATCATAATCATCTTCAAATAGTTTCTTCTCCTCAATCAATTTCTTGTGCTCCTCAATCAAAGTACCATCTTAGGACAAAAAATCTTACATATTTTGAGGTTTACCTTCAAGACATCCAACATGAACATCATTAAGCCAATTTTTTACAATCAAAATGAGGTGATCCAAGTTTTCAATCCCCAATCTTTTAAAGTGCTAAAGATTAGTGATGATTGTAGCAACACAAAAAATATGTTCAATTTCAATATGTGAACCCATAATCCCGAACACTTGACGAACCAAGAAAGCCACATGTGGAAATTAAATTGTGTGTTGGCCCCACCAAGCTAAAAGGTTTTCAATTTTTTATTATCACACACATAATTGACGAAACAATTGTAGTTCATTCTTTAAAGTAAATTTGATTACATCATCACTTGATATAATATGCCCAAAGAAACAATCATCGTCTTCAATTGATGTTGCCTCAATTGGTGCTTTTATAGGGTTCAAATAGAAATAAACATGTAATAGAAATGGATACATAACCTTTGCATCCTATCTACAACAATTTGATTAGCACCAAAATTTCCTACATAATCTCAAATAACTTTCATGTTTTTGAAACAAAGGTCAAACATTATGGCCAACATGTTATACGCCTTACTTTGAATGAAAGATTAAAAAATGTCAAGAACAGCCTAAATACATTCAAAATTTGTGACATCATCCTCAACTTAAATTCTTGTAACTCTGAATCAAAATCACCACACATGTAAAGTTAATTTAGAACATAAATTCTACCCACCTTAGTTTTCATATTAATGCATAAGATGATAATAGAAACCAACACATCTGACAACAACCAAAAGCCTTAACTCTAGTTTAAATTAACACATTGTTTGACCACTAATATGAAACTATCACAAATGGATTGAACAGCAGCCCATGTCTAACCAATTGGCACTCTAGATTACAAATGCAATGCATGATGTCGCCCATAACAAATAGAAATAGTTTTTTGATACTTTAAAGTCTCTTGGAACACGAAGACATGTGATGCAAATCTTTGTATTGACAAGAGTTCTCAACATTCTAAGTGGCAGCCTAGCAATAATGTAGGAATCCTTCCACTTTTGCTACCCTTCCCTAGATTTTTTAGTCCATGTTATTGTCTTTTGTAATGATGTTTATGAACCCTTCAAGTTGATCTCTATAAATCCAAAATACATCTTCACATCATCAGTGGCATACTGTGTAGCTTTTGACATGGTAGGCCCAAAACAAAAACCAACAAATGGACATGGCAATTGAAGTGGAAAACAAAATACCACAGATGCCAAAACAAAGGTTAAGGTAGCAAGGTTACACCCTTCGTCTTTCACATATGTGATAACCTTATTAAGCAAGCCAAATGAGTTCAATAACACTTTAACTTTAGTTACCATGGTTACACCTACAATGTTCTACACTTCAAGAATGCCCATAGTGATGTGAACACGTTCCCACTCATCATTGATAAAATTAGCCACCACGGCAAAAGTGTCATGCCTAGCACGAAATATCCATAGATCAAAGGAAACAATATAAGTAATCCATAAAGCAAGAGAACGTATGACATATTTATCCATGGTTTTCTTTACAACACTTGGGAACATTTCATTCACCAGTTGGTGTTTAGAAGGAAACATAACATGCCCACATTGTTTTAAAATCATGCACCTCAACTAAGGATTTTCAACAAAAGACAAGGGATAGTATCCATTTGTTACATGTACAAAACCAAATCTTCAAGAAATGCAAGTTGTGCAAGATTTGACTTGCTATAAGGTTTGTGATTACCAAAAAAATTAATGATTTGTGAGGGGGCAATGGTTTTCCTTTTTTGGTTTTTTTTTATGATCTCCTACAACATTTATCATCTACACCAACCCCCACTTTGTATATTTTGTTGAATGCAACTCAAAAACAAGTTTTTTTTTTAAACTAGTATTATGGTCTTGTTATAGCTCACAAGCCCCTTCAAACTTTTCTTGTGGGCCAAATTGTGAATGTCAACATTCACTATAGCAAAATGGCATAACACACAACTCATAACTTGTGGGTTACAAGAACTAATAAAGCCAACTTCACAACAAAAAAAACTCTAGTAATCAACAAAACAATGAAAGGGGTACCACATATCTTGATTTGTCAACAATTGTTGAGTGAGAAGCTCCCAAGAAACATCTACTTGAAGATTAGATGCTTCTTGCAAACCATTATTAATTTGAATTTGAGATGCAAATTCATTGTTTTCTTCAATATTGAACAAAGAATTTATGTTGATGAAAAGGGGAGTACTAGTGGTTGATTCCATCATGCTAATTGTTGTAAACACACACACACACACAATTAACAAACAACAACTAAGATGCATGAACAAATAAACAAAATTATGCACAGATGGGAAACAATAAGTAAAACTTTCAAATCCACACCTCAATTCAAGAAGATCAATACTTTGTAATGACAAATATTGATATAACAGACTAACGTGACTAAATTTCGGTCCAAAATTGTGTCATTTGAAAATAATAAATCCCTTGTTGAAAACTTCAAACCTCAAAATCGTATGGCATGTGACAAAAAAATGAAACAATGATGAACAAAAACTTTGTTGAACTTGTTCAAAGGTTGTAGCAAATAATCAAATATCATAAAAGTAAAAATGCAATGATGGCCCAAAAAATTTCATGACACAATTTGCAATTTGTCTAAATGCAACCAAGGTACCCCATAAATATTCATGGGTGTCTGCACTCTAAGGTGGCTCATTTTTAGTGGATGCTCCACTCCTTAAAAGTCCATATGGTGGTGTTAAAATGGCAGTCTATTTTGATATTATTAATTTAATGGGAAATTACATGGTGGTTAATGAATTAAAAAGCCCATATGAAAATAAATCATTTAAAAAATTCTTTAATGTACGTGTTAAAAAAATAAAAACTGAAATCCACCCAAAAATGATTATGATATGGACTTATGAAAATATGGTTCATTTTAGGCCATTCAAAAGTCCATAACCTTTTTTTGGTTTTTTTTTTCTAGAAATTTTTTGCACATATGTTATTTTTATTTTAACATATCATATATTGAATCCTTATAATTTATCTCAAATAAAATTCATACATAAAAATGCATGTATATAAAAGCACAAACAACAAACCAATCCATATTTTTCAACTTCAAAAGTCTATTATTATGTATTTGGTGTATATATGTTCCAATTTTTTTTTATAGATGTCTTCTTCAAGTTAACAATCTAAATCTAGCCACAAATTTGAAATTTTATTATTTTTATGCCATGTTAATAGCATGTAAATGCATGCCACTTTGTAAAAGATTAAATTGCAATGCAAAAAATGAACCACCCTACCTTACAACCACCCTTGTTGAAAGATGAAAGATCGTGGCAACTACCAACCCTGGGAACCTATTTGGTTTGTTTCTAGCTCCAAGCAACAACCTTAAACATCATGCTCTTAATCTTTAGCTCTCATATAAATTTGCTACAGCTAACAAATGTCTTCAAGCACAAAGGAAATAAAAATATCAGTGCATTGTTTCAAGCATAAAATAACCAAAAAAAAAACTTAAAAAGAAAAGAGAGGGAGAAACATAAAAAATAAAGCTTAGTAGAAAATGACTATGACAAACAAAAGAGTGAGAAAGCTTGATAGAAAGTGGTTGTGACAAAAAGAATTTTGCCTTTCAAACTGGATATGTGGCCAACATTAATCTATATTGCCAAGTGTTTGAAAGTGCCAAAAAAAACTTTAAATTCTTATTGCTACTTATTGTTAGAGTGAAAAATAAATTAATATTGGCATGGGCAAGAAGATGAATAAATGGTAAAGGTAATATTTTTGGCACCTATTATTATTATGAAGTATAAACTTTGCTCCTTTTTGTAAAAGCAAAACATTAGCATGTTATTGACCAAAATGATGTGGAAGCACAAGGACATTGTCTCACCATAAGGACCCTAAGAAAGTTAGGTTTTTACCAGTGTTGTCTAATTATCTTTTTATATCCAAATATGAATCCAAATATTACATGAATATGCATATATCCATATCCTATATCTAGTTTAGTTTTACTATCCATCATTATATGCATCCGACGGCTAACACCACAAGTGTTATGGATATATCTATGGATATTGAAATGTTATTATATGATATCAATATTCATATTTGAACCGTAATGGTAGTTCATTTCCTAGGTATAAATAGTTACATTATGCATATCCGGTAGAAGAAGTTATATATAACCTATTTGGATAAGGTTACGATTTAAGGTGCTAGAAATACAAAACGTTTGTTACGGTTTAAAGGCCACTTCAAACTTCAAATGACAAGCAAAACTTTTAAACTCGATAGACTCAAATGTTGTTCGACTATCATGTAGACCTCTTCTTCCCTTGGTTTGGTTTTTTTGCATAGGTTGATGGTGCGGTGTTATGATGCACAACAACATTATTGTAATATTTTCATGTTGGTGATCAATTGTTGGAACCTTCGTTAAGTCTTTAATTTTTTCTTTTTGCTCTTCTATAACATTTAACAATACATGTAAAAGTTCTTCCAGCCATTGTGCTCATCCATTTTGCATTTGCCCCTCTTACTACATTTTTGCATCTGCTACATTTTGCAATGTGTTCTTGAGTTTTTCATTTGCCTCCTTGTGCATGTATCCTACTTATCCTAAAGTTAGTTTAGTCATTTAGCTCCTCCACCATAACACATGAGCAAATGATATCTTGTAAACTTCTTCCTTCCCCTAGTTTGGTATTTTTGTATAAGTCGATGGTGTGTTGCATAATAACATTATCGTTGTCTTCTCATGCTAGTGATTAATTGCACTAAAACCTTCGTTAAGTCTTTTGTTTTTTCTTTCTACTCTTTTGTAATGTTTAACATAACAGGTAATAGTTATTTTAGCCATTGTGCTCATCCATTTTGCATTTGCTACATTTTACAATGTGTTCTTCAGTTTTCCATTTGCCTCCTTATGCATGTATCCTACACGTCCTGAAGTTGGTTTAGTCATTTAGCTCCTTTTCAACGTTACAACACAAATGTAACAAATGATATCTTATAGACCTCTTCTTCCCCTACTTTGGATTTTTTGTGCAGGTTGAGGGTGTGGTGTTGGCGTGGTGCACAACAATTTTTTTGTAGTTTTTCCATGTTGCCGATCCATTATTAAAACCTAGGTTAGGTATTTTATTTTTTATTTATGTTCATCTATAACATTTAATAGAATAGGTAAGGTTTTTCTATCCATTGTGTTCATTCATTTTGGATTTGCTACATCCTACTGCATTTTGCAATGTGTTATTGAGTTTTTTATTTGCCTCCTTATGCATGTATCCTACACTTTGTCACAAATGCCAATGCCATGGAGTTCATTCATTTGGATGTTCATCCATAATTTGTAATAAACTTATATGTAACTTTTAGTTTAGTTTTAATTCATTCATAGTTAATTTCAAGTTAAATTTTAGTTCACTTCAACTTTATTCATACTTCACTTTTAGTTCACTTTTAGTTAAGTTATAATTAAATCCAAATTAACTCCCAACTAACTTCTAGTTAACTCTCAATTAAGTTATAATTAATTTATAATTAACTTTTAGTTAAGTCCAAGTTAATTTTTAATTAACTTCTAATTAAGTTTTAGTTAAATTTGAATTAATTTTAAACTAATTCATAATTAACTCATAGTTAAATCCTTGTTAATTTTTAATTTTAACTTTTATTTAGGTCATAGTTAACTCTAATTAATTCCTAATTGACTCCTAGTTTAGTCCCATATAACTTTTAGTTAAATTTTAGTTAACTCGTAGTTGATTTTTAATTAGAAAGGTTGTTAAAAAAAAAATTTACTCATAAAAGCCTCCTTGGAAGTTTCTTTGAACTAGGTCCCTAAAGGGGTATAAATAGAAGCATGACCTCTCATTTCCTTTAGTTTGTTCAACACCAGTCTTAAACACTATCTTACACCATAGCCTTGTCGTGTTCATTTCATATTCATGTTTGCATATGTTAGCATAATAAATATTTGTTTTCACATTTGTCTTACACATCTTGTGTTATTATTCTTAGTCCTTGTGTTCTTGTTTTTGAATCATGTAATTTTGCCTTGTTCCTTGTTTGAAAGTTAGACTTAAACCTTTTCTTTAGCCTTTTGTTCTTATGATATCTGTGTCTTTAATAATTTGAATAGGCTCCATTAGGTCTACATCTATTTTTGCATCTATATCTCATTTAAGAGTTATATTCCTTTTGGAGTTGAGTGTGAACTTCAAAAAAAAAAAATTCAAAAAGTTGTGGATTATTCACTTTTTGTTGATTAAGGTTGTGGATTACCCACCTCTTGTTGGTATCATATTTCATGGTGTTCATAATCATGTCTACAACCATGGAAGAAATCCTTGTTGTCCTTAGGAATCTTGAACAAGAAAATCAAGCACTTTGTGAATGTATTGCTCATTTGCAAACCAATCAAGCTTCAATCTCTTTGGGATGTGTTTTGGTAACACAACCCCAACCAAAGGAGCCACAAATTAGCCTACCTAACAAATTTGATGGCACATGTTCAAAGTTTCAAGGTTTTATCAACCAAGTGCGTTTGGTCATCCGACTTCATCCTCATGATCAGTATCCAACTAACCCAACTCAAGTTGGACTCATCGGTGCCTTGTTGTCAAGCACAATCCTTGCTTGGTTCGCACCTTATTGGAGCATCAGCACTACTAAGAAACTAGGTCCTATGTCATTACACACTTCCACTCAAATCCAACTTCAATGCAATGGGACTTTTGCCATTCCACCATACATTGATTAAAGTGAAAAGGAACATGACAATGCCATTTTCCTGACTACTTAAATGGAATGGGACTCATGCCATTACACTATATAGTGGTAGCAATGGAAGGGAATATGAGAATGCCACCTTTTTTATTGCCTAAGTGGAATAGGATCTATGTCATTCCACCATACGTTGATACAAGTGGAATGCAACCATGACAATACCACCTTCTTGACTATTGCCTAGGTGGAATTGAACTTGTTCCATTCCACCATAAATTGACACAAGTGGAAGGCAATTGTGGCAATGCCCTCTTCTTGAATACTTAAGTGGAAGTTGAATGGATGTGTTCACCATTGATTGTGCAATTTTTTAGGGAAATTTTAAATGACTTATTAAACCTATTTAATTTGCTTCTATGGACACCACTAACCTACAACATAGCAATGGAAGACACAACCCATTCATCCTAAATGCATGGTATAATATGGAATATGTCCAATTTCACCTATTGACCTTGGATAACCATGTGTAGTTTATTTGAGGTGCATTTACAATATATAACACAAATAGATGGTCATTAATCTCCATGAGCAAGATCAATCATTTTGGCACATGTCACTTTATTGTTTTTCAATGAAATTTGTGTTCATTCATATAACAAAGTGGTCCATACACTACCTTCACTAAGGTAACAATCTGCCTTAATCACCAAACACTGTGTCATTCATCTCATATTGTAAATTGGCCTATGTATCATTAAATCGTGGCCACTTTGACCATCTTGTTTCTTGAACTATGGCCATGATGTATCTCCCTTGGTTTGAAGGAGTAACTCTTTAATTTCATATATGTTCATTGCCAAGCCACTAACCTTCACCTCCATGTTATCCCACATAGCCTAGTCCATAATAAAACATTGTGATTTGTTGGTTTGGACTACACCTTTGGTTTTCTTTTTTTTCTAGGAAGGTTACCTACCATAGATAGATCAAGATACAAGCTCCCAATCACAAATGTTGGCCTATATATAACACATCCAAACACATTATATGGTACAATGACCTATAATGTCATCCATGTGTTCAAATCACTATATTTTCACTCAAATAATATCATTCAAGATCATTATTCATGACATGCTTCTCATCATGCAATCACACCTAGCTTATTTTACTCAAGTTTGTGTTGAAAATGTGTTTTTTCAAAACAAATGCGTACTAGTTTTGCTAATCTATTTCATTATACAATTATACCACTAAGCTATAATTTTCAAAATGTCATTGAGGTGTGGAGTCACAATGCCAAAGTGTGGTTTTTATGATTAGGACATCTTGTGACTAATGTCCAAATGGGTGAAAGCACACACTAGGGTAGCTAAGTTTCGGCATATCAAGTCCCTTTTCAAAGTCCTTTTTTAGTGTAGTTGAAAACTGGCTTAAAATATGAATATTTAGATTATATTGAAAGTAACAATTTTTTCCATTTCCAATTTCAAATCATGATGCTATAAGACATATAAAAAATATCACAAAAGAAATTTTTTAATAATTATTTTTAAATGCTTAAAAAGGCTTTTAAAATCATTATAGTTTTTGGGATTTTGAAAAGTCCATAACATAATAAATTAAAATCACATTCCATTCATTCAATGAATCTTTAATTTCTTATACATAATTCATTTAATATCTCAAAGTTTCAAACACATAAAACTAACACATTGTAAGATAAAAATCCATATCCATGTGATTTGTAGGTTGTGAGAAAATTTGTCGCCAAGATTCAAAAGTCCATTCAAAAGAATTTGATGGGTTTTTTTTCATTTTTTAAATGCCAACTCTATTAGCATTACATATGTGAATCCCTTTCTTGATATTTTAATGAAAAAATTAACATTTTATATTTAAATTCCAAAAGGATGTAGGAAAAATTGTAAGTGTGACACCTAAAAAGAGACTACATAGTGTGCTTTCACCTAAACATAGTCATGTAATGGTATGTGGTTTTTAATCGCTACCATCTTATCGACTCTGGTCAAAATTATGATTACATGATCATACATACAACTATAATTAGGATTAAAAGTAATTATGACCAAGAATATGATTACACAACTAGTGTATTCAAATTGAAACAATATTTGAATTTGAAATAATATAACCGAATTCAATTTATTTTGAAATGGACAAACAAATGTTTAAATAACTTAGTTTAGTTTACCATAACTTAAATTGACCTACTTTAACACAATTTAGTTTACTTTAACTTAATTTAGCATAAATAACATAGTTTAATTTAATTTAACCTAATGTAGCCAAATTTAACATAATTTAATATAATTTAAACTAACTTATCTTTAGATATTATAACTCTAACCTAGCAAAATATAATTAACTTGGTTTAGTTGGTTTAACCAATTTTGGTTGATTTTTTTAATAAAAAATTTACTAAATTGAAGCAAATTTAACCAAAATTAACCCTAGTTTAGCCATGTTTTGCAAAATCTATTCAAATTTAGCCTAAATAGCCATGTTTAACCAAATTTAATGTCAATACCCTATTTTAGCTTAAACTTATATAAGTTTTGACAAATCTAACAAAATTTAATTTTAAAATAGTCATGTTTAGCCAAATATAACCTCAATATTTTGATTTAGCTTAGTTTTTCCAAGTTTTGCCAAATGTAGCCAATTTGAAATTATGTAACCATGTTTAGCCAAGTTTAGCATCAATACTTTAATTTAGCCTAATTTATTTAAGTTTTTTCAAGTTTAGCCACATCTAACTTAAATAGCCATGTTTAGTCATGTTTAGCCACAATACCCTAATTTAGCCTAATTCATCCAAGTTTTTCCAGATCTAATTAATTAACCTAAGTAGCCATGTTTAACCACATGTTGCCAAGTTTTGCTAAGTTTAACCAAGTTTAACTTAAGTAACCATGTTTAGCCATGTTTAGCCAAGTTTGCCAAATCTAACCATGTTTTGCCAAGTTTTGCCAATGTTAACCAAGTTTAACATAAATAACCATGTTTATCCAAATTTTGCCAAATTTTGCCAAGTTTTGCCAAATTTAACATAAATAACCATGTTTTGCCATGTTTTGCCAAGTTTGACCAGGTTTAACCTAAATAGCCATGTTTTGCCATGTTTAGCCAAATCTAATTTAAATGGCCATGTTTTGCCTTGTTTTGACAAGTTTTGTCAAATTTAACCTAAATAGCCATGTTTAGCCAAGTTTTGTTAAATTTAACCAAGTTTAAGCTAGGTAGCCAAAATTCAAAAAAATTTGCTTCAATATTTTAGTTTAGCCTAATTTATTTAAGTTTTGTCAAGTTATGTCAAGTTTTTTTAAGTTTTACCAAATTCAGCCAAGTTTAACCTAAATAGCCATGTTTTGCCAACTTTTTCCAAGTTTATCTTCAATATTTTAGTTTAATTGAAATTTATCCAAGTTTAGCCTATTTTACCCTAATCTAAATCTATGTTAGTTTATGGTAAGTAGGCGTGCATTTAGGTTAGGAATGCTTAAGTTAGTTTAAGTTAACCTATGTTAACCAAGGCTAGGCCTAAATTAGCCTAGGTCAACCTAGGTTAACCTAAAGTGAATTAGGTTGATTTGAATTTAAAACATTATTATTTTTACAATAATGTAAGTAGATTTTACTATAAGTAAATAATGTGGTGTAATGGTTAAGGACTTGTTCCCCAAAGTGAAGGTGGGGAATTCAAGTCGTCCCACTTGCAAACCTTGACACCTAAACACCTAAACACTTAGATGCCTAGATACCTTGGTGGCTTGCCTAACCTATGAATTTTTTTTAGCACCTAGGTTAAATTGCCTAGGGTAAGCTTTCTAGGCTAGGTGGCATAGGCTAGATTCACTAGGCTTCCTAGGCTAGGTCCCCTAGGTTAAGAAGCTAGCATGTGGCAATATTTGAGTAGAAATAAACAAATATTTCTTTTGGTTTAAAAAAAATTGTGACATGTGACACTTTGTGAGGTTGCCATGTGTCTTGCTGGATCTAAGACTATGCGCTTTGTGACTATAGTCATGGCGAACCATAGTCATTAATATGGTTGCAACTACTTCGACTAGTGGGATTTACAATGTGGTCATTTGGATTAAATAGTCATATAATCAGCTCTAACATAGATGGCACATACGATTGGATTTTCGTAGACATAAATGCCACATTTTAGCATTGTGAGTATTAATTAATGCCACCATTGCGAGTGCCATTATAAGGCCACCCACTTATCATTCGACTTGCTATCATCATATTTCCATTCATACTAAGTTTCACTGATGTCTTCTCCTAATAACTTGAATTAATTTGATGTGATGTGTCGCCTACATGCATTTTTGGAATAAGGTTAATGGTGCTAATTTTTCTTGACCCCTTTGCTTTGACCCACTTCCTCCTCCCCCTCCCTCTCCTCATTCATCATGGTTTATATACACTAGCCTCTGTAAAATAGAACACATTTTGCCCAAAAACCTATGTCATTACAACCAATCCAATCATTAAAATCTATGCCATTAGGGTTGGTTTAATTAACATTTGTTATTGTGGTTTATGTCATTCAACACATGCCACATAATATCACTAGTGGCCTATATCACTCACTAGGACTTGGGTTTGTCACTACAACCTATGTCACTAAGGAGTCATATGTCATTGATCATCATGCCATGAAAACCTAATGTTTGTTTCAATTTGAACTTTGTGTACTACATCATTAGGACATATGCAACTAAAGAGTGTGTTAAAGCCTATGTCACTCAAGTTCATAATATATTACTAAGGTTGTTGTCACTTTGGTTTGATGTAAATGTTATTAAAACTTTATATGTCATTTTAGGGTTTGTGTGAATTGGGCCTATTTCATTGAATTTTATGTCATTTAAAACATGTTCCTTGTCATTAGGGCTTGCATCACTTGGACTTGGTGCTAGTTTATGTTTAAATCGTCTACCAAAGTGATTATATTTTAAAGTTTTGTTAAAACCATTAAATTAAAACATGCACATGAAAGTTTTAAAAATAGTACTTGTCGCAACCCTAACCTTGGGCTCGCGACCAAAACAAAGGTTTACAAAGATGTGGGCCAAGAATGAAGCCCGAGAGTCACATTTCATGTTCTCGAGAATGTAGGAGAATGTGAAGGAATGAACCCTCACACTCCCAAGTGAGCTCCCACTTTGGGAGTTGGAGTCCTGATGGACTTTCAAATTTTTAGAAGGCAATTCTAGGGGTCAAAATTCATTGGATTAAAAATTCCATTATATCATTGGAAAACTCTTAGAATGTAGATGTCTAAAATGGGTTCGCATGACACATTTGGGTACCTAAAACATAAGTTATGGCCAAAAGAAGGGTCGGGAGTCAAACTACCAATTTGACTCCTGACCACTAAAAGTCAAGAATCTCCCTGATTTACTTGCATGCAAGTGGTGTGCCACATATTGTTGGAAAGATTCAACAAGGGCTACAATTTTGATTTAAACCTCACCTCAATCGGAGGTTTGCACAAGAAGTTATGAGCCTCCAAATTCACGGAAATCCTGAGACAAAATAACATTTGGGTGTTAGCCTCGTGGCCATGCACATAATATAAGGGGGAAGGTGGTGGCTTCCCCCCCAAATCTAGGCCGTGGTGAATCTTTTGACTTTGTATTTGCTCGTGGTTCGTTTGTGCACTAGAAGTGCTCCAACTATGCATTAATCAACTTATTGTTTGGTTTGTGCAGGTTCGTGTGAGTAATTGACTTGTTTTTCACTCTTCTTAATTTTCATTTCGGAGCTTCAACACACCCCTCTACCCCCAAAATGTCACGATCTAGGGAGTGTACCCAACTCCTTATTTTTTCGTTGTTTTCACCCGTTGGATTCGCAGTTGAGTCCATCAAGGAGTTTGGGGGTGCATCAATATTTGTGTTGTTGGCTTTTGCACATCCCTATCTTATTCCTCCACCTCATGTGCAACTCCTTTGGACTCCCATCAATCATAATATAATGATGTTTCATGATTGCCCACAAAAAAACAAGTCATACCTAGTTACTTATAATGAAAATTCAACTTTTGTTTTAACAACTTTGTATTATTTATAGGAGTGTAACAATAAGATAATAATTTGCAACTCATACAACACCCAAGTTAGATGACACATGTAGTTCCATGAAGTAGGTTAATGGTGTGCATCCCAAATGTTATTGGTTCCCATAATTGGGCATGAACAGCCTTCATACACGTTAACTTTCTTTATTGGCATTTAGAGTAGTCCAATAGTGAATGTTTGCATATAGGTCAACCAAGCTACTTGCAACAAAGACAAATGAATCCTATCCATTATCAATGGTTTGCTCACAAGCATACATGCCTTGATCTTAAACTAATGCATTTAAATAAAGACATGCATTCAGCGCCCACCCCCATAACAACAACAATGTTGGGCGACATACATTTGTACATGGTGAGAAATTGAACCTAAAAATTACATCAAAATTTAAGGGAGTAAAACTTTTCACCTCAAGAAATATGGGAAAACAACAATGTTTAATCATTTGTAACTTGCAAGAGGTTGAAAACTTTGCAAGATTTTTGTTTCATATATTTTTCAAATACACTCTTTCATGTACACATAATGGAATTAAACAATTCATTTCACCTTCAAAATCAGAGTTGAAAACAATGACAACAATGTTATATTTCTTCATCCAAAGATAAATTTTTGAACTAAAAATAATGGGTCATCATTTTTTCATTTTTTTTGCTACCACATTTTGCATAGAAGTCAAGCAAGTTACATCCAACAAAGAAATTTGAATCCCATCCATTTAAAATGGTTTGGAAGGTTGTTCAAACATACCTATCTTGATCTTCAAGTGCATCTAAGCTTACACACACATTCAACACCTCCATGGCAACAAAAAAGTTGAATTTCACACATCTATATGTGGTGAAATCAAACCTAAAAACTACATCAATCTTCAGAATAACAAGCTTTGAGTACTCAAAAAAATTTACAACATTGAAAAGATACAATATGAAAAGACAATAACTTGAAAAAATGATGGAAAAAATTTAAGGAAACAATAACAAGAATATTAAAAAGAACTTTAATGAAACACCAAATTTCAATTGTATGGGTTGTGGCCAAAAGGAGGCACAAAGTTGGAAGGAAGTTTTGGAAAATGAATTTGAACTCACATTATACAAAGTATGTTATTTCATGTATATTAATGTACCTAATACCTAGTATACAAAATATATTATTTTGTAGACGAGGTGTTATGTTTCAAGTATATTAATATGCCAAACATATTCAAATCAATACTATTATGTTTGAAACATTATAATTATATACATAATATTTAAAATTTTACAATAGGTATATAGGTAAAGGTATTGGTATACTACGTACATATTATATATAACTATTTATATTTATTAGTGTTTCAAATATACAAATGTTTGAGTGATACTAAATACTAGGTATTAATACACATATGAAATGTTATACCTAATACATGAATTCAAATTCAGTTTTTCCTTCTAAAGTTTCCTTCCAACTTTGTGCTCCCACATGGTAGCACCCCATAGAATTGGGTTTTGGTGTTTCATTGAAGCTTTCTTTATATATTCTTGTTGTTAATTTCTCAGAGCTTTTCCACTTGTTTTTTCAAGCTATTGCCTTTTCATATTGTACTTTTTCAATGTTGAATTTTTTTTTGAGTACTCAAAGCTTGATGTTTTGAACTTTGATGTAGTTTTTAGGTCTGATTTTTCACCACATATAAATGTGTGAAACCCAACTTTCTTGCTGCCATGGAGGCGTGGAAAGCATGTGTTAGCTTAGATGCACTTGAAGATCAAGACATGTATGTTTGAACAACTCTTGAAACTATTGAAAATGGATTCATATTCCTTTGTTCGTTGTAGCTTGTTTGATTTATATGCAAAATGTGGCAATAAACAAACATGGCAAACTAATTACCCATTGTTTTTGGATCAAAAGTGTATCTTTGGATGAGGAAATACAACATTATTATGATTATTTTTAGCTCTAATTTTGAAGGTGAAATGAGTTGTTTAGTCCCATAATGTGTACATGGGAAAGAATGTGCTTAAAAGAAATATGAATTGAGTTTTGGTGTTTCATTGAAGCTCTTTTTTAATATTCTTGTTGTGTTTTTTTCAGGTTTTTCACTATTTTTTCAAACTATTGCCTTTTCATATTGTACCTTTTTAATGTTGTAGATGTTTTTGAGTACTCAAAACTTGTTGTTTTGAATTATGATGTAGTTTTAAAGTTTAATTTTTGACCACATACAAATGTGTGAAATCCAACTTTCTTGCTACCATGGAGGTGTTGAATGCATGTGTTAGCTTTGATGCACTTGAAGATTAAGATAGGTATGTTTGAACAACTTTCCAAACCATTGAAAATGGATGGGATTCAAATTTGTTTGTTGGATGTAGCTTGTTTAACTTCTATGCAAAATGCGGTAGCAAAAAAACATGGAAAAATGATTACCCATTGTTTTTGGTTCAATAATTTATCTTTGGATGGGGAAATACAACATTGTTGTCATTGTTTTCAACTCTAATTTTTGAAGGTGAAATGAACTTTTTTGTTCCATTATGTGTACATCAGAGATAAAGTGCTTGAAAGATATATGAAACAAAAATCTTGCAAAGTTTTCAACCTCTTGCAAGTTGCAAATGACTAAACATTGTTGTTTTCCCATATTTCCTGAGGTGAAAATTTTTACTCCTTTAAGTATTGATGTAATTTTTAAGTTTGATTTTTCACCATGTACAAATGTATGTAACCCAACATTGTTGTTATTATGGGGGTGGGTGTTGAATGCACGTATCCACTTAAATGCATTAGTTCAAGATCAAAGTAGGTATGCTTGTGAGTAAACCATTGATAATTACAAATGGGATTCATGTGTCTTTGCTGCAAGTAGCTTGGTTGACCTATATGTAAACGTTCACTATTGGAAGACTCCAAATGCCAATAGAAAAAGTGAACGTGTATGCGGGTTGTTCATGCCCAATCATGGGAACCAATAGCTTTGGGATGCACACCATTAACCTACTTCATGGAGCTACAAGTATCATCTAACTTAGGTGTTGTATGCTACAAATAATTATCTTATTGTTACACTCTCATAAATAATACAAAGTTGTTAAGCCAAAAGGTGAATCTTCATTCCAAATAACCATGTATGATTTGTTTTGTTGTGGGCAATCATGAAACATCATTATATTGTGATTGATGGGAGCTCAAAGGAATTGCACATGAGGTGGAGGAATAGGATAGGGATTTGCAAAAGCCAACAACACAGATACTATCTTTCAAACCTTCATGTGCATGTTTTAATTTAATGGTTTCAACAAAACTTAAAATACAATCACTATGGTAGATGATTTAGGCATAAACTAACACCAAGTCCAAGTGATGCAAGCCTTAGCGACAAGGAACATGTTTTAAATGACATAAGATTCAATGAAATAGGCCCAATTCACACAAACCTAGTGACACACAAAAGCCCTAATAACATTTACATCAAATAGAAATGACAATAGTTGTACTAATACTATAAACTTGAGTGACATAAGCTAAGTGACATGGGACTTAGTGGCATATGTTTTAATGACATAGTACACCAAGTTTGAATTGAAATAAAATCTTATGACATAGGCCTTCATGGCATAGTGATTAATGACATATGATTCCTTAGTGACATAGGTCGTAGTGACAGACCCAAGTCCTAGTGAGTGACATAAGTCTTCATAGCATAGTGATTAATGACATTTGATTAATTAGTGACATAGGTTGTAGTGACAGACCCAAAAGTCCTAGTGAGTGACATATGACTCCTTAACACTTGACATAGGTCATAATGACATACCCAAGTCCTAGTGAGTGACATAGGCCTTCATGGCATAATCATTAATGACATATGACTCCGTAGTGACATAGATTGTAGTGATAGACCCAAGTCCTAGTGAGTGGCGACCATTAGTGATATTATGTGGCATGTGTTGATTGACATAGGCCACCAGTGACATAAATGTCAATGGAACCATCCTTAATGGCATAGATTTTAGTGATTGAATAGGCCTTAATGACATAGGTTTTTGGGCAAAATGTGTTGTATTTTACAAGGGCTAGTGTACACAAACCATGGTTGAATAAAGAGAAGGAGGGGGAGGAGGAGGCGGCTCAAAGCAAAAGGGCCAAGAAAAATTAACACCATTGCACCTTATTCAAAAAATGCATGTAAACAACACATCACATCAAATTAACTCAAGTTATTAGGCCTTAATTATGATTTAGAAATACATAGGCCAAGTAACAATATGAAATCAATGACATAATGTTTGGTGACTAGCTAGGGCAAATTGTCAATTTAGCATGAGGGTAGTGTATGGACCACCTTGCTATGTGAATGACCATGCTTGAATGAAAAAAAAAAAGGTGACATGTGCCACGATGACCAATCTTGCTTATGGATTAGATGTGGACAAATGCATGTATGGGGTAGTTATTTTAATTTTAGGGAATGAGTTTTATGATTTAGTGACATGTAAGCTTTAACATGATATGAATGACATTATAGTGTTTGATGACTATGGTAGATTACCACACCTTTACCATTGAAGGTAATGTATGGATTACCTAACTATGTGAATGACCAAAATTGTTCATGGAAAAAATAAAATGACATGTGCCAAAATGACACAACTTTTGGGGATTCAAGCTTTGTGAATTCCAATGTGATGCGTGATTATGATTACACACAAGAAAAATGGTAATTGGAAGATTTGGATTATGGTGAACTTTTATATAAATGAACTCTAAGTCATTAATATATGTAAAGACAAGGAATACGATGATCAATCACACCACCCAATTATAGTGAGCCTAGCCACTAGTATTGCACCCTACAATGATGAATGTTTGTGCAAACTAATGTTTAGAATTAAAGTGTGAAAGCAATATGTTAATCCAACAAACTGGAACAACCATTAATAGAAGTTTTAACTAGTCATGTGTGTAATATGGTGTGCTACACATTGAAATTTTTTGGAATCACTAACATGGTTTATCACTAGAAAATCATTATGGACCCATGACATGAAGATGGGGATTGCTATTTGGTGAACATGAGCAAGTGAGCATGAACATGTGAGCAAGATTGAATTTTTTGGAATATTTTGCTAACACATGGCACAAAATATTGCATGATGTGGACGAATATTTTGCCATGTGTCCAAGGATGAAAAATAAAAATGGATGAAAAATAAAACAAATGAAAGGAAAAAATGGATAAAAATAAAAATAGATGAAAAAAAAGGATGAACAAAACATGTTCATAGCCAAAAGTTATGTGTTAATCCAAGCACTACCTCTTCACACCTGAAAGGTATTTGTCAACTGAAACACCACTTGTTCATCTCCAATAGATATGTTCCCATTAGGAATTGACACATTATGAGACCGCACATTCTCTATACCATTTCAACCTATTTTTTATTTGAATTTAGTCTTTCAAACCACTTATGTCTAACAACATTCTTGTTACTTGAAGGATAAAATGGATGAAAAATAAAAATAGACAAACAAAAGGGATGAACAAAACCTATTCACAACCAAGAGTTATGTGTCAATCCAAACTTTACCTTTTCACAACTAAGAGGTATATATGTGTCAATTGAAACACCACATGTTCATCTCCAAGAGGTATGTTCCCATAAGGAATTAAGATAGTATGAGATCGCACATTCTCTATACCATTTCAACATGTTTTTTATTTGAATTTTTTTTCCCAAACCTTTTATGTCTAGGAGCATTCTTATTACTTGAAGAATCAAATTGCATTATTTCCCCATCTCTTCACTAGAACTACCTGGCTCCAACTTTTCTATAGCTACAACCCATTTGCAATTTCTAAACATCTATTTTACAATGGCAAAATAAAATTCATAACAATGGTCACACCAAACACCTTGGAACTATGATTGAATACACTTTAATCTCAAGCATACTAAATTGAATATGCGAAATAATAAAAACACCTTTGGAATATCTAAGAGATCCCACCCTGCTAGACCCCTTCAAGTAGTTGCTAGAAATAAGAACATGGGGATCAAATTGGAAAAACAAATTTAACAAAACAAATGAATGGGTAGCATGGCAATGGGTGAATGTAAAGATTGACAAGAAAATTCTTACATTACTTAAACAAACTGTAAACATTCCAAAGGAAGATATGGAAGACTACCACTAAGTGATGTTTACACATGTGATGGATTTCTTCCAAGAATGAGCAAGTTTGAAAAAGTTGATTCTAAAACATTTATTTACAAGCTTATTGAAGGATTTGTCAATGGAGGATTTGGTAGCCCTTTGGAACTTCCTTTCAAGAAAATTTATGGAATGGGAAATAGACGACTCTTTGCAACTCTAGGTAGGTGAGCCTAGGTGCCACAAGATTTAAGGAACAAAGTGATAAAACAACTTGTGAATTGTTGAATGATAGGCTCGACCCCAAAACCACAAGATGTCTATGATAGTAAGAAAAAAAGATGTCCCAACAATTGAAGGAAAAACCAAAATACCATTCTTGGCAGTAATTGGTGGTACAATAGACTTTTTTATATGAATTAAGGCTAAAGTTGAACATAAGAGTTGCTTGTTGAAAAATCTTGAAAAATCCTTGATTCTTGGAATTCCAAAGAACACATCTATAATACCCATTTAGTCCTTGGAACTCCAAAGGATACATATATAATACCCATTCAGTCCATGGAACTCAATTGGAAGCCTATAAAAGATTCATACAGTGATTGCATTGTCATTACATTTCCAATTAATTTTTAATTAATTTTTTTTGTTATTTACTATTTGTTTGCATTTTTAGTATCATCATTATCCACTTGCATTGATTATACCTTTAATATAATATTGTCCACTTGCATTGATTATACCTTTAATATAATATTGTAATCTTATAACTTCAACAAAATATTTGTATCCTCCCACCCAATATTATTAATTTGCGTACATAATTGCCTTACTCAGTATTAAAATCTCAATTGGATTTCTTCCAAAATGACAAATAAATCACTGATTATTAGCAAGTTACCACAAACAATTCAATGCATGATTGAAAATGCATTGTTGCATTCAATTTTGGATACAATTTTTGAGCAAACAGAATAACCATGGAGTGTTCCTCAAGATGACAATAGATTCGACCCTTTACATGGAATATTAGAAATCAGGAAATGGGGCAAGTTATAAAAAAACAAACTGGATAACACAAATGAGTGGGCTGCTTGGTGATGGGCAAACGGAAAGGCAAAAGAACAAGGTCTATTTATTGCCATGAATAAACCAAGGTGAAACCCCCAATCAATAACACAATATATTAAAGATTATCATTGGGTGATGTTTAGACATGCAATGGATTTTTGAAATAACATGCAAACCTTAAAAAACCATTTCTAAAACAGTACTTTACTAGCCTTGTCAAAGATTTATGAAATGAAGACTTGGTTGCCCTATGTGGATTATTAGTAACAAAAATTGGAAAACCCAAAAGAAGACTATATGCAATTCCAGGGAGGCGGGCCAAGGTCCCACAACATGAAAGAAACAAAGTCCTCCAATCACCTTCAAATCAATGAATGATTAGACTGCCACCAAAACCAAGAGAAGTGTGGGACAATCAGAAAAAATGATGCCCAAACCTTGACAATAAAATAGTGTTTATTCAATCGCATTGTGGAATACAAACAATATTTGTAATGTCTATATGTAGAAATCAAATGTAATCAATGGAAATTTGATTGAAATAAAGTGGATTTAGTTGCAATTACAGATAAAAATTGATTTTATTAATAACAATTTTATGAAAACTAGAAGGACATTTGTGATAATAGAAGCAAGAGAAAATAAGACCCTAAATGTGTACTGCAATTAAGAAGCAAAATGGAGACAATAATGAATGAAAAGTTATGTGTATGCATATGCAATTGATACTTCTCACATAAAGGAAAAAGTGAATGTGTTTAGTGTAAAAGATCTAGCAAGATGTAGCAAGATCATTTTGTGATCTAAAAAATGGTGTTGAATCTCAAGATGAACAATCCAACGCTAAATGGCATAATCTGAAACATCGTGCATTAAATTAATGATCAACAAGGAAACATTTGCTAAGATTATTGAGATAAACAGTCACTAATCAAATAATAGAACATCAATAATTGACCACCATAAATGTTACCATCCTTCACACTAAGAGGGATGTTAAAAAATTATAATTACAAAACAAACACAATCATTTTGGACGATTATATATAATGATAAAGATGCATGGTGGAAATAACATTATCCATTGCAAATGTAGGTTTGGAATTGTGAAAATGCATGTTAGAACTCTTTGAGATTTAAATCTAAATCCAGTAGTGGATCAAAGACAAATGAAAACAATATATGCAGAATACAATGTTAAAATGGGATATTGGGTATTGAGAATTAACATGTAGGAATACAAAATTTATGCCACAATGATACAAATGTTTGACTCAGATTTCATGAACAATTTGAGGCAAGTTCTAGGGGATAATCCATGGCCAGTTGAATTGATAAACCAAAACTACATGACTCATTTATTATGCCAAGTAGAATATCTATTGGGGATGAACAAAATGGACTAATATTCATTGGTAGAAGCTGCACATAAAAACTAGCCAAAAAATGAAAGTGATCTAGATGATGACAAGTATGAGTTACCAATTTTAAAATACAATGCAACCAGGTAGCACTAGTCAAATAGAAAAAAGGAACCCAAGTGGAGGAAGAAGGGGAACTAAGAACACCATCGTAATCTACATTAGAAAAGGAGAAAACACAAAAACCACGAATAAAAAATGTTGTGGGTCAAATAACCATCTCATTATTAAATTGCAACATCAAGAAGAATGTGGGTCACCATCATATGTCTGTGATTGCAAGCACACATCCAAATGAGGAACATCATAAAAACTATAAGTACCCCATTTTTCGAAAGAATTTGGAACGTGTTGTAAACAACACATGCCATTGTTAAGAAGAAGTTAAAGTTGATAGATCTTGTTTCGCAATATCAACTAACTATGTGTAGTGGATATAATCAGCAAGGAACATAACAAAAAAACAAAATCGGAAAAAAATGTCAGAAGAAACCAACATTGAAGGATTCTTTACTTTGCTAGAGAGCCCTCAAAAAAATGATGTGAATAGGCATGCTAAAGATAGTAAAGAAAAAAAAAACAACTTCGTTAAAATGCAGGCATTCAAGCGCAATCAAAGAACTGACAAAATAGCTTATAGAAAACTTCAGTCTTCTTGCTTCTAAAGAAAGAAAGGGTTGAAAATGCAATGCACTGCACAAGGAAAAGATCTTGAAAAATGGTGTACTTTTAATTGTTTTAAATGACAAAGAAAACATAGGATGCAACATCTTTAAGTGAAGAAGACAAGGACGAAATGCTAATCGTCATAGAGAGGGACATCCAAGAGTTTAAAGACACACAAACGATGTATTGAATGTGTCCATATTCAACTTTATCAAAATAGGGAGGAAATGGAAGCATAATACTCAACTTGTTTTGATTGTCATAATTAAATGAAATTTGGCATCTTTTTCCACTAGAACAAATATGAAGTCATTGGCAATGTAATGCGTATGAAATTTGTGATATGTGTCCACCAGAACAATATTAAACTCATCTACAATGTGAAAATTGTGATTTACCTACAAAAGAATGATTATGAATTCATTTGCAAGGTCATATCTATGTTAAATTTGGGATCTACAACAAGATAGTTAAAAATCTAAAGACATTATAGATAAACCAAGAATTGAATATGAAAATTAAAATCAACTTGAAGCCATTAGTGATAAAATAGAAATTGAATATGGAATTTGTGATCTATTGCCAACATAGCAATTTTGAACTCAATTGCAATGTCATATAAATTATATTTGTGACCTGCTTCCAACATAACAATTTTGAACTCATGTGTAATGCTTCATAAAAAATATTTATGATAAAAATATTCAAAATTCAATTTCATTGCCCAATTAGTATATTGCTTCTGTTGGATTAATAATTCATTTGGATTTATGATATGCGTAAAATTTTTGTTAGGATTTGTAACTAAATAAAATAAAATCATTTAAATGGTTTGAAATGAGATGTGAAAACATTGCATTGATTAAACAAATTGAAAAAATTGGAACAAATAATGAAGGCTTGAAGAAAAAGCCAGAGTTTAGAAGAACTTATTCTATAGTTTCATTTTCAATGTAATAGAAAACAAAGCTATTATATCTACAATAATTTTTTCGTACAAGCAAAGACAAAATGCTGAAAAATGATGAGCCGTTGCTTTTGAATATTTTGGGAATGAAAAACTTGATGGTAGGTTGGGGAAGAATTCCTCACAAGCAAAAAAAGGAATTGTCTTTTACCTCAGAAATGACCAATATCTATGTCAAGCAATTAATGTTAATTATCAAGGCTTAACCAAAAGCCCACATGAAATATTTGAAATTGTAAAGGTTAAACTTATCCACAATCTAGATTGAGTTTAGACTTGTTCTAAACATGAGCATCTTGGTCATTATTTTCCTTTTTTGCAACATCGATTTGCACCTCAAAGAACATCCACCAGTGGTTGCAGAACCTCAAGATAAACATCTTGGTCTGGCTCAAGTAAAATAACATGTCTTCCAAGATTTTGACATGTTCTTAAATAGTTACCTATTTTAAGGATAACCTTTTAATGAGACCTACAAAACAAAATGAAAGAGATGAAGAAAAGCAAAAAAAGAGATAAAATCAGACAAAGTTGAACACAAAGGGAATTGAAAACACCTAAGGAAGAATAAATGTCCACCATTAGACTTCCAAGAGACGACAAGGTAGGGAAAATCGATTGGAAAATGTCAAGGTGGATCTTGTGTCCAACTCTAAAAGGCAAGCCACTATTTGATACTATCATAGTATCTTGGGTGGTATAGTTGAAGAACACATCATCATCTTGAATGTCTCCTTGTTGCATATCCTTTGAAAAAGTAAAACTTCCGATATTGTGCACAATAAGAAGATTCCTGTTCATGAGAGTCTATGACATATAAAGAGATATGTTAGTATTGAGCTCACGCGGATGTAGGAAGCCTTGGTGGAATTCAAATAACGTTTACCTTTTTATTCGAGAATTTAGGATTTGTGCAATGCATAATGTTAACAATTGCAAACTTTGAGTGAATTTTGAACTTAGGTAAAACTTGATGTCTCTCAAAACCTAGAAGTCATCATCGCAAAAAAAAAGGACACAACCATCCCTTGCAAGATACTTGTCCACAAATATGAAAATGGAGACAACATAGTTGTCAACTTTTGCATTCCATTTAGGAATAGTTGAAACATGGTCCAACACATGCGAAATTGGAAAATTTCTTAGGAGTTCAACAATGATGAAGTCTATTCTGTCCTTTGGGGAGTCTTGCAAGAATTCAAAATGATCCTAGTTATTGAATTTGATAGAAATAGGTAATTTGATGAGGAATAAGGTCTCAAACCAATATTACATTCGTCCATAAATCCTTTATATCCTAAAAGCTAGGGGGCCACGCATGAGTTGAAACTTTTTTTTTTCACTAGCGAAGGCCAGTTGATATTGAGAGCCTTCGTAACCAACCTCAGGGTCTTGTGGCTGGCAGTGAGTATTGGGCTTCAAAGTGGTTAAAGATGATATTTCCCTTTTGAAGTCTCGGGTAATTCCTACACAAGTATTTTCCTCCTTTGCATGTGTGATTATGGCTTAGTAGCACAACCCTAAACCCTACTCTTGAAAGTTCCATGAGAGTCTTCTTCACGAGCAACACGGTTAGGAAAATCCTGGAACTTAAAAAACTCAATGTTTACAGCTTGTTTAGGGTTCTCAATGTTAGTTGGAGCTTGAGTGGCTCCTAGAGTGCTTGAAACTTGGACATCCTTTTTCTTCCTCTTAACAATATCTTTTTTATTTCCTTGATAGGAAGCAAATTTCTCTAAAAATCTTGGATCGAATTACTCTCATTCTAACCTTTTTGAAATAGGAATGTAGTCTAGAGGATAATCAAGGTATCAATCATAACAAGGTAGATGAGAAGAGCCCCAATCTTTGACAAGTTCCTTTCGGTACATAGTGATGTCAAATTTTGGATCTCACCAAATGCTGAAGATTCCGAACATTTCTTGAATGGCATTTGGTTGAAAAGCAGATGCAAAAAATATTTGTGAAATTCAATTGGTAAAGACTCAGGTGGGAATTAGGCACAAAGCGACCATCAACATTAATAGATGAAAGCAGCTTTGGAAATGTTTAGTTGGCATCAATTGAGCTCCAACCCATATATATTGGATATGTTGAGGGTTTGTGACACCCATAAAGGGCAACAATGGATTGCAATTGGCACCAACTAAGCCCCTTTTGAGAACTAATTCATTTCTATTGGCACCAACTAAATCCTAGTAGAAATGGTTGGGTCCTTTTGATCAAGACTTCAATCAGCATTGACTAATTATTAATAGAAGGATAATGTCATCCAAAGTAATTTACCACTGATAATTATTATGAGTCGAAATTGATTGAATCCTAATTGAGTTTTTTTTGAATTAGAAAGGAGTTATCTATAACGATATATGGCTCCAACATATCTAATGTGACAGATGGGAAGAACAGAACCCAATAGCAAGCCTCGATAATTGAAGGATTCAATGCAAATTATTCATGAATTCATAAGATTTTTCACATGTAAAACACAAGTTTCAATGCCTCTTTTATTCCAATTTGAAACTCCCACGTCTTCCCTCATGTGATACCACCTTTCACTTTGAACTTTCGGTAGAATGTCGATTCCCATAACTTAAGTCTCCACTTTTGAATATAGTTTAAGAGAGATGGGTCCTTCACAAATTGATCAATGCAAGTGACATTGAGGTCCCTTGTTGTGGAGTCAAACAACTTGATTGCCTCCACCTTTAGCTGCAAAATTCCAAGAAGATGTCCATAAAGTTAAAAGATGATTGGCATTCTAGAAAGGATGTTGAGATCTATTCGTGGAAAACAATAATCTTTTTTATCTTGTTTTCTCCAAGATTCTTGTTTTCATGGAGAATATATTCAAGGAGAATCAAACATGGTGCCAAAATGTGGTTCTATGAAGCCATTTATCAAACGTGGCATTTGGAAATCCCTACTTTGGGAATTTTTGAGCTCCCTTGAATACTCTAGATTGATTCCATTGCTTGAGCCAAAACTTTTTTTGGTATGTACTAACACAAGCCAAAACTAACATTTGAAATTTTTCGGTAAACATTTCTGGCTTTGGATTCATATCATACTAAATCTAAACCTTGTGTACAAACTCTAGGCCCAATGAAAGATCACATACATGTAGTTGCTTGTGGAAAGTGGTCATGTGTTCTTTGTGGATCACATCCATAGCCTTGTTGCTCAAGGTTTCCAACTGGTTCGAGTCTTTCAAAGTTGGGTCCACAACATCCACATAATATAGTTGATGGGCAATATCAATTGCCACAGTTAGTTCCCTTTGGAAAGTTGAAATAGGATTAGTGGTAGAAAACTAAACTCAACTTTTCAAAGATGGTATTGAATTTGGAATAGTAGAAGGAAATTGTCTCACCTTGTACATATAATCAAAATTGAAAAGACTTCTCGTGTGAGGCTGTACCAAGTCTTTCATGTTTTGGCCTCGCACTTCATGAATTGTTTGTCTGGAATGACCTTTTAAAACTACTATAAGTGTATCAATCCTCTACTTTGGATCCTAAAATACTCGTGGACTAGAAATGGCCTCACATGGTCTAATTTAATGGACCTGCATTGCCACAATGACATCAAAAGTCAGTGTTATCTTTACATCTTCAACTTGAGGAATAGATTGAAATGCAAGAATAGAGCAAGCTTACTTGTTAAGTTCTGCGATTGTTGTGACGAGCTTTACGAGGCCGCTCTTGTTATTAAGCACAAAACTATCCATGTAGATGTGCTAATCTACATCAAATGGAGCACTTTCTCTATACACGGGAACCAAGCTTGAAGTTTATGGTTCCTATCCCATACATGGGACATTTTACCAAAAAATGGCTCGAGATTTGGGTCTCTTTGCAAAACTCCTCAAATTTATTGTTCTTTTCCTTCCAAAGAGGCCCCCACAATGATTCAATAGTTGAGCCAACAATCTTTGCACCTTGCCAATTTGTGGGGGAATCAAAGAAGACATTTTCACCTTGCTTGTAACCCATTTGAAAAGTATGTTCCATTTTAAGCACATCAATTTTAAGAACAAGCTTAACAAAGGGCAATGGCAACGAGCTTGCACAATGGAATGTTCATTCAAGATTTTTGCTTGGGATAGATATTAAATTTCTCCAAGACCTCATTGGTGTTGAATTTTTTCTTGCTATCAATCCCTTGGATTACATTTTCACATGATGTTGGAATCGGCTACACAAACAATTTATGAAATGAAAAAGTTAGATTTTCAATGAAAGTTGATGTCTTGTAACTCCTCTATTGAAAACTAGATAATTATGTCACTAGTTGATTGATGGCATATGCAAAACATAAGAAAATAGACCAATTGTAATGCAATTATGTACCATTTAGAAAGGGGTGTGTTTGTAATGTCAATCGGTGTAGATTAACTATTGTTGAAACCTTATCCAAACACCTCGTAGATAGGAAGCACATCAACAAAAATGACTCCTAGTTTGATGCAAATTGGTAATAGGAACTAGCTCACAGAAAACAATAGTGATTCAATAGTCAGTCATCATCGATCGACTGCTTGTGAGTCGTTCTTATTACACCTCCTTGATAGATAACGATGATTTTCATTTGGTTTTAAATTGTCACAAGAAGCGACCTTTGTAGTGATGGAAATGTTGTTGGTGCTGATTGATGCTCCATGCGCATTCTACCCAAACCTCCAAAAAAGATTTAGAGATCAAAATTGGCTATGGTTGTACCAGTATAAGGAAATTACTTTTGTTTGGCACCGACCGAGGTCAAATTGTTATATTAAAACACATTTGTGAGAAAAATGAGGAAAAACAATTTGAGTTGAAGGTTTAGGACCCACCTCTTATTGAAACACAAATGCAAAAACCCTAGGTATAACTGGAGTATTCAAAACAAAGGTGTCGCAAATCAACATGGAAAATGGAATCATTACAAACAACACATAATATTTTTAGACAACCCTAAACTAAATGTTAACAATTGAGACAAAGAATTGAATTTAGATATTTCAAAAATATCATTTCTTGGAGAGACTTATTTCTCCATAGTCCAGAACTCATGTTGTTGAATCTAGATCCTTATGTTTGTTTGCTTCCTGCTCATCAAACTGCAATAGATGGTGAGTTGATTTTCCATGTAATAGCAAAAATGGAAATCTCAAGATCTATATTTTAAACTATAAGTGGAAAAATTTGTTGGTTATATAAAAAACATACCACAGGTTCTACAAGAAACAGATTGTTGGTTGTACAAAAAAGAAATCGCAAAATCTATAAAAGAAATTAGTCTTTGTGTAAGAAATAAAATGTTCATTTTAACAAAACCAATTCGTTGGTTTCATAAAGATAAATTGTTATCAAAATCAACCTGATTAAATCATTTACACACATAACGATTAACCAAGCTTGAGATGTGTACCTTTTTTAGCATTAAGTCTACATCCTTAAAACCTAGAATCCAAAACCTTCGTGGAACCTTTAAACCTTAAATCTTGGTGTTAGAATTCTAAATCATGGATCCCTAAAACCCTAAATCTTGGAATCCTAAACCATAAGTAATGGAGCCTAAATCTTTACATCCAAATGCCTTTAACCCTAAAACCTTCGATCTTGGAATTTAAAACCCTAAATCACGGAACCCTAAAACCAGAAATCCTTGAACCCTAAATTCCTAAACCCTAAAACCCTAAACCTTGGAATCCAAAACCTGAAATCGTAGAACCCTAAAACTAAAATTCTTAAAATCCAAAACCTTAAATCCTAGAAACTTAAATCCCTAAAGCCTAGTACCCTAAACCTTAAATCTTGTTAACCTATAAACTTACATCTTTAAACCCTAAATCTTCATACTAACCCTAATTGCTAAATTATGTAACCTTAACTTTAAATCATTCGAAAAGAAGTCCTCCTAGATTTTGATATCATTAGTTCATGAGAACTCCATGGATTTTCGAGAGTCCAATTCCATGATAAGCTTGGACTTCATAGTTGGTGTTGATTAAGCACCCATAAATTGATTGTTTGACATTTGCGCGTCTTTCTAAATGTAGTTGATAACCTAAAAAAAAACCTGAATTTGGAAGAAATCACAAAATCGGAGCTAAAGATCCTTGAATTTTGCAGTGCACTTTATAAAGCACACAAGTTCAGCTCGAAATTGAGGAAATTAAACTTCATGTTCCATTTTGGAAGCTCTTGATTGATGCCAATTGAAAACTTCGGAGCCGTGCTAATCTTTTGCACTTAATGAACATTCAATCACGGCTTGAGATTTGAGGTTGTTTGATATGTCAATAACCAAGCCTAAAGAAACCTTTTTCCTTAATGAAATCGATGCCCTCCCTTGTTGTAAAAAAGTCTCTTGAGCTCTAAAGTGCACTATTTACAACCCAACATCTTAAATGACTACATTTTCTTTGTGAGTTTAGATTCCTTGGTTCATCCTGGAAGCTTTCAGTTGGCACCGATTCAATGCTTCCAAAGTGTTTTTGGTCCATGAAATCTCTTGAGAACCCAAAGGTGGTTTCAAATATGAATTGCTTTGAAAGATCATTCCCAAAAAATACATATACAAACCCGATTTCTCAAAGAAAGCTACTAATTAATACTATTACAAATAGCTTCGTTGAGCTTTTTGGTGCTCTTCGTAACACTAGAGAGCTCTAGTAAGCATTCAAGATCTCTGAACAATAATCTTACTCAACCACCTATGAAGTTCATGCGTTGCCATAAAGTGGCCATTGGGTGAGCATTCATCCAAAAACTCTTCCAAAGTTTAGAAAACAATCTAATCTTTCTAAGGTAACAATTGAAATTGAAATAAAAAATGAAAATGGGAGAGTAACTTGGGTCTTGGCTTGTGTTGGTTTGAGTTAGAGATGGCTCTACCTGAAAATTTGAAACAAGGAAATTTGTGAATCTATACAATCTTGAAAAATTCTCCTGCAAGTTTGAAAAACTTCAAAAATGCTCATTCCTCATGAAAAAATGGGTACATTAAACTTACCTCCTCCTCTATCATTTCTTGGTGCTACAACTGAAGGCTTCTCTTCCTTGATTTTGCCATCTGCTTTTTTTTCAAACTTTACTTTTAATTCGTCCACATAAAAGATGTCCCTCTCCTTTTCTTAGGTCTTGACCCCACTATTGTGTGTTCTTTTTTTGGCATTTGCAAACTTTTGTATGACTTAGATCTAATTCTATTTCAACAACTTGCACTTATAGTGCCATTTGCTATCACTCAAATTCAATGACTTGCCATTACAATGCATGTGAACGATCAGAGTTTTCCAAGAAACCATAATAGTTTGTTGTGGTGTAGTAAATTGATGTTTTTTTTTTAATACATATCTTCCATCATGAATTTTTTAAAAAAAATGTTTTATTGGTATCCAAAGGATATTATGTCTGAAAGCTGATAACTGGAAAACATTGGTTTGTACCCCTTCTGACTAGAATTGTGCTGAACTTACATCCTTTCCTTTTTTCCTCCAATCCACTTCATCCTTTGAAGCTTGATCTGACTGGAACAACCTTAGAGAGGCCACACCTTACACAGTGCAATTTTTCTGCTCCCTCTTGGACTGGGGAGCTTACATTTTTGCAGGGTTCCATAACACCATTGGAACAGTGTTTTTTTCTTTCATTTTTTTCATATTGAAATTTTGGCGAAATTGAACAAAAAAATTAGCTCTTAGTTTGGGATTGGAGATGCTCTTAATCCCAAACTAGGATAGTGCTCAACTTATGTCCTTTTTTCTTTCTCCATTCCACTTCATCCTTCTTCTTGTTGTAATGTCCTATTGTGACAAAGTTTGGAAAATTTACATTAAGTGGGCCCCTAGTGAGATTATGCAATTTGAGTACACAACATTGCATGAGAGTAATTACATCTAAAAACCCATTTTGGATGAATTGATTAGATTGCAATTTCTTGATATTTATCTATGGAGGAAGATATATTGTTTGTTTGTTTGTTTTTTAAAATTTATTATTATTATTATCACCTTGAGATCTCCCAAACTACAGTGCCTCTTGTCGCACTCTTAGTAAAGCTTTTGATGAGTAGGGGTGCATCAAGATGGTTTCATAATGATTTAACCTATAGTGAAAAGGTAATTGAATATTGAAGAAAGTTTTTGCTAAAAATTCATTAAAAATATTACAAGCAAATTAGGTGCGTTCTTGGAATTGTTGGAAAGCCCTCAACCATTAGGCTTTCGGGAAAAAAAAATAGGCCCAAGGAATAGTAGATATTGAATTTTGAGTAATTTTCGTCATTGGAAATTCAATTAAATTACAAAAAATTGTTTTGGAAGGAAAAATTAGTTGGGTAACCTATTCACACTTGGGGCATTGGCACTTGTAGGCTACACTAATGTTCATTAAACAAACACCGAGTTCCCCACCTGCCCTTCCCTCCCTCCCTCCCTCCCTAATGTGAAGTACCATATATAGGTACATGGTGCTTCATCTTTTGAAAGGACCATACCAATTTTGCAAATAGAGTTGGCCTAGTCCAATTGTCTCACTACGAAAGTGTCTTGAGCTCAACGCAAAATTGGTAGGTATGGTACTTTAGGAATACATAGAGGACACATATTGGATTGTTGAAAATATTGCTCATGGTGGGAAGGTAAAATAGAGGGTACATGATGTGCCTTACATACCTTTGTGAGAACCCCTCAATTAGGGGCGGGGCGAGGGAGTTGCACATAAAAGACCTACAAGAAATTCTCTAGTGAATTTGGAGCTAAAATTAGTGAGTGGAAATTTTCCATCTCCACAAGATGGGTTTTTCATTTTGTATTTTAAAATGGCCACCCTCTTTTTTCTTTTCTTTTCCTTTTTCTCATGATACCAACACATACAAAAATTCTTGCAAATCTTTTTCACTAGGCACCGTCCTTGGAGCAAGGCATTGCCAAAATAATTGCACCTTGGCTCCACCTCAAGCGAGCAAGGCATTCCCAAAATAAGTGCCCCCTTGGCTCCACCTTGAGCAAGTGCTTATTGTGGGAATGACCCACTTGACAAAGTGTATCCATCAACAATGTATATTGTTGAACAAATAATGGTAAACACTATGTACTAATTCTTAACCCTCTTAAGTCTTTTAAATCATCCGTTTTGTAGGAATAAGGCTTTTATCATATGATGAGATAGATTCTAAATTGGAAACATGATAAAGACTCAAGACAATTCAACTCTTGATGGAAAGTGTGATAAGATTGATGGACTTGGATTTTTGTTTTTTTTGAAAATGTTGGATCATATTATTGTTTTGACACTTTTCTATGCAACCACAAATTCTTTCTAGTTGAAGATTTTTGAAAAAGTGAAAAGAGAAGAAAAGAGAAGACTAAAAAATGTGAGAGCAAAAACATACATAGATCAAACAAGCTAAGTAATCAAATTCAATTTTAATTGGCAATTGAGAATATTCCCCACAAAAAAATTAAAAATAAAATAAATCAAGATACATGTCCAAGACAACGTAGACATCTTCCCCCAACAAAATCCTTTTCCAAAACATTATCAAACTTTCCTAATGTTAAAAAATAATACCCCCAATAATGTGTCTAATTTTTTGAAAATTCAATCAAAAAGTGTCTAATGGCAATATTCTTAAAATAATAATTATAAAATTAACTAGACAATTGCCTAACCAGTTATCCAGCTCCTATATTTGCCAATTATAAAAAAACCTAACTAAAACACATGATTGAATAGCTTCTCATCCTTTCTAGGGCTTCTGCTCCTTTTTCAACTTGATGACTCTATAAACTATAAACTAGCATATTTAAATTTTTAGACTCCGTCCTTAGCCCATCTCCATGGGCAAAGAGTAAACTTGCATACAAACTGCACTTTGATGAAGTATCTATCTATGAAGGAAGGTAGTTTGTTTGTTTTGTTTTGTACTTATGGAAATTTCAGAGGAATTGGAATGTGCCTTTGGTGTTGTTGGAAAGATCTTGATGAGCAGGATTTAATGAAATTTATTTGGTAAGATTTGGATTCAGAATGTGGGAGATATTCAATTTTAAAGTGATTTCTGGAGTTGAAAATTGAAATAAATTCCAAAAAATCAGGTTGTGGAAGGAAAAATAAGTTGAGGACGAGTTCACACTTGGGCCAACAGCACAGGCCACACTAGTAGACTTTTAAATTAAAATTGTATGAAACTTGGGTTTGGAGGTTAGGCTTGTAAAAATATGCCCATGATAGAGTGCTTTCCAAAGGCCTAATTGAAAGAAAATTCCTGGTGAACTTTTAGTTGACCTGCTAAAATCATTGGCCCAAGAACATAGTGGCATTTAATCACTCCTTCACTTTATGTTCTCCAAAATGCTCTAGGAGTTCAAAATTTCCAATGGGCATCATCAACTTTCACCAAATTTTCTAATGAAAATTTCACATTGTGACCTTCCACTCTCTGAACTAATTTGGTCAATGAAATGGAACTGCAAGTGCAGTAGGGAGCAAGTACCTATTGAAGAGTATCTCAAAACTTCTAAGAGCATCTCCAGCGGTGCTCAGTATGGCTCCTGCAAAGTCAAAAATGGATGAAGAAAATCCGACCTGTACCGGTTTGACTCAGGAAAATGGTTTTGCCTCATCATAATTGCGCAGGTTATCCTAGCTGGGTCGAGGCACAGCAGCGCTGTGCAGAAAAGAGTGTAATAAATATGATCTAACTACTGCTCAGTGTTTCTTATTGGCCCATCATAATTGTTTGGTCCATGTGGTTTGCTATTAGTAGTCTCCCACCTATTTGCTGTCCCAGTTTCAGTTTTATTGGTGGGGTTGCAAAAGAGTAGATAACTAAACTTGGATGTGAAAAATATTTTGGCAGGGTGGCATAGTGGAGAGCATCTCCACCAACGCTCAGCTCTCAGTATGTGACCCTGCAAACATAGTTCTCACATCCAAGTTTTAGTCATTAACTTTTTCCAACCCCACCCATAAAACTGAAACTGGGACTGCAAGTAAGTGCGAGACTAGTAATAATAGCAACCCACTTGGATCAATCAAACTATCTAGCCAATCAGAAACAGGGAGGGAAGGAACAGCCAATAAATACGATTTGAATGTGTTTTTTTCATGGTCCCATGCAATCTTCCACTGGATTCAGTGGATGAATATCATCCGAGGTTTCCAATGCTGAGTGTTGGTGGAGATGCTCTTACACTTCTTGTACTAATATTGTCAGGGCTAAAAGCCCAACTTGTTCAACAAGTTGGCTTCCGTAGTGCAAACCTTGTTTTCTTCCTTACCTGAGTACTATTTTTTTTGCCTTTGGGGTTCTCTTTGCTTTTTTCAAACAAAAAAAGAAGAAAGAAGCTCCATGATTTCACCCTTTTTTTTCTTTTTTTTTTTCCCCTTTGAGATTCTCTTATCTTTTTAGAAAGTATGACTTAAAAATTTCCAATTATTTTAATTTTTAATTCCCTTGGGATTCTCTTTTCTTTTTTTTCCAAAAATCTGGTGAAATAGAAGCTCAATGATTTTGACATTGTATAACAAGTTCACCTTTTTTTTCCCCCTTTCTCCCATAGTGACATTGGCCATGATGCCAACTTGCAATATGCTGGAACCCTCAATTATCACCTACCGCTTTGGAGTGGCCACAAAAGTCTCTTTGCATGGATTTTCTTAAAGATGATGTGTAGACTTTGTTGCCATTTGTGTCATTTTCTTTGTCAGGTCAACTTGGGTCTATGAAAGTTGTTATGCTCAAGGACTCAAGAGGATATCAATTTTTAAAGCCTAAGAAAAGGCAAATCCCTAGGGGTGAGGGGCATTCTCAACATAATGGGTCTAGAATGAGGTGGTTGCCAAGTCTGGCTCCGCATTTTGGGGATGTCCCCCTCCCATGGGCTTTACCTCTTGTAAAGCACAAGGGGAACCTTATCATGAACCTAAACATTCATAGACCACAAGGTGTAGGTGAAAGATAGGTCTTATGCCTATTCCTTAAGAGTGGGACGAATCTTACACCTATAAGAAGCATAATTCCCTTCCACTCTTAAGGACTAGGTGTAAAATCCGTCCTCTTCTTTAGGAGGGTTGTGTACTCATATAGGGTGCCCTCCAAATGAAAATTATCCATGTGCTAGAATAGCATCATGAATGTGAGTGTTATGGCGTAATGGGTACATGTAATAATGGCAATGGAAATTATAAATGCATTGACATTTGAAGCCTCCATAAGTCATTTGGGCCATTGACTTTGGGTGTCATTTGGGGGCCTATTGCTTTGTCTAGTCCAAGATGGAAGTCTAGTTTGCAAGGCAAAAGTTGAAAGACATGATGTCAGGTGAACTATTTGATTGATGCCAATGGAGACATTGATTCCTTAACGGCTTTGTTTTCAAAGCTTACATGCACTCATGACCCAACCCTAAAGGTAGACTAAAAGTTTGCTAATGGATATGGGGGAGGATTGAAGGCTCATCAAAATGTTTGAAATTTGTGAACATTTACCAACTGACTCAAAAGAACAATGGGTATTGATGAGAACATTGGTCGTACCTCATATTCTAACTTGAAAAAATGTTGTGGACCCAATGTTGTGTATGTGATAAAAAAACACACAAGGATTCATGAAAAAAGGATTTTCCCAAACAAATCATGGTGAAGTGTTTGTCCCATGATGAGGTCAAGTAGGTCATGGCATTTAATCCTTAGCTTCAAAACCTAAGCATATGACACGCATGTGATTCAGGCACAAAGGTCTAACTAAGGGCTTGACAAGGAACATTGATTGTGGCGAAGGAGAGCTTCACCAAACCAAAGTCAATTGGCAAGCATATGGAGACACATTTCCAAAGTTATCTTGAGAAATGGTTCCCTTCATATGTTAGGTTAGGTTTTTGTACTAGATCTTCTAGGCTTTTGAGAGAATTTCAACAACTTGTCACCATCAATGCTGAATCCTTTTTGGGTTGCGTGCCACTAAGTGCTTCATCACCAAAATGGGGAAAAAAAAAAAAAAAAAAAAAGCTTGCTCCTAAGGAATTACTAGACATTCCTTCCAAACACATTCTAAAATGGGAGAGGACATTCATTTAAGATTTGTTCCATAAATTTGGGAAGCTGCCATGAAGACTTAAAGTGTCAATCTCCTCAACAGTTGGAACAATAAAAGGAGTCAGGACATGTCCATTTGCCATTACACAACACAAAGGATCAAAACTTGGTGATGCCTGGGTAAGAGTGCCATGTGTCAGCTATGTTTCAATTATGAATTAACATCAAGGAATTAACATTGGTAACATTTCATCCACCAAAATACAATGCCATTTGGAATTTGTTTTAGGGGTGGAAAAAATCACCAAGATGCTTTTGTGAAGCTAATTTCAAAAAGGGGAAAACTAACAAATTTATGACTAGAAACTCTTGAAAACTTCCTAACCACCATTTAGATGAAAAAACTACCATGGTAACATAATCAAATGTTTTTATAATTAATTGGTGAAATGTTTAAAAATACACAACATAGGTTGAATTATTGAAAATGCCCAACTAGGAAGTTCCTTTTTTTTTTGTGTTCACTGAAATAATCAAATTTTGCAAAGGCACAAACTAAGCAGCTCCAATGTTAAATTAAAATGAAGAGGATTTATGCAACAACTCTCTCTATGGGTTTCATTTTTTGCCACTAATTTTTTTCTTCACCTTATGCTTCTAATTGATATCATAATTGCAATAGTGATAGTAGAAATCTTGTTGCCTTTTTTGAAGCTTTTGGGGGATTTTATTGCAAGTGCATGTGATATTGTCATTAATATGGCACATGGACAATGTTGAATAGGTATAGCCTTATGAAAAATCAAACTCTTCACAATAGGATTAACCGTAAGGTAAGGAAAAGACAGCAACAGAACCCTGAGTTTGGTCATAAAGGGAAAAACCTGTGAAAATGTACATTAGCATTCAAGGGGGGTGAAACTCAGAAAATCATCAATTTTCGTGGTAAACTGAATTTCATCATGTCTTTCCCTTCTCCTGAGCGCCTCCACTGCTGCTACATAAACTTTCACTGCTCCTATAGGTGTATAGCTTCAATAACTACTCTCGAACCTTGTGCATTAATTGCTGAGTTTTAGCATTTCATACCCAGATTTAATAAAATTTTCATTACTTTACGGATGAAAGAGGGGTTGGGAGGTGAAAGGAGGCTCAAAGATAGGGTGAAGAGAGAGTCACTTTACGAATAACTCTAATATATGGACTATTTTGCTTTTTTATTTTGCACAATGATAGGCTTTTCAGGTTCTCAATAAAACTCAAGGCCAAGTGGCGACAGAAAGAAGACGGACAGTTGCTGGCTGGTGCAGGGACATATATATGCGGATTGCAAGGTCTAGAGCAGGCCTCATAAGACTAGGCGGACGCCTAATTTAACTAAAATAGCTAAATAAGGCGTCGAATGGATGCTTAAATTAGGCGCGACCATAAAATTGCATGTTTAAAAGGCTCAAAAATTAAAATGCTTCAATTCATAGTCGTGGGCGGTGCTTTATCAATTCAGAGAATTTCATCCTCCTCCTCCTCCTCCCCATCCGGTGGCGTGATCAGGCCGAGCATCTCGCGGATGGCGCCGAGCTGCTTGGTCTGGAAGATACCTTCCACCGAAAGTGTCGTCAAAGATTGGCGAAACGAATCGTTCTCGCACTTCAGAATCAAGAAGTCGCTCTCGACAGACGTGGTGTTTGCGAAGGACGTCGCCAGGCCACCGCAGAACGACCGGAGATGAACGAAGGGTTTGGCGAGCAGATCGCCCCAGGCGTCGTTGAACATTGTCTGGTGCGTGTGGCCATTGATGCTCGCCTGGAGAGACGCCGAATTACGGCACATCGCGACAAGAGCACGATGTTTGTCCTCAATGCGATCGACCCGCTCCTGGCCCCACGCCGCCATCAACATCTCGCGCCGTGGATCAAGGACGTCCTCTATGAACTTGCTCGTTCGCATCTTGATCAGCTACTGAGGGAACACGGGCGGGGCGAGCTCTGCGACGGCGTTGTTGCGGAAGTCGCGTTCGGCCTGTACGATGGACAGGCCGGAGACGAGGTGCAACGCGTACAGGGCGATTTCGCGCAACAAGTCGAACTGGTCGTTCTTATCGAAGGACAGGTAAAAGTCCTTCACCCAGGTGCCCTGGTCTTTAATGTGCACGAGGACGGCGTCAACGGTAACCGACCACAGCTCGAATTCAAAGACTGTGTCATCCATCTGATCAGCACGCACCATGATCTGGTTGTCGTCGCCGTGCTGAATGTCGATCATCAGCAAAAGGTTCGCGACAAGCGCCTCGATCCTGCTTGTCTCCTACGACAACGCAATATCGCGGTGCTGCAGAGCAAC
>Ga0209611_10001542_pt1 | contig 39625 bp, 25 predicted proteins | sample S1TSphgellanicum_3_FD_187693 | JGI IMG/M metagenome (GOLD analysis project Ga0209611, IMG submission 187693) | Host-associated microbial communities from peat moss isolated from Minnesota, USA - S1T2_Fc - Sphagnum magellanicum MG (SPAdes) (version 2) | ecosystem: Host-associated > Plants > Peat...
AGCCATTAGCATGCGAGCTATGGAGTCTGCTTCTCCTTCTTCATGGGGGGTAATGAGTTTCACTTTGCACCCTTCTTCTGAACTATTCTACACACAAGTGACAACTTCAATTATTTAGTCCATGAATCTGTGTAGCTGATTGTTGTTGTGGCTATTGAAAAAAAATTGCAAGAGCATTTGTTTTGTTCTAATCCTGGACAAAACTGTTGTGCAGATTGGTGCTTCATTATCAACTACAACTCCATCAGGTAATCACAAGCTCCCAAAATCCCCTTGCTTTTTCTGTCCCAATTTGTTGATTTGTTGCCTACCAAAGTTTGCTTCATCACAACTGAACAATTCAGAAATTTTGTTGCAAGTTTTTGTTACCTGGAAATTGTCATCTTGTGTGGGAGAAAAGCATAACATTTCTTCAAATCAATATTGGCTGTTTGTTTTGATCATTTTGCCAATTGTTCCTTGCATGTTCCTTGAAGAAACATAGCCATATTCTCATTTTGATTTCAGCTGTTTTCTTTATCACTTTAGACCTCTTTTTTGCACATTCTGATACATTCAAAAACATCATTGATTTTGTTCCAGTTTCTGCAGCCAGCAAGATCTTGCTCTCATCAAGTTTTGAGAAGACTGGAACAACACCGAAGGTTCTTCTGTTCTGGGCACCTCCATACTTGAAGAATATCCATGTTCTTTTATATCAGGGTTGTACCAGCCTTGAGAGAACACACAATAACCTGAAAAGAAAGATACCCATAGATCAAAACATGCAACCAAGTCCTCCTAATCCTCTTAGTAAAGCACTCAACAATTGTTTACGATGTATCTAAATGAGCAAAATGCTCAATTGTATTAGTGTTGTGAACAGTTAAAATCAAAAAGTTGTTGTAGAGAGGTGTGACAATTGGGAAATAGCTTGCATTCCCAATTTCATTGTGCCCTTCTACTCAACTCTTTTCTAGTGCAAGAGTCCTCTGCTATCTGGGGTAATGGAACAGTACATGTTGCTGATGCAAAGTGTCCATCTGTACATAGTCATTCTAAGATGGGGTTTTTTAAAAACACCATGGCAGGCATGCCACAGCATACTGATGATGCCTTCCACTCTTCCAACTAATATGATATAGATTTGTGGTGTTTTGTATTTTAACAGTCAAGGCATAGTTCACTTGATGGTGGTGGCATGGACGTCTTGGAAGCACCTGAAAGCACAAAGTAAATGGCTCTTTCTTTCTAATGTGTTGAGCATTTGTAAGTCAACATTGTAGCAAAATTTCTGAAATAGATTTTGCTCTGCATCTAGTTTCTCCAATATAGACTATTGTCTCAGCATAAAACCACTAATGACATTTCTAGTGTAGGTTGATTTATTGATTATGCTGACAGTCATGCTAGTCCTGATCCAGACAATTGTTGAATTAACTGCAGAAGGCAAGTAGCACGTGTGATGGATGCACGGCGATTAGTGCTGCACAAGGAACAAGGCATTGCATTTACAAGGGCAGCTGCTGCGGGTTTTGATGTGCAACACATGGCACATTTGTTGGCATTTGCTGATTGCTTTGGTGCCACTCGATTGCGGTAAAGGCCTGTGGCTTTCCCTTCTTTCCCTTTGGCAATTATTCAATCCAATTCAAGAGTGGGGACTCTTAAGGGGATGTATAGTATTAGGGTTTGAAAAACCTGTGCTAATGGTTCTGTATGTGAACTGGTGATTTCCCACAGTGATGCATGTGTGAAGTTCATGGCTCTATGCAAGAAGAGACAGGAAGCTTGCAACTATATAGAGGAGATGGAGAGTGCAGCTATGAATTCAGAAAGACTTTGTCTACCAGTTTCTGCACGCTCAGATGGGTCATTGGTCAGGCATAGCAGGGGCCAATATGCAGACAGGCAGTCAGAGATCCATGGCAATTTGCGTGTTCCTGAAGCTTCCAACAATGAAAATGATATCAGCTCTAGGTCTCACTGTCGTTTGTTCAATGATGGACAAGCTTTTGTTGATGATGCTGACATGGATGCACATAGCAGAGGTTCTTCTCAAAAACCCAATCATCATCATCATCATCATCATCAACGGAGGCGCTCAGCTCTTCCTTTTGGTGTTTTGCATGGTTCTTCTGGTGCTACTGTGACTACCAATGGAGACTATCTTTCTCATGGACACAGTGCTCGTTACCATTACTCTTCTACAAGCATGGAGTATGACCAGAAGGATGTGTTTATTGAACAAAGGTATGAGGAGGATTGTCTGCCCTTATGTCAAAGTGGAGCTCCAGGGCTGATGCGGTCTCCTGTTGTACCACAGTGCTCATCACCACCACCACCACCACCACCACCACCTCCAAAGCATTCACGTGGTAGTAGGTTCACAGCAGACACTGCTGGTGAGACATGCAGTGACTTGGGTGCTTCACATCATAGACAAGGCCACCACCGTAGTTGGGCAAGACATTCAGCCTCACATGTATTCCCTGCCTTCTTCTCTTCAAGCTCTCAATCTGCAAACAGCAGCAGGAATAGTTGTTCATACAATCTTGACAGTGATTGTATTTACCCCTTGGAGTCTTCTTGTAAACCCGACTCATTGCAAAATAACCAACTTGGACCTCATCCAAACCAGGAGGGTGGTGGTTGTGTAAATGGCAATGGGAGTCAAGGCCACATTCAGAACTTATCATTGTCAATGATGCTTGCATCTGACCAAAACTGGCAGCTTAGTTCAAGACATACAAGTGCTTCAGGAATTTCTCATAGTCATCATGTTCCAGTTCAACAGAACACACAAGGAGAGGGTTGTGGTGGACACATCCCAACAACTCACATGGAGAGAAAGAATGCTGTTGCCATGGATGCTGCATGTACTAATACTATTTCTGGGGTTGTTACTGAGATGAAGTGGGATGAGATTTTGGAGCATGAGAGCCAATTACCTCCGAAGCGTGATCCCACTGCAGCAGTGCTAGCGAATTCTAATGTTTCATGGCAGTTGATACCAGCATTGCCATCACCAAAGCAGAAGGCATTGTCTGCAGTCCAACAACCAGTGCAAGCTGGATGCTCCTCAGGTGTGCGGCAGCAGCAGCATCCAGGAGATGTGGTGCCAAGGAGCATCAACTACATGTCCATGGATTCAGGGTGGTTAAGTGCAGACAGGACGACTGGGAAGGACCTCCAAGCTGGTGGAATTCTGGATTGTTCCCTCAGCAAAAAGCAGGATGACAAGGAGGATGATCTTTGTAAGGAAGCACCTTGCCGAAGCTTGAGTGTGAAGGATGCAATCAGCCTTTTTGAGGTCAAAAGGTTAGGCGCAACTGAGGAATTCAAGAAAAAACTCCCGAGGCAGCAAGAGCCCTGTAGAGTATCATCAACGGGCACTCCAAGGACTTCTTTGTCTTCTTCATCTGTCTTTGAAAAACCAGTTTTAAGGAGATGGAGTCAGATTGCTGCTGGTAATAACTCAGATTGCTCACACATTGAAACAGAGCAACAAAGCAAAGATCTGTGTCGTAGTTCCCCTGAAGATTCATGTACGCAGTACGATACAACAATGATCAATATCCTTCCAGAGCCTCATCAGTCAACTGAGAGTTTTCGTCCTGGGGTTATTAAGGTGGTTGTCTCTGAAGCTAGTACAATTGCACCTGGGATGCATGGTGGAGAGTTTTCAAGGATGTCTGTGGATTCAGTGTTACCACCTGATTCTCTTGCAAAATATGCAGCTGCCAGATCTGCTCTGCTTTGCTCTTCAGGACCAGACAATGATTCTAGTTGCTACCAAGAAGCACATGCAGAAGAAGAAAAAGACTTTGTTGCAATTGTGGAGTCAGAGGGACTAAAGACAAGAACAGTTGCAAAAGACCAGGAACTGGTTCAACCTGCACTTCCAAGCTTTGTGTTGGATGCATCTAACACTGCTGTGGCATCTCAAGCTGCTTCTGCAGAAGATAATTCAAGCAATCGGTTAAGGACTGGGATTCTGCAGGAAGTCAAGTTGCCTGATGGTGATCAGCACAGCTCCTTACTGAAAGAATCAAAATTTTCTACATCTGAAAACAGTCCCTCTATTCCACCAGCTAGTGATACAGATGACGGCTCATTGGCCTTGAACACTGCAGCAAACCAGAAAAGTGTTTCAGAGTTCCACCATGAGGAGAACAACGGTGATGTCAAGCACATAGTTGGTGTTGTGAAAGGGGAAACAAACTCTCCCCAAGAGCCAAAAGGAAGGTTCTATGAACACTATCGAGAAAGGAGAGATGCAAAGCTCAGGGAAGAGCCAGGATCAAAAAGAGCAGAGAGAGAGGCAAAGCTGAAAGCGATGCATGAAGTTCTTGAGAAGAGGAAAGAGGAGATGGTGGCATGTAATAATAATAACAGCAAGATGGTACCTGAGAAGTTACATTCTGTTGCTTCAGTAGATGCTCAATTGCATGCTGAGAAGCTACACAACTTCAAACCTGAGCTTGCAATTGGCAGAAAGAGCAAGGTATGTACTGTTCCATTCAGAGTGTGATGTATTTTTTGCAATGGATATACATGCATCCATCATCTTTGAAGCAAGAGGCAATGGAAGAATTGCCACCTTCTCATGGCTTTGAGGGCCTTGGTTCTTGTTTAGGATGATGAAGACAAGAAGCTGGTGGATGAGATGAGAGTGCGACGACGGGAGAGGCCTGCTGCTGTTGCTGCATCCCGTGGTAGTCCCACCTTGACTGCATCATTGACACCAAGAGCGGCTGCTTCGCAGCGTCAGCAGCTATCATCTCCAAAGCAGAATGTAGTGCATAAACTGTCATCTCCTCAGAAATTTTTTCCTGGATCATCACCCCATGTGAATATGAACTTAATGTCCCCAGCATCAGCAGCAGTGCCAGGTGCACCAAAACTGTCTTCTCGTGCTGCTTCACAACGGTGGTCTGCAACTGCACTGGTCAACAGCACAACATCAGGGGAGATTCTCCTCAGTCACAGCTCTGGTCCTTGTGTTGCAGAACTCAGGAAGGAGAACACAAAACCACTGGCGGTGAGATCTAGCACACTCCATGAGAGGAAACTAGTCAACAAAACAATCAATGGTACTGTTTTGCGTTCCTCCACAGCTCCCCTTGAAGCCAACAGGAGTCAGCCAGCGGCAGTGGTGTCTTTCAACGTCTACGAAGACAAAAAGAGCCGGAATTCAAGTATGAGGAGGAGTTTAAGCTTGGTGAGTGCTGATTTGTTGCAGGAGGCTCCTCCTACAGTCTCACAAACACCAGCTCTCAAAATCTCAAAGTACCTCATGGTTGAGCAAAACAACATGACAAACAAGCCAATGAAACACATGGGTGCAGCATATTGCCAAGCAGTGACACCAGATGCAAAGCCATTTCTTAGAAAAGGGAGAGGAATTGGACCTGGTGCTGGTGCAGCAGGTGTACGGAAGTCAAAAGTGGTACCTGGATCTCTTGATCCTGCCAAGTTTCTCAATGAAGACATTGCCATTGTGACATCCTTGCCTTTGGAAGACGTCATTCCAAGATCTGGAGATCTTTCCATGGACACATTAAAACCTGAACATTGCTCTGCTACTACTCAAGTGGCAACAGTAAATGAGTGCAATGAGCTGCAAGCAGCTGTTGAAACCAGTGTCATGACTTGCTGTAACAATCCCATCAATCCCCCTCTGCTGCTCCCTGAAGCCTCCCCAGTTGTGAAGAGCAACTCCCTCATAGAGCTGACAGAGGATGTGTTAAGGGAAGGAGATCATGACACAGAAACTGATCAAGTTTCTCCAGCTTCCTTTGAGGTGCACACTGAGGACTATTCATGTGCAAATCTTCATATGCCAGCATCTTGTACAGGCAGTTCACAAGAGGTGGAGGTGGAGCCTCAATTGCTTGAAGCATCATCACATGAGGAGGTCTCATCCATCTACACATCTCCTGCTGCATTGGATGAATCGTACAAGAAATCTTCTTCTCCATGGATACACGAATTCTCACAACCTAATAATCCTCCATCTAATTCCTCTCCACCCAGAAGCAGCACATCTTGTGTTCCAATCGGTCCACCTGAGGCCCTGGTAGTAAACGTTGTAGCAGAGAAAGTCTCATTAGAGTCTCCTCCATTCATCCAATCTTCTCCACCACATCTTCCTTTGTTTGCGTCCTCTTCTTCACCCAGAACAACACCCTTTTGTGAAAGAGAATCATACCATGCACCTTGTGTCCCTGCAGCAGCAACAGTGCTTTCCCCATCTGGAGTCAACAATGCTGATGATGATGATGATGATGAAGTGCCACATTTGGGTGTGCCAAATTCCCCACCCCTGTGTGAAGCTCATAGTAGTAGTTTAGCAGAAGAAGCTTTATCATCTCATAATGCTAGTCCTATTGCTTCTCAAGCAGTTCCTGCACTTGAGGTCTCATTATCACCAGAGGCATCCTCCTCATCGATTGGAACAACTACAGCAGCTCGCTCCCGCAGGAAGTGGGGCTGTGCTGAGAAGGTGCAGCCACCAATCATCATGATGAGTAAGGAGTCTCCAAAAGGTATAAGAAAGTTGCTGAAATTTGGCCGAAAGAGTCGAAACTCAGGCTGCTCTTTTTCTTCTTCTTCAACTGCAAATGACTGGCGTGAAACTGCATCAACTACTACTACCACTGCCTCTGATGCTGAGGATGCTGATCTCGAACTCAACAATCGGATGTCTTTCTCAAACTTGACCAAAAGGCTTGAAAGAAGTTGGAAAAATGGTGGACCTCAATTACTATTGCACAAAGGTGGCAGGAGTGTATCAGCAGTACGAGAATCTTCATCCTCTTCTTCAAAGGCTGCTGACACTACTGCTGCTCGAAGCAGCAACCATGGTATGTAATCTCATCTGTGTAATTGTTCTGCACAATCTCAAATGTAAATTGGCTTGACAAAAGAAAGGTCTATTTCTGTGTTCATTTGTTAGTGGCCCTTTCTTCTAACTAACAAGTGCTCTGTGTTCATCAAACTGCAGCACCCAGATCCTTTTTCTCTTTATCGACATTCAGGAGCAGAAGCAATGAGTCAAAATCTAGGTCCTGATGATAAAGCTAACAAGATGGTATTGTTACAGTTTCAACAAATTGGAACCTGAATCTGGTGAGTGTTTCTGACACTGCAAGAATGAAATGCCATTCTTAGATCCTTACTGAGAAGGCACATAGCCTGAATGCAGGTTGAGGAACCAAGCAAACATGTAGTGAGGAAAGCTTCTTAGGACACTATGATGGTTAGAACCGTAGCTCCATGACTGAATCCTTTCCCAAGGATGATGATTGATGATGATTATGACTGATGACTGGTGATGATGCATTGCTGAATTGCAAAGCAACTTTTGAAATTTCTGGTGGTCCTCCGTCAGTTGCATCTTGACAACTGTGATGGGATCCAAGTATTTTTTGCACATGGCTTGTTTTTTGGATTTTGTACACATGGGATGAAAGCTCCTCACAAAACTTTCTTATTGACTTGCAAAACCAAAAATGCATTTGATTGACAAGGAGAAATCAAGAGTTGGAACAACAAATGTGTATCTACAGTTTGTAAATCTGTTTTGTAACACCATTGCCTCATGTCCAGCTTCCATGTACCACATTTCAGACATACCTGAGTCAATTTTCCAACTGGTGGTAAGTTCACAAATTGGTTCGTTTTGGCTTCTATACAAAGAAAGTGGAGTTTACTATGCACACAACAAGCTTGTTGGTAAGTCTTTAATTGAGGGCTTGGGGTTGAAGGAAAAAGTGTACAGAAGATTCCAAGAAAATGCTTCTAGAGTGTGGCCTAGTTTTCAGATTTTTTTTTTTTTCAACACCATATTCACAAGTAGATTTTTAGTAACTTCTCAACCAATGTGGATCTTCTCTTTTTTCAACTGAATTTAGTGGAATTGAAATTCAATTCAATTGAAAAGATTTCAATGAAATTTGAGTTCCATTCAATGTGCCTGCATTAAATTTAAAATTTTGAATTAAAATAAAATAAATTTGAATTGAATTGAATTGAATCTCAATTTGATTCAAATCAAGTCAAATTGCATGCAATGTCATTCAATACTTTCAAATGAATGGAACTTAATTTTTACAAAATCAATTCACTTTTTTTCATCAATTGATCGATTGATTATCATTAGTTGATTATCATTAGTAGTGTGCAACAATAGAGGGTGCCCAAGTCAATACAAAGATTTGTAAGTACCTCCAATTTTTAATGCAAAAGGACACCATTTCGCCTATGAAATTGTTAGATTGAGAAGCTGGCTTGAAGCTTCAATTGCTTTGAAGAGTTGTCTTCAGTGCACTAGCAACAGTTTAACCCTTAAATGCCAGACATGTCAAAAGAATTACTCTTCCTATTGGGGGGGGTGGTTATATTCAAGGGAAGGCAAGCAACACTTATTATGCACAATCTACCTGTGCTTGGCTGATTTACTTGAGAATTTCTCACAATCTGACCAGTAAATTGGTAGAAAGCACAAAAGGTGCAAGACATTTGAGGGTTAGCATTGTGATAGAAAATAAAATCTTTCCATAATCCACATCTCTTGCATGTGACCAATAATTTACAGGCAAAAGACACATACTTAATGAAACAAAGCAATAATTTTTTTTGCAGTAAAAACTCTTTAGACACAATATCCTGTTCTGAAGTGTGGTCTTAGGGTTTAGGATCTAGGATTTAGGGTTTCATTTTCATGGGGGAATGGACATGAGACTTTAGTGGGGTTGGACAGAGACTCTAAAGCATATATTAGCTTGATGGAAATCATATTTCGGGTTTTAGGGTTTAGTGGGGTTGGACAGAGACTTTGAAGAATGTAAAAGCTTGATGGAAATCCTGTTTAGGGTTTTAGGTTTTAGGTTATCAGTCTTTAAACACTAATACAAAAGATTTTTAAAAATAGAAACAAAAAATTAATTAAATTTTTTAAAAACCCTATAATTGGTGTACAACCAGCAGGTTAAGTGGCAGTTCTCAACAATGAACTAACCAGATTATGCATAACCAACAATTATTACCAAAAGATTTCTGATATTAACTTATGGTACCCAAATTTGAAAATCAATAACCAGCCAACACTGGTATACTACTTAATAGGCTGCAGTAGTCTAGGAGGAGGTGAGATGGATGAGCTTGCTTCAGTACCTTGGCAACCCATTTCCATGGTGGTTGATTGTATTTGGTTCTTTTAGAGATGTCACTGGCAACATGCTCCTGTAATTTCCAACAACAACAACAACCCAAAACAGCTCTTAGAGAGATTTTGTGATTAGAACTAGCAGCAGCAGGGGCAGCAGCAGCAGCAGCATGGACTTGATCAACCTTGGGGGCCACTCTTTGCATATTTTACTAAACATTTGAGATAAAAGGATATTTTTTCATATGCTATGAAATGATGGAAATGTTCTAAATATATTTGAGTTATATTCTAGATATATTGTACTTAGCATCAAGTATTTATATTTAAATAAGTTATAAAACTTTTTTTTTTTTTTTTCAATAAGTTGCACCCTATATTTTTTTGCAAGCCTTTTGGAATGAAATGGACCCCAAGAATATGATCAACAGATATGAGAGAATTTCATAATTCACAATAAACAAATGTCAAACATTCTTCCCAAGTGACAAGGCAGGCAGAAATCAGGACTAGAAGCTGCGAGAAGAAAACAGATGATCTAGATCATATAGTTGACATGAGGCACAGACAGCAACAAGATCCAGCAACAACAAGATCTGCGAGCGTTGGCAGCAGGCATGCAGGCATGATCACTAGAGTGAAGGAAAAGATTAGAGGCTGGATCATGCATGGGTACCTGAGCAGATTGGCCAACTCCCTCGGCTCTACTGTACCAGGGAGGTCCAGGAATGTGGATCGGATTTATAACACCAGCATTGCATTGTTAACCTAGTGCAGGTCATAATCCACGAACGCACGCATGTTCATCTCGATATATGATCAGTTCTTATAGACTCTCAGGAAGCTGTGCAGATCAATATTAGACTCTTGAAAGGATCCATGCATGCATGCATGCATGCAGAAGAGGAATTTTGCATCATGATCAGAGCGGCAGCTGCACATGATGCATCATGCAGCTGCAGCAGCTGGTCATCATGATCATGATCTTGAAGTACCAGAGATGATCAGTTTGCAGAAGATGAAGCATGGAACCTTTACAAAGAGATGGAGAGGTAGATTACGATCGAGGCAGCTAGCTTGAAGTCTGTGGCACAAGTCTTGCGTACGTTACAGATTGCGAGCTCTGTAAATCCAGCACCAAGATTACCTACATCTGCCTCGGGCCGGCCTCCAGGAAATTATATGAGAAATCCCATGCATAATATTTCGGAATGAACATTCATGCATGCATGCTGCAAGACAAGATCATACGACTGTTCATCATTACATACCCACATGTATGAATCCCAACCTCCAGCAAAATCTGGCTCATTCCTCTTGTGGGTGATTGATTGCCAGTCCACCTACTTGCATCACAAAATTGAAAAGAAAAAAAATTTAACCCTGATCAATCCATTTCAATTGTGTGAGGGCAGAAGTAATTAAAAGTTGTAATGTTGAGTGGTGTGATCTGTGTATAGTGGAAGTTTTGTGTAAGGCAAAAATCACACAAAAAGCCTTGTTTTCATGAACAAGAAAACAATTGTTAAAATGATGACTTCCAGGAGGAAAATAATGGTAACAATAATATTAATTTAAGTAATAAGTAATTTGTCAACTAGAATTTACGTACTAGTGTAAATCAAATTTTCAAGTTGGTTTAGTGATTATTATTGAAAAGAAAAAAATTGTCCTGGATCAAGATATATATTATATAAATTATTTTAACTTAATACATGTAGCTATACCAATTAACACATTGGCTGCTCTATATATTTATGAACAAGCTTTGTTCATCAAGACTAGTGTGACCTGTGTCACTTTAACCATGTGTGGGTAGGACTACTGCTCCAAGTGTGAACAAGACCTTGATGATAAATCTCAATTGTGAGAAAACTATCTTAAACCCATAAATTAATTTCTTGGGATGAAAACCACTCAAAAATTCAATATCTACCCCACCTTAGGTTTAAAACATCACCTCCAAGAAATCCAATTCATCCACCTTAGGTCTAAAACATCACCTCCAAGAAATCCAATTCATCAATGGCTTTTCAACAATACCAAGAGCTCGCCCCAATTTTCAAAATAGATCGAGTTTTTTTGGGGTTGAATTTTCTTTGAAAGAATTGTTCAATATTCAATAACTCTTGCACCCTAGGTCTACACATTACCAAATCACCTTGAGCAGTAGTGCACACCTACTAATCAAAGGCTTTCCAATGGTACCAAGAGCATCCAAGGGGCATCATGGTTTGGGAGATCTCAATGTGAAAACGAAACAAATAAACTACCTTCCTAATAAATAGATAGATGGACATCAAAAGAGTAACTAACTTGCAACAAACTTACTTATCAAATTATTATGAACATTGATCAATTTTTTTTTAATGAATTGAAAAAATAATCAAGAGTCAAGAGCACTAATTTTAAATGACTAATTGTAATCATGAATAGTATTATAGTTGTAATTAACAAATGAGGATATTAATAAGAAGAAAAATTGGGTTTCCAGCTATGATGAAATTCATCCAAAAACAGAAAGGCATTAATCAAAATGACTTTAGCATGAAAAAGGATATCTGAACTTGTTTTTGGATTTATGTCATGCATAATTGTAAATCTGTCAAATTACATGGTAAATTTTTTGTCTCATAATGCACATCATGGATACTACAAATTACCACACCGTGACAGGTTAATAATTTCTAAGAATCACTAAATTCAAAGATGATTGCAAAAATATTGTATGATGAATTGACATATGTGCATTGTTGTTGGTGTTGAACCATATTTCCCATAATTATTCCCTAGATTAAAGTCCATTGAAATTTACTATATATATATATATGTCCCTTTAACAAAAATATTTATATATTTATATTTAGACTTATATTTCAATAATCTTGACACAAATCTCAATACATGTTGCGTGACATTATGCATCCAAGCAAGAGGTGGGTCATTGCCACAAACATTTTAAAAACACAAGAATATCCATTTAACATTTATAATTGCGTAAAATGAATGAGGTGAATTTTCAAAAAAATGCCTCTTTGTAAGATTTGGGAAAATGGGGATCTTTAAAAATCTTGGACAAGTTTAGACATTAGCCTGAAATAGTTATTATGGTGGAAAACCCATTGTGCATGTTGTAACTACTTTTATAATTAGAAAATTGGGCCCTGTATCAACCACAAAAAAACTGTTAATAAGCATTTCACTTTCAATTTTTTCATGGGATCTAGGTTAACCACAACCACCGAGTTATCTTAAACATAAGTAATTTAAACAATGTTTATTCATGAAATCCTTATGATGTTTTCAACCTCTAAAATGCAAAATGTTTGGCCTACTTGATATTATGGTCAGACTACCTAACCATGAGTTATCTTTGGATAAGCATGTTTCAGGGGTGATTTTTCTTTCGGCTTCCTTGTCTAGATAATGGAAAAAACTGATAAAGTGTGAAAAAACAATGCAAATATGCAAAAGATAGAATGCTGAGTTTGAAAACTAAACCTTCGGAAATGTGGAAGGCCCAGTACCTATTCCAATTACTGCAAAATTCAGGTAAGTAATTGACCTAAAAATACACTAAGAAAAATCTATTGGTTCTTTACATAGTGGCAAAAGTGGACCCAAATAAACAAACAAACCATGGAATGAAACTTTATTTTTCTCCTTCAAAAACTAAATTATACAACACAATTCATAATTTATAATGATGTAAGTAGCTGGATAGTTTGGAAATTTTGTCTTTCCAAATTTGTAAATATGTTTGATCCACAATTGTGCCCTTACAACTCAAGCCACACCAATACTAATATGCTCCTATTGTGACTCCTAATATAAGAGTAAGAATACTATGTATTGGTGTGTTATTTGCCCCTATTTTTAGTAATGGACACATCAAGCTTTGTCTGTGTGAAAGCTTGTCTTGTCTTGAACAGTTGACATATGTTGAACTTTGTGCTTCATGATCCTAATAATTATGTGAATCAAATAAAGTTGGTTGCAAATGAATGAGTTGTTTTTTCCTTGTATTTGGGATGGAGGGTAGTTAAGAAGGGTCCATTCTTATTGCATTTGTGGGTAATAGTGTCTTTTCTTTCAATTTCCTAATAGAGCCATTGTGGCAAGCATGTTAAGCAGATTTCAAATTACCTGGCAACATTATTCCAAGGAACTCTTTAAATTGTAGCCACAAGACATAAATACCCTCCCCCCAAAAAATAGCTTTTTTTTTTTTTTGGCTTTTAGGTGATTTAAAATGATTAACCCCGTCTTTTCCTTTTGTAATGGTAGGTGCCCTTTTAGTAAAATAGAATTCTAGCAATAATTCAAGAGAACAATTAAATAATAGCCACTAGTGGGTAGGTTAGTGGGGTCCATTCTTTTTTCCATTTCAGATAGTGGGTAGCTAAGTGGGGTTCATTTTTCTTTTGAAGGAAATCTCCAATGTGATTTGTTTGGTGTGTTATAAACCAAACTAAAAATGGCAACTATGTGAAGGTATTGTCATTAAAGCCTTGGAGGACACCTTTTATGTGCCCCCAAACAACATGCCAAAATCAAGAAAGCTTTGCTACATTGTGCCCCTTCACTAATGCTTTTAGCAATTTTTTGATGGCTAAAAATTAGCCAAAATGCTATGATAAAAATACAAGTGCTAAAATGTAACAAGGAAAATAGGTGGGATAAAAATGAACACATTGTTAGGATTAATTTACTTTGGATGCCATGGTAGTTATTACATGATAATACTAATAGTCTAGATCACCACATAAACATTACAGTCATCCAAATATATTTGTCACTTTGTTCATTTTTCATTGGAGGGCTAAAGGTGTCGTTATCATTGGATGAATGAAATCTGCATCTGGCTGCATCGTTGTTGTTGGGATGAACTTGCATTGTTTCTTGTTGTGTGGTGTGCTTTACCAAAATCTTTAGAGCTTTGGGCCATTTGTTGGGATATAGCACAACCAATATTAGTGATACTTTCAAGTTTTGGGGTGAAGCCTCTTATTGGCCAAATTAAGCTCAAAAAATATTAAATTTGTACTTTAAAACCTTAATTTTGTTTGAGCATGGGATATTCATAATGTTTAGAAAACAATGTAAATAATTTTTTTGGTTTTTAGTTTTTATCATGGTATTATTGTGGGTGCTAGTTCACCCAAGGCCTAGGTGATGTCCCTTAGAAGAGGATTTTACCTATCTTTTGTACTTCCTTCTTTATGAGAATATGTGTTGCTTGTAATTTCCATTGAAAAATATCTTTCACTCGTTTCAATCCAAATTATAGGTCTATGTATTTGCAAAATTACAATAAATTGAAAAAAAAATTTCATATGTGAGTTTATTTTATTTTATTTTATAGTTTTTTCTAAGGTATTGAACTTCATTTCAAATTTTAGGCCGCATCTTATTGTCAATCTTGGAACCTATTACAAAAATTTATATTGCAATGGACTTTCACCAAAATCAAATTTCATTATTCTTTTCATAATATTTTGGTGCAACAACCATCATCACATTTGTTCAAAATTTAAAAAAAAAATTCAAACTAGAAGGATAAAAATAATTCATTGTTTCATCATTCATGTGCTAAAAACAAATCCCAAGTTCATCAAAATGTTAAATGCTTTTATGATTGTGGTTGGCCATTGAAAAATAAGTGCATAATTTGATAAGAAATTCATAAGCAAATTCTACCCATCACCCAACCAATATTGCAATATTTACTATTATTGATTTCAACTTTCGTATTTAGTCTTCAATTTGTGACCAAGATTCTCTCTCTTAAGAGTTGAGACACTTTAATGACAATTTAAAAACAAACCAAAATTGTACCATACACAACAACTATTAGTAATAATCTTTTTTTCGAAAGATAAGATTTGCAAAAAGGCAAGTAAAGAATTGAACCCATGACACCACTATTGTAAAACTAAGGTTGTAATTTATTACAATTCACTTAAACCTAATGCCGAAGTGGTAGCATCATCATTGTATTGAAACCCTAAACCTAACCATCGCCAACTTTCTCCCCCTCTATGACTACTATTCACCAAGAAAGCTACCATTGTTAGGGAACTTCTTCCCATCACACTTTCTTGCTTTGAAAAAAGTTTGCCAACAATACCTAGTGAGTTATATCAAGAATTTGCCAACACTTATGATATACAATGTCTTGTTTTGCATGGAAATGATAATATGTATTATTGGTTTGGTAAAGTTTGTAACTAGAAAGCTAGAAAAAAAATTGTGTTTGAAAATTATAAGGTTTTGGAAATTTTGGGTAGATATGGTGTACAAGATGTCAACTAGGAATAATGAGAAAGGGATTGTTGAACTTGAGATCATAATTGGCAAATGGAAATGTTCAAAATTGGAGGTTGCACGATTTAACTTTGCCACCTGGAAAATACCAATTCAGTGGATTTTTTATTATGCATCATTATAATACAAGAACTTTACAACTCCAAACTTAGAGGTACTTTGAACTTTTAGACTCCAAAACCTTTTTTAGGTTTCTAGTAGCTCAAGGCTTCAGCCTTTTTTTTTTGGTCTTCTTTGCTATTGAATTTGTAGTGTGCAAATGCCCAATGGCTTATCATCCAAAAGTTTTAGGAGTGAGCACTAAGGAAAGGGTTGTCAAGTTCATTGGTTAGGAGTCTATTAATGGTGTGCACTTAGCTTTAAGGTAAATGCAATGTGCATTCAAGCAATGGGCAATCTTCTTGAATTGAGTGATTTGGGGGTTTTATTTCTAACTTTTAAAGCCCAAGTTCACAAGTTACAACACAACTCAAATCAACCATCATTTAACTAAACAAGCTCTAGTTAAAAGCTTCTAATTTTCAAATCTTAAACCTTGAATTTGATTTTGTGTTTTGTGTTAAGCATTGTGCAATAGGTTTAAGGTTTTTCTTTTAGTCTCTTTGCTACTATAATGTTGTCATTTTATTTTATTTTTTGTTGCAATATATAACCAAATCATACACTTCCGTCATCCAAATTGCATGGCCTTTTTACAAATGCCAATTTTCTTCAAATTCAAATATTTGTTCCTATTCTCCTTGCCACATCAAGGTGAGGCTAGTACATCTTCTTCATAGTCACGACCTATTGTTGTTTGATAATAATTCACCCATCGTCATGTGTGATCCAATTGCTAAAAATCTAACTATGAAAAGCCCTAAGAAGAAAAAATTAGATGAGGGAGCAAGAAAGTTTTAATATGGTTGGATTACCCACTTGCCATGGGTTGAAAGTGTCATTGATTACAAGGGTTTAGTACACCAAGTTCAATGTAAGTTTTGCACCTAGTACGTGGAAAGAAAAGATAAATGTGTTGAAACAAACTTTTTCTGCCCCTTGCAATGTGGGTGACCGTCACAAATTTATGCATGCTTCATTGTTAGTGTAGATTCTTGATTATAAACTTTATTTTTCAAACTGACCATGGTTCATAATCATAAACTAATTTTGCAGGAGGATAATGATTCAAAGTTATAATATGGGTCAAATGTGGTCACAATACAATATATCTCAATATTGAGACCACATATGACCCATACTATAATAAACATATGAAAATTTTACATCAAGCCCTACATCAAACCTATTTTTTTTTAAAAACCATGATCACAAATTTTGAATTTTATTAGTCATTAAAGGTGTTTGAACATCAAACTTCAATATAGAATCACCATGTAAAATTCAAAAGGGACTTTTGGATGGCGCAACACATGTGACCCTTTTCTTGAAGTATATTAAAACCTACAACAAATTTGAAAACATTCTTCCAATATAATGAAGTGATTCCAAATTCTTGTGATTTCAACTTCATGAGTAAATGAACATAATTCCAAAAGATGAACAAAAATCTCATTAAATACAATTGAGGGTGGCTTTTCAAAGTAGTGGAGGTAAAGTTTTTCATTACATTCAACAACTTCTTTGCCCCCTTTTATTGTGATTACACCCATGAAAAGCAAGTTGTGGAATTAGTTGAACACGGATCTAAATCTATGCATTATATTTTGCAATTAGTGTTTTTTTACATTGTAGAACTTTCAATATGAACAAACCATTACCAAGTTGCAAGGCAAACTTTGTTATATTACATCACAAACTTCATGGGTCTTGATTTGACAATAATAGTAGTGCAAGATTTGTTCTTTCATAGGTTCTTTCATATTGTTTAAACATGTATATTTTTTAAACATGACTTTTGTGTCCTAACAACATGAATAAACATACAAGATTTGTGTTGAAACGATACAAATAGCATATGACATTTGTGTCTAAACAATTAATACACATGACATTCATGTCTATGCAATACAAACCTTTGAAAAACAAATTTTGCATGACAATTATTACCAAATGAAATTTGTGATGTACATCATGGATTCGTAGCTAAATCCTAGCAATAAGCTCATTGAAGTTGGAGGTTGTTTAAATTACAAATCTAGGTGGTAAATCATACACGACTAAAGAGGCAATTGATTTTGCAATTTTGGTTTTGGTTTAACCTTTAAGGTCAAACCACTTTGATTGGTTCATCCCAAATGGCATTTTCTTTTAAATTTTATTGTGTTATTTTAATTATTTTAGTGCGTCTTCTTATATAATTTATGAAATTGAAAGGAAGGACAAAAAAATGGGATTTATTTTATAGTTATGAATTCATTTGCAACTAGGTTGTGACTATAAAATATATTCCAACTTTTTTTCTTCATTTAAATTTTTAAATTATATAATTATGTGTACACTAAAAATATTTTAATTTGGTTCAACCTTGGCTAAGACTTGGTTAAACTTAAAAATCATTAAACCTTCATTAAATTAAAATGGCTAAAATTTGGCTAAACTAAAAAAATCAACAAACCTTGGTTAAATTAAAAGTGGTTACACCTTAATTAAACTAAAAACATTGGTTCAACATTGCAAAAAAACAAAACAAAACTTTTGGCTAAACAAAAAAAAATGGCTAACCTTGGTTAAATTAAAAGTGGCTACACCTTGGTTGAACTTAAAAAAATTGGCCCAACCTTGGTTAAACAAAAAAATGACTAAGCTTTAGCTAAACAAAAAAAAAAGGCTAACCTTGGTTAAACTAAAAGTGGCTACACCTTAGTTAAACCAAAAAACATAAGCTCAACCTTGGCTAAACAAAAAATTGATTAAATTTTGGCTAAAAATTTAAAAAATGTTAAGATTTGGTTAAACCTTGGCCAAATTTTTAAAATGGCTAAGTTTTGGTTTAAAAAAACATTGGTTGAAATTTGGTTAAATTTTAGAATGGGTTGGTTAAACAAAAACTTAGCTAAACCTTGGTTAAACCAAAAAATGATTAAATTTTGGCTAAATTTAAAAGTGGCTCAAACTTGGCTAAACATAGATTAACCAATATTATGCCTAAACTTAAACCACATGACATTTAAACCACACCATATGGCATTTAACTAAGCTGGTTTTAGATTTAAAACCAAAACATGTGGCACCTAAATTACTTGTAGATAACATTAATAAATGTAAATTATACATATATATTTTTAATGTATGCATAATATACACCCAATATGTCATAAATAGAAGCTAAATATAAATATATTACATTTATAAAAACATGCCCCCATTATATCCTTAATAAACTTTAATATATCCTTTGAAACTAGGTGCAACCCATAGTAGCGTGAGTAATTTTGATCACTATACAATGGGGCATATATGCCTCTTTGAAAGGCTTTTGAAATTTAAAAATTTTGTTCAATAAATTTTTAATTTTTCAAATTTTCAAATTTCACAACTTTCAAATTGTGAGTGTTTTTTGAATGTGGATAATCAATTTACATCATCTCAAATTTTTTCTCATAAAAATTTGTCTATAAAAAGAGTTTGTAATGTAGCGATTTACAAAATAAACTTCTTTTGATGCAAATGTTGTTCAAGTTCAAAGGTCCTTTATTAAAACCAAAAGCGAAAAAAAAACATTTTTAAATTTTTTTTTGAATTCTTCAACAATCATATTAATCATTTAGCACAACATTCCATGATTAACACGGCATTAAAGTGGCACCGCAAAAATATATCTAACAAAATTACAATTTTTATAAAGTTTTGGTGGTTGCCCAACATGTTTTTTGGCTTGTTTAATTGTGATTACACCCAATTGGTTACATATATGACAAGATTTCTTCTAATGTGATCAACAACCACAATGTTCTTCATTGAACAAATCTTCTTGCACCCAAATGGAATTAAACCTTGTGGGCCACATCATTTTAAGGTTTGTGGATCTTGACAAGTGTGCCATCAATGAGCCCAATGCAACCTTATAATTTTGGTATGGTGGTGCTCAACATAGTCCAAGTTCATGTATTATAAGCCATTAGATCTCATCCCCAATTACATCATTGATGCAAGATGTAATGAAAATGGTTTCATCACAAATTGCATTCTTCAATTAGTTCCATAAAAATCCATCATAAATGCAAACACTGTCATGTTTCATCTTTTTTAAAAATTACATAACACATTGTTCAAGGGTCAATTTTGAAGTATGCATTATTCAAATGTAATGATCACTTGTAAAAGCTAACTCTTAAATTGAAACTTAAACCTAAACCTTAAAATTAAAACCCTAATCCAAACCTTAAAACCATAATTCAAATCCCTTAAAAAAAAATTAAATGAGACCTCAAACCTAAACCTTATCCAAACCTTAAACATAACCCCTAAAATTAAAACTTTAATCTTAACCCTTTAAACCAAAACCATAATCCAAACCCCTAGAATTAAAACTTTAATCCAAACCCCCAAAAGAAAAGTTTTTGATCCAAAACTAAAATTAAAACCTATATCCAAACCCTAAAAATAAAATGATATTCCAAAGCTTAAACACATGCCCTTGAAATTAAAACCTTAATCCAAACCCCCAAAAGAAAAAATTTAATTGAAAACTTAAACCAAAACCCCTTGAAACTTAAAACCTTAATCCAAACCTTAAATTTAACCCCTAAAATTAAAATTTTAATGCAAACCTTCAACCCCAAATCTTTAAAGTTAAAACCCTACTCCTAACCCAAAAAGAAAGATTTTAATACAAAATTAGACCCAAACCTCTAAAATTAAAACCTCAATCCTAAATTTAAACTTGACCACTAAAGTTAAAAGTTAATCATAATGCTACTCTTAACTTTAATTCCAATGCCTACAATAAAAACCTTAATCCAAATCCTTCAACCCATATTGTAAAATCAAATATTTAATCCAAACCTTAAATTCAAATCCTAGAACGCAAACCCTACAACTTTAATTTAAAACTTGAATGTGGTGTTACCATGTAAATTGTGCATGGTGCACAATGGTGGGCACCATTAGTGACGCCAATTCATTAAACTTAGCCAAAATGAAGTTGATCAAAATCTTGAACAACCAAGTTCATTGCTCCCATAATAGCAAACACATCCCAAACTCCCACACCCAAATCCATTGATTGACCAACTCCTTTATCCAATTCATTGGCATTGAACATGTGAAATGAGCTAGTAACAAATTGTCTATGTCTATTCATCTCTACAAACATCTTTTGTATCATCTCATCATAACTTGAAAATGACTTATAACTATTTGTTGTAGAGCTACAACTATTTCCCATAGAGCTACACCCATGAATTGAAAATAAAACAATGATTTCCAAATGAAAAAACCCTTCCACAAGTGAAAAATGAAAAAGAAAAAGTAAGTGGGAAATGCCCCTACTTATGTAGCCCCAAACCCATAAGCCAAAGCTTATGGGTTTAAAGCTATGGTTATGGATTACCCTTTCGCACAAGGTTGAAGATCAAGATTTTGGACTATGCTTTTCGTTTTGGTTACGAGTGGGGATGGGGATTAAGGGTTGTGGTAGCTAGATTTTAAACAAAAATTAGATTATATACTTAATTATCAATTAATTATATAGGCTAGGTAATATGTAATAAGGTGTAGTCATAATCCAACAAGCCAAAAAGGGTGTCGGACTAGAAAAACAATCAAAATTGGATAAATATTTATGTTTTGCCATTTAAAGCCATGGCAATCATGTTAAGTTATTATTTTTTCATTCATATGAATGTTAAGGAATTCAAAGCAAAAATTCATTTGACAAAATTTTAAATTTTAAGTTTTGATTTAAGACCTCTAAAAGTGAACAGGAACACATCGGACAAAAGTGAATTTTGCAAAGGACTATCAAAAGGATTCATATAATAAATCACATTTGATGGGAAAAAAATCAAGAAGATAAAGACCTATTAACCACATTAAAAAATCACTCATACCCTAAAATATGTGGAATTGTAAAACTTTAAAAATTCAAAGAACTTTCCAAAGTTAATCCAAAATTTTAGAATTTTAAAAGTCCTTTGCCACACATAAATGGGGTAAAATGTACATGATATGTTACGAAAAGTTGTATTTTATCATACAAAAAAACATAAAAATGTTTTAAAAAATAAATTGATTATCATTTTTAAAAACAAAACACTAAATTTACAAGGAATCAGGACACTTTCAAAAATTCATATTTATTCAAAAATGATGAAGAAAAAAAAATGTCATGTACTTGGACAACTATAAACATTTATTATAACAAGTTCCAAAAACATTATTCCAAAATTCTTTCATATGAAAAATTATTTTTTTGACAAAAATGACATGCAATCTTTTTTTACATTAATCCCATTGGCTCATTGTATCATGTTTGCACCTAATAAGTACGATAGGTATTAGTAGGTAATAGGTAGGTAGGTAACCTAAGCAAGAGGTATTTTATGTTGTGGATATGTCACAAAAGTTTTGTATTAATTAATTAATTAATTAGTTATGCTAAAAAATTAATTTATTAAACGTAAGCTAGGTAATTAATTTATTAGGTAGGCTAGGTAATAAATAATAGGTATGTAACCTAGGTAGGTTATAAGTTAAGCAAGAGGTATTTTATTTTGTGGATATGTCATAGTGTTTTTGTATTAATTGATTAATTAATTAGTTATGTTAAGTAATTAATTAATTAAATGTAAGTTAGGTAATTAATTTATTAGGTAGACTATGTAGTAGATAGTAGGTATGTAACTTAAGTAATATGTAATAAGTAGGATAAACACTAGTAGGTAATACATAGGGAGGTTATAAGTTAAACAAAAGATATTTTATTTTGTGGATATGTCATAGTGTTCTTGTATTAATTGTTTAATTAATTAGCTATGTTAAACAAGTAATTTACTAAATGTAGGCTAAGTAATTAATTTATTAGGTAGGCTAAATAGTAGGTATGTAGCCTAGGTAACACTAATAAGTAGGATAAATAGTAGGTAGTAAATAGTTAAGTTAAATAGTAGGCATTTTATTATCATAGTGTTTTTATATTAATTAATTGATAATATGGTTGATTAGTTTGTAAGAAATAGGTAGTAAATAGTTAGGGAAAATAGTAAATATTTTATTGTGTGGATATATGATAATGTTTTTGTACCGGACAAAGGATGTGACAATGTTGTAGTGTCATAGTATTTCCCTTTCATGAGAATTTATCCCATATCCTTTGTCTACAACTTCAAATTTGTAAGTAGGTAAATATATAAGTAGGTGAAAGAATGGATTAAATTCACGATATGCACTATAAACATAGTGCATGTGCAATATGGGATGAGTCAATCAAAAGGCTTGTCCCCAACAAAATAATTCAGATCCTACCTACCTACTTAGTTTATGCTATGTAACCTATTTTACCCTAACCTAGCCTAGAATAGGTTGTCTATTATAGTTTAACCTAAGATAGATTATAATGAATTAATTGTAATATATAATAATTATAAGTATAATATTTTATTATATTATTTATATTATTTAAATACTTCAATATAATTATGTTTAATTATAATATTTAATTATTGTAATTATAATATATATTTTTTGAACAAATGGAAAATTGCCACATGTTTTATGGCCATTGGCTTTTAAAATTACCACGTGGTTAAATCCTCACCACCCATCAATGGCACATTTGGTAACATGCAACTATCATATGTAGTTGCGAATGTAATTGCAAATTGGGGTTCCATGTCATACTAAGGAACATCCATGGCAATGAATGAGAAATTATGGCCTAGTCGTAAGGTTTACGATTACACTTTTAATTTCATGGTCATGTCATGTCATGTCTTTTGCATCTGATTGTCTTATGACACTTGTTTTAGGCAACTAGGCTATTTTTAGTTGCATGTATCCATTACAACTACAAATGAATCGCCAATCCAATCGTTGATTTTCAAAAAAAATTAGTGTTTGAATTATGATTTTAAATTAAGATTTTGGTGGCCTTTATATACATTTAGGCAAGCGGCTGATATAATTTGAGGAAACCCAAAAAAAACCATTTAATTATCTCCTAACTTAAAAGTTCTTAATTAATTTCCTAAATACTTGCCCTATGTAACATCTAAATAGTCTAACCAAAGTAAGCCCTTAGGTAACCCTTAAATAGTATCCTTTAAATAACCCCCTAGGTAGCCTTTAAATAGTGCCTTATGTAATCTCATAATTAAATAGCCTAGGTTGGGCATCTTTTAATTTAAGAAGTCCCTAGGTAATCTCCTAAATAATCTTGTAGGTAACCCGAAAATAACTCCCAAAATAGCCTTAAATAACCCCACAATCACCCTAGGTAATTCCAATATAACACTAAAATAATTTTAGGTAACCTTAAGATAACCTCCAAAATATCCTTAGGTAACCCCAATATAGCACAATAAATAACTTTTACTTTAAGAAATCCTTAGATAACACATAAACAATCCTTAAAAAGCCCTTAAATAGGGCCCTAGGTATCCTAAAATAGCCCATGGGTAGTTAAGTAGGTGACCTATGGGTAGGTAAATAGATAATTGGCCTCTAGGTAGGTAGGTAGGTAATTTATAAATAAGAAGGTAGATAGGCCTAACATAGTTCGACCCTACTAGGTAGGGCCTTATTTGGTAGCCTCCTAGTCTATGGTCATGCAAGTAGACTGTAATATGGTTAGAAAATTGACTATGATAATCAAATTTGAATATAATAAATTTCCTCTATGATAACACCCATTTTAAACACATTCTTGTTTGTGTCACATTTTTTGGTAATCATCCATTTTGGTAAGAAGCACCATTTTTTTTAGTCACTATCACACTCCTTACTAGCACAAAACATTTGCAAAGCTTTCTTAGAAAATAGGATTATAATGGGGGGAAATCTAAGGCAAATATTAGAGTTTTGTACATTGTAGTTCCTTTTGGCAATGCTAGTGTTTATTTGTGTTCAGGTTGTGCAAACTAACAACAATGAAACAATGAATCCACTTGAAGAGAAAAGAAAGAAACAACCACTTTCTATTGAAAACATTCATAAGATGTGCAAGCTAACCAAAAAAAAAAATTGTAAATTAAAAAAATCTAATTGACAAATTGCACAAGAAGCTCAAACTCAATGTAGATTGTGACATAATGTAAATTGTCACATTAAAACAGGCAAAAAATCACAACCTTCTTCAAGTCTAATAATGCATAAGAGAGCTTAAAATAACCCATGTAAAAAATTTAAACAATTGGCACCTTTATTCTAGTGTAAAAAGGTTATTTTGTAAAGTTTTTTGGTCTATAGTCCCAGTTTTATAAGGGTTTGTATGGAATGAGGCTATACAAGTTTGAATCACAATTTGTTAGTGTCAAAAAATAAATAAATAAATAAAATTGGTCAACAAGGGCGCGACTATAAAGGGTTTAGGGTTTACAATATTTTATCTTGTGTTTTGAGGGCTGTTGTGAGCCTCACTTTGCAGAACTTTATGAATAACTAAAAAAGGGAGGATGAGTGAAACAGTCAGGATCAAAGTGAGGCTGAAACTGAACATTAAATGGTCAAGAGCCCTCCAGCTTTTCATACATTTTCAGCTCTAGGATATCAACCCTTCTCGGGCTATGAAAGTACTAATCAAATAGCAGATTTAGTTTATAATTCATTCACTCTAGGTATGGAAGATCATCTCCTAAAAATTTTGGTGGTCACGATACTAAAGAAGTTATTACTAAGTCATTATCTAGAGATACAGATCTGACTTAGAACCATTTGTATTGTTCAATTCTTTGTAAAAGTTATGTTTCCTTGACCATCACTCGCCCACTATTTCTATTGTTTGATTCTTTGTAAAGTACGTTTCCATGATTGTCATTCGCCCACTATCTGTACTGTTCCATTCTTTGTAAGGTCATATATGTATATACATATCCTGTCAGTCTACAATGGACTGATAGGGAAAAATTGTGGGAAACATGGTCCAACACCAACAACATATGTCAATTCATCATACAATCGAGTTTTCCTTAAAGTAATCCTGTCTTCACCCTGTCTTTGGGCCTGTTTTCACCTCCTATGATCTATCCCCTCTTTCAGTGAGGTCCGCAAAGTAATGAAGTTTTATTAAATCTGGGTATGAAATGCTGAAAATCAGCATTTAGTGCACAAGGTTCGAGTTAATTATAGTAGTTGTACATGTAGGAGCAGTGAAAATTTATATAGCAGCTGTGAAAGCTCCCAAGAAAAAGGAAAGATGGGTCAAAACCGGATCAAAATCAGTTTGCCACAAAAAAGTGGTACATTTCACCTTGTTTTGGACCAAACTCAGGGTACTGGTGCCGTGTTCTCCTGACTTTAGCGAAAACTGTAATATTTTGATAAATTGTCTTTGAATTTAGTGATTTCATGGAAATTATTAACCTAAATGTGAGAAATTTGTAGTATCCATGTGCATTATGAAACAAAACATTTACCCTGCAATCTGATCAATGTAAAATTATGGATGACTTAAATCCAAAAAAAAACCCATATAGCTATCATTTTGCATGGTAAATTCATTTTGATTCATGCCCTTGTTTTTGCTCATTTCATCATAATATCCACATCCAACTTTCTTATTAATATTCCTATTTTGTGTATTTGTTACAACTATAATGCTATTCATGATTACATTTAGGTAGTCATTTCATTAGTATATCTTCCAAACTCTTGATTCCTTTGTTCAATTCATACAAAACAAATTTCATGAACATTCATAATAATTTCCCACGCAAGTTTGTTGCATACTCTTTTAATGTTACTGCCCTCACACGATCCATGCCGAAACAATTCTCAACTTCAATTCCAACTCAAGGTTTAGGACCTTTAGTTGGATACTCAAATATTTACCTACATGAATTTTCCAAAATATTTCACAAAATACCAGGCTTAAAATAAATAATAAAATAAAAAACATATATATAATGTGATTTTGGAATTTTGGAATTTTGGAATTTTTTATTTTTTTATTTTTTATTTCCAGGTTTCTATCTCTGTTTTCAGTGTGCAGCCAAAATGTAGAAGGATGATTAAAGATTTGTACTTCATATATGGTTTATAGCCAGATTTGGCTAAATCTTCCCACTTTTTCTGCATCTTCCTAATAGTGTTTTTTCTTTGGGATAAATTTTCGCACTATTGTGACAAAAATTTGGAATAATTGTTGTAAAGGTGTAAAATTCGAGAAAATTTGCTAAAATAGGTTTGGTTCATTCCTGCCTAGTTCTGGCGAGCAGAAAAAACTCATGGTCAAAATATGACGACATGTGAATTTTTTTCTTCAAAATATGGCGACTTTTCCAGTTTTTTCCCCCCCCAAAAAATCCCTTGTACAATCAGCATCGGTTTTCTCGTTTTTCGCCATTCAGCGAAATTTCGCCAAAAAAAAAAAAAAAAACACTGATATCAGCCACTCTGGCTCCAAACCAAAGTTCCTATTAAAAAAAACAATTGTACAAAATTAGTTGAATCTCCGGGTTCCCTCACAGCGGGTGGTGTCACCCTACCCGACCCGACGCGACGCGAGCCACGAGCTTTCGGTTCTCTAGCGACCGTCGATAGTGTTGTTTTTGTTGTTCGTGTGTGTGCGCCCCCGTCGTCGCGATCGTCGTTGTCGTCGTCGCAAAAGGGATTGTCGAGAGCGCGCGCGCGCGTTGGTGATCATGGACGTCGACGCCTCCAAGCGCGTTGCGATTGTGACGGGAGCCAACACCGGAATCGGCAGAGAGACAGCGCTCGGTTTGGCAAAAGCCGGTATGAAAGTGTTTCTGGCGTGTCGAAATGCGGACAAAGCACGCGAAGCTGCTACTTACATTCGTCAGGTCGTTCTTCCCATCTCTCTCTCTCTCTCTCTCTCTCTCTCTCTCTCTCTCTCTCTCTCTCACGCATGCACAATGAGTTTTCTTCCAACTCCCTGTGTGCAATGTGGGAAAGCTCTCAATTCGAAAACTCAGAAATCCCTCTTAGAACGAATGTCAAAGGGAAAATTCTATCGTTTCCCGCAAGAGCTAGGTGCTCTACAACCAGGGAAAAATGCCCAACTTCCCTTTTGACATTGGTTCACAGTACCCCTCTAGACAAGCCATAATTGAACTTTCCCTGCGAGACCTCAGGCCTCCCTGAGAATGTTGCAAAATTCCCTGAGTTGCACAATTCCCTGTTACTTACTTGCGTTCTTAAGTCCATTCTTGGAGGTAAAGTTAGACAATTTTCCCGCAAGACAATCATCCAAGAGCTCCTTGTGGATCAGTTCTCGGCTCGAATATATATTCCTGCGAGCCAGCTCCAAGAATGCTCAACAGTTCTATATAATATGTCTACCATCATGCTGCATGAATGTTCATTCGGAAATACAATTTATACTTGGGATTTTGTTTGTGTGTGTGTGTGTGTGTGCATGGCTTACTGCTGCATGTCCGCAGAGCTGCCCTCATATTCCTGGAGGCCAGGCAGATGTAGATATCTTGGTGCTGGATTTACAGAGCTTGAAATCTGTGCGCAAGTGTGCCACGGACTTTAAGTCTCGCAATCTACCTCTCCATCTCTTGGTAAACGTTCCATCATGCATCTTCTGCAAACTGATCATCTCTGCTACTTCAAGATCATGATCATGACCAGCTAATGCAGCTGCTGCTGTAATCATGATGCAAAATTCTTCTTCTGCATGCATGCATGGATCTTGTCAAGAGTCTAATATTGATCTGCACAGCTTCCTAAGAGTCTAGAGAACTGCTCATATATCGAACATGCGTGCAATCGTGGATCATGACCTTCACCAGGTCAACAATGCTGGTGTAAATCTTATCCACAATACCGGACGTCCCTGGTACACAGCCGAGGGAGTTGGCGGATCTGCTCAGGTACCAATGATTCAGCCTCTGATCCTTTTTCTTCACCCTCATCATCCTGCCTGCGCCATGCCTGCAGTCATCGCTTGCTCGGATCTTGTTGTTGCTGGATCTTGTTGCTCATGATCCATCCCTCATGTCGACTATATGATCTAGATCATCTGTTTCCTTCTCGCTGGTGCTACAGCCAGACTTCATTATATCTAATCACAAACTGCGAGCTCGCAGCTTCTAGTCCTGATTTCTCCGGCCTGCCTGCATTGAAATCCAAGTTGGGTGAGTTCCAAGGCCGTATTGAACCACTAGTGCAGCAGCTGATCTTCTTCAGAAACTCGGAAGCTGGGGATTCTCGAGCAGCTTCATCTGGATGATGTTGATAAGGCCGGGGGGGAATATGGTGTTGTGCAGATCAACCATTTGGGTCCCTATGTGCTCACTCGGTTGCTGGAGGAGAATCTCGTTGCTGCTGCTCCTTCAAGGGTAAGATCCGTCCGTCGTCGATTCATGCCTTTCTCAATTTTCGGACGTCTGGTTGTTGTTGAATTCTTGCGCTGAAGCTCGGAAGCTAGGAGAAAACCTTCTAACATACAGTAATAGTGGCGGACTGTGTTCAACCTGCAGGTGGTGAATGTGTCTTCAATCCGGCATCGACAAGCGAAGATGCACGACCCGGTATATCATGACGTCCTCCGCGTGTGTATGTAGCAAGCTTGCTTGCACTCTCACGATGCAGATGATCCGTAACTACATGAGAGCTAGACTTCCAACTGCTTTGACGTAGACGTAGCTGCTTTCAAGCTCTGGGGAAGAATGTTTGTTGTTTTTGGAGACTATGATCATTAATTATGCTTTCAAGCTTAACTAGTCGGAAGAATGTTTGTTGTTGGAGATCGACTATGAAGCTTCAGCTTGTTGACTTGTCGGAAAAAATGCTTCTTCTTCTTCTTCTTCTTCCTCCTGACAGGAAAAAATTCTACGAGATTTCGAAGCAGCCAGCTACGCGGAAGTCAAACTGGCCAATATTCTCTTCACTTTCGAACTTCAACGCCGCTGGCAAGGTACATTGCATGATCTGCAGACTCAGGCACTGCAGACGTTCTAGTAAGTACCAGTGATCATCGTCAAGTTGCAGGGAACTTCATCCTGGGCATTGATCATGATCAGAATGCTGCAATTAAATTTCAGATCCCTTGTATTTTTTTCTCTGCAACTTCTTGCGGTTGCAGGTACCAAATATTTATGGCAAAGTCAGTCGCATGAGTTGTGTTTGAACACAAATTATGTTTTGTGCGCATTTGATCGCAGGCAAAGGGGTTCAAGCATGTGCAGTTGATCCAGGTTGGAGACAAAACTCAATCATCTAATTCCACAAGTACTACCCATGAATGAAATTCCCTCAATATCTGTTGATGATCATGTCCAAGCAGCTGCTGCTGCTAGTTCTGATCACAAAATCTCTCTAAGAGCTGCTTTGGGTTGTTGTCGTCGTTGGAAATTACAGGAGCAGTTGCCAGTGACATCTGGAAAAGAACCAAATACAATCGACCACCATGGAAATGGCTTGCCAAGGTACTGAAGCAAGATTATCCATCTCACCTCCTCCTAGACTACTGCAGCCTAAGTATATATATACCTCTGTTTCAATTGATTTGCTACCTCTAGAAGGTGAGAGAGCTCTCTATCTCTCTTTAAGGACTTTTGAAACATTATCAATTTTCATCAAAGTTTGATCATTGACAATCCAAATTATTGTGTTTCTCTTTCGATTTTTCAAAGATTTAAGAATCCAGTTTTTTAACAGTGTCCACACCCCTTTAGTGCCTCCTTTTACTGTTATTGCCACCTAGAGATCAAGAAAGTGGAGAAAATGAATGGGCATGATTCCAATGGCGACAATGTTTGTCTAGGTGACAGTACTCATCAAGAATCTAGTTAGATCTCTGCAGATTGCGTTTGCTCCAACATGGGATGGAGCATTACCAGTGCTTCATGCAGCGACGACACCACTAGTGCATGACGATGCACAGCTGCAAAACACAACAGCGTCTCTTCGATTGTTTGCGAGGGGAGCTTTTGCCTGGCCGATGGTGCAGAAGTTCACCACCCTAGCCTGCAGCTACACTTTCCAATATTGATTCTCAACAACGCTGACGTCCTGCTTCTTCTTGTTTTTGTTGAATCCGTGAAATTTATGTCTAGAATTGCTACTCCAGCTTAAGGATCTGGCTTTCAATGATCCGCTCATCAGGGTGCGCATCCTTTGGAACTGCAGGTAGTGGCGCCAACACTATCGGAATTCGTCCTCGTGTGTGCAGTTGCGTTGGACTGGCAAATCCGCAATCTCTCCAGCTACTGCTGGGGAAGAAGAAGAAGAAGAGAAAGCACCAATAGAAGCGGCAGCAGCAGATTCTTGAGCAATTGCAAAGAAGTACCAGCAAACCCGATTGCATACGACGCCAATCTCGCATCAAAACTCTGGATCCTGTCTGCCGAAATCGCTGGATTGCCTACGTGAAATCCACAGAAATCGCTCTCTCTCTCTCTCTCTCAGCTTCTTCATTCTTCAAAGTTTCTCTCAACCCCACCAAACCCGAAACCCTAAACATGATTTTCATGCCCAGATGAAATTCAACCCTAAACCCTAGATCCTAAACCCTAAAACCTCACTTCACTACAGAAAATTATGTCTAAAGCATTTTAATGCGAAAATTATAAGAGGGGTGTTTTTTTGGGGTCCAATTTGCATAGGCGTAGGGACGTTTCGCTAGGTCTGAGGCCTACCAGTGAGAACCTTAGCAGATTTTTTTCCCCAAATTCCTGAAGTAGGTCCACTTGCAAGGATCCCCAGCACTAATGAGCATCAAATGGCAGTCTTAGGTGGGCAATAACATTTTCACAAAAGTGTTGTTACCAGTGGCAACCTAGGAAGTGCCTAGGTCTGGATGTGGTTAATTCAATTGTTTTTCTTTTGAAAATTGGCAAAAGAATCCCTAAAAATCACAAATTTTAGGGGTCTTTTCTCATTTTCTGAAAAAAAATCCTTAGCAGTGTTCAACATAACACGGTATACTGTGTGAATTCCTAAAGAAATGATGAAAGCTTATGTTTTGCAGCCTTCCAAAAGTCATTATGTTTGACAAAATACAGAATCCCAACAAAAATGGAGTTAATGCTTTGCCTCCTTCCAACATCCATGTTGTTTCAAGCAAGTGTGAGTTCTTGGCAAGATGAAGAAGCTCATGTCTTGTATTCAATGAATTCCTAAAAAAAGCACATAGTGGTGTGCAATGCTCAAGGAACGCCCAGCAAGGAGTTACCTAGCATCTCTAAAAGAAATTTCTGGGCTTGACCCTGACCATGAATTTGCTGCTTCAGTACGCCTCATGTTACTGCAATTCCCTTGTTCCCTGAAACATTGGCACTTGGATCTATGAGTCCAAATATCTCTTTACACTTTCTCTCAATTGGTGGTCTTGTTGAATCACCTGTTCTAGACTCACACAGTAGTCAGATGTAAATAGGTCAATGAAACTTTTTCATGCAATAAAATGCCAACCAAAATGATCAATATGCACGCAAAATCCAAAGACTGGATGGTATGCATCAGACTTTGATGAGAACATTTCAACCAGAAGTTTTGTGCTGTCACATCAACTGAGAGTGTTGACTGTAAGAGAGCCAGTGATGACAACCTAATGACAACAAAAAATGCCCTTAAAGCACCATTCTGGATAAAACATCTCTTTCAATCTGACATGAGAGAGTCTCCCTAAATATGCTAAACTGGTTTGCTGGTTTGCTTGCCTTCAATACTCAAAAAACACAGGATGGCAGTTATTCCACTTCAGCAAGATAATCGTCAACTTCTGCTGGTGTCAAGACTCTGCAGGGGATATTTCACACAATAGTCATGAACAAGTCAGTAAACTGCTTGTCTTTGGACTCAACCATGCAGGACAAACCTCCAAGGATTGGATGTTTTCCACCTCTTGAGAAACTCCATTCAGGTTCAACAGTTGGCAGGAGTGAATATATCCCACTTCTTCCAAGGAACTAAAAGTATGCAGGGGGAAGAAAAAAGAAGGGGACAGGATTGAGACTAACCTGAATTTGCGGCTTGCATCAACAATCCCAATCTCAATGTTTTTGCCTGATATTTGGCCCTCAAATCTGCCAAACCCAGAGTTGTGGTAAGGGTTGAGACAATATCATCATTGAGAGAACCCAATGTTAAACTACACAGTGACATGAGCATGAAATAGCACACCCAAAATTAGGAGAGAATTCATTTACCCTTCTTTCAAAGTAAGAATAGCTGTGTGAATTGCATCTTCAAGCTCCATATCATCAGTATATCTGGTCAACCGATCATATCCACATTAATATACCATTAAATAATCCTTCGCCCCCAGAATGCAAGCGCATGGTAAGGCAATCTCAACAGATATAGCCAGATCAATGAATGCAAACAGAACAGAGGAAAAAACACCACACCTCTTCTCCAAAAAGGTCTTGGCATTGGAAACATTCTTGCCAATTGCTGATGCCTTCCATGAGAAGTAAGAACCTGAGGGGTCCACCTACAGCCACATACATGATCTCACAAGTTCCAACATTAGGTGACTTTCAACCATTACCACCACTGGAACATCAGTCTCAAGCTACAAAAATATCTGCTCTGTTCCCAAGTTTATAGTTCAAATACCACTGATTGATTGAAATGAGCAGTGTGCATTTTGCCAGTAACTTCAATTCCATAGAATCAAGTTTGGCCATTGTTTGACATGTCTTGACATATGGATCAGCATGTTGTTGATGCTGGACATTTAAGGAATAAGAAATTGCTGGCTTACACGAATTCTTGTGTAGAAAATCATCCTTTAGGTTTTAGTGACACAAAACCTTCATCTACCAGAATCATCAAAAAAGACATTAAGGAAGGCCACTAAACCACAATCCTCCTATACCACTCTACCATGGCCGGGTCCTATGTCAGGCTTGAAAGCATGAGAAGTGACTGAACCTGATAAAGTTGTGGTCCATTATCATCAAAGCCTGCCACCAACAGTGACACGCCAAAAGGTCGGACTCCTCTGCACATTAACAGCCAGCTGACTTGTCAACATATTATTGCAGGAAACAACACCATTGATTTTCTGACCTGGAAACTCTTATGTCAGGACAAGTATGCCAAGACATTTGTAATGACTAAAGAAATGCAAGGCAAAAATAGGGCTTACCCAGACTGTGTAAATTCCTGCATTACAGCAGCTGTTTCTCTCACCAACTGAGACAAAGGAATGGGTTCCTGCATGCAACAAACCCTCATTTGAAAATGTGTCTGCATTACAAGTTAAAGAAGCTCTCAATTCACAAACCTAAACACATGGCCAAACAAATGAGTGGTTTTTAGTGTTACAACTCTCTTTGTTGCTGTTTTGATCCTGGTGAAAAGTACAGTCACCTCCTCAAAGATGGACATCTTCAGGCCAAAAACAATCTCAGTTACTCTTTCAAATTCATCCCCTTCCTAGAAGCTTAAAAGCTTCTTTTTGTCATGAAGTTAAATGCTCTAATCCACATGTTCTCATATGAACTACTGCATTCTCCTGTTTACAGACATCAGTCCTCAAAACAAAAAGTAATAGCTGGACATCCAGAGAGGAGATGAGAAAAACTCCATACCTGATAGAGCCGCTTGTACTGTTGTGCTTGCTTTCTGCTCTTCCGCACCAGCACCCGAGAATCAGGGCCCATGCCACTGCAACAACCATAAAGAAAATGGTGGCTTTAATCCCACAAGTACAGCGAGACAAGATAAATCTATGAAAACCTAGCTAAGCAGTCAATAAACTGCTTCCTTGTGGATGCAGTTTCACCAGTATCCCAAGTCCAGAAGTTGACCTGTAAGCAACTCCAATATTTGGAGTAATCAACTGGATCTTGTGTACCTGAATAAGAAAGCTGAATGTCAGCAGGATATCAAGCATAGGAACAAGGCCACAATTGAAAACCCTAAACTTTGCAGAGGAAATATTTTGTACCTGAACAAGAAAGCTCTATATAAAGCAGAGGAACAAGGCAACAATTGAAAGCCCTAAAGTTTGCAGAGGAAGTACCGAATTTTCATCAACAAGAATGGATGGCAGCTTCTTTTCAGTGGCAATGACAACACCATTTGAAGCTGCAACCACCAACAAACTATGAAGATCAGATTGTTTGTTAGCAGAGAGCATGATAACAACATAAACAATCCCCTTGGAGAAGACAATGGATCTAAAAAAATTGCTGACGGCTAACCTTTGATTCCAAGAGAAGTCTGGCCTGCTGCTACAGCAGTCAATGCATACTCAATTTGCACCAATTTCCCTGAAGGACTGCAACAAAAAGATTCGAAACCCCCCAACAGCAACGAAATTGTCACTTTCCAGACAGCAATAGGCCTTACATCTGCAAGCCATACAAATCACTCATGGTGGCTAGGGGCGTCTATGGAAAATCCCCATTAGGTTCTCCATCACCAGATCCATAATCCAGGCTCCATGAACCCCTACAAAAGCTTGCTCTCTACTAAAAGAACAAGACAGAGACAAATCGCTCCTTCCTAAAGGTTGGCACGCAGAAAAGCAGAGAAAGACGCACTTAAAAAAGACAGGGAAAGAGATCGCGATGGACACCGAAGGTGAGAGGAAAACCCTCCAGAAGCTTGCTCTCTACCAAGGAATAAGAGAAACAAATTGCTCCTTCCTAAAGTTGGTATGCAGACACACAGAGAAAAACCGCATATAAAAAAGAGACAGGAAAAGACATCGTGATCGACATCGAGAGAGAGAGAGAGAGAGAGAGAGAGAGAAAACACGGACCTGAAAGTTGTTAGTGAGAAGGAGTACTGACTGTCACCCATGGTTGCAAATTCTGGCACTCCTGCAATATGTGAGCACAGTCGAAGCTTCTTTTATCCCACAAAGTACAAGGAATCACAGCAAGAATGCAAACTAAACACCTGAGAAAGAGCGATGGCTGTCAAGCAAGCAAGCAACAATGTGTAGAGCAGAAGCAGCAGCAGCTTGTCATTCTTCTCTTTAGAATGTGTTTGGCTGCTTGCCCTAGATTCGTCTTGTCGTCTCGACGAAAGAGACGACGAAGATCGTGAACGACTGTGTCTTCATGTCCGTCAATTGACAACTATCTTGAAGATAGCCGACAGGAATCTCGAAAATTGACGACGAGAATCGTCGACGAATAGGTCCTCACGTACGTCACTACCTGCCGGAATGCTAAAGGACTTATTTCATTTCTCGACGATTTTATGGCCAAACCGGTTTCGTCAACGAAACCTGCCCTCAGCCAATAAAAGTTTTTTAAATGAAAGACGAAAATTGCAAAATTTTAGTTGTTTCCGCCCAGGTTCGAACTGGGGACCTTCAGTGTGTTAGACTGACGTGATGACCAACTACACCACGAAAACCAGATGTCAGTTTTGGCTTGACTTCCTTTTTTATAGGATGCACCAAAAGGGAAAGTATGCGCACAAATTTTTTTAATTACATAGTTATAAAATTTCAACCACTGAACACACAAATGCATCACTCCCATTTTTGCATCAAAGTTTTGATGCCATCCAGTTGGATGAACCCCAATTTTAGAACCCTCAACTGTGGAGAGTTTAGCAGGGGAATAAGAATCCAATGAAAAAAATATCATGTCCACAACCATCCATCCATGTGGAACTATGGTTTTCTTTTTAATTTTTGGAAGTATGAATAAACAACTAGCATCCCAAGGCAGATTTAGCATTTATTGACAACAACTTTACCAAAACTATCCAAAGTTTTCCCTAAATAATCACACAAAGTGGCAACAAATTTTGAAGCCAGCTGAAAAGTGACAACATTTTTTCAAAATCCAAATTTTCCCCTTTTTTTAGTGCAATCTTTTTTACCACTTTTAGGCCTTTCAATGTTTCAAGTTTGCTTGCATGTGCTCTTCTCTCTCTCTCTCTCAATGCCCTATAATCAACCCTTCCAATTGATGTCCATTTTATGGGCAAACCCAATAAATATATAAGTATTAGATATAGGGTAGAAAGGTCGATCATAGTACACTTAAGGTAGGGTTTCTCACCATTTCTTCAGGAGAGTCCCATTGTTTATGGTGTCCAAAGAGTAGATGGAGCCCTCCTCCTTGCACATCTATTGCACTAAAAATCAACAAAAATGGACTCGCAAGAAAATTACAACCCCTTGAAGTAAGGGGGTTGTTTTTATAGAAAATATTTGATTGAACAATTCATAGCCTATTTTCAATCCCTTCAAAAAATCCTTAAATTTTATTTTGTTGCCTTTAGAGTTACAAGATGATTTTGTAAAGCTTAAGATGATGATTTCAAAGCAATTTAAATTGCTCAATTTGAAAAAAAAATGGAAAGTTGTGCACTCATGAAGTAAGAGGGGTCAAAATGAAAAAAAATGAAAAAAAAAAGTGTTTTGCAATTCGAAAAAACATTTTTTCTTTATTGCTCTTTTTTGGCTGGTCTTTTGGCTTTACCTTTTCAAGATGATTTGTAAAGCTTGAAAAGGCGCTCCTATAACATTTTAAATCACTCAAAATGGAGAAGAATTGAAAAAGATCTACCAAAATGTTCAACAATAGGCTAGTGTTTGGTGATGGGCCAGTTTATCCTACCTAGGTATGTGTATATTTTTTTAATATGTGCATTCTTTAATAATCATCCTTTGATGTACTTAATGTGTTTCCAAATACTAACATTACATAACTTTCTATCGACTTTTCAACTTGCCAATAAAAAATGCATAAATTTCACCAAAATCTTCATGTGTGTCAAATTATAGATTGTCATAATCAACTCTTCAATGTTTACAAATTGTCAATATGTTTGTGATTCACCTTTTATGCACCCTTTGTGGATGTCTTTAAGCTTGGATGACCATTCCTATCATCTTGTTCTATAAGGGAAAAAAAATTTGTCATTGAATGGTTATGTTTGTATCTTTATTTTTAGGCATTGTGTGTATGGAACCATGTAGATTAATGTGAATAGTCATTTCAGCTTTGAAGAGTTGTTCAAGGGAGATTATGCAACAAAGTGACAACAATTTGGAGGGTGATGATGCATTTTAGCTTTTGAATCCTTAGCATTTAATTCTTACATTAGGTTAATGGCAACCAATTTGTAACATTTTACTATTTAATCTATAACATTATATTTTCCAAGTGCGTGGTGATCAAGTGATTAGGTCTATAATTTCAAATTGTGTCTCTTTTTTATTTCTTAATTTGTTCGATTACTCTTCATAGACCTATAAGGTTTTATGATTCACAAATTAAGTTTATAACTCCTTTGTGTTTCAACTTGTGCACATTTTGTTCCTTGCTACATTGTTGTCTATCATGTTTTATTTTTCTTTAATTTATAGCATTATGTTTTTCAGCTTCCTAGGGATCAAGTGATTAGGTTTACAATTCCAAATTTGTGTCCATTTTCTATTTCTTCATCTGTTTAATTGATCTTCCTTGACTTACAAAGTTCTATGTTCTTAGTGATCAACAAATTAAGTTTACAACTCCTTTGTGTTTGTAACTTATTATGCACATTTTGTTCCTTGCTACATTGTTATGTAGAAAGTTTTACTCTTTTACAATTTTCAAGTACTTCAATTCTTTTAGAAACTTTATGTTCACCACTCCTCAACACCATGTGTCAAATTCCACCATGGTTCCTCCATTTTATAATTTTGATGGTGGGCTCAAGTTGCAATCCATTAGAACATGGCCTCCTTTTTCCAAATGTGTACCCAATCTAATGACTAGGTGTGCATCAAATGTAAATGTGCAAACACCTTTACTTATTTTTAATGTGTTTATAATCTCTCTTGAAAGCCTTCCTAATTCATTTGACCTTAAGCAAATCGTGGAGTTATTTGACCCACAATGTGACTTGCCTTTGAAGAAGTAAATGAATGAAATGGATGGAAAGAAGCTAAAAAAATCATATGATAATGCAAAGATGTTTTCATGGTTGATGGTTGGACCAAATGGCCTATTCTAATTTGTGTTAATAAAATTGTTAATGGATTTAGGTCCAACAATGTAATTAAAGTAATTATAAATGCTTTGTTGAAAGGTGGGGGTTAAACAAGGAAGATCTTTTCAAAAACAATTTATGTTTTTGAAAAAATGGAGTGAATGTCTTTAGGGCAAGGGGACAAGAATGGCATAGTAAATTAAAAATTCATGGACACCTTTTCCAATGGGTGTTCATTGTGTTGTTCATAAAACTAACTTGGTAATCCAATCTTGGGGTGATTTTATTTTCATTGCAAGGATTGAATCATTCGTGTTTAATATGTATGATTATTTCAACCACTTATTGAAACAAAACTTGAAATTTTAGAAATTGGCTTGAATCGTGAAAACGAATTGAAACAAAGTTTTGAAAAATGTGAAGAGTAAATGCATGATTATGTTAAAGCCTCTAAATAAGATCATGGTAGAATATTGTCCTTTGCTTACAAGCTAATTTTAATTATACCCCAAGTGACAAATTTTAGGCTTACACTGTTGTGGTTTTTTTTAAAAAGCCTTTGCATCAAATTTCATAATGAATTAGGATCAATTTTTGATTTTGTGTGATGTTTGTGACAAGCAAACTTGAGTCTCCTCACTTACATACATTTGCTATTGACACTTGTGTGTGTTTTGCCATTCATGGAAACTATGCAATCCTTCCTAAAATTTGCTCAAAGAAGAGACATTTTCATAGTGACTTCATTGCTAGGATGAAATCTACCAAGGTCAATTATATATTTTATAATGTGACAACAACTCCACAATCAACAATGACAAACTTTAGTTTTGTCAAGGGTTGTTACATGTGATCATACACAAATCCACATAAAATGGGTTACAAACTACAACACTAATAACTCAATTGAACATTGTGCTTTTCTTTTGAATGGCGAAAGATGTGTGTGCATTGGGGTGTGACCTACTCGGATATAGAGGTGATATGCTACTAGTATTTGCCAAATTGAACTCTATGTACCCATTTGTTCAATCGCCCAAGGGCTCTTGGATTATAATGACAATAGCCAATATTTTCTTTGGGGCACTTTTATGTTTTCATTATTTGTGAATCTAGTTTTTGAGTTTTTTTGCCACACCCACACAGAGATGTAGAAATGAGGGAAAAAAAAAAAGA
>Ga0209611_10001543_pt1 | contig 39625 bp, 26 predicted proteins | sample S1TSphgellanicum_3_FD_187693 | JGI IMG/M metagenome (GOLD analysis project Ga0209611, IMG submission 187693) | Host-associated microbial communities from peat moss isolated from Minnesota, USA - S1T2_Fc - Sphagnum magellanicum MG (SPAdes) (version 2) | ecosystem: Host-associated > Plants > Peat...
TTTTTGTTCCTTGATTGTCCTTTGAGGTTGTTCCTAGTGGGTCCACCCAATCATACTTTCACTCATCAATATGATTTGCCTTTGTATGAAGCAATAGTTCTAAATCAATTTGGAAAAGGCATACCTGTTTTTTATATCTTATGTTCCAAATATAAGGAAAAAGGATATGAAGGTATTGCAATTGAACTTGCATTGACAATTTTTTTGATGCCATTGGAAATGTGAGACAATTGACTATTGTTATTGACAAGTGCAAAACATCCTTGAATGCCATTGAAATCATCCATGATGATGTGAATTGTTGGAAATATGGTATCATTGACAAAGAACAAGTTGTCAGTAAAGTTGTTATGTCAATCATGTTGTGAGGGGTTGAAGTGAAAACCTTTTGACTCATGTATTTTTTCAAAACAAGAACAATCTATGATGATGTTTACATGTTTTGATGAAGTGTGCCAATGAAACATTCTTTGATGAATAATTGAAAAATTATAAACAATATAGGCATATAGAAGGTGTGGTGGTGTTTTACATTAAAAAAGGATGCACAAACAAAGGTGTGCCATGGAAAAAATTGTGGCCAACCTTCAGAAGACTATTTACATATGGAGGTGGTGATATAATCAACCATGTTGAATATCATTGGGAATGGATTAAATATATTCTATTAAGTGGGATGGTGAATCATTGCATTTGAGATCTCATTGTTACCATCATGGGGAGTGTGATTAATTGATGGCATAAAAGTTGAAGGACCAAATCTTATAAACCATTTCAAGCAACTGCAATCAATTTGTAAGTAATTTGGAACATATAACACAACTATAACATGCTTGACATCATGAATAAATGCTAAAGATACATTCACATCTTTAATGTTTTGGTGTGTGATGTACATGTAGGTGATTTGGGAAAATATTCAAGAATAGTAGATGATAGGGCTCATCAAGGCCGTTTAGCTGATGGTGAATGGATACTTGAATCTTATGACTCATAATCACAAGGAATTTTTGAGGTGTTGGATGAAGATCAATTGTTGTTTTGATTAACAAAGATGAGTTCACCCAATACTTGGTACAATGTTTCATTAACCATTCATTTTTCTGATTGTCCTTTTCTTTCATCATCTTGTAGACTTATTTTTGGATTGAACTTGATAGTCGAAGAACATTCTCCCATTTTCTTTGACCCCATATTTTTTCTTCCATCAATCAATTGGAAACAAAGATGGAACATGTTTTTATAACATGAAAAATGTGCAAGACATGGAGGTAACAATTGACTTAAACCCAAGTCAAAATTATGATGTACAATTGTTACATGTGGTTGTAGAATTGAAGGAAATGCTTACAAACGTGAAATCTAGCATTCATGATTATGGTGATGAAAAGTTGAAACATCAATTTGAAATTATGAAAGGGTGTGTAACATTGTTTACTAAACCTTTCACCTTTTTGAGACCTACCCCAATTGCACTTCCTTCAAAAGGTTCCATATATTCATTGCAAAATAATGTTCAACAAACAAGGATGTGACATGAGAAATCATAAAAAAAAAAGAATCTCTGTGGAAATTATTGACACCATAGTTGAAAGTCAATGGAGGTTAGCATGTAAACACCTTTCATATGTCCTCCTATCTAAAACCAAATAATAACATGTTGCATTTTTTCGAATTACAAAACTATCATGTGATGTTTGTTTCACAAACACAATTTTTGACAAGGATGACACATCCATATGTTGTTGCAATTGTGATTAGGAATTGCATTCGAAATAAAATTTCAAATCATTTTGGGTGTGTGAGTCCTATGCATTAATCATGACTTGATGTACCCATTAACAATTGTTAACAGGTTTTTTTTATTCCCATTAAAGTTGTTCAACTTCTAATTTTTCCAACAACAAGTTCTTAAAACAACAAACATGTACATTTAAATTAATAAAATTAAAACTATTTATAATTCTTAAACTAACATGTATTCAATTGCACATAGTTTCAAGAAAGATATTATTGAAATATAAAAATGTTTTCATGTTTTCAATGAAAGAAAAACACAAAATCAAATTGACATCAAAAGTCTTTTACTTGATGCAAATCTCCTTTCCTAAATTCTAAACAAGTACAAACACTCAATGCTAACAAGTATTCCAACTTGTAACGAAAATACAAAATTGTATTAAAGAAATCAGAATCTGTACAATGGAGATTTCAGAAAGTAAATATGAAAAGTAAAGATATGATGTCTCTCTTGTTTTACCATCCTCCTTTATATTTTAAGTTTGAACTTTGAAATGCCTCATGTAAATCACCTAAACAATAACTAGTTGATAAAACTCCTTGTTTTAATCAACTAATAGAAACTAGCTAGTAAAACTGTAAGAAACAATCATAATTTTCAAAATTTACTACTTGTTTTGTTAACTATTTGTTTTGCCAAGTATAGGCTCTTTAGACTACTTGTTCTGCCAATTACCTATTTTGTCAACTACAGGTTTTGTAGACTACATGTTCAACAAATGTCACCAGTTCAACATGTGTCATCGGTTTAGTTATTACCGGTTATATTGTCACTACCAGTTCAACATGTGTCATCGGTTTAGTTATTACCGGTTATATTGTCACTACCAGTTCAACAAGTGTCACCAGTTTCGTTACTACCAATTAAAATATCGGTTCACAAAGAGTTCTGGTTAACAATAACTTGCATATAATTCAATGAAATTGCATGTTTAATTATATGTTTCTCTACATATATATGAGCTTGCATAATGCTTACACCATACATATAAATATGGTTAGAATGCAATATATGCATCTATACATATATGCATCCATAAATTTTCATAAAAATGTATGGATTTTCATGCAAATTATTTTGTCAACCTAAGGTTGGGGGGTCATTTATCAGTCGATTCCATACATTTAAAAAATGAACATATGGTGTAAATGTATACGGTTCATCATCACATGTATACATACTATGTAAACATTTCTAATTAAAACATGGAAATTAGTCTCCTAAAACACTACTAGAACACACACACACACACACACACATTCATTGATGTATTTGTTTATGTCCATTCACATCATTTACGATCGTCCATTTATGTAATGATGTTCATCCATGTGCATTCATCCACATATTTATCTTTATGCATGTATTAAATAAGGAAAATTCACAATATTCATTTGTGCATTTTTCTACCACATCAATATTTCATAGTCTTCCATCATCATCCATATTTACATCCATTTATATCTTCATCCATGTTCCATCAATTAATCCATATATGTTCATTTTTGCTATATATTTCACCATGTTGTTTTAATGATGTTTTTATGTACCTCCATACACATTATTCTATCCATAGCCACAATTTGTTTATTTTCATCCACATTCACTTACATCCATCCATGTCCATCATGTACGTTTGCTTGGTCTCCATCACTAATTCTTTTCCAATTTGTAATATGTACATGAATTATATGCATGCTTTGCACATATACATTTTGGAATGGACGATAAAGTCAATCTATATTTTTCACTCATGATAACATTGTATATTGGCATGGTCACAATTACATCAATATAGAAAAAAATTAATCATCAAGGTAAAAGCCAATAAGGATATAATTTTATTTGTAAATCTTAACTAAGGTAAGGTAGAATATATTAATATTCAAAGGTAAGGTATGTTCACGTATCCTCCAAATGTTAAAATAAACCTAACATATAACATTGAGCTAGAACAACACATACAACAAAACATACATTTTTGGAGATGTGAAATCAAACATGCACAATCCATTACTATGAAAATGGTGTTCAACACACAAAAGTGTCACATTTAGTACATAATCATTCATGTATCATTCAAGTAACTAACTTTTTATGTTATTTCTCATTTGTCATTTTTGTGGTTTCTTCTCAAACTTCTATAGAATGGGTTTTCTTCATTTACCTTTCTCTCTTATGCTTTGGAAAGAGGTGCATTACTTGAATTTGCTACCTCTACTCTCACATTTTCCTTATGTGTGCTTTTAATGTTTCTTTTTCAAGTCATTTTTTTTTTTGGGCCCCTTTTCTCCTTGATCTTTAAGAGCCTTTGAACTTTTTGAGTTTTCAATCAATACATAAGAATCCATTTCCCCATCTTCTTTGCTTTTCATTGTTTATTCCACAATTTTTCATTTTCCCACAACACTTTTGCATAATGGAAATCATTGGTTTGGAGTATTTGTGAAAAAGTCAAAGCCCATTGACATTCACATTTATTCCAATCATCCTCTACACAAAGACAATCGAGAAAAAAACATTTGAGGTTTGACATCCACCAACCTTATCTTGTGTTCAAAACTTAAAACGTATTCAACTATCTCTAAGTTGAATGTGCAACTAACTCAAATATTGATAAAGAATATCTTAAACCCACAAAATTAAAATATTCAAGTAAGTTCTTTAAAAGTATGTTAAGAAAATTATATAAGCATAGTCTATAAATTCATAAGAATACAAATGAACTTACCATCAAACAAATCACACACTTGATTAATGGTGTCTTGGTTTTTCACATCTTGAAAAGATCTTTAAAACTTTTCCAATCCAATACAAATTGTGATGGTCAACCAACTTGTGGAATCCATTACTATTGGCATCAAGAAATAGTACCCTCATTTGTTGCTCTTACCAATGCACATGTTTTCACATTTCCCCCCATCTCCAAAGGTCTTTCATTTTTCTTTGGCTCACTTTCAAACTTTTCATCTATTATTGTTTCATTTCTTAGCATTGGATTCATTTTCTTTCTCTTGGTTGTATTTTTCTCTCCTTTGTTACTTTGTTTTCTCATCTTTCATCCACATTGGTTTTCTTTTGGGAGCTATCACAAAATACACTCATGAACCCCACAAACTGCAAACTCTATATCATCATAACAACAAAAATGCAAATACTTTCACAAACTTCACAAACTCCAAACCCTAAATCATAATAACATAAAGAAAAGGAATGCAAAGTACTTTCACAAACCCCACAAACTCTAAACCCCTAACTAAAACAACATGAAAATAAGAATAATGCAAATGCAAAGAAAAAGCATGCACAATACTCAAGTTTAAAAAGGAAACACCATTGCACTCCAAGCTTCTACATGTGCATACAAACACAGAATATGAAACATACTAGTTGTTAAAGAGAAAAAACAAGAAAGAGAAAAATATTGCCTCACCCTTAAAACTCTAATGATCTTTCATACATTATTTTGAAAACATGCAACTAGCCTAGGGATTTGACATTTTAATGTAGCCATACACTTTTACTAAAATATGTGTGGAAAAGGTAGAGTGGGTCATACAGTGTCATTAAAAGTGTATGAATTTTTAAAACTGAGTTTTTTGGTTATCACCCAAGTGGCCACGTTCTAACCATTTCATACTGCCCTGCCCAACAAATTGCTGTATCCCCTTGCAACATAGTGCCGAGGATTGACGACCATCAATTAACTCTATACCTAGTTCATTTTTAAGCCCTGTTGTGATTATCCTCATCACTGGAATTATTTTTAAAATGTCGATTTAAAAAAATCTATTTGAAATGTAAAAATTTAAGAAAATTACGAAGGAAGAAAACATACATAAAATGCTTGAAACCTGGACCCACTCGTAGAGAAAGTATTTAATAATTGACAATTTTTTTTTTGGCATCTTATAATTTTGTGGAACATTATCTCTCCCCATTTTGGTTAAAAGATGTAGAAGAAAATGTTGTAAAAAGTCTCATTATCTTAAAGGTTCAAAGTCCAGAGAACCTGACAAAAAAGCTGCCTACACTTATTGTTGAAATTTTGTAAATTATAATTTTTACTGTCAAATTTTTAAAAAATAAAATAATTATTTGACACCCAAGTGCTAAACCTGGAAAGGTACTACAATATGTGACCATGAAACAAGTTTTATCCCCATAGACTAAACATGAAATTGCTGTGAAAAACTATACGTCCATGTTTTGCCTTTAAGTCCATCTTTCATAGTTGTCAAGCAAATTTTCCACATGCCTTTGAAGTCTCCAATTCAAATCAATTAAGAGGCCATTCAACCTTATTTCAGGCCTCAGCAGATGACAGCTTTCATTGGCTGACATAATATTAGCTCCTACTCCAATACCTATGGATTGGTGCAAATCTTGTTGCACCATCTGCTTGTGGACTTGTAGTATTAATGTGACTTTCTCTTATTTGCTATTTTGCTCAAACTTAAGGACCTCTTAGAAAAGCCATTTATATGATACAGTGTTTGAACAATAGTTTTTGGGTCGTGAAATTTTGCACTGTTGCAAAAATTTAAAACCTTTTTTTGTCACAAATGCAATGATTTTTTGGAAAAAAACTAGATTTCTTTACATGGTTCAAGCAGGTAGCCAAAAAAATAAGGATATTAAAAACCTTCTTTTCAAATTTTGTTAATAGCCAAATTTAGCTGAATCAGTTATGGATGATTGCCACCTCAGCTATACCACAATATTGAAAAAAATTAGGCACCATTGCTGTTATTTTGAAATAAGTCAGTTATTCCAAACACAATTAGACCAATAAAGGGCTTGGGAGATTCCATAACCCAAGGGTTACAATTGTGAACCTTTTGCTTTAAAATATTGAAGTCAAGTTGATGCCTTGGCAAACTATTCACTTAACTCATGGTAGATTGTAACCTTTTGCTTTAAATTATTGAAGTCAAGTTGATGCCATCAACCACCAATTCACTTAAATCATGGTAGACTTTGATACCTACATGAGAAGCCATAATTGGAAAGTCTAAAAATTGCACAAATTGTGGTTCATTGTTGACTCCAGCAGGAGGGGCTATATTGATTTGAATAAATCTGAGAGACAAGGGTGAATAAATCTGAGAGACAAGGGTAAATAAATTATTTCAAAAGAATTTCAGCCTGATAAAATTATGCAGGTTTCAAAATTTATCAATTTTGCTTAAGGGCAAAGGCACACATAACACAAGCAACATTTACATTCTTGACAGGAAAAGAGTTGGGATGCAAGTTCACTATTTATGTTGTAGGGGAGGTTCCTATACAAGTGGGTCCTCCTGAGGGAGGGTCACCCAAGTTTGTTCCCAAACCTTACAAGAACCCACCCATAGGGGAACCTCCACATATGTAAACGGCTTCTCTTTTTTTACCTCCATGGGAATGTGGGAACATATGAAAATAGGAGGATCTCCCCCTGCCCTAGGGTTCTTCTGGGGGAGATCCCTCAAAACACACAGAAATTAAAAGAAAGTCATTTATGCTTTCGATACTACAGTGGGTAAATGTAATTAATAGGTAAGATAAATTGGAAATGTTTGCTAGGTGTGATAGTGTAGTTTGAAGGTCATGTGTACATGAACAATGTTGTGTTAAATTGTTTTGCACTTAAATATAGATGGTGTTGAAACATTGTGGACAATTTACAATTTTCAGACATTGCACACTTACAACAACACAATCCAATTATCATTTTTGATCAAGTGTTGTTTAAATGTTGCCTGACAAAGTATTTGGTGCCAATATTACTAATTCAATCTGACATACATATTGAACTTGAAAATCACTAACCCATATCAAAACTTTGTATGATTGTAAAGAGGAGAATTATGAAAAGAACACCTTAATCATAACATACTGTTGAAAATAAATGATAAAGTGTTCTAGGGGAGGAGGGGTTGATAACAAAACAAAACAAATATCACATGGTTTAAAACAGTGTTGGACAATGGTATTAGAAATTGTAAAAGACCAGTGTTGGGTGAGTGAGTACCTGGTTTGGCTGTTTAGAACTCAAAGTTATGGTTGGTAAAAACTGAATTGGAACTGAGGGTCGTTAGTCAAAACTGAACTGGAACTCAAGTTGGATTTTTAGAATATGTTTTGGAACCAGAACTGGTAAAGAATCGAAACTGTAGCTGGCTTCTCCATTTATGTTCAGAACCAAAACCAAATTAAAAAAAAGAAAATTGAAAGAAAAGACTAGAACCAGGGGCTAATAGGAGGGTAACTGATAGAAAACTGCCAGTTCTAGCACAAGTTACCTGGAATGGGAATGGGAGCAGGTGTGATTTTCAGAATCAGAACTGATTTTTTTTTTTTTTTTAAGAACTGGACCTAGAACCAGTTCCAGATTCCATTTTTGTGTGGAACTGGAACCCAAGCCAAAACTGTTCTAATAAATCTGTTTTAGAACTGGAACCAGAGGTTCTTCATAATAGTCAAGCACTGCCCAACAGTGGAATGGACAACAGACCCCTGGTGTTTATCCTGAGGCAGTTCTTAGGATTCATAACCAAAGTTCTGTAAAATGAGTTTTAAAAAAAAGGATCAAATACCTGCCCACAAAACTGCCAGTTATTTACTGGTACTTTCATGAAATTCACTGGGTCTTTGAAATAACTGGGACTGAGGTTCTTTGACTTTGATTTTTGCAAACAACTTAAATTGGTGGTTCTCTCTTTCTGAATTATTTAGAAAACCAGAACCGCAGGTGTTAATAAATTCAAATAACTACACAACACAGGTTTTGCAAGTGGCTCCTTCTATTGTGACTGCATCTTAAGGTGGAAGCTTCTAGATTAGTCTGGTCACTAGGTTAATCTCCTAAGATTATGCTCTGTCCCTCTGTCTTCTTTTTTCTCTCATTCAACTCACTGAGGTGCTTAGTTACTCTCTCACTCTGCAATTAACTAGTTAGATCCTCTAGTATACTTGCAGCAGTTCTTTGATTCTGATTTTTCCAAACAATTGAATCCAATGATTTTCTAATTTTGAAATATTAAAAAAGCCTGAACCGACAGGTTTTTATAAATTCAAATAACTACACAACTTGGGTTAATTTTTTTTGAACATAATCAATTATCACTTAAAATGTATCATGTGATTTTGAATTAAATGGGGCATTGATTATTTAATCTTGAGAATAACCTGTAATTGGTTTCAAGAAACACTTTTGAGTTCTTGTAGTTCCAGGAACCTTAACAGATTTTGAGTTCTCAGGGAAGGCCAAGTTCCCTAGACTCATCAAATAAAAGGTCTTAGTTTTCCATACAATTTGTCTAATTTTAATTGGGCTCTAAGTGCCATTAAGGTCACTCCTGGGACAGGAGAAGGTATTCCATTTGAAGGAAAAATTTCCAGGCTTGGGTCGATGCCAAACTTGATGAAGGTTACATCTGGTTAATAATTTAGCTCATGGATACAACAAGCAATGCACATGATTGGTCAACCATTTCTAGACTGGAAAAGTATTGACGAAAAATTCCATTTGAATGAAGAAACTAGGAGTTCACCATAATTTTCCAGAATTATAGTTCAAAGACAAAAACCTTGCCAAATAAATAAATAAATAAGTAAGTATTATTTAGCATGAATTGATGAAGTTTTCCTAAAAAATTGAAAAAATGTCAAAAGTGCCATTACCTAATGTCAAATTGCCATTTTAATGTAATATATGCCACAATAAACTCACATATCAATTGAACATTACATAAACCACAAACTTTACTTCACATGTGTGCCATGAGCCATGGCTTTTTGTGTCCAAAAAATCACATTCTCTTGTGACCTAAACCAGAGTCACTGTCAGATTAGAGGCATGGCTGATGGGGACTTGTATAATAATCACCATGCTCAACCTTACACACTAAGTGTATTGTTATTACACCTCCATATAGTCTGATTCAGTTACATTTTCAAACTCACCTCGACAAACAGTCTAATGAATAGACTTGTAATATTACTCTTGTCAGTCTCATGGCTACCATAGAAATGTTATTTACTAATCAACATCATGTGTGGATATGTTAAAATAATGTTTAAGAAATGATAACTTGCAATGTTAAAAATTGTGATATTGTGGCACTTTCTTGATATTAAAGTGCTGTTAGTTGCAAGTTCTAAACATTAAGTTGTCATACCTAGGATGCCCAGAATTTCAAAAAACAAAATAAGCCCGGGCCACAGAATGGACAAAGATTATTAGTTGTCCATCTGCATTCCTACAACAATATATGAGTTACCTAAACTAAGAACCACCCGGAATTTTAATAAGAATAGAGAATCCCCCTAAATTCTAATGTACAAAGTCTGTGATCATATAGTCTGAAATTATTATTAGTGTGGGGGTTGAGGGAATTGGATCTAGCGGCTTCCAAGTCATTAGGGGGAAGACATCATGATCTTGCAACAATATGCACATTACACTTCCCCATGATTCAAGGATGTACAAACTGAATTCTTACACAGATTGGAACAAAACCGCTAGGCATGAAATCCTAGGTCTAAGAGCAAGTCACACTGCTATTTGTGTTGGTTATTAGGCTTAATAGGGATATATATTATGTATGGTCATGGCCCATGGGTTCCAGAATATTGTCATGCACCCACGCAAAATCGCGTCTGCATTGGTGCCGTAGCCACCACTACCGTGCGCCACGCACGAGTCTCGCCTCCACCAATAGTCTGATAATTGGCTACCGTAGTGACCACCACAGTCTCGCCTCCAATAAGATAATTGCCTACAGTGGCCACCGCTCCACGACGGTATCCGTATGATGGCGTCAAGGGCAACAGCAGCCGTGCACAATTAGGAGGTGGTAGTTGAGCACCCTTCTTGCGCCTTCCTTCTTTAAGGAAAGCACTCGTTAGTCTCGAATTCTCCTCCGTCAGAACTCGGTAGTCTGGAGCTCTGGACATCTTCTTCTTCCTCTTCGGCCTCTAGGTCCTGCAAGCTCTCATATTTGGCTATCCCTGATGCAAAATCTCATTAGACTTATTATGAAGACCTAACTCTCTGCTCGCTCGCTGTGAGACTTGGACAAAAGCTAGCTAAAACTGATCAGCGTTCGTTACAAGTCTGTTACAAGTGTAGTTTCTCTTTGACAGACGCTTAAATCAGCGACAGTTTAGAAGACACTTGGAAGTAGTTTTTTTTCAGTTTCTTCTTGAGTACCTGTATGGATCTCTAGAAGCTCTGGTCCTTTCCACTGTCTGTCTTCTGGGGTATTGATCGTAGCTCCTCCGAAACACATCCCGGACGAGATGCTGATGCCATGTATACAAGAGCTGTCAGTAGGCGCCAGGATTGAAGTCGAATGATGCGGTGGCATCTTCTTCTGCACACAAAAGAAGAACTGCTTGAAGGCAACAACCAGGTTCGACTACTTGTAATCCGAAGAAACTGCAGACTGGCGGAATACCAAAAGATGATCATTTCAGCATCACGTCCTGGACATGTTTCGAAGGGGCTATGATCTTCAACCCCGTCGTTGCAAGACCAGCTAGAATGCCCGAATGGATTCAGGTGCGGGAATCTGAGCTGCCTTTCTTTCTTTGGAATCTTTATTGGCTGCAATCTGCAAAGGTTTACATCTCCAAGGAAAAATCAGTACTGCAGGTATATTATTATCAACTTATACATTATGAAAGACTAACTTGGAAGAAGTTCCAATACTTGACATAATGCCAACAGCAAGCATGCAGGAGTGTCTGCAGCCAGGGGATGACGATGGTGATCTATTACAAACCAAAGCTCCAACCGTCTGCATTCTATATCTACATACAATCATGGATGATCGGTAGCTAGAGCTCTAGATCACTATGAAAGACTTAAGTTTTTGAGAACAATCAAGACCCTATTGGTATGCAGGTGAGACAATACTTGTGCAGCTGGTGATGGTTTCTGAACTGTGAATTGCTGCCATTCTTATACATGAGCTACACAACACCTGCAGTGTCATTAGCTGCACAGCTCAAGTTGTTCCACTAGGTGCAGGCTACTAGTCAGGTACATCCTCTCCAATTCCAAGACGTAGATGTTGACATTCATATTGTTCTTTTAAGAATAAGTCCTTGCATGTTCATGCTTTCAGTGTTGGTTTTAGCTATTGGTACATATCCAGCATTTCTACATAGTATTAATTGCTGCTTGCTAATCGTGTGAACTCACAATTTGAGATTGTATAATTTCAGAGCTTCTATATATGTCAGCAATTAATTTGTTTTGGGTTTAACAACTTACTTCATGGGTTATAAAATTGAATTAAGAAATTTATACAAGTTGTTTGGGGTTCAATTCACTCAAGTTCATGACAACAGGCATATTAGGTGAAACTGTACAACAGTGGGCAAGGCAAGTAGGTTATAGAAGTTTGCTGGTTAGCAGGGGGTCACCTTTTGTGTAGGGTAAGGCCTGGGCCAGCTAGATGAGGGCATTTCTGAATTAAGAAGCCTAGGACAAGGAGATGGTAGCGCCGTGTCCACCCTTGCATTAGTGGGCACTACTCATCATAAAGCAGGAGGTAAACATTATCATGAACCTAAGCACGTCCATAGATCATAAAGACATCCCAGAAATTGCTTAGTATATTTGGAGGTAACATTACTGAAGGAAATTTCTAGTCAAAGGGGAGGAGGCACATTTCGTTTTCTGAGCGGACAATTTCAATTTGAAAAGTTTTTCTCCTTCACTTGGTCTGTCTTTATGCTGGGTAAAGCCCTGGGGCGAGGGCATTACCAAAATTGGGCTTACATGGCTTATTGCGTTATGACCTGTCCAAGATTTCAAAGTGTATTAGGAGGGTGCTTTGAATTCATAAGATTCCCTCAGGTGACAGAGGAGGTCATCTTAGGTTTCTGGTTGGGCTCTTGCATTTTCTAAGGGCCCACTCATTTTCCTTTGTGCGTCAGATATGCATTCAACATGAGACCTTGAGTTGTCATTACACACAGTGATGCCCTCAGATGGGCTCATTACCAGAATTCGACACCACCCTTGGTTAATGCCTCTAGCCCGCACCTTATTTTGAGAAGGCCCCACTACACAGGCCTTACCTACCACACAAGATCCCTCCCACTCAAGGAAATAGGCATTTAAGATTCAAGATATTTGAATGAATGTAGGGTATTCAAATATGAGAAGAAATTTCTCTAAGTGCATTACGAGTCCTTGGGGAATTATGTAACCTTAAAGAGTATTTTTTAGCACCTTTGTTAGGTTAATTTAAAAATTATTTAATACTTTTGTTTTTTACACTAATTTTTTTGAAACTTGATATGTAACTTATTATAAATCTAATAAAGTGTATCATGATTTCATAATGATATTTCAAAAGGTTTTTAATTATTCTTTAATATTTAAATGTATAAAATTATAATGTCAAAGAATACGTTTTTAACCTATTTCAAGCATGCTTGCTCTGAAAATAACTGCATAAGTTTGCAAAGCCATTGTCTTAACATTTAATTTTTATGAAAATTTCACACCTTCTTTAGGTTTTGCATAAGTGTGCTATGGATTATAACATAATGAACCATGAAATTGATGGATATCATTGAGATCATCTCCACCTTGACAAGGAATTTCAAAGGAATGATTTGAATATTGTTTACTTGTATTGTTGGTGAAATTCAGAAACATTTCTTAAGGCACTTGCAAAATGCTGTCATGCTCTTTGTGCATCCGTTAGCAAATTAGCATCAGCTATATCATATCATGACTATATGTGTCATGAGTTAATTAACATTAAATATGCATGTTTTATTTTTCTTTGAGGACCATAAGATGAAAAAATATGGCAATGATGCACATTGCTATTGTACCCACACAGGTTGGTGAGACTGAATATGTGTACAAGTTAAATTTTGGACCTAACCCTTGAAGGAAGCCGTGGTACTCATTTAGTGGTGGTGAACATCCAGGCTTGAAGATTTAGCTAAATTTGGCTATGGTATATAAACAAGATATGAACTTGTAAAAACATTTCAAGCATGTTTCTATATTGTTGGTGGCCTATTGAAACCAATTATAGAAATCAGCAGATTTTTTGGCTTTTTTGGAAATCTGATGCATTCATGCCATTGTTTTCATGTACAAAATTTACCAAATTTGTACTTTTGTTTAGGTCAATATCAGATTTTTCAAAATGGTGCACATCTGAGCAACTATACAGCAGCTACATGTGGTCCCAGCCAGTGTTGTTTTTCAGAGAATTCTCACCAGTCTGCAATTTTTGGCGAATTCTGGGAAAACAAAAATTAGAAAATTGTCAGATTCTACATCACATTCCAGTAGGTACCCAACAATGAAGGATGGTTAAGTTTTTTGTTCTCATTTTTTAATAGCCAAATTTGGCTAAATTGTCTAGAGATGATCACTGCTACATCCCAGAATTCCCAAAAAATGAACAAATTGGGCTCATCTATAGTTGCTCACATAGATGCAGGCCAGCTAAGTTTGAGAAAAAAACCTTTTAGTCCGCCCAGGTACTTGTAAATGTGAACCTTCCCTGACAGGATGGTGGTTGTGTTACATTTGTGAACGTCCAGGCTAGCAGGCAACCACCTAGTAGGAAAGGACCCCAGAGACCACATTCTCGAGGCACAGTCCTTGCCATAAAATACGACATGTAGTGTGAAATGAAATAATGGTGCTGTTATAGAGTAGTCAATGAGAGAATCAATTCTCATTGCCAATTCTGGTGCATACTTGATGACTAGAATACTTGCATAATAAGTGAAGGTATGGTACTTTCCAGTATTGGGTGGTTATTAGAAACAGGAAAACACCCATCAGTTCTCAGTTTCTATTTGTAGCCAAATTTGCATTAATCACCTTATGGTTGATTGCTACTTCAGCTACTTTACAAAATTGAAAAAGACTGACTGGGCCCCATCAACTTTTGCTTCAAGCCTATTCAATTTGCCAATTGGTAAAAAAGGTTCTAAAATACCAGTATTGAAAGTGCGTGAAGACATATATGTGTGGAGAGCAGTCCTTTGGAAACAACTTGACAGATAAACGAATTGTATATTTTAGGTGCAGCACTTACTGAACCTCACAATTTGCATTGCATTGTAGCAGTGCAAGGCTTCGTGGCATGTGATGTTTTTAGGTAGTGCATGCTTCCAGTGAGTGCACCATTGATGTACTTCAGTTCGTGTGCATGCTTTCAGTGAGTGCAAGGGTACTTTCAAAGTGATGTAGGTTTAAAAGTTTTCTGGAATAATTTAAGTCACCCATTTTGTTTTCTTTCTTGATAGGTTGGTTCCTCACTTAGTTTATGACAACATAGAAAGTACTCAGAGCAACTGGTGTAAACAACTTGAGAGAGTAGTTGGGTCATTAACATCATAATTACGCTGGTGGTTGTGAGGCTAACTATCAATGCAAACTCTGCCTTGGCATTGTACACAACAGTAACAGGCCAGCTGCTGCTGAGATGTGTCCATATTAATGTAAGTCTGGTAGGGACATGAGGAGGGACGTTAGGAACATCCTTTACCTATGGATGTTAGGGACATCTTGACCTAGGGCGATCCCGCTCACCAACCTTGACGTTCATTGACTCCTAGAGATCAGTAATGGGCTTATTATCACCAGAAAACACTTGGACAAATTTACTGGCGTACTTTGAAGGCACCTATAAATTCATGAATTTATCCCTCCTAGAAAATATAGGAAAAATATTATTATGACTAGTTGTAAAGAGCGCGAATGATCTTATGTGTATAGGTAGGTGTAAGATACATCTTATGCCTATAGGCCCAATGCATGCACTTATTTGATCAAAATTGCACACAAATCTATGTGAAAAATCCTAATCAATTGAAAGCTCTCAAAGAGCCACATGTAACCCTAAAAAATAAAATTGCAAAATATTTAAATTTCCACCTCCCACATCTGTTTGAAATTCTTAAACAAATTATTTTCTGGGTTATCAAGCCTGTAGGGGTTAATATATTTCTAGAACAAGCTCATACTTTTACATTTTCATCTAGGACAAACTTACATGAAGAGTCTTAAAATTATGAAGGGGCACATGCACCCTGAATCTAAAAATTAAGATCCTGAATATACTGACAGTATTGTACTTTGTGACGATGTTTTAGCAAATAATGTTTTGCTAATTTGTGACTTTTAAGAAGAAAAAACTTTTTTTTTTGGGTTTCCAGTGTAAAATAGTTTTGAGCAGAAATTTGAGGCTTTTGTGAAATGAACAAATTGAAAACAAGATACTCCAACTTACAATTAGCCAACTGTTATATAGCGCCCATAGTGTTTGGTCACCAGGCCCTATGCCTAGTATGTGGTCCTAAACAAGTTCTGACAGTTGATCCACCACTACCTTTCAGATTGCTCTTGGTACAAGCACATCCCTTACTGGAAAGTTTTGCCCCAAATCTCTTTGTGCACTTATGTGATAAAAATGAAACAGCTTTTGCATGAAAGGAAACTATTACCAAAATTTGACTGATTATACAATAGTACCTTTACCATTCTGGCATCTTCTTCATGTTTTTTTACTTTTCACTTTGGCAGTATAAATAAGAACTTCCTGAAATTCATACAATTAAGATGCTGAAAAAAATTACCAAGTAATCTTGCACTTCTTAGGCACACTGCACCACCAAGCTTTAGGGTAGGTGTCAAAAAAATTCTAAAACTCTTGGCATTGTGAGTAGCTGATTTTGAGAAAAATTGGCATTTATTGAAATAATTAAGTTATTGCCAGAATGGTAAAGGTACTATGGTATGTGTTCATAATTGTGCATTTTGTTTAATAAATAAATGGAAACTTACTAGGTTATGTATTGTAGGTTGTGATAAAAAGCTTGATCTTAAAATCGAAATACTACTTTTCCATAACTTTGTTCAGTAATACTTCCATTTTAGAATAAGTAATGTAGGAGAATATTGTCTTCTTTGTTTGCATCAACAATTAAAAATTAGGGGTAGATCAGTGGAAATTATGTGACATAATTGACAAATTGTCATTTACGTATCCTTTTTGTATTGTGAAACAACTTTAGGTTATTGCACTTTCAGGGGAATTGTTCAGAAAGTAGGTAGTCAAACAACATAAGGATATTATCACACCTACCATAAACTCACGCTACATTGTATTGAAAGAAGACAACCATTAGAAAAGCCTTCATGTTTTATCTGGCAAGACATTTGAAGGTCTAAAATTTTGCTCTTCAATCTATATTAGTGACAGACTTTTGATGAAGTTCCCATCAAATCATAGTGGCCATACTAACAATGTTTTCTGTTTTTATTATCTTTTTGTTTATCACAAGTGGCTTAAGGGTACCCTATGGGCAGTACCATTTTTCATTTGTTCATTCATATGATTGGGATTGTATAATTTACATGTTTGATTATATTTGTAACTTTTAGCATCAATTGGGAACTAAGATGACAAGTTTTTAGCTGTTCATTAGTTGTTTTCAAAGAAAATGAATGAAACCTCAGAAAAGCAATAATATGGTTCAAAGTTTGAACCCTATCAATTATTTTTAATTTTATAAGTCATGGAGATTGAAAGACATGATTTAGACACTCAAAATAATATTTTAAAAAAAGAAATGGCTTTGACTTATTTTTCCCACTTATTAGTTTAATGTGTCATAATATATTAATTTAGCTCATTTAACCAATTCTTTTCAGAATATTTTTCAGTGATGAAGAAAGAAAGAGATGGACATTCAATTTAATTCACATCAATGAAAGAACAAGCCAAAATCTAACTTTTCAAAAATTGTCCCGAATAAAAATTCAAAGGTTACATGAAAGTCTAAACTCATAATTAATAGCATATAGGTTCAGATATTATAAAACATGGGGTTTTTCATTAAGGTCCACAAATGAAAAATGAAACAGAATGAAAAGAAAACCCACTTTGAAAAATAGCTTATGACAACCAAAATGTAAGGTTATATTATATATTAAAACCAGTTCTCTGTTTTTCTCAGAACAGTGGTTATGAGATCAAAGAAGCACCCTGATAACCAATTGGAGAAGGGTATGGGAGTGCAGGAACATACATTTACAAACCCTAAACAACATGTATAATAGTTCTGAGGTCTGATATATCTCCAATTGGACTCTAAATTGGCAAATAGCTTGTGAACATCATGTTAAGTGGATCCCTCTGGTTTCAGGCTAGAGCCACAGGATCTTTGTATCTTCCTTAGACAATAAACCAAAACTGAAGCATGTGGAATCTGCCAGAGAGTCAAAGTATAGTCTCATTGCATCCTTGTTTAGATGATGATGACCACACACACCCAGTATTGGGGCCTCTAAAAGTGTGTATCACATCCAACTTGCAGTGTGAATTATTCATCCTTTCCCTGCAATTCACCCATAAAATGCGATAAAGTGGACAGTATAAAGTAACAGGCTACATATTTAAATATCACTGCCTTGGCCAATCATTGTGGTCAGCAAAATAAAAACTGTCATATTATTTTACAGGCGCTCTTGGAGGGCACTGTATTAAGAACATTTAACAGGCACAAACTGAGTTTCACACTATTTCACTTCTATACTTCATCCAAAGATAGTGTACAGGCCCTTGTACTCGTATAGTGCACATGCTCTAGGTTGAGTTGCAAAAATGTTGAAACTTCTGTATTCAAGCTCTCACTTATGTACTGCGAATTCATGCATGTCATCCATAGTTCACCAAGTCAACAAATTTGCTAAGTATAGCAACTTGTGCTACTAATTCCATCTTTAGGGTCAACTTGGGTTTAGGATTTAAGGTTTATTAAGATTTAGGCTTTATTACACGTTTAGGTTCAGCACTTACAGTTCATTCAAGTTCTAGGGTTTCAGGTTCAGTGTTTATTAAGATTTAGGGTTTAGGGTTGAGGACCTATTACAGGTTCAGGTTTAGTTTCAGGATTTATTAAGATATAGGGTTTAGGCTTAGCATTTATTACACGTTTAAGGTTTAGCACTTAGGGTTCATTAAAGTTCTAGGGTTAGGTGTTTACAATTTATTACAGGTTTACGTTTAGGACTTAGGGTTTATTACAGTTTTAGGGTTAAGAATTTTGGGTGCTGCTGAAATTGTGTGCTATCATGTGGCCTTCACATCAGCAGCAGCATTCGTGTCGTCCAAGGACAGGATCTTTAGTGTAGCATGAACAGATACATGGAACTCTCGTTTGTACTTGTTGAGAGGAGCATGAAGAGCAAACCTCTTCGCCAAGTCCCGGTTTGTCAGAAACAGTCTGCCAAGGACCACAGCATCAGCTCTGCCAGACCTAATGGCTTCATATCCAAATTCCACATTGAAACCTCCACCCACAAGAAAGCTGTTATGGAATGCCTTCCTGATTGGCCACACAGTTTCCTTTGTGTCCACTTCACCTGTGCATTTCACTCTTGGCTCCACACAATGCAGATACAGGAGGTTGAAGGGGTTGAGAGCATGGCAAGTCTGATCATTAAACCTCTAAACCTAAATCCCTAAACCCTAAATCTGATGTTGAGATCATTCTTGTTCATGTAAGACTTCCCTTGAGGAAGCTACCAGATTCTAGAGCTTCACATAAGTAGGATCATACCGGTATGGGATACACGACCAACATGCCAGATCTGACAAAAGAAATACCCGCCCTGTCATGGACTGCCTTCACCACAGGATTCCAAGCTTCAGATTGCTCCCGGGTCCAGATGCTAGGAGTACAGGGATAGCCATTGCCACCCTCAGAGATTGCTGTGGCTTCCGCAATCAGGAGACCACCAGGTGTCGTCCGCTGTGCATAGTAGATTGCAGCATGGTGCTGTGCCAGTCCGTTGTATGAGCGACATCTTGTCAAGGGTGCCAAAACAATCCTACCAAATGGCAAAGATCCGTGCCAAATTAGAGTAAGTTTTAGGCATTGATCGATCGAGAGAAACAACCAACCAGATCAAGGAAGAATCGAAAACCCGTTGCAGGATGCTGTAGCAGCTGGGATCTCACCAATATTTCTGCGATCTGGAAGAAAAGCTCAAAGTAGGGTTTAGGGTTTAGGGTCAAAATTGTAAAGGCGAAAAAACACAAACCTGTGGGATAAATGGAAAGGGCCGAGCTGATAAGGTGTGAGCAATGGCATCACTTCCTCGACATCGGATTCCTTCTTCTTATCGTCACGATCTGAAGTCTTCTCTGTGGAGGCCCCGCAACGTCCCATATCTGTTTGTAAATTTCTGCCAGCAAGTTTCTCGAACCCAAATCTGCAAAACTCATGTAATTACGAAGTCTCTCAAGCTTTTGTATCAAATTTTAAAACTGACGATGATCATCAACCTCGTCATCGGCACTGTACTGGAATTCAATACTGAGAATTGAATTAAACCCTAAACCCTAACTCCGGATTGCAATATTCTCATTCATAAACTTCGCATCATTTTCAAGAGAAGATTTCCCATCCGCTAGCTTCTGATCATCGGGATCAGCTGCCTGAATTCGCAACACATGCATGCGGGCGGCAAGCCTGTCTTCTTGCATGTTTGTGAACACGTTGCCCGTCTTGCAAAGGGACGCGCAAACCCTTTGCATGGCCAACTAGTTTGCAAACAAGATTCATAAACTTCTCCTAGAAAATTGGATGTTTTTTTTAAGGATTTAAAAGTAATTATTAATGTGTGATGCCATATACGACTTGCATTACTTTTTTCCTCAATTTTATGAAATAGAAAAATTGGGGATTTTCTCCCAAAAAATTAGCAAGAGTAGTGGAGTTTAAACATTAAAAAAAAGAATTTCCAAAATTTTCCAAATTCCAAGTTTGTCAGAAAAAACCACAAAAATTTGTCCAGGAAAAAACACTATGATGATGATACAAAGTTAATATAGTGTTCAATACTTCTAAAACACCTTTAGAGTTATCCCTTAAAGTCACCTTTTCCTGGGGCCCTCGTTTGACCCTGTAATCCTTGTTTCATCCCCAACTTGAGTGCACCCATAAAGTGAGTGAAACAAACTCAGTACCGTGTAATGAAATTGGGTATCTAATTCACAGGCTTTTCAAGATTTTATTTTGACAAGACTTGATTGATTGAAGAATGATACAAAAACAAAGAAGGTGCAGCTGAGGCAAATCCCAAGATGGGGTTGGACTGTGAGGACCAATTTAAAGATGAGAAATTTATAGGTTTCGTCCCCTCTTTTACTTTTTCCTGTGTACTGTTTCCAAAGAAGGTGCAGGTAAGGCAAATTTACAAATGGGGATGAAACTCCTGCCAGGAACAATTTGATCCCCTCTTTATTTTTTCCCTGCATACGTAAATTTCATCTTGACTTTTGATGTCATCCCCAGTTTTGCCAAAACTGGGGTGTGATACATGTGGGGATAACTCTATTATGTTACACTATAATTTGTGGAAATGCACACCATATTTCAAACAACTATGGAAATTTTTATAACTCCACTAATATTGTAGACCTTGAGTATGTGAATGTTTTAAGGTTTAGGGTTTAGATTCACTTTCTTGATATTATTAAAAACATTGTGCACATGTCTGCAGTGGGGGGACAAGAGGCTGAAGTTCAAAGAGGTGAAATTCTCCTTGCTCCCAACCCACGGAAAAACCTTATTCATGCAAGTTGCTAGCGTATCGTAAACCCTACATTCACCTCACACTACCTAGGTAACAACCTATGTAAATAGATAAGTATCATATAGACATTGAGTATCTATAGGTAATAGGTTACTATGTAATTAGGTATGTAGGTATCGCATTTGGTGGCTATAATTAGGTATCTAATTACATGAGGATGGATTGGTACATATCTAGTTAGTTGTGTTGATGATGCATCCTTTTTGAATACACAAAGAATTTCATTAGAGACTTAATCAAATTGATCTTTAAAGAGGCAAAATAGTGCAAGTTTTAAAGGGCTGGATATTATTTCTGGCACCTGAAACCAGAGGGATGGACATTGAGCATGATTGACATGCTATGTGGCGCTTTAGAGATGAATTGGCCAGTGGACCTCAGTAATTGGGCATCAAGATTTTGTCACTGAAATCCAGAGTTTTGTAATGTTGCATGAGTTGGCTATGTAAGACAATTCAGCCAAATTTGGATAAAACCAAAACATGAAAGTGATAATATTTAATCATCCTTCTACATTGTTGGCTACCTATTGGCAGCTGATGTAGAATCTGGCAATTTTTATAAAAACTTGTTTTCCATATTTGTCAATCAGAAATTTCCACGTTCTAAGTCCACTAGTCCTCAATGACTCCTCATTTTTGAGTAGTATGCTAAAAACACCCCTCTTGATTCTGACTTCCCAACCTTATTATCGATGTTCAAAGCAAGTAAATTGAATTTTGGTCCTGCACAGTGGAACCTTTTGCTGATAAGTATTCCTACTATGTCCCCAGATTTCTGCGCCTTTCATTAGCCAAGGCGAAAAATGGTGACCAGCAGTTTTGGAAAGAGAAATTTCATGCAGCCAATGAGGAGGCTCAGCTTGCACTCATGAATGGTCCAATTTTTTCCTTTTTGAAGGGGGCTGGCGGGCGGGGACATGGGTTTTTTGTTTTTTCCCTTGTTCCCATCAGGTTCTCAAAGTGTTCTCAAATGCATTCCCAAAGATGTTCCCAATAGCACCTGGGTTTTATTCCATGCGGTTTGCCCAAAATTCAACTCCCTTGTATGTAAACTAAAAAGGTGAAACCCAAAGGTGCACATTTGTTTTTATTTTGCAACTCAGGGTCCAAAGAGTTGCTTCTATTGGGGGCATGCCCAAAGTTCCAAAAGAATTGCTGATGGGCCAATCAATATGGCTCTTTTAAAAAAAAGAAAAAGTTGTGAGGGCACCCATGATCTAATTAATATGAATCACACTATAGTAGGCTATAAGCTTAGAAGGAGAAGTGTTTTGTTTTTTTTAATGAAATTTCATCAAATTTCAAGCTGAAAAATATGATTTCAACCTATGCAAAGGATTTTTCTAGGAAAAAATGACCCAAATTCTTCAGATTTTAAAAAAACAAATTCAAATTGCCAGATTTTGTGCTTAGCCAAGAATATAGAAGGATTTTGATTTTTTCTCCACTTTCATATTTATTTGTAATCATTTAATGGTAAATCCTTCTTAGTATGCTAGCCAATGACATAACATCAAAATAAAATAAAATCACTAATTACAAGTCACTAAAATAAAAGTCTACACTACAAACACCACTGGACTTTGGGGACTCCTGGGCTGAACCATTTTATTATAATATGTAACCATGTTATTGTTTTCTTCAATCTGAGCAAATTGTGGGCATGAAGGACCTCAATAACCTGAAGTTTCTACAAGATGAAACATGTACAAATTTGCAATTAATTTATATTTCTGAAAGGATTCCCCACATGTGAAATTTCTGAATAGGTGCTATGATCCATTCAATTTATGGAAAATAACATCTGAATTTATATTCTAAATTCAATCTTCTTATGGCAAACTGGTTACTGATCCTAATTATTCATCAATGTAATTTTTAAAAAATGGATTACATTATATATATTATTCAAATTATATTTATTTTAGCAGCTTACATATATGGTTTTTCATTTCAATTTTTGTGTAGCAAAAATTTGGCGAAATTTTCCAAAAAATTACTAATTCAGTCAAACATAAACGATAAATACAAAATTTCCAAAAAATTCCCAATTTTTTTGTCACTAAAACAACAAAATTTATCATGATAAAAACCACTGCTTGGGGACTCGTGGACCGAGTGTTTCATGTCCAGATCCTTCCCAGGTATAGAAATTCCAATGCCATCAACCCAATGCCAGAATGAGCCCCAAATCAACATGCACTATCCAAGTTTATATTTTCAGTGTGAATATTTTTATTTGAACCAGTGAAAATTGTCACTTTCGGGAAATCGAAAATTGGAGAAAAGAAAAGTAAAAACAGTGCTTCATGTGATTTTGATTCTTGTTGTCTGATTCGTGTCCTGCATAATCCTGTTCACGATGTTTTTCCTTTCTGCCCTCAGCAATAAATTTACTGATATGCAACTATAGCTTTACGATCTGATGTGGAGTAGGAGGAGAAATGAGAGACTAGAGAAAAGTAGCCATGTGAGAGAGACCTGCACTTACTATGAACTTGGTGTCATTTGATAAGAACAGACGCCTTACAGTCCTTAAGGGTTGGCGTGAGTGTACAGTCAGACCCATCAGCAGCAGCTGGCTGTTGCTGTTGTGTACAGAGTGAAGGATGTGCTTTAAATAGTCCTACCACAATCACCAGCTGCATTATTTTGGTGTGGATGGGCAAGCTACTCATTCAAGCTGTTTACACATCTTGCAGTAATCTACTCCGAGTACCTTTTATCTGATTCATTTGTCTGGCTGTCATAAACTAACCAAGGTACCGAACTATCTTGAAAGGAAAAAGAAATGACCTACCAAAATATTCCGAATAGAATTTGAGAGGGAAAAAGTATACTACTTCTCTGCTAACTGAGAACACCACACATGCCATGGCACCTTGGACTCATCTGATGCAATGCAATACATGAGGTTTCATGTTGTGTGGAAGATGTAGTTTGGTGTAATATCTCTCATGTTGTTGCTCTCCGGACCAATATAAGTCTTCATGCACTTTGAGTATTATTATAGTTTTTGTACAGTAAATACCAATTTGAAAAAAGAATAGAGGAAGCAAAAGCAGATGTGCACGCATATAACAAGTGATACGAAATTTTGTTCATTTTTGTAAGCCAATACTGAATCAAAGATTTTTTTCCAAATTATCAACCTCCAAATGTTCGTTTGTTAATCCTCCAGAATTAACTAAATACATGATGTATTGAATATTGAACAGTTTTTTCACAAAAAAATTCATTTAAATCAAAACAAAAAATATAGAGGATTTACTGAAGGTGATTTGGAAATTCTTAGACCAGGTAAGGTATGAGAGATATTGAAATTTGAGTAATTTTTGTCATTTGAAATTCAATTAAATTGCCAAAAATGATTTTGGAAGGAAAAATTCGTTAGGAAATCAGTTTGCACTTGGGCCAATGACATGAGCTACATTAGTCACATTGAAATGTGTAGGGTAAGGCACCTCAACTCAGGACTTCAACAAATTTTCACACCTGCCATGAGGCCAGACGAAAATGGTGAAGCCATCCAGGTGCCTTATTCCCCTAACTATAGTTCCCCTGGTCAGCCTATTAGGGCAGATCCATACAAATGTAATCCCTGCACCCTATATCCTGTCAAGGAAGGCCACACATGTAACATCACCACGGTGGATGTTCACAGTCTTTTGTGTGTACAGTAAAGCTCAAGGCACAGGCTTTAACAACTTGCATCCATTCTAAACAAAAGAATTTCCTGTGATACTCAGAGCAGGGTATCACAGAAACAAAAAAAATTGTAAGGTGTTTCCAGAAACAGAATGCCTGCAAGCATTCCAATTCCACATGCTGAGCACAAACAGTGGAAGAAAAAAATTCTATCTGTAAGGTGCTCTTCGACTACACTAGAAAAATGGGAGCAGGTATTTATGACCAAAGGGAATTTCTGCCCTGATTAGTTAGGTTGGCAATTATAGTTAAGGCTGGATGGAACTCTGCGCCTCAATAACGGCTGAATAATTGGTCAATTCTCGCTTGCAATTGCCGCACACTTGGTGAACTTTTGTAAGAGGGAAAACATTTCTTCACCTGCATCACTTTTGCATCATATATTTGCTTCTTCTCCGTACAGTTTTTGCTCAACAACAATTCATTAAGTAAACCGCATGCTTGAGCAACAAACAAACTTCCAAGTCTGCTGACCAAGAGTGACTGAGGGTCAGCTCTTCATCAGGTACATACATATACTATCATTTGCCTCTCTTTTTTTTGTCCAGGTCCTTCGCAGAAGGTGGGCAATTCCTAAATACAACAAGCTGAAATCTTGCCAACTCTTCCCCTAAGGACTCAAAAACTCCTCAAGATGGTCCCAGCTTTTTTGTATAACCTTAATCCTCCCCCAATGTATAGTTATGCATATTGACATGACCTCAGAGTAAATTTCAAACCAAGAACCAGATGCAAGGTGGGACTGATCATGAGTAGGACTATCCAATAGTATACGTGAGCACTAATTTAATAAGCTGCACACAATCAACTTAACATCTACTGCAGGGAAATGCATGGGCTTACAAATTATGATATGATATATGTGTTATGGTGACGTACCAATTTATGGCATAAACTTAAAGGAAGTTGATCAACATTAGACACGTAGACTTCAAAATATTGGGCAGTATAGATACTGTTCTGAAACATGTCACAAAAGCAAAACAGAAAACTTTTTGTGGATATATTAAGCTTTGCATGTTTTAGAAAAATGGAATATATTGAGCAATAAACTTCAAAGCTACATACAGTCATATTGGGCACCATGTGGGTAGAATGCTGATTTACTGATCACAAAAGCAGAAGGCAAATTGTCCTGAAGATGTAAGCTCAATTGCAAGAAAATTACGAACGCCATTAAAACAACATTGACCACTGCACAGGTACAATTCTGAAACCGATCACAAAATCAGCTTTCAGGCAAAAGATAAATGTATAAGTTCAATTGCAAGTAAGAACACATTATGAGTTCAGCCTTAGCAACAGTTGAAATTAAAATGTACAAAATCGATCAGTACGTCCTCAAGTAAAACCAAGACTTTAACCATGTTGTAAGGAATTCTTAACAACACCCATGTCAACATCGTCTTCCAACCTGAGGCTACTGGAGCTACATGGTTCAACATGCTTCAAAGAGTGTCCCTGATGACTTGCAATGGTAGAGCTTGGTGTATAAGAAAGATAGGATTTCAGTAAACGGAAAGCTTGCATTACCTGCACAACTCTCACACTCAGTGATCCTGTATGAAACCTGCATGTACATGGTCTTGTTCTGAAAAAAGGTTAAGAGTTTTGAACATGATATATAGCTACTGATGCATGATCCTTTGCAGATCATGGCAAATGCAGATTGCAGCTAGGATTTGTAATAGATCACCATCACCTGCAGATATGTCAGCTGCACTCCTGCATGCTGTCGGAACATACGGTATTGGTTCCAAGTTAGGATTTCATGATATAGCTAAATTTCTGCTTGCACTGATTCTTTCGAGATGTGGATGGTAGATTGCATCAGGTGGGGTGAGTTACTGGCAACTGCATATTGGCTTGCTCGGACGACACCTGCCACGGAGAAGAATTATCGAACACACCTGGAGTTGCCTACAGCGGGCAAGGATGCCTTGTTCGAACTTCATGGTTCCATTTCTTGGAAACCAACACGATGCCAACTGTGAACTGTAACATCCGCCAGGATCTGTTTCGGAGTGGCAACGATCAGGACCCCAAACTGTTTATCACGTCAATGTTAGTCAAACAAGTAGCTACTACAGAAAGTCTGTCCAGACCAGAGTTTCAGATCCAAACAGGTACTCAAGGTCGAACTGCAAAGATACAGTTTCCACTCAGAAGAGCAAGCACATGAAGAAGCTTGCAACGACCTTGTAACGACATATCTGGAGGCTGATATGTAGTGAAGCTCGCTTGCGTTGCACCAAGCTAGAGAATCAAACTGTTTTCAAATACTGAAGAGATTTCGTATCAGGGATCACATACAAAAGAAGATTGTAGAATCAATAGGCAACAAAGGAGCCAAAGGAGCCACTCCAAGACTGAGGAGAGCCCTAAGAGTGCTGCCCTTAAAGAAGCCGTATAGCAAGGGTGCTCAAACACCACCTGTTAATTGCTGTCTTGTCATTCTACGGAGATAGTGATGGTGCCCACGGCAAGAAGGCACTCACAAAATATGCATGGGTGGAATAATCTAGAGACTTGGACCTTTAAATCCGATACGTCTCTTATTATTTCCAGCCTAGTTAATCCGTATGATCGGTCTCCAGATTACATCATGCACCCCACGCATAATTGTTGCCTGACTTGTTGCCGTAGCCACCATCAAGCCTCCTCCGTAGGACACCACCACGTATGACTGCAGCCGTGCACAAATGTTAGTAGGTAGTGTTTGAGCAACCTTGATACGCCTTCTTAACAACCGCACTCATCCAGCTCTTCTCATTCTTGGCAGCTCTTTTTTGTCTGTTGAATCCATATTAAGCTTTTGTATTGGGTTCCTGATTGCGTAATCTCTTTAATATTTGAATATAGTTCAATTCGAGCTGCCTTGTTGCCGGAGCCCTGACCATCCATGGTCCCCGTAACATGATATGTTACATGACAGCAACCCACTTAACGTTGATTCATACCGTGGTGACCAGTCTGCCAATGGTGATTCTTAATAAGGTAAGCTTGCCAAATTCTCTTTTTCGAGCTGGTTTTGTGCCAATGCAGGTGATATTTAGATCCACTTTCTAAATTTGTTCAAATTATGTACCGAGGATAAATTCATCATGGATGAATTCATCTTCCCCCAAGGACTTGCAAGGCCTTAGAGTCCCTCATCCCCATTTATGATTTCATAGTATGACTAGTGGCTACTACATGCTTAATTCTGGGTGGTTCCAACTTCTTGCTGTGGTAAGCAGTCAACTATTTAGCAATCTGTTTCTATCTTTACTATTAGTTGTCTCCAACCTATTTCCAGTCCCAGTTTTAGTTTTATGAATGGGGTTGTGAAAAAGTAAATAACTAAACTTGGATGTGAGAAATATTTCCGCAGGATCACATACTGAGCACCACTGGGGATGCTCTTAGTGAGCGCCAATATTGCCAGTTTTATTGTTCTAGTGCTTGAGTAGATTTCAATGTATCTTCTTTACCTTGTAAGGAAGAACTGTCGTGGTATAAAAGTCATTGAGCTCTGATGAGTTCAAACTGACAGACAAAAGCCCGAGCCTCGAAGTCCTGCACATTGTATGGCGTCGATTAGACTGATTATGGTATTGTATGAGTTTCATTGGGCTGTTCTCTGTGACTTTGAAAATGAAACTGAATTGCACTCTCTGTAAGCTGCAATATGCTTGGTGTAATTTGAAGGTTTACATTCTGATTTCTGCCCTTACCTGTGGAACACCCAATGTTCTTCATGCTATTTCCAACTTGGATGTTCTTCCTGTTGTCAATTGATGTCATTTAGTGTCAGGCTGCCTAGTTTCCAGAAATTGTTTTGTTTGCCAACTTAGGCAGATGAGATGGGAGTTAAAGTCCAGAGAAATTATCCATGGGTTTTTACTTGCAATCGACTTTAAATGTTGTGGATGTACAGGTTATTACTTATTACTTTGCATCCATGAAAAGGAAACTCAAAATACCATCGTGATTAGAAGAAAAGACCCTGGCCTTCAATCCAAGCTGTTTATAGACATGATGAAAAAAACAGAGACAACACTATAGGTTATTTGGTAAGAAGAAAAAACAAGTGTACATGTAACCGAGTTGATTTTTCAAAAAAAAAAGACCCTGATCTTTAAGCATTATGAGTATTAAGCCTTGTACTGGCTATATATGGCATATCCACATCCATACATCCAAGTGGCCCATTCATCCATATTTGAGACTGTTAGGAAATAGTTTCCTGGTCACAATTATAACATCCATGTTGAAAGGGCTGAAGAATTGGACATCATTAAAAAGTTTCTGAATGGTACATACTAGATACTTGTAGTCTCACACTTGAATTCACCCATCCTTGCACAAAAGTTATTGAGTTCACCAATGTAGTACCTTCAATGATGGGACTTCTAAATAAATGTGATGCAAGTCATTATTTTTATTTGAGCATCAATGAATTAATGTGACTTAGAAACCTAATCAGTGTTATCTTTTGCAATTTACTGATGGAGGAGAACGTATTTTAATTTAACTGGAAAAATTATTGCAAGGAACTCTTAAAACTGTACCCAGTACACATAAATGTGACAACACACTCCCAGAAAAACAATTTCTTATAATCCAATTTGATTCTGTTGTTAGAAAACTGTGTTGCATTTTGACGATTTTTCACCAAAACAAATACTATTGCCCTGCATAACTTACAACCTAGCTTTCTTCACTTTTACTAGTGTGGCGTGTGCCGTTGAGCCAAGTGTGAACAAAATAGGGAAACTCTACATGTGAACATTGTTTTGCAATGTACGTATTGATTTTTTGAACAGCCAAATATGAAAGGAAAACATGCTTGGATTGAATGGTAAGCCCTCAAGTGTTATCAATTCTCAACTGATTTTTCCTTCCAAATCCTGCTTTTTAAAAATTTATTTGAATTTTTAGCAGCAGAATCATTTTAAAATCAATATCTTCCTCATTCTGAATCCAAATCTTACCAAATAAATTCCATTAAATCCTGCTATCAAGATCTTTCCAAGAACACCAAAGGCATGTTCCAACTCCTCCAATTTTTTTAGCTATGATTTATTTTAATTTTCAGTGAAGAAATCATTCAATATTCAAGATGTCGTGGAACCATGGCCATGCACCACTCCTCATCAACAGCTTTCCAAAGACACCAAGAACACAATCTGAAGCATCCTGATGTGGTGGATCTCATAACTACAGAACAAAACAAAACAAACTACCTTCCTTCATAGATAGATATCTGTGCAGCATTAACATTTTGTTTGTCATGCAAGAATAAATCTTGTGGATCAGTTTGCAAACTTAGGCACGTGTTTTTGTGTGTTTGTACACGTGGGATTACTTTTTAAACGTATCAGGTTTTGATATGGCAAAACCTAAATTACATTAAAAGGTTATATTTCCCCTTAATGAAAAAAACTGGGTTTTATAGTGTATCTATGAATTGTTAGTTATGATGCCTTATAATATTTTAGAATGTTCCATTCTGTTTTGTGCTGTTTTGAACGGTTAATATTCTAGCAGAATGGAACTGAATTCCCATTCCTTTTTTTATTTCCCAATGTTTTTATTTCTTACTTAATAAGATTTTCAAGTGAAAAGGTAAATTAAGCCTCAATATTAGATCAGCAAATGGTCCTGAAGGATCAAAAAACCCAAGGTTGAAGTTTTAGTTTGGCATGAGTTGGGTTTGAATTGCTTAAATCTTCTTGATACTCAGTTTATATACAAAATCAAAATTGCTACTTGGTTTTAAACCCACTTTCATTGTTATGTTTTTACTAAAGTAGCTAATGAACAGTCAACAAGTTGGCTCTTCAATTTCTAATGCTAAATCTTAAAAATGGTTATAAACATACACTAAAGGGAGCAAGGGTGTCAAGGTCAAAGTCCTTTTTGAAAAATTATATTTAATGTATGTGACAATTCAAGGGAATTGGTCCATTATTTTAAAATTTTCATTTACATACCCAATTTATATTGTGTGTTAGATATTAGAATCTTAAGACTACATCACATGTGTATTATGCATACATACTATTTATCATATAAAAATCAATAACTTTTGTTTAAAATATATTCTCAAATTTTATAGTATTCAAGGCAAAAGCATATGTGAACAAGAAATGTCAAAATGTGTTGTAAACACAAATTTCACCAATTTTAACTTATGATTTTTAAAAAATCAGCAAGATTAAAATCGTTTCCAAATTTGAAAGGGAATGATGCATATTTGATATGAATTTAAAGAAAAAATTGAAAAAGAAAGGACTACATTTACAACAAGGCTTTGATTGTTATTAAACATGCAATTTAAGGACTTTTGTAACATGATCACTTTGCATCTAATTTTGGGCATTAATATTTTGTAAGTAATGGAACTTATTTTAAAAGAAGATTATCAATTCAAATTTTTCTACTCCCCTTGCAATTTTTCAAAGCTATAAAGGTACATCTTTTGACCATTATGCACAACATTTGTGGCTCCTTTTATTACGTTTCCATCAAAATGTAATGAAATACATACATTATCCCATTTGATGAGTAAATGAAAAAAACTTCTTATTCACATAGTGAATTTTTAGCCAAATGGGATGTATAACAATGGTCCAAACCAATGTTGTAATGGTATGTTGTTTTTCACATACCAAATTAATATATATATATATATGTCTAAGGACAACATCATTAGTAGAAATCAGCCAAAATGTAATCGCTTTGTTTGCAACTACATGTGATTTTGGGTCATTTACGATTAAATTTGTGAATATTTAAAACTATAAAATCAAATTTCAACTGTTTTGTTCACTCTCACAACTATGATGCAACTATTGAAAACTTCATCCTATCAGTTGGATATCTTTTAGGTTAATTTTCATCCATGATTATATTGATATGTCCCATTAGTTGTAATAACCATCAAATTAATCAAATCCTAAAGATATTCTACAGTGACATAGGGTGCATTTTTATGTATGTATTAAAATTATATTTACGATATATCACATATATAATAAATATATATTTGTGTGTATATTACTTATGTGTATGTATGTATATTGTTCATTTAATGATCTAAAAATTAATATTTGAATTCTATAATTTATTATTCAAATCTGAAAATTAATATTTCACTTATGAAATGTATATATATATCTGAACTAAAATTTTGATATTGTAATTTAAGAAATATTTATGTGAATTTCAATTTTTTATTTGCATTCAAATTTTTTTGTTTACTTAAAAATCGTTATTTGAGTCTAAAAATTGATATTCCAATTTTAAAACATTTTATTTGAATCTAAAAATCAATATTTGAACTCTAAACATTGTTATTCAAATCTGAAGACTGATATTTCAATATTGAAAATTGTTATTTCAATTCTGAAAATTATATTTGAACCCGAAAATTGTTATTCCAATTCTGAAACATTTTATTTGAATCTAAAAATCAATATTTGAATTTGAAGTTTTAAATAGGAATTCTTAAAATTGTCAGTTTTATTCAAAATATATATGTTTCAATACAAAATTATAATTCGAATTATGAAAATTATATTTGAATATTAAAATCGATGTCTCAATTCTGAAAATTACTATTGGAATTCATCTTTTATATATATAATTTTCAAAAATTTGAATATAAAATTTTTATTTTAATTCTAAAAATTGTTATTGGAATTATTTATTTAATTATTTGAATTTGAAAAAAAAAATTTGAAGTTGATATTAATATTTCAATTTTGAAAACTACTAATTCAATTTTTATAAAATTAGCTGAATTTGATATTTGAATCTGAAATTTGATATTTCAATTATTTAAAATATTATTTGAGTTTCTGAAATTTTTATTTAAACTCAAAAAGCTTATTTGATCTAAAATTTGATATTTGCACTCCAGATGATTATTTTTGATTTTATAAATTAATTTTTCAATTTTTATTTGTTAAATTTAAGTTTAAAAATTATTTGATTTGAAACTTGAAATAAAAATTCCAAATTATTATTTTGGATTCTCATAATTAATATTTCAATTCAAAAAATTATTTATTGAGTCTTAAAATGGACATTTCAATTTTGAATCTGAAAATTTGTATTTCAATTTTGAGATTTTTAATTTAAATTCAAAAACTTATTTCATTTTTTAAATGATATTTGAATTCTGAATTGTTTTTTTAGAATCTAAAAATAAATATTTTTATTCCAAAAGTTTCCAACTTTAAAACTTATCCCATATTATTTATTCTCCATTCCTATTTTGAACATTATATAAACAAGGAGTGTGATCATCAAATTTCACATTAAGAAATTTGTGCATATGGGATGAACCAATCAAAAGGCTAAACTTAAAACAAAAAAAAATGTTATGCACAATTTTAAACAATCAACCTCCCCAACTTACTTATTTGCTTAACTAGGTAGGTACATAGTATGACCTATCCACCTAGGTCAACCTATGTACCTATTTACTTCAATACTTATTCATATGAGTAGGTATTTAACCTCAAAAAGTAGACCTACCTAATTACTTTTTTACCTAAGTAGGTAGGTAGGTGGGTAGGTAGGTATGTAACCTAGGTTTGTAGGCACCTATTTATGTACCTACTTAAACATCTACCAACTTAATGTTAATATTTTGTATTAAATTCATCTTAAGGTGCCACGTGGCCTATTTACATTGGGCCACGTGTCATAATATAGGATCATCCAAGCATTTGAATTGAATGTCCTAGATTATTTTCAAAATAATAATAATAATTATTGTTTAAATAATTCAATATTAGAACACGTGGCAACACATCATTTGCCTCAATTATGACCAAAATAATTGCATCATAGTCGCATGTGACAATACGTATACAATGGAATCAAAGGATGAACTTGTATTTGTTGATTTTTTTTTAATCCAATACCTTTTGTTGTTTGCAACTAACGTTTCATGCAACTTGTCCAAGGCAACTAATGAAATTTTAGTTGCAAATGTCACTTATAACTAAATTTTAGTCACAGAGACTAATCCACGATACTTGTTTTTTTCTGTGGCATGTGGTTAAATGGGTAGGGTCTTCGGTAAGAAATGTTTTTCTAGGGTAGGGTATTTTCATGGTATGAATATTTTTAAATTTTAAATACCTTGATCTTAAGCATGAACATATCAAAAAATAAATTTGCATAATTTTCAATGAATCAAAATTAGAATCTTGAATTAAGCAAAAATGAGATTCCAAGTTTTAAAATTGGATCACTAAGGGGTAAAATGTGTACATAAAATCCACAAGCTACATATTGTTCTTCAAACATCCTAGCTTCACTAAATATTACTTCATGAGATTCTAGGAAATTTGCTTGAATTGTAAAAAATTTAATGACATTCTCATTTGCAAGACTACACCCCACCTTAGCATCCTTCGGCCAATTCTTGTAAATCATGAACAATGAATCTAAGTTCTTCACTTCAAATCAACATCTTCACACGCTTATGAAAATACCAACAACGTTGAAAACTTGTTTAATTTCAATTTGGCTCCCATGAATTGTTAAGATTTGCCTTACTAACCATGCCACATTAAGCCACTTGTGACAATTTGTGTTCCACCCTAACAAAGGACATGCACATCATTTAGGAATAATAGAATGTTGACAAAACATTAAAAGGTTAGCAACTAAAAGCCTTCTTAAAAACTTAGCATGTGCACCTTGCCTAGGCTCTTTGTACCAATAGTGCCCAAGCCATGCTTTTATTTGGTAGAAGTGGCCTTCTATGGCCTATTTTCCAATCCATTACAATTGGGCCCAACCCAAAAAATATGCAATTGGGATGTTTATTTGAATTGCCAAATGCCAACAAAGGAAAAACTAAGAATGGATTCATCCATACAAGAAGGTCCCATTATAGAGACACAAGGTTTCCAATTTGTCTATGTTTTGTCCTTTTTTTGTCTCCATTGAAATGTACTAATTGCAATGTTCAAAGTTGACGTTCTTGGTCAGTGCACTTTCCAATGTGTCTATGGTATGTCCTCCTTATCTTAGTCATTATATTAAGGTCATGTGCACTAATTATTTATATTGAAGCTTAGAGCAAAAATATGCAAAAAACCTATACTGAATAAAATAGCACATCAGATTGCGCATGCGATGGATTCAAACCAAATGAAGCTTGCTTCCTCTTCTTATTTTCCACATGTTAAATAGATACTAATGCCCTTGGCCCAATTGTGAATTCATCAAGACCCTGCAAAACTTTATTTATGAAACACACCATATATTCAGAAAATGTTGGTGGGTCTTTTACATGAGATGAAAAACAATAGTTTTCGGTGATGTGGACATTTTTGGATGTTGAAACTTAGGTCATCAATAAACTTTTGGAAAACTATAACTCAACATTTCCACTTCTTTGTGATTAATTAGTCCTAACCAATCAGCCAAGTTGATCCAATGACATTGAATTTCCTAGATGGTGTAGATGGAAATGGGGATTGTTTCATTTTTTGTCTCCATAGTGACAATGTAGCCATTTGATTTTGGATTGATTAACACACCTCTTGGTTCTACACTTTCAAGAATTTGCTAACACAAAAGATTAAAAAAATACTTAGAGATTATAGGTGGAGTAGCCCCCTAGGGTGGCCAACCCTAAAATTGCACATTTAGGAATATTTTCCTATCCTATGTGGACCACAAAACCTAGTTTCCAAAATGTGCAACAATGATACGCATGTGAAATTTGTGACCTTGAACTAGTTGATATAATGCAAATTCACTAATATTTCCATTTACCTTACTTAATTACTGTAGGAGACCAATTTTAGTTAAAGATGCCAATTACTACCATGATCTTGTGGGTGGTGTTGGTATACCATATACTTTGGACCATATGGTGTGTGTATGTTGATTCCTTGAAAACTTATGTCAAGTCTTAAGCTCATGTTAAAGTGAATCTTTCATGGGCAAAATTTACCTGCCCATAACAAGGCCATTGATTATGTTTTACAAGCCCGAACAAAATAAACAAGTTAATTCATGTTTACCTAAATTAATTTCATTTGAATTTGCCAACCATGTCAACCTTAACATTTCCAAAGATTGTTGCAAATATTGGTGAGTGTTGTCTTGTTATACATCTTTGTGTAGAGTTTTTTGAACCCAATATTTGAACCTTTCTTCCTCATGTAATGTGTTCATGTCAAACTAAAATACTTTGTCATTCTTAAATATAAGGCATTTGTGTAATGATCCTTGACATTTTATGTTTTTCACAAAGTTTTTTTTCCTTGTAGCCAACACTTGCATTCTATTACCCACAAGAATTTCAAGCAATAGCTTCAAGAACTCTCTCCCACATTCCTATCACATTCAATAATGAACTAATGTCAACTATTGTTTTATGTAGGCTTATTACCAAAACAACTTGAATCACCAATGTAAAACTTTTCAACAAGAAAAAGATCAATAGGTGTAGACTTGGGGCAACCCTCCCAAAAAAAGCCCCATGTGGAGAATGGCCTACTTGTTAATGATGCAACAAGGTCAATGATAAAGGGAAAGAAAATTGATAGTGGGGAAAGTAGCAATCAAGCAAAAGATGTTGATGTAAATAAATCAAGGGGTGTAAAGTTAAGATTAAATAATGGATGATGGTGATAGAAGGTTGGGTGTGGAAAACAATAAGTGGAAATAAAATCATTTTCATTGGTGAAAGCATGGAAGTAGTATGTAGATTTTGGTTCATTGTTAATGTCATTGGTTGATTTGTTTAAGGACAACATGTCTCCCTTCATATCTAGAAAGGAAATGTCTCTATCTCTATGAGATTTTTTTTTACTTTGCAAGTGATTGTAATCCCCAAGTTATAGTGAAGTGGAGTCCCAAATTTTGCAATGATTGGATTGTATTCCAAGTTCATGTTGCGAAAAATTGAAAACACTACTTCTCATTACTTATGGCCTTGATGTTGCCATTTACTCAGAGATGAATTTGTAAAGTGTGTTTTATAAAGTCCATTCTTAGAAAGTTCTAATGTCTCCAAATTTGTGAAATTGAATCATGAAATTCTCTCTTTGCAAAGGAAGTGTTGGGAAAGAAGGTGCAAATGTAACAAAATTTTAACTTTAAGCTTTGGATGTGAATGGGGAAATTTTTTTAGGGTTTTAAGGAGAAACGTTTTCCCTTGCTTTTGGTTGGGGGTGTAAACGACGACGACGACAATGGAGACAAGGAAAAAGGGTGATGGAAATGTGGTGGTGTTTATGGCTTTTATGTTTTTCTGTTGTTTTTATTTATTTGGGATGAGTGGGCTAGAGTGGATGTTGTTGGACATTGGTTGAACGTGAGGCGATGAAGTTGCCAAGCAAGGTGGAATTGATGGAGCTTTCGCTAGGAGGTTTGATTGGATACATTTCATTGTCCCCTATTAATTGAATCAGATGTTGACTCCATGTTCATGATAGTGGAGAATGCGAGGTTTCAAACAACACCCCACAACAAAACAATGGCCCGTGAGTTCCTTGCTTATGCCCTTAACATATGCAACTTCCAAAAACACAATGGCTACATCACTGTGATATTAATGACTTGAAGAGGAGAGTTGAGGAATGCAAATATCTCCCAGGAGATTCCAAGTCCACTGGAGCTTTTCTGTTCAAAATGATAAAGTGGTTCGCAAAGCAAAGCTTGAGAAGATTTTGTGTCAGCTTCTTGGATTTCTAACTCCATACACATTCTAGGTAATACCAAGAGGGAAACCAACCCCTTTAGTGTCACATGATCATAGAAAGTAAAAGCATAAAGATCATGGATGGTTGTTGTTGAGGTGGCCTGTATCTGATGAGTTTTGCAATGGTTGCACGGTGCAGTGAGGATGATCAATGAACGGATCTTATCAGTACTAGACCGTGCAGGGTCAGGTTGAGTGGATGTTGGAATGTTCTTTGCAGTGCTGGCCCCACTGTGTGCTGGGCCAATTGATAAGAGAAAGTGTTTAGTTTTTGATGTGCTGAAATGGCATATCTCACCTGCTAGAAAAGGAATCATTATGTACATGGATGCCAAAAGTTACACAAGTATCTACATGCCATTTATCTTCCAGATCAGGTACGTTTGCTACAGGCTTCTAGAAACTTCAATACATTCTCCCCTTTGTCTTCTTGAAAATGGGCAACACCTCAAGTCTTTCATGTAGCATATAGTCTATAGTCTATACCTATTACTATAGGGGTTGGCATGAGTGACTACTTTTTTGCACGCAGTGTTAGTTCTTGAATTATTGCTGGAATCTGCAGGGGGTGAATGAGCTTGCAGAGGTTCGTGGAGATGCTGAAAAGGTACAAGTTTCATACCCAGAGTTTCTCAACAGGTTCAATGACACTAATTGGGGATTTGGCATATTGAACACACTAGTGAAGCTTGAGACTGGTGACTATGTACAACACACTGGAGTCACATGTGCAACATGTAATTATATCATTATTAAATTGGGCTTCAATTTAAAGAAATGACAAAGAACTTCAACCTGTGTCCAACCTGTTATAGTGAGGGGAAGGTTACAAGTGACATAAACCTGGAAGAGTATGTCTTTAGGGAGTACAGTAGCAAAGCTGATATAATGGACCAGTTCAAGATATTTAGCGGCAAGAAAGGGTTCACAGCTGCACATACCTAGACTATGACTTAAGCTGCAAAGTCTGAATTCCGAAATTTCACAAAAGACAAAGACTCCATTGCTCTTATGGGAGGAGCACATTGATTTTATGGGACCAAAATAAGATAGACACATAAAGAAAGCACAATAGTGGCATTATCTTCTAATTGGCAACTCAAATTGGGAGTGGCCCCCATGAGAACATGTGGACTGAATAGTTGAAAGGGAGAGAAAAGTAAAGAGATTGAAGGTAGTGGCAAGACTACCTGACAGAACCATGACAGAATGATTGAAGGGAGATGTGAATTCCTGAGGTAGGATTTGAGAGTGATAACAGGTTTTCTTTGACATCCTTAAAAGGATAGGAGAGTGAATAGTTTGTGTATGTTATAGACATTCCACAGAAAAATTCTTTCTTTAGATGTAGATTCCAAAATAAACCTCTTCCATCGTGAAGATCAGTGGCTGTATATTATTGTTGTCTTCCCTTACAATATTGTGTTTGGGACATGGTCAGAGATTAAATCACTTAAAAGGAAGAATCAAGCCCCAAGAGTGATAGTTGGGGCAATTCTCTTTGAATTCTATCTTTCAAATAGAATACATAGTGGTGGCTAGGGCATAGAGTGAAGACTACTGAATGTCAGATTGTGTTAGGTCCTTAGCCCCAAATTTTGTTGCATTTTAGATAAGCTAGTGAGGGAGAAACATGATTCACCACTCACTAAATTGTTTATTATGTGAAGATGATTCTATGCAGCGTAAGAAAGTCAGTGGAAGATATGAGCCATTTGAGAAACATAAAATTAGGCCCA
>Ga0209611_10001544_pt1 | contig 39623 bp, 29 predicted proteins | sample S1TSphgellanicum_3_FD_187693 | JGI IMG/M metagenome (GOLD analysis project Ga0209611, IMG submission 187693) | Host-associated microbial communities from peat moss isolated from Minnesota, USA - S1T2_Fc - Sphagnum magellanicum MG (SPAdes) (version 2) | ecosystem: Host-associated > Plants > Peat...
AGCAGTCAAGTAAAACCCTCCCAAACTTGCCCAAAATGCCGACATCAACGCCAGAAAACTCTTGATATCAGAGTACATTTTTGTTCTGTGTGTGGGTATGTCCAGGACAGGGACATTGCGGCTACTGTATTATAGGTAATCTACCGGGGTTAGGAACTAGCCTCGTAGACGCTGATGATTCTGGCTCTACCTCAAACCCTCGTCAGCGGGCGGGAAGTATGAGGCAACTAGGTCAAATGAAGCGTCAGAAGTCCAACTCTGCTGGGGTGGTTGTAGAAACCCACCCCTCAACGAAGTAGGGGTAGGTAGTTCATGTTTTTACTCAGCTAAATAAAGATGTTTTTTTTTGGTATTGAACATGAAGTTGCTTTTCTTAACCAGGAAGGAAAGTTTGCCGATTTTTCCCGCACAACATTTGCTGATTTTAATCAAATAATCGAAAAACTACCCATATACCCCAGTGATTACTCTCAGTTACGGGTAGGTGATGCGGGAATCAAGAAAAAACGCTGGTATATTGAGGGATTTGAAAGATTTTTTGATTCAGACAAAGTAATTGATTGTCAGGCTAAGGGGATCGAAATCAGAACAACCATCCACCCGGATATTCAGGGTGCAATTACGGAATTGACAGCAAGTTTTCAGTTACTCCGTGAAGTTGCTGCTGGCTTTAAGTTTTCCCCAGTTCTAGTTAGCTTTAATCCCTTTAATCGGGTGTTTGTCCCCCAACCCCCATTAAATGACTACGAACTCAAACAGCTACAGGCATCACCGGAAGACCAAACTGCCAACATTTACATGGTGACATACGGTCCAGATTTAAATATTTCTGTGGCAGATTTGCCAATGGCAGAGGTGATTGATATCGGTAAAAAGTTAACCTATTACAGTCCCTATATCGTGCCCTTTAGCTTTAGTTCTCCCTTCTATAATGGCGATTTATGGGGAGGGTTGTCAGTCAGAACATTTATGCGGACTGGTAAAAGACCAGCAACCCTAGTTTTTGTCAAGAAACAAGAACAATTAATTCAAAGTGTCCCCACCCTGACTAAAGTTGCCCGCATTCCAGCGGAGGTGGGGAGGATAGAATTTAAGGCCTGTGACAGCTGTGATGATTTTTCCATTTATGCAGCCCTACTAGCACTATTAAAAGGTCTAGTATTAGACAAAACCCTGACGGGTCGATCTATTGTGCCAGATGCTACAGAGCACCAAATTGCAGCTAAGGCAGGGTTTGAAAACCCAGATATTTTGCTGAATGCCACAAAGGTGTTGCAAGCTGCAGCAACGGCCCTGGGGGACGACCCAGACGTTAATTATTTAGCCCCACTGCAAGAGATTTTATCCCAGAGGAAAACAAAATCTCATCAACTAATTGACGCCTTCCAATATGTAGGTTCGATAGAGGAGACACTGAAGTTGAGTGCTTATCTGTAAGCCTAGTTGCTGTTATTGGAATCTATAAATCTGCATCCGAGATAAATTTGTTCATCTGGTCCACCCAGGATTTGGTCGTGGGTAGAGAGGATTTCGGCGTTGCTGAATGGTGGTATGGTTCTGCGAAATTCCGAATGAGTTTTCAGAGCTTTCGGCTATTAGTTCATGCTTGAATCAGCAACGCCAGAATTTTTACTTCCCCATGAGCTGAACTACCTTTCTCAATCCAATCAATGTCTCCCCGGCTCCCCCATAACTTGATGACAGTCGCTAATGGGGGAGGAATTGATCTGCCATCCTCTAATCTAAAATTTGGGTTTAAGACCCTGTCAATGTCTTACCCCTAGGGTGGTGCCAATACTGAAAAAAAAGGAGCAAGTGACCACTTGCCCCTCTCACTAACTAGTTACATAGTACATGACCAGCGTGGACAGAGCAAATATAAACGGAAAGATAAAGTTACGTGACTCATTAGTATATCCTGTAACACCAATTTTAGTAAATGGAGTTGTAGAGGACTTTTGGCATTTTGGCAGATTTTTGCCGATTGGCACTGCTATGTTGGATTCGCGAATGTCTTTGTGCGACAACTCCGACTTGCAGAACCCCTCGGCCTGAGAACCGAGGGTCTTTTTTATGCATTTCTTGTGTCCACAACCTCCACAGTACTTCCACTATCACTAATTATCGGTAGCAAATGTTCGTATAACTGCATTGATTGCAGGCAATTATTGATACTCAAAACCGCTGAATTATAAGCAGCGATTTTTTGTTCTACAATACTCAATAAGCGTCGATTATTGGCAATCTTCTCCTCGGCTTCCTGTGCTAATGTCCCCTCTACATAGGCCCGTGCGTGGGGGTACTGCTGGAGGATATCATCTGCTTTTTGTTCTGCCATCGCCAATAGCTGAGTTTTTATGGTTTGGTTAATGGTCTGACGGAAAGACCTGTGAATAGTTTGGGAAACCTTTGGCTCAAAATCTAGCTTTAATAACTGTCTAATTGATGGTTCTGCATCAACTATACTTTGAGCATCGTAACCTTGAGAAGTTTGCTGCAATAGCTGTCGAAATTGATAGATGGAAAATGTCCCTTCATCGTAAAATCTAGGACTTTCACGCACAAAGCGATCGCACTCCACCCTCGCTGCATCTACTAAGGACAGAGAAATTTGTCTCCCTACTGCTGCTAAGTTTTGTTCAATCCCGCTATCATTTCCCAGCAACCGATATAATTGGCGATAAAATTCTGACTTGCGAATCTTCTCAATTAACTCGTGGAATAGATTGGTAATTACTTGCTGGGACGATTCAATTAAAATATCTTCCAACTGATTCGCCAAGTAATAAAAAGCCTCGACTAAGATAGCCAGTAAAGGTGCTGTGGCATTGCGCGGATGACTGACCGTTGCACGTCGATAGGCATCGGCAACGGAAAAAGTATCTAGCAACTCATCTAGACGGTGAATCATCCGCACTTGTAATTGCCGGAAATCAGACTCAAAATCATTGCACTCATTATTAATTAATCTGTTGACCTCGGCTACGATATGTTGGCTAAAGTCTCTACCCACTTGCTGGAGTTGTTGATTAAGGCGTTGTAACTCCTGGGCCTTCATAGTTTCAATTTCTTGGGGTTGACTCTCTAAATCCCCTTGTAAACCCTGATAATATTTCTGGAGATGAATACATATATCTTCCAAATCATCAGCCAGATTCTCAAATAATTGGGGACGTTTTTCTGTGGTCAGGTAGTGAGTAATAGCAGTGCGAAAATCTTCAATCCCACTATCTTGAATCAGCCGATGAATCAACGCTGTTCCCTGTTCTGATAAAATCCGGATATAGTTCTCATTAGGTGTTTCATAACCGTTGAGGGAAATTCGGAATTGACTGGCAGGCAGCTTACCGGAACTGACACAGTAGTTATTAAATGCATAGACGAATTGTGGCGTTTCTTCTGCCCCATGTAAACCTTGAACACTTTGTGTAAATATAGAATCTAAGCCAAACCGATCCAATTTACTTGTCTGTTTAATCTGACTCCCATAAAATCCTAATAATCCACTGGTTTTATAAACCCTACGAGAATGGCGAAACTGTCCGTTGATTAAATCTTCTAATCGTTGTCTTAACTGGGTGTTGTACCAAGTTTCATCAATGCGATTAAAGACATAGAACACCCGGTCGCGGATGCTGCTATTTTGTCGCATCATCTCTAAAAGCCGTGTTTCTTCCTTGGTCATGTCACCTGCTGAAGCAGGCTTGAGCACACACACCACTGCACTGGTATCAGGATGTTGAATCTTGTCATAGGTGAGTTGTGCATCCTTTTCCACTGGTGCATCAATACCAGGAGTATCTATAATCACATTACCCCCCGCCAATAGCGGATGGTTACAGTAATACTCAACCCGCTTTAAAACTGCACTATTACTACCCCGCCGGGCAAATCCAGCAGCTTCTTTGAGGTTAGTAAAGTTAAATTGTGCCATTGAGTAGGTAGCATTATTCACAGGGGAGATATGTTCACGATTCTTCTCAAATCCTTCTAGCAACAACATCAAAGCCTTTGCCTGTTTTCCCCGTTCTGATTTACTCTCTCCCCCCTCCTGCTGAATAATTGCCTCGCAACCTTGACGCAGTAAACCAATGACATCAGCTTGATTGATGTTAGCTACTGTCTTAAACCCCAACTGCTGACATAAATAAATTGCTTGTTCTTGAATCTCTGCCTCACTTAAAAATGTCAGGACTACCCGTTCTTGATCTGGTTGTGCATACTCGATCTTGCATTCTGTACCAGTAGCATGTCCCTCTGCGCTGTATAACAATTCCCTTTCTAATAGCGCATTGATCAGCATCGACTTACCGGCACTAAATGCACCTGCAAAGACTATTTCAAACTTTGGAGCGATCGCTTTAGCTAGGGAGGTTTGTACAGATCTAATATCTTGGAAACGTAAAGAGGATTCCGAGTGTAAAAGTTCCAGTAGAGCCTCGACCTGTGCTTTTAAATCTTGACACTGAGGTGGCAGTTCTGACATATTGTGATTGAGTAACGAGAACTAATTAGGTAAATAATACCAAATTTTCAAGTATAATTACTGAAATTCATGAAAATTCATCCGATTAGACTCAAACCCAACGATGATTTAAAACAAAGCTTGAAGAACTTTGCCCACCAGAAAAATATTCAAGCTGGATTTATTTTGAGTGGAATTGGCAGTCTTAAACAGGCACAAATTCGCTTTGCTAATCAACAAATAAGTACGAAATTAACTGAAGAATTTGAAATTGTGGCAATCAACGGCACCATTGCTACCACAGGTATACATTTACATATTGCCATTGCCGATGGACAAGGTAAAACTATCGGCGGACATCTTGATCAAGGCTGTATTATTTACACAACTGCGGAAATCATCATTTGTGAAAGTAAAAATTTCATCTTTGATAGAACTTTTGACGCGCAAACAGGTTATCAAGAGTTAGAAATTAGGTACCGTGACGAGTAACGAGTAAATAGTTATATTTATTCATAAAAAAGACTTCGTCTAGGATGAAAACTCCATAACCAAGATTTCTGGCAGAATTAGAGGTGCCAACCTATTTGTAAACTTCTAGCAAATAGCTTATGATGCTAACCACAACTTGCACCTCACTGACAATTGTTAGAAAAAACCCTATATTTTCTAATTCAATATCAATGAGGTACTTTGAGGGCAGCGATTCAAGCCTGTTTCTTAAACTATTAAGAAACAGTATTGTGTATCCTGTTGTAATCACCTTGTTTGTAACACACAAATTTATAGATTCTCCGCGCCAGTTTTACATCCGCTTTCACTGGCGCTTTTTCATCCAACCGACTTTTCCCGTTAAGTCCAAAAACCCCTGCACAGTCAGAGGCAGGTAGTAAGAGGCAGCCTCAAAACCTGCACCAAGAAAATTTGATGTAATTTAATCACACAGTATGAATCACAAACCCTTGATTTAGGGAGAAAAATCTATAAAAATAAGGTGGCCTGATCGCGCATCTTTTGAGGATGCCTGGGTTGGTACGGAGAGGTGCAAGATCTGAGCGGGTTTACAACTGGAGATATTGTCAAAGCTGTTGTTACAAAAGGTAAAAAGGTTGGCGAATATGTGGGGCGTGTTCTTTGTCGTGCTACTGGCAGTTTTGATATTGCTACCAAGGCAGGAAGAATATCTGGAATTAATCACAACCACTGTTCAGCGATTCACAAAAAAGATGGATACGGCTATGCATAATCATGGGTCACGGCGAATAAATTCGCCAGCGCCTTACCCCCCTAGATGAATCTAGGGGGGTAAGGCGCTGATAATTTGGTGATGATGGAGTGTTATAAGCTTGACAAGTAACCGAACAGAAATATTTACAAACTAATATCTAGTCTTATCTAGACTGGATAAAGGATTCCAGCCCTGAGTTTGTGTAATTAATTCTGCTCAAGTACTTATTTAAATGAGGGGGCTACCACCTCACTCGTAACTGTCCTGACTGAGGTTAAAGTAGTTTTGATTGATTCCTTGGCTAGGGGTTAATTGAGGCGATCGCTTTTTAGACGGAACGGCGATCGCCTCTCTTTCATTAAGGGACTTTCAACTAAAAAAATATCGAATTCCCAGGGGAGCAGAGGGAGTAACAGTCGTGTTGAGTCCATAAATTGGGATAATTTAATTTCTGGAAGTCCCTAACGTAACTTCTGCAAATATTGTCCCCACTCCGCTGCTAAAGGGATTTCTGTAAACTGAATCCGAACTGACGAGGTGGCAGCAGCGTCGAAGACAAATTCTAACTCAATTAAACGACCTTTCAGGGGTGGAGATTCCATTGCCACTGGTTGACTATCAATGAGAAAGCGGATTTGTTGGACATCTAATAAAGAGAATGTTTCTAATTTAACAGGTCCTGTTGGTGTAGGTTTTCCCCAGGTGATATTGTTATCCTTCTGACCTAAAACTGTGTAAATATCATACTTCGACTTCGTAAATTGCTCCGCCCAGATGCCATAAGCTTGAACCTTGCGATACTCTTGATAACCTTGCCAAGTCAGAGCAAAAAATACTATCAATAGGGGCAACCATAACAGACCACGTTCCATCGTTTAAATCTTCCTCAGTAAACTACAATCTACAGTCCCCTGAATAGATTTTGTGGGAGTAACAGACGAGGGAGTAGGGGAGAATAGATCAATCTCTCCCCTACTCCAAAATCTCAAATCCCCATTAACCAAAATGCTTGATAATTGCCTGGGCAAATTCAGAACATTTTAAAGGTGCCACAGGTGGTTCCAATAACCTAGCTAAATCGTATGTAACCTGAGAGTGAGCTATGGCTTGGGCCAGTCCCTGCTTAATCAAGTCTGCGGCTGCTTGCCATCCCAAATATTCCAGCATCATTACCCCCGAGAGAATTACCGAACCAGGGTTAATTCTATCCAACCCGGCGTGTTTAGGGGCAGTTCCGTGAGTTGCTTCAAAGATCGCACAGCCATCACCAATATTAGCCCCTGGTCCCATACCCAAACCACCAACAATGGCAGCTGCGGCATCGGACAAATAATCGCCGTTCAAGTTCATTGTTGCCAAGATCGAATATTCATCCGGTCTGGTTTGGATTTGTTGAAAAATACTGTCAGCAATGCGGTCGTTGACCATCACTTTTTCTTTCCACTGCCCATTACCATGAGTTTCCCAAATCGAGTCAAGAACTACTGCAACTTCCTGGACAATCAAGTTCTTGTTCTCTTGAGTGAGGGCATTGAACCCCGGTTCAATTTGGTGAGCGTTTTCTTCTAAGGAAATATCCGGATTATTTTCCTTGTTACTTAAAATCCAAGATTCCCTTTCAGTAACAACATCTTGGCGAAATTCACTCTTTGCTACTTCATAACCCCAATCACGGAAAGCCCCTTCGGTATACTTCATGATGTTGCCTTTATGTACCAAAGTTACCTGTTGCTTGGCTTTTGGTAGTAGCAAGGCATGTTTGATGGCGCGACGCACTAGACGCTGGGAAGCACTTTTACTGATGGGTTTGATACCAATACCAGCATCTAGGGGAATTTGTTTTTTGCCGTGTTCTGGAGTGGCAGGGATGAGTTCTTTGTTCAGAAGAGAAATCAAGCGATCGCCAATTTCACTCCCCTGTTTCCATTCAATCCCCAAATAGATATCTTCCGTATTTTCCCGATAAACTATGACATCTAACTTCTCTGGATTTCTGTGGGGCGAGGGTGTACCTGCATAGTAGCGGCAGGGACGTACACAGGCGTAGAGGTTGAAGATTTGTCTGAGTGCCACGTTCAACGAACGAATCCCACCACCAACAGGGGTAGTCAGTGGACCTTTAATGGCAACGCCATATTCTTGAATCGCTGTTAGGGTATCTTGCGGTAAATACTGGTAAAGTCCGTATAAATCACAAGCTTCGTCCCCAGCATAGACCTTAAACCAACTAATTTGCCGATTGCCTTTGTATGCCTTAGCTACGGCTGCATCAATTACTGTTTGGGCAGCAGGCCAAATATCAATACCTGTACCATCACCCCGAATAAAAGGGATAATTGGGTTATCGGGTACAATCGGTTCACCATTTTTAAAGGTGATTTTAGTTCCGGTTGTAGGGGGAGTAATCTTTTCGTACATACATCACAGGCTCCAGATTGATACGCCGCCACTTAAAGTCAAAAAAATTGTCTTTAGCAGACTAGCAGATTTTGCTATGTCTTGCTTTCACCCATTTATGAGGCGCAGATTATTCCCTACCTAATTTTGTACGATCAAAACATAGTAAACTACATTTCGCTATCAGATGATAGCAGTTTATTCACCGACCGTTAATACGAGTAAATGGCATGACAGACCCATTGATTGTATCAGGTACTGCTAACGACATCGACTCCCTTAAGCGATCACTAATCGCTGGGTCTGAAAAAGTCCAACAACAAATCATCACCCAGCTAGCCGGGTTGGATGATGGGGGATTGGATGTATTGAGGGAATTTCTCCTAAAACGTCGTGGCACCCCAGCTACTTGGATTGATGGCAAAGCCTACCAAGTCCTCTACAACTCTGATGCACCTACAGCCAAGGAATTTCTCCAAACTTATTTTCCTGAAGGAATTGTACCTCTAAAATCGGAGTGTGGGGTAAATTACAATTCTTTGCAAGAGCTACTCGCTCTCCAAGACTTCCAAGCTAGCGATCGCCTCACAATTGAGAAAATGTGTGAATTAGCAGGACCCGCAGCCATAAAAAGAAAGTGGTTGTATTTTACTGAGGTAGACAATTTTCCGATCCTGGATTTGCAAACTATTAATAATCTGTGGCTTGTGTACTCAGAAGGTAAGTTTGGCTTTTCTGTGCAGCGAGAAATCTGGTTGAGTCTAGGGAAAAATTGGGCCTATTTCTGGCCGAAAATCGGCTGGAAAAGTGGTAATAACTGGACACGATATCCACATGAATTTACCTGGAATTTAAATGCACCTAGAGGCCATTTACCCCTTTCTAATCAATTACGGGGGGTGCGCGTGATCAGTTCTCTCCTGTCTCATCCAGCTTGGCATTGAGATTTAGAGGCAGAAAACGCGGGTAATCAGGGCGATTTCATTCTAAAAAAACGCTTGAGTGTGTCTAATCCAAAAGAACACAAACGTTGAGCTTGTGCCACCTTTTCAAACATAATGTTTCTAATCCTCTGTATTGAACGTTGGTAAGTACTTGAACAGAATTAATTACACAAACTCTCTTGCTGGAATCCTTTATCCAGTCTAGATAAGACTAGATATTAGTTTGTAAATATTTCTTAGGACTTACGCATTGACAGGAAACACCAAATATGCGGTATGGGTTTCTGGCACTTTCACGTGATTTTTTGATAGCGCAGCGTCGCGCTAGCCATAGGTTATCCATCAAAGCCGGAAACGACGTAATTTCGTTCATACACATGATAGTCGATTTGTACAGTGCGTAAGTCCTATTTCTGTTCGGTTACTTAAAACCTCTGGTTCTAGTGCTGTGAACCTTTTATCTTGTACTATCAATAGCTAGGAGTAGACTAGACCCAATTGTCACTCAGTAAAACTGCGAAATTATGACCACCTTCGATGCCCAATGTATCCCGGAAAATCTCTCAAATATGGCAAAACTTGAGTTTTCAAGCCAAGTTATTTATACTGCTCCTCACTGGAGCAGTAGTACCAGTTATTTTAGCTACTCACAGTATTGTATTAGTTACGGAAGATTTTTTACTCAAGAGCCAGGAAAACTTACTTCAAAAAGAATTGCTATACTTTAAGGAACATTTGGAACGTGTTAAAGAGGACTATAATACCGCAGCAGAAACACTGCAAAAAAGCGTAGAATTAATAGGAATTGACTTGGATGATCCGGCAGTAGTTACGAGTAAAAGTCAAGTATTACATACATTAGTCAGAGAGCTAGTAAATACGAAATTTAGACCTAGTTTTTATGCACTAACTGATACCAAAGGTCGTACAGTTGCCCAGAACATTCAGGTACTGGCTGATCTAGAAGAGAGTGAAAATTTGCTTAGTCCCCACATAGCACCTTGTGCACCTAAATATCGGCAGGTGTCTTTACCCGTGGGGATTAATTTGAGTGAGCTACCAATAGTCAAGGACTCCATAAAGCAACAACGTGGCCTATCAGGATTCGAGTTAATTAGTACTGATTTACTCAAGAAATTAGGTTTGGCTACACAAGCTAACATTGGCTACAGAGCACAAAAAATTGAAAATCTACCCGAATCAAAACAACCCTTAGCCATAGGCACTTACAACACCGATGGTGGTCAGATAGGTATGCTGCTGATAGCAGTTCAACCAATTAAGTACAATCATCGCCTTGTTGGCTTAGCAATAGTTGGTCAGTTACTCAATCGGGACCCCCAATTAGTGGATGACGTAACTTATGGTACCGGAGTAGCAACAGCAACTATATTTGCCTACGACTGGCGTATTAGCGTCAATGTGCCTAATTATTCAGGCAAAAGGGCACTAGGTACCAGAGTGGCGAGAGAAGTAGCAATAACTGCCCTAAACCAGGGAAAGATATTTATTGGTAAAACCAGTGTGATTGGCATACCCTATAGAGCAGCCTACCATCCGATTTACGATCATCAGTATCATTTGCACCCCTTGGATGCAAAACCAATTGGGATTTATGCCGTAGCCGAACCCGAAACAAACATCCAAAAAACCCTCTTTACTTTGGCAATTACAGGTTATGGCATCGGTTGTGGAATCTTATGTTTAACATGTATCGTCGCCCTAGTCATAGCTAAAACATTCTCTAGCTCGATTCAACGCATCACAGAATTTGCCCAACTCATTGGTAGAGGGGAACAAGGAATCCGCCTAGAGGAACATCGACGCCAAGATGAAATTGGCATCCTAGAGCGTGAACTCAACAAGATGACAATTCGGATTGAGAGAAACCTAGAGAAAGTCCTGGCTAAGGAGTTACAAATCCGAGAACAAGCACAACAGCTAGAAAACGCACTGCAGCAGCTACAACAAACCCAAGCCCAAATTATAGAAAGTGCTAAAATGGCTAGTCTAGAACAGTTGGTGGCAGGTGTGGCCCATGAAATCAACAATCCAGTAAATTTTATCTACGCCAATATTGGCTACGCTGAAGAATACCTACAGAACTTAATTAGCTTACTCAGACTTTACCAAGACCACTACCCCCAAACTGTAGGAGAAATTGAGACGGCAAGTATAGAGATGGATTGGGAATTTGTAGCCAATGATTCACCCAAATTATTTCAGTCCATGAAAAAAGGTGCAGAACGAATTCGCCAAATTGTCCTCCTGTTGAAAATGTTCTCACGGATAGACGAAGCTGAACGTAAACTTGTGAGTCTGCATGACAGTATAGATAGCATCCTAGAGCTACTACAATACCGACTGCAACCCACAGACCACCGACCAGGGATTGAGGTGATTAGAGAATATGGTAAACTCCCCTTGGTAGACTGCTATGCCGGGCAGCTAAATCAAGTATTTTTGAGCATTATCACTAATGCTATTGACGCTATCCAAGACAGTCCCCAGATCTCAGGTCTCCCTTGGATTCGCATCTGCACAGAACAAATCAATGCAGATTATGTAACAATTCGCATTATTGATAATGGACCAGGAATCACTGAAAATATAAAATCTAGGCTATTTGACCCATTTTTCACAACTAAACCTGTAGGACAGGGTATGGGCATGGGCTTGGCGATTAGTTACCAAGTTATTACTCAAAGACACGGTGGAGTACTAGAGTGTATTTCTCAACCTAATGAAGGTACGGAGTTTGTAATTACAATTCCCTTACAGCTAAGTCATTCAAGCTGACGTTTGATTTCCCTAGTTCTCTTAATACCGTAAAATTGACTTACTATCCTTTTCCCGACTCCACAATGGCAACAGTTCGGCTAGAAAATATTAAACGTAGATTTAACAATGTCACGGCTATCGAGGACATTAGCTTTGAAGTTCCCAATGGTGAGTTCTGGGTATTAGTCGGACCTTCGGGTTGTGGTAAGTCTACAATTTTGCGAACCATCGCTGGCTTAGAAACAGCTACCTCTGGCAACCTGTTTATTGACAATCGTCTAGTCAATGATGTCCCCGCTAGGCAACGGGATGTGGCAATGGTGTTCCAAAACTACGCCCTTTATCCTCACATGACTGTGGCACAAAATATTGCCTTTGGGTTGCAGATGCGAAAGGTGCACCCCAAGATAATTCAAGAACAAGTGATGACGGTAGCCCAATCACTATCCTTAGAACACCTCTTAGACCGTAAACCTAAACAATTATCTGGGGGACAGCAACAACGGGTAGCTCTGGGAAGAGCAATAGCCCGTAAACCACAACTATTCTTGCTTGATGAACCATTATCTAATTTAGATGCCCAATTACGAGATGACACCCGGGCTGAATTGAAACAGTTACATCAAGAATTCGCAGTCACGACTATCTATGTTACCCACGATCAAGTTGAAGCCATGACTTTAGCTGATAAGATTGTGGTTCTCAATGAAGGACGGATTCAACAAATTGGTGACCCCCAAAGTATTTACACTCGTCCTGCTAACTTGATGGTGGCTACTTTTTTAGGTAATCCACCGATGAATATTTTGCCTACTACTTATAAGGGAGATAGTTTTGATATCAGTGCCCAAACTTTGCCAGTCCCCTCGAAGATCCGGGAGCATTTAAGTCTTTCCCCAGGACAAAGTGTTGATTTGGGAATACGTCCAGAACACATCAAAATTAACACCCTCTTAGAACCGTCCCCTGGCAACTCAGCCCAGATTTTGGCTGAGGTGAAGATTGTCGAGCCAATGGGAAGGGAAACTCTCATCCGTTTTAGCTTACCTGATTCGTTAATATTGTTAAATGTGCAAGTACCTGGAGGTCTACGTCTACACCCAGGCGATGGCCTTTCACTAGAGTTAGATTTAAATCAGTTATTTGTGTTTGATTCTAGTACAGGGGAGACTTTATATCCTATAGATTGAGACACCTGTGACTAAGAAACAAAAATTTCCTCACCTCCTGGGTTCCAAGTGGACAGCAATGCAAAAGGTTGACGGTTGGCGGCATTTCCAAGTTGTCAACCGTAAGCATCAAGGGAAGTGGGTATATGCTGAACTAGTGTCTGCCTGTGACCCTCAGGTTCGCTTCTGGGTAAACGCTCAATTGTTACAAGATCTCTCCCAGTGGCAGGCTGGGTGGCAATCATTACAGGAAATGTCGTCTGCGATTGTGAATAAATCTTAAGGCGATCGCTTGATTTAATAAATATTTACATCGTCACTATCTATTTCTAATCACCAGCAATTAGGCTGTGTGATCAACACAATTTCATGTATCCTTATTTACGCCATCATCCTAAAACTCTTCTGTCAACAACTCTATAACCGGGAACTATTCGATGAAAACCATTAGAAATAGGGAATTAGATGTTTTTGTTTTTTGTAACTAATTATAGTTAAAGTTTATATAAACTGGTTTTTAAATCTATTTTGAAGTGAATTTATTAAATTTGGGCTTTTAAATAGCTTTTACAACCTAAAACTAATTAAATCGCCAGTTTAAGCCCTAACTTGTACTCCCAGCACCTTTATTTTCCAGAGAATTTGCACAATAATGACACTCAAATACCTCAGGCTATTTGACAAAAAAACATTAAGAGGCAGACAAAAGTGAAACTAGCAGTTTACGGGAAAGGTGGCATCGGCAAATCCACAACTAGCTGTAATATTTCCGTAGCTTTAGCTAAGCGCGGTAAAAAAGTCCTGCAAATCGGCTGTGACCCAAAACATGACAGCACATTCACCCTGACTGGGTTTCTGATTCCAACGATTATTGACACACTGCAAGAAAAAGACTATCACTACGAAGATGTCTGGCCGGAAGATGTAATTTACAAAGGTTATGGTGGTGTTGACTGCGTTGAAGCAGGGGGACCCCCAGCCGGAGCAGGATGTGGTGGCTACGTTGTTGGTGAAACTGTAAAATTACTCAAAGAACTCAACGCCTTTGATGAGTACGATGTCATCCTATTCGATGTTTTAGGTGACGTTGTGTGCGGTGGCTTTGCCGCTCCCCTAAACTATGCAGATTACTGCTTAATTGTTACAGACAACGGCTTTGATGCTTTATTCGCAGCCAATCGAATTGCAGCTTCAGTGCGAGAAAAAGCACGGACTCATCCCCTACGTTTAGCAGGGTTGATTGGAAATCGCACCTCTAAGCGCGACTTGATTGAAAAATATATTGAGGCTGTACCAATGCCAGTATTGGAAGTATTACCTTTAATCGAGGACATCCGTGTTTCTCGTGTCAAGGGTAAAACTTTATTTGAAATGGCAGAGTCAGACCCTTCCTTAAACTACGTTTGCGACTACTACCTCAACATCGCTGACCAAATTCTTGCACGCCCTGAAGGTATCGTTCCTAACGATGCTCCAGACCGTGAGTTGTTTTCTTTGTTGTCTGATTTTTATCTAAATCCGAATAAACCACAGCTCACTAATGCAGAAGAGGAATTAGACTTGATGATTGTATAAAACATTTTACCTCTTCAGGATGGGAATATGGCTTTCTTTGACAGTTTTACGGATTCAATAAAACAAAAGTGGTTGCAATTTTTCCAAGCTAATCGAGATTGGATTATCCTGCACATGGAAGCGGAATCAGTTTATACCCCTGATGGCGGGAAGCGACCATCTTCTCACCTCATCCTGGGAGTAGTAAATGCCCTGGAACCCAAGCTAGCCCAGCTAATGCTTCCCTTTTCCAAACTAAATCCTGATGCAGATACCCTAATTGATGTACTAGATTTACACTTCGACCCGGATATTATCCTGGGTAATCGGGTAGTTCCCAAAGTAGAACCTGGGACTGTGGTTAATGACACCGATGAAGACTGGAAATCAACTCATGACTCTGTGGAGAGTATTGACAATGTTAGTGTTAAAAAATTGTCAAGTGTCAATGGGAACAACTCACAACAGGAATTTGAACAACCCCTGATCTCAGACACAGTGGATGAATTTGGGGATATTTCCTTTGATAATATCACCGGGGGTAGTGCTGATGATCTCAGTCCACAAGAGGATAAGACTTTTGGGGATGTATTGTCTGACGTCTGGGGAGATAGAGCATCAGGGCAAAAGGGTGAAGAAAATAGCGAATTTCTAGGGGATGAATTGCCATCAGGCGTTTTTGACGATTCAGAAATTGCCCGACTCTTCCCCAATTCTTAATTATTGCGGTTCTGATTGAATCCAGGAGTTGCTGGCTGTCGTCTAGGGGACAAATCCTACCCCTAGATGCCCACTCTAAATATCACGGGGAGAAAATTCAACATGACTGTCGCTCAACAACCAGAAGCCTTAAATTTTGAATGTGAAACTGGGAATTACCATACATTTTGCCCCATTAGCTGTGTGGCATGGTTATACCAAAAAATTGAAGATAGCTTTTTTTTAGTAATTGGGACAAAGACTTGTGGCTACTTCCTCCAAAACGCAATGGGGGTAATGATTTTTGCTGAACCCCGTTACGCAATGGCAGAGTTGGAAGAAGGGGATATTTCAGCACAACTAAATGACTATAACGAGTTGAAGCGATTATGCGATCAAATTAAGCGCGATCGCAACCCTAGTGTAATTGTCTGGATTGGCACCTGCACCACTGAAATTATTAAAATGGACCTAGAAGGTCTAGCACCTAAATTAGAAGCTGATATTGGTATTCCCATTGTCGTAGCTCGTGCTAACGGTCTAGATTATGCCTTTACCCAGGGAGAAGATACTGTACTAGCCGCGATGGCTACCCGCTGTCCCGATAAGGCCCCAGTATCGGAGACAGATAAAAACGAGCGCAACGCCATTCAAAAGCTACTCAACTTCGGTAAGAAGAAAGAAGAAGTTGCCCAAGAAGAATCTGAGTATGTCACTCACCCCCCCTTGGTACTCTTCGGCTCCCTTCCTGACCCGGTGGTGACACAGTTAACCTTAGAATTGAAGAAGCAGGGAATCAAGATATCGGGCTGCCTACCAGCTAAACGCTTTAGCGAATTGCCAGTATTGGAAGAAGGGTATTACGTCACCGGTGTCAACCCCTTCTTGAGCCGCACTGCCACCACCTTAATGCGTCGCCGCAAGTGCAAACTCATTGGTGCTCCTTTCCCCATCGGCCCCGATGGTACCCGTGCTTGGATTGAGAAAATTTGCTCTGTGTTTGGCATCACTCCCCAAGGTTTAGATGAGCGGGAAGCGCAAATTTGGGCAGGTCTGGAAGATTATCTCAAACTGATTCGCGGTAAGTCTGTATTCTTCATGGGTGATAACCTGCTAGAGGTTTCCCTAGCCCGGTTCTTAGTGCGCTGCGGGATGACGGTTCAAGAAATCGGTATCCCGTACATGGATAAGCGTTATCAAGGTGCTGAGTTGGAATTGTTGACCCAAACTTGCCACCAAATGGGTGTCCCCCTCCCCAAAATTATCGAGAAGCCAGACAATTACAATCAGGTGCAGCGGATTTATGATCTGCAACCCGATTTAGTGATTACGGGAATGGCCCATGCTAATCCCCTAGAAGCACGGGGAATTAATACTAAGTGGTCTGTGGAGTTCACCTTTGCTCAAATTCATGGTTTCGGTAATGCCCGTGACATTTTAGAGTTGGTAACTCGTCCCCTACGACGGAATAACAATTTGAGGGATTTGGGTTGGGATAAGTTGGTGAAGGAAGAAGCAAAGGTTTAAAGGGATCATATTTAGGGCGGACCTTGAGGTTCCGCCTTTTTATTCTTTAGCCAAAATTGAGCCATTAGAGTAAATTATGCTGAAACACATTATAGAACTCATTCCTCAAGATAATTATCAACTCTATCTGATAGATTTCCAGCCGGGGAGATATCAATAAATACCAAACCAACCAGTCAGGGAAACGGGCGATCTCTGCCTCTAGAAACTCAGGTGGTGGATTGCGCCAAGCCTACATACTATCCCATCCGCCTGTTTAGGACCCCTGGGTCGCTCTTATAGAACTTCTTCTGAGAAGGGAAGTATCCCCATACCTCTTAAACCTTACGAGACTTAAACATTTCGCACTGGTCAAAAGCTTCTATCAAGCGGTCAACTTCTGCCAAAGTGTTGTAGTGTACCATACTCACGCGCACGACTCCACCGATGGGGGCTAACCCCAAGTATTCAATTAATCTCCTGGCATAAAAATCGCCGTAGCGAATGCCAATGTAATGAGGATCAATTTGCGGTGGAATCGTTGAGCTATGGACTCCATCTACGACAAACGATATGGTGGGGACGCGAGTTTTTTGATTGGTCTGAGATTGACCTATGACACGGATATATGGCTTACTATTGAGGTAATTCAGCAGGCGATCGCTTATCCTTTCTTCATAGGTACTAATTAAATCAAATACCTGTACCATCTGATTTCTCAAATCAGATGCGGCTTGGTCCCCATAGTGTATCTGTGCCAATTCCCTGAAGTAATCGCATAGCCCTAACATACCATAACTCAACTCAAAATTGACATTTCCTAGCTGAAATTTATAAGGGATATCTTGATGATTAATAAAATAATGATTTAGTCCGGGCATATTTAATAAATGTTTCTCTTTTCCATAGAGTAAAGCATAGTGAGACCCATACACTTTATAAAAACTCAAAGCATAGAAGTCTACCCCTAAATCTTGCACATCAACTAATCTGTGTGGTGCATAAGCTACGCCATCTACACAAATCATTGCGTCCCAATTATGCACAAATGTTGAGATTTCTTTAATTGGGTTGATAGTGCCAAGAATATTAGATGCATGGGTTAGGGCTACTATCTTTGTCCGCTGACTCATCAATGGCTCTAAATCTTCTAAATGCAGTTCTAGAGTCTCTGGTCGCACCTGCCAAACCTTGATAGTTATGCCCTGTTTTGCCAAGGACGCCCAAGCCCCAATATTTGCCTCATGGTCGCAATTAGTAACAATAATCTCATCACCAGGCGCAAAAGTTTGACCTAAACAAGTAGCCAGGATTTTTAACATCATTGTAGTTGATGGACCCATGACCACCTCCCTAGGGGACTTGGCATTAATCAAGGTAGTCATTCCCCTAGCTGCCAACGCCACACGTTCTGTTGCCAGTTGGGAAATGCCATAAGAAGCTCCCAATTGCACATTAGAAGTGAGGAGAAATTCACTAATTCTTTCCGCCACTTTTTTCAAAGTTTGTGAACCACCAGCATTGTCAAAAAAAGCCCATTCACTGCCCAATGACGGGAAATATTGCCGAACTATGTCAATATCTAAAAACATAATGTAACTCTGCGTGGGAATCATCTTGATAGTATCATCGTTTTGATTCTTTACAAATTTTCCTGAGGTTTCTGATAGATTTAAAGTAGAGACGAAGAATTAATTCCTTGAGTAACAATAAGGGAAGGAAGCATGGACACTACTATTACATATGACATTGAGGTTATCAAGGAAGAAGCACGTAGACTGGTTAGAAAGGGAGTTCTACAGCGTCAACAGCCGATTTATACTCTTTGTAAATACTTTTCTGACCGCGAATGGAGCTATTTTGAGCGTGAGCTAGAAATCAACGAATATTTGCTCAGGGATCGGATTATCGACTTGCTGGGTTGTGAAGAGTGGCGAGAAGACTGAAGTTAGACTTTCTGGAGAAAATTATTGTATACCGTCAGCTTTCATCATGAGCGGTATTAGCTGACTGCGTCCCCATTATGTTTAAATTGCTCAGTTGCATATTTTAATACTAATTCCTATCGCCTACTCATCCGGTTGACCAAATCTCTTTACAAAAATCAATATCCCTATCACACTCCCCCTCTCTATCAAAGATTTGGTTGGGGGAGTGAATAGTTAGGGCTTCATACTCCTATCCACCCAGTTATAGATTTACCCTGAGTTAGAGATAAAAAATTATTCCTCTCTGCCTTTTGGGTGAATTCTCCCATCATTCGTTCTGGCATATCCTTGGATAAGGAATCAGGAATTTCTCCGATAAAGACTGGCATTTCTTCCCAGCAGTTACGGCAAAACCAATAAACCCCAGAACTGCGTATATGTTGCAGAAGCAACCCCGAACAACAAGGACAGTAATTCATATCCCTCTTAAACGTTTTTACTAAAAACTATCTAGCTATATTTTGAGTTTAGTACTTAAATCTGAGTAACTTGTGAAGAAATTGAAGATTCCTCTGATGTTCTTAACATTTATCTATAAAGTTTCTTAAGCTAGATCCTCAAATTATTTGCATATAAATATAAATGCAGGAAAACCAGATAAATTTAGCAAAACTCTGTAAAATCACTAATTTTTTAGCCAGGAATCTCAAATATGCTAGAAATTTCCCGTAATCAAGTTAGTAATCAACAAGTCTCTCCAGAACAGGCCTTAGTATTACCTTTAAGCACCGTGCGAATTGCGGAGATTTCCTTAGTTGGGGGTAAAAATGCTTCTTTAGGGGAGATGATTCAATTACTTAGACTAAAAGGTGTGAGAGTCCCCAATGGATTTGCCACTAAGTAACCGAACAGAAATATTTACAAACTAATATCTAGGGTCTGTTGAAAAACTCCACAAATCGAATCTAGGTGCCAGACGGTGCAAAAAATGGGAGTTTTGGAGGTTGATCCCCAAATTAACCCCAGGATTTTTTCCCGAAATGCAAGGATTTTGAGTCTCTAAATGCCATATTCTTACACCTATTTGGACTAAAAACGATTGAAACCCTGATTCCAAATAGGTTCTAGCTTTATTCAGCTAGCCCTACTATTAGGAATCCGGTTTGATGGGCGAGAAACGATCTGTGTAGGCTCTTAATACTATTTCACGAAAATCTTGATATAGTCCAACCCCTTTGTTGCCTTACTCCCTTCTGACTTTTCCCGTTATCTCTTTATTCTAGTGATGGCGTAGCCGTCGCTTACCATAACCCCCGTCCCAAAGTCCTATTGTCTCGTCGATGATTCTCATTAAAGGTTGCTTGTTGATGATAAGCTTCTACTCCAAAATCCTTGTCACGTCCAGGTTTCACGACTTAACGGGAAAAGTCAGTACTCCCATCAGGGGTGAAAAACCTCCTACTCTACAGCCTTTCTTCCCTCCCCCTGTCCTCTATTAAGAGTTACGTTCTTATGGCGGGAAGGGAGTAACAGGAAAGAGGAGTAGAGGTGTACGGAGTTTTTTTCAAAAATCAAATAGGATTCCTATATATTCAATCTATTCACTGACCAAGTCTTTTAGTAAAAAAATGACTTTTCTTAAACTGGAAAAATTGTAGTCACTAATACATTTATTCGCTGGCTATATGTGTAACAATTCACAAACGAATTAAATGAACTCTTAGCTGACGTGTATGGCTAATTTGAACCATACTCGCCAGCTTTTTATATCTATTACAAGTTTTTAAACCTCGTTGAAACCTACTCCTGCAAAGGTAGTGGTAAAGACAAAATAAATCACCCCTGAGCCAAGGATCATAATTGCCAAACTAAATATAATCACCCAACGGTCTGTTGGTTCGTAGGTATCGTCTTCAATATGCTTACGGACAGCAAAATAGTGTGTCGTCGAAAGAAAAACTGTAACTAAACCCACCAGGGAGAAAATTAACCCTAACTTCCAGCTGTTACCAGTGTAGGGCGTTGAAGGTATTTGGAAGGCTCGCAACCGAACTATGACAACACCGAAACCTAACAAAGCGATCGCTGTCCGCATCCAAGCCAGATATGTCCGCTCGTTAGCTAGGTGATCCCGCACTCGTGATGGATTCTGCCGTCCTATAGGTTTAGATTTCAACTGCATTGATAATACCCTCAATCTTTACCATAGTAATGCATATATATCTTAAAAACAAGCCTACCCAATACCGTATTTTTACTTTATGGTATGTGAGCAATAGACCTAATTTACCCGTTACTGAACTACCCCACGGATTTATCCGTGGGGTTCCAACTTACTACGTAAGTTTCGTATACCCCTGTGTTGTCATCTGGGTTGCTGACCGAAGTTACGGTCTACTCCATAATCGTATTCACGGACTGAAAGATTTAAGCCTGCTTGACCTGCTACTGCTCGAATATAGGCTCGACTTAATGATTCCAGAATATGGGGTTCGGCTAACACAAAATTACAACAGCTTGAGGTAACTTTGAATCATACCTTAATTAGATGCTGTGAAGCTAGTGCAGCACGGCAGAAATAACGCCCCACTCAAAATACTTGATGCGACTCAACCCAACGATTAACGCTCATTTACCTCGGACAGGACTTCTGCACAGCACTAATCACCCCAAAAAGACGTAATAATAGGCGCAAAAAGCGACGGATCGGGACTTGATGCAGGTTGACAAATATACTTCGCTCGATTTTCAATCGCCAAAATTCTATCAGGATCTCGCACAAACAAAGGCACCATCAAAAATACTGCTAGCTACTGCTGTGCTCAGATTGGTAAACACAGCCACTTCTGCATCGCCATCACGAGTCAATACTGCTCGGCTAAGGAAATCAAGTAGCCTGAAACCCTTGAAATATCGTTGTCTATGATAACCAAAAAGGGCTTAACCGAGCAGTATTGATCTAGACTGGTAATAACCGTCCTAAAATGTCCTACCTGACATTGCTACTAATTCCCTGATCAGGGGAGTGAGCAACTCACCCCCCTTACTACCGATAATCCTGCCGTTGAATACTCCCCAACCGAGCAGCATCGCGCATATTGTAATCGCTGCGAGTAAAACGATTCAACTGCATCTCAAAGAAATCCCGATTCGCCTGCAAATGCCGAGGGTCAGAATCATCCAAAGGATATAACAGAGCAGTCCGCAAAGCCTGAATGACCGCCGAAGTCACATTATACATAGACCGCTGGAAACTCACCCCCAACTGAATCAACATATCATCCTCCCCCCGACAGTACTGACTGTAATACTCCGTCAGATAGGGAGGGAGGAAATGTAACATATCCTGCATCAACAACGTCGGGGGAATGCCAGCAGTCCCCACAGGAAACACATCTGCGTAGAGGATACCATAGTGAAAATCCTTTTGGTCCCCCGGCACCTGCTGGGCTTGGGCATTATATGATTTAGTCCCCCGGAACGGAGCAGTGCGGTAGAAAACAGCTTCCACATAGGGTAAAGCTGCCTCATATAACCAGGTGAAACCCTTGGATTTGGGGATAATTTCGTAACATTTCCCCTGAATATAAACATGGTGGTAAATGGGACGCCCGGCTATGGCAAAGATGCCATTGACGATAAAATTCATGGCATCAGGTACACCCTTGAAACCACCTTCATCGTAGATATCAGACATCTCAAAAAACACCGGTGCCATCACCTCCCAGAACAACCCCAGATTGGAGTAATAAGACATCTGCCGACACTGTTCTAAAAACATCTCTGGGAACAGCCGATACAGTGCCAACATCGCTGGGTTGCCTTGGAAGTAGGCTTGAATTACCTGATGGGCATTAGCTTTATATTCTGCTGAATCTAGGTAGGCATCAAACTGGTTGACAGGGGCGTACATATGCCGATGCCACAGCATTGCCCGCATACAAGCCTCCGCAAACTCCATGTTAATTCGGTCATGGAATAAATGGTGGAACAACTTGGGCATCTTGACGGTTTCTCCCTTAGCCATAAATGCCAACAGTTCCGGGTGAGCAGTAGCCGGTCCCCGCCAAATCCGTAAATCCGCATCATCCCCAGCGTAGTGATTATGCAGTTCCAAATACTCTTGGGGTAGGAAATATTTAAAAAAGGAGAATGGATTTAAAAACTCCCTCTCGGCAATGTAAAGTAAATCCCGCCAGTAGAAATCCATCGGCACAGCATAGGCTTTATACAAGCCGATGATCTGCATCAAGTTCTCCGGCGTATCTGGTAACATCGAACCACCTGCTTCTAAGCGATGGATCACTTCAGCAAATTCATGGGTGGAGGGAGGTAATTTAGTTGCAGTTTGTACCATTGTGGTATCCTCTTGGGGGAACTCTTAACAGGGAGCAGGAACTCCCCACTACTTCAAGGCGATTTGTTTTTCCATAGGGGTAATAGCTGCCACCATGGCGGTAGTTGTGGGTTCACTCCAACGTACTAACCAGGTGGGTTGAACTCCCAAAAAGATAATTAGCACTGCCAAAATTAGGGCGGGGACCTTCTCATCCCACAACACCTTGGGGTAGTAGGCTTTGTGATCAAGTCTGCCGAAACAGGTATTATTCAACAGAATGACAAAATAGACTGCGGTTAACCCTGATGCCACGACACACAACAACGTGGGGACAGGAAAGGCAGAGAAACTCCCCTGAAACAGGATAAATTCCGCCACAAACCCCGTTAACCCTGGAATCCCAGCACTGGCCATGCCACCTAAAATCAGCAGGGCACTAATCAGGGGTAGTCCCCGAACTGGACTCATCAAACCATTGAGTTGATCTAACTCCCTGGTGCCCACCTTGGCTTCCACTACCCCCACCAGGTGGAAGAGTATCCCCAAAATCAGCCCGTGACTAAACATCTGGGACACAGCTCCCACCAAAGATAGGGGAGTACCAGCCGCACCCGCCAACAGGATATAGCCCATGTGACCAATGGAACTATAGGCTACCATCCGCTTAATATCCCGTTGAGCGATCGCCACTACTGCTCCATAGATAGCACTAACAGCACCCCAAACCGCCAAGGTGGGGGCAATCACACTCCAAGCCTGGGGGAACATTCCCAGCCCGAACCGCAGTAGTCCGTAGGTCCCCAATTTGGCTAACACCCCACCCAACAAAATGGCGATGGGTGCCGAAGCTTCGACGTAGGCATCAGGGAGCCAGGTATGGAAAGGGATGAGCGGAATTTTGATCCCGAAACCCAGTAATATCCCACTCAGGAGGATGATTTGGGCTGTGGTGGACAAGGCTTGGGTAGCCTGGGCATCGTAGGCAAAACTGGTGCCACCACTGAGCCACACTATGCCTAGGAAACTGGCAAGGATTAAGGCACCGGACACCGCAGTATAAATCAGAAACTTAATTGCCGCATAGGCCCGTTTCTCCCCACCCCAAATGGAAATCAACAGGTAGAAGGGGATTAATTCGAGTTCGTAGAACAGGAAAAACAAGAGTAAATTCTGAGCCAGAAATGCCCCTGCCACTCCCCCACTCACAAATAAAATCAGGGAGTAGAACAGTCGGGGACGTTCTGTATTCTGACCACTGCTATAGATTGCCACCCAGGTCAACAGGCTATTGAGCACTAGCATCAACAGGGATAATCCATCCACCCCTAACTGATAACTCAACCCCAGTGTTGGATTCCAGGGGAGATCTTCGCTAAATTGCATCCCTGGGTTGCTGACATCAAATTTCAGCAGCAGGAACAGATTCCACAGCAGTGTTAACCCAGCCCAGGTTAATGCTACTAACCGCATCCGACTGGCTGGGGTTGCCTGATTTGGCCAAAACCCGATGATGGCTGCACCGATAATTGGTGCCCAAATTAAAACACTCAACATAGTTAATTCCCCATTTTGTCTGAGTTAAGAGGAGACCACAAAAAATGTCCTATTGTCGAACCTCAATCCTGGCAACATAACCAGTCATCCCTAAATCCAGCTGGGCTTTTTTCCGGGCATAGTGCTAAAACACCAAATCTAGAAACTGAACTCCCCAGAAGGGCCATGTCATCCAGACACCTAATACCCCTACTCCCACCAGGATGGTGAGGGCATAAAACTGCGTCTGTCCGGTGGTGCTGTACTTCAACCCCTCCCCACCTAACAGGGAGAACAACCCAACTAAATTAACGATGCCATCCACCACAAAGCGGTCAATCATATCTGCCAATCGGGAAAGTTGGGCAACGCCAAGGATGATGGTCACGCGGTAGATTTTCGTAGTGTAGAAGTCGTAGGCAATGAGGTCTTGCAATGCTGGCAAGGGGAGGCGAATTGGTTTGGGAATGTTGCTTAGGTAAATGGTGCTACTGATGCCCACACCGAGGATACTTGAGGAAATCAATAGGACTGTATTTAAACTGGCCCAAGGGGGGAGTAAGGATAGACTTTGCAACACCAGGGGGAGGTGGAGGACAATGCCCAGCAGAATCACCATTGGTAGCACCATCGGCCAATGCACTTCAGGCGATCGCTCACTCATTTGTCTGGGTTTGCCACCAAAGATGAGGCAGAATTCCCGAGTTAAACTCCAGGTGGTTAAGGTGTTAACTGCAATTACTACCCCTACCAACCAGGGTCGGGTTGTCCACAGGGCATCAGCTAATTTCAGTAGTGCCCAAAAGCTACCCAGGGGGGGAAACCCAATCAACCCCAAGGTACCGACAATGAAAGCCAACCCAGAGATGGGGCGCCGTGCCCACAGTCCCCCGAGTTGGGTTATATCTTGGGTGATACTATTCCAAATAATTCCCCCGGTACTCATAACTAAGAGGGCTGCAGCTAGGGCATTGGTGAGGACTAACATCAGTGCGGCTTGGTCTTGTTGGACACCGACAGCGATGAACACTAAGCCCATGTAGGCACTGACAGAGTAGGACAGGCAGCGTTTGATATCTATTTGGGCGATAGCAATTAAGGAACCACCGATAGCTGTCACCGTGCCAATGGCGATCATTGCCGAGTCAACCACGGGGGACAGCGCCAATACGGGTTGCAGTTTCACCAGCACCCACGCACCACTAGCAACTACCACTGAGTTCCGCAGGATGGTGCTAGGAACCGGACCTTCCATCGCCTCATCTAACCAAAGATGGAGGGGAAACTGGGCGCATTTGCCCATGGGTCCAGCAATGAGGGCTAACCCGACTAGGGCAATGAGGGTAGGGTTGACATCGGCAGTTGTTGCCCATGCTGCTAGTTCGGGATAACTCCAGGTTTTTGCCAGGGGCCACAAAGCTAGAACCCCCATCAACAAAAATAAGTCCCCTACCCGTTTGGTGAGGAATGCATCCCTGGCCCCAGTCACCACTAGGGGTTGGCTAAACCACAGACCAACTAGGAGGTATGTCCCCAGGGTGAGGATTTCCAGGATGACGTAGCTGAAAAACAAGTTATTACACAAAACTAGGGCGCATAGTCCGGCTTCAAATAAGCCCAGCAGGGAGAAAAACCGTCCCCACCCCCAGTCCATTTCCATGTAGCCAATTGCATATATCTGCGCTAGGAGGTTCAACCCGGTGATGACGACCAGAGCGCCGACATTAACGGCGGATATCTCAAGGGTGATGGTCAGGTCTAAACCTGCTGTGGATAACCAGGGGATGAAGATTTCCTGGGGTGGTTGATTCCCGGCAGCCGTTAGGGCGAGGACGGAGTGAGTAAAGGCCAAAAATGTCATGACTAAATTGACATATCCGGCTGGTCTTGGTCCGGTTCTGCGAATTATCCCTGGGGACCAAGGTATGGCTAATATTCCCCCAATTAAGGCATAGCCAGGAACTAACCACAGCGTATTGAGCAAGTACTGTGCCATTTACTTACCTCTGGTGTTGGTAGTAGAAATTGTCGGTTTGGGCGGAACTGGCGTTGATCCCCGCAACCTACGTGGGATGGATGAACTAAATTTATGTTTGGTTAATTATTTGTGAATCCAGCTTACCTTTATCTGGGATAAATGGAAATTACTTCAGCCAGATCAATCTCCGATAGCTACTCTAATTAATTCTTATGTTTCGAGTATTTGGTTTGTAAATCATCACCATTGCTAGGAATCTATGGATTTTCTAGAAGATATCTTTTTGAGATTTTAGATTAAGGGGAGCAGTAGTGTAGAGGAAGATGGGGAAAAAGACCAACACTAACTACCAACCTGTAGCCGCAAATCCAAAATTCTTGGCTGGTCAATACGGGCGCATCTAAGGGTTGGGAGATGCGGAAGAAATAGGGGAAAACAGCTCATCAAAGCGACCATTAACCCAAGCCAAACGCAAATGTAATAAATGATTAAAACCAGGTTCTATTTGGTGAAAAACGCTGTAAATTTTTGTCAAATAAAGGTTATGTAGTTCCTCAGTAAACTCCACTGTAGTGTTTGAGTAAAGCAGCCGTACTCGGTTCCCGACCCCGGAATAATTTAAACACCTCCATTGGATGCCTACCACCACCTAAAGCCAACACTGTATCCCGATAGCGTCTACCAATAGTAGTAACTGCTGCTTCATCTTCTAGTCCTGCTTCTTCAAAGGCAGCAAAGGCATCAGCACTGAGAACTTCAGCCCACTTATAACTATAGTAACCAGCAGCATAGCCCCCAGCAAAAATGTGGCCAAAGGCGCACAAAAAAGCATCCTCAGGTAGTGGTGGCAAAATAGTAGTTGTTTTGGCTAGGTGGTGACGTAGATCTGCTGCGGTTTCCTTACCACCAGGACGATAGCGGTAGTGTAATTCTAAATCCACCAAGGAAAAGTGGAGTTGTCGCAACATAGAACTACCACTCATGTAATAACGTGCTGCTAACAACTTTTGATAATAGTGTTCTGGTAGAGATTCACCAGTTTCGTAGTGTTTGGCGATGCCAAAGAAAGTTTTGCGCTCGTAGCACCAATTCTCCATAAATTGACTGGGCAATTCCACTGCATCCCACTCCACATTATTGATACCAGCAGCAGTGGCATAGTCAACTTGAGTCAGGGTATGCTGCAGTCCGTGTCCAAATTCGTGAAACAGGGTCTCCACTTCATAGAAGCTCATTAAGCTAGGCTTGCCATCTACTGGGGGGGTTTGGTTGCATACCAAATAAGCCACAGGTAAGCGGATACTAGTCACGCCATTTGCGGTAATCTTGCAGCGATTAATACACCCATCCATCCAAGCGCCACCTCGTTTTTCCCCCGGACGGCTGTAGGGATCTAGGTAAAAATAGGCAATGGGGGCGCCATTGTGGTCGGCAATTTGGAAATAACGCACATCTTCATGCCAGACTGGAGCTTGACCATCAGCCGGGGTGATAGTCACACTAAATAACCGCTTCACTAGCCCGAATAACCCATCTAGCACCTGGTGGAGGGGGAAATAGGGACGCAATTCTTCCGCCGTAAAGGCAAATTTTGCTTCTCGTTGCCGTTCTGCCCAAAAGCTGAGGTCCCAGTGTTGCAAATCCTGGTCAGAGGCAAAAGCTTTGAGGGTTTCCAAGTCTTGAACAGCAGCATCATAACTAGCTTGGCGTAGTTCTTCTAATAGCCTTTCCACAGATGGGACGTTTTGAGCCATTTTGCTTGCTAGGCTGAGTTCGGCATAACTGCCAAAGCCAATTAACTGGGCTAGTTCTTGCCGTAAGTATAATATGCGCTCAATTAAAGGGTTGTTGTCTAACTCCCCAGAGGCAGCACGGGTGATGTAGGCTTTATAGAGCTTCTCACGCAAATCCCGTTGGGTGCTGTGCTGCAGGAAGGGATGATAACTGGGAAAGTCTAAAGTAATCCGCCAAGGACCATTTTCTGGGGTAGCAGTTTCGATGCCAGCTGCACGGGCCGCTTGTGCTGCTAAACTGAGCAGGCTGGGGGGTAAACCATCAATTTCCTCCCTCGTGGTCAATGTTAAGGCGAAAGCTTTGGTAGCATCCAGGATATGGTTAGAGAATTTGGTAGCAAGTTCTGCTAACTCCATCTGAATAGCGTTGAAATGTTCTCTCATCTCCCCTTCTAAGCCCACACCGGAAAATTCGGCGTCACGGATGGCGGACTCAACAATTCGTTGTTGAGCAACGTCTAAAGTTTCCCAGGTGTCACTACTTCGGAGTGATTTAAAGGCAGTGTAGATAGGTGGGCTTTGACCAATTGTATTGATCAACTGCACTACCTGTGGCTGTACAGTTTCGTAGGCAGTGCGTAGCTCAGGGCTATTTTTGACGCCCATCAAATGATTCAAGATGCCCCAACTCCAAAATAGTCGTTCTGTTAACCTTTCTAGAGGTTCTACTAGACCACTCCAGGTAGGTTGGACATTCGCTTCTAAGTCACCCAACTGCTGGTAAAGTTCTGCTACCAGCAGGTTGAATGCTGGCTCTACAGCCTCTGGTTTGATTTCTGCAAAGGGAGGGAGTCCAGAGCCTTGAAGTAAGGGATTAGCAGCAGTTACACTCATAAGCTGATGATGGGGACAATTTTCGATCTTCTTTACTTTAGCTAAAATAACCTCTGCTCCGTCCTGTGGACTGAGAATGGAAAAAATTGTTGGCAATTGCCCACTATCAAATCGTAGTTTAACAACAATACCTTCGCCACAATAAGAGCCTGCAAAAATTTCGGCAAAACTGGCAAAAATATTAATACATAAGCATTTAGCCTAAAAAGTAGATGGGAATCTGAAACCCTTATACAGTAGGCAAGGTTCTTCAGGTAATTTTATGGTAGTAGCCACTTACATTATTATCAAATAATGATGAAAGCCTCGTTCTGTAAGGGTTTAAAGCTATCAAGCAAAAAGCCTTTGGTATTGGGTTCCATAAAAGAGACGGAAAAGCCGTAGGCAATACGTTTAAAAAAACCTTTTAGGAAACCCGAAAGGTATTTTTAGGACTTATTGTTTTTGCCACGCTACAGCAACATTCGTAGTTCATAGGTATGGAACCATCAAGTCACCATCGTAAATTGGCGAAGGTATTGAACAAAAACCGCAATCCCTCCCGACAGAGAATCGGGGAGGAATTGCGGGGAAATTGGTGTGCGTTGTGTAACTATCCCAAAACTCAGTTTTGGCAGGGAGAAGGACATCAAACCAGCAACAATTAGTGTTGCTGGTGAAAGGAGTTAAATTTCTACATCCTCCTCTTCCTCGGTTCCCAATTCATAGATATCATCCACCACCTCTGCAATGTCTGCTATTTCTTCTTGGTATTCGTATCCAGAGGCTTTGTATGGCACTAATCGACCACTACTTTGTAACCAACTGAGTATAGACTCATCCTGTGTTAGAGGGATAACTGGCGTAGGCTTGTGACGAGGTGCTTCGGACAAGGCCCGTTGAAACAACTTAGCCATGTTGGTATACTCCCTGAATTTTATGGAGTCAGGAGTCAGCAACTCTATTTAAAATTTTATGCTATCTATCCCTCCAGATCATTTTGATTGCAACGGTACTTTACATCTGTTTATTGGGGTTTAATCTGGACACCAGCTGCCACTGGATCAAAATTTCGGGGGAAATGGGTAGTGCGATCGCAGTCTGCTTTTTCTAGGTTTGCACCCTGAAGATTAGCTTGGCGTAAGTTGGTAGAAATGAGTAAAGCTCCTCGCAGATCAGCACCTTGCAAGTTCGCTTGACTGAGATCGGCATAGCTTAGGTCACATCCTCTCAAGTTAGCACCACTGAGGTTAGCTGTACTCAAATCGCCATAGCTCAGATCACATCCTTTGAGGTCAGTATCTGGTAAATCAGCATTACCTAACTGTGCCTTACTAAAGTCTCGTCTGCCTGCTACATAACTTGCCACCAGAGTAGCGGTGCTGTTAATTGGCACGTCCAACATAGAACAGCCTCACATTTGAGAAATATTCCTAATTATAAAACTGTTGATTTGCAAAAACAATAGGGGAGGGGGCAGGAGGCATTCCCAATGAAAAAAATTTCACCGCCAAGCATAAACCTTTCCTAAACCCTGCACCCCAGACCCTTACACCCCTCTTTCAAGTTAGGAGTTTGATGATCCTTGAGATAAAAAGGAGTTTTGGAACCGGGAAAAGTCAGATTCATCAGCAGGTATAAATCCCTTCTAATGAATGCCCAAACCTTCTGCTTTCTCTAATCTTGACTTCTTCACGAATTCCTTAAATTTATTGCAGTGTAAAGGATTTTAATTTTATTTGGCAAACTCGTATTTTTACTCATAAGATCTCTTATATTTATGTTGATTAAGGTAAATCAGGAAGAAAATAGGAGTGTAAAGAATATTTAGCTTCTGGTCTACTACTGATACTTGTCACTTTTTTAGCTAAATCTCACGCTAACTACCCAGAATCAACTCTTTGAGTATGATAGGGACTAGGAATTTTAGATTTTGTGAAGCAGCATGGTTTTGGGGGAAACCCCAATGAGCGACTGTCTTACACTGCGGGTAATCTTATAAAGGAGATACCCCTAGGGGATTGGGGACTAGGGGTTGAGGGTTAGTTGCTCTCCCTCCTGCTAGTTGCACCTCGTAATCTAAAATTGATGGACCAGACTCAGTAACTTTTAGTTACTAGGTTGAGAGTAAGACTTAAAGACTGACTAGTGGATGTTACCACTAGTCCACTACTCTAGAAGGGAACGATTAAACTGGTCCATTGGGGTTAAACCAGGGTCGTTTGCTTTTGCACAAGTGTCTGCTCTGCACATAGCTCACATTACCTGAAAGGAGAAATTTAGGGCTAGCTGAATAAAGCTAGAACCTATTCGTAATCAGGGTTTCAATCGTTTTTAGTCCAAACAGGTGCAAGAATATGGCATTTAGAGACTCAAAATCCTGGCATTTCGGGAAAAAATCGTGGGGTTAATTTGGGGATCAACCTCCAAAGCTCCCATTTTTTGCACCGTGTGGCACCTAGGTTCGCAATAGGAGAGTTTTTCCGCAGACCCTACATAGACATATGGCCTATGTAAATAAAGTTAGAGAAAGGATGGTGATTCGTATGCCCACTAAGGTAATTGTTAATTGTTCGGCTATTCCCATCGCGGTTTTTGCTCAAGGGAAAAAATCCTTGGAGGATGCCTGGCAATTACCCCCCTATTGCTCCCACCACCAAGCTGAGCACAGCTGTAGAGGTTGTCTCCTGGGGGTTTGAGATGATAGATCGGGTAAATGATATTGCTTGGCAAGCACAACAAGGTAGCGTTGCGGCAATTATTCAAGTACTGAATGCTAAGCTAGCTAAATCCGGCGTCAGGATTAGAGCCATTTTTGTCGATGGGGTCTTACAACTCTTATGTGAGGCGTCCAGGGTAGACCAGTTGGAGCAATCTACCCTAGTGGAAAACATTCGGATGAATCTAGAGTTGATTGCACCGCGTAATATCCGTCGAGTTAAGATCAATAGTCGAATTGTTCGGGAGGAGCAATTACTTTGGCATGAGGAAATTAGTCGCGATAGCGAGAACCAGTTATTATGGTCACAGGAAATAACCCTAGTTCAGCCTAATATCATCAAGCAACTAATCAAGGATTTGACTCTAGCTAGGACCGAGTCCGAAAAACCAAATCTACCCAACTACAAAGACAAGCCCAAAAGTTCACCACCAATACTTATAACAAGTAGTCTATGTATACTACTGTTATTAGGGTGGATTGTTTATCTCCAGTACGGAGTAAAAAACTTCATCCAGATCGAAACCTCCAAGTCCACAGATGTCACCCCTAAAGATGACCCGTTTGCTGCTGCTGTGCGACTAGCTAACCAAGCTTCCCTATCTGCTAAAACTGCCCTAACCTCAGCCCAGTGGTTAGAAATAGCAGCTACATGGCAAAGAGCTTCTGATTTAATGGCTACGGTTTCACCAACCCACCAGCGTTATCAGGAAGCTAAGATTCGCACCCAACTATACAGAAAATTCAGTGAAGCAGCACAGCAAGAGGCTAACAAGAGTAAATGACACCAATTCAAGTTAGGGACACAGATAAATTTATATACCAGTCCCCTGCAGCAGTGATTAATGCCAGACGCATTTTGGTTAAACCTAACCTTGGTTATCCAATTGGGCCACCTATAACTGTAAGTATGAGGGTCTTAGGTACTGTACTCCAAGGCTTACGCTCATCGAGTCCCGATGCCGAAATTTTCATAGTGGAAGGTGTATGCTCACCAGTAGCTCTGGGGGAAATAGCCCAGCGCAATGGCTTATACTCCTTGCTAGATGCTGGCATGGAACTATTGGATGCTGACCAACTGCCATTAAGAGAATACCCTAATCTTTCTCCTTCACCAGTAAGGTTTGCGACAATGCTAGCTCCGGCCATTTTACAGGAAGTGGACTGTCGGATTAGTGTCGGTGCTTTCAAGCGAACATACATCAATGGCAATGCCTTGATCTCGGCTTCCCTGAAAAACCTCTATGGGCTATTTCCCCGCAGCCACTACAAAGCTAGAAGTCCTAAATCAAGGGGACAATTACACCGTCCCTCAGTACCGCTAGTTTTACAAGACGTTTATTTTACCATTGGACACTTATTTGATGGAGCAGTGGTAGATGGGAATCTCAAGTTAGTAAGTGCTGATTGGAAGCCAGATAAGGGACAAACAGTGAATCTGGGCAAGGTATTTTATGGAGAGGATCTACTGGCAGTGGACCGAGTTGCTTGTGAAATTGGCGGAGAATCTATACCTGAATATTTAAATGTTATTGAGTGTCTCCGCGCTAAGATAAAAAAAGGTTTGGCTCACCACCAAACCCTTATATAAATCCAGTGCATAACAACATCCCACACTAATTTACCCATTCTTATTTTCATAATGCATCTTCCTAGAGGATGTGTGCAAATTCTCAAAAAGCTGATATGAGGAAAGTAGATTTTGGAGATTAACTAAACTCCTCCCTATGGGGGAGAAGTTTGCTTAACTCACGTTAAGATGCCTTCAATTCAAAAATCTTCTCCATCACATCTTCAACTACCTTATCTGGTGTAGAAGCACCAGAGGTAATACCGACGGTAATTTTGCCCCTAGGTAACCAATTTTGTGTGATTACTAAATCTCCTTTTAATTGCCGATGTTCAATGCAATTATCAGGTTTAATTCGCTCAACAGTATCAATGTGGTAGGATGGGATACGTCGCTCAAAAGCGATCTGTTGTAATTGTGTTGTATTAGACGAGTTAAATCCACCTATTACAACCATTAAATCGAGATTATCTTGTACTAACTCTAACACGGCATCTTGCCTTTCTTGAGTAGCATCACAGATAGTATTAAAGCTTTGGAAATGCTGATTTAACTCTGCTGGCCCATATTTATGCATCATAGTCCGCTCGAACAGCTTGCCAATTTGCTCAGTCTCACCTTTGAGCATTGTGGTTTGGTTAGCAATGCCAACCCGTTCTAAGTCCATATCTGGGTTAAATCCAGCAGAACAAGCTTTAGCAAACTTCCCAATAAATTCCTCACGGTTGCCACCATTGAGTATGTAGTTAGCAACATATTCTGCTTCTGAGATATTGAAAACAATGAGATACTTGCCAGCAAAAGAACTGGTGGCAACAGTTTCTTCATGCTTATATTTACCGTGAATGATGGAGGTGTAGTCAATTTTTTTGTGCTTTTCCACTGTATTCCACACCTTTGTTACCCAGGGACAGGTAGTATCGACAATTTGGCAGCCTTTATCGTGAAGGACCTGCATTTCTTGAACGCTGGCACCAAAGGCAGGTAGGATAACTACATCACCAGTAGCAACAATGGAAAAGTCTTTTTTCGTGCCTTCAACTGGGATAAATCCTATTCCCATTTCTAGCATCCGCTGATTTACTGAAGGGTTGTGAATAATTTCATTAGTAATCCATATCCGTTCTGTGGGAAAGTGCTGACGGGTTTCGTAGGCCATAGCCACTGCCCGTTCTACACCCCAGCAAAACCCAAAGGCTTGTGCTAGCCGGATGGTAACATCACCCCGTTGGAGGGTGTAATTGCGATCGCGTATCTCTTGAATTAAACTACTCTGATACTCAGACTGTAATTGTTTAGAAACTTCTGCCTGATGACCAAACCCTTTGCGGTTATAGTTTTCTGAATGCTGGAGGTTTCGCTTAAAAGCTTTTGTATCCATTGTGATTGGAAGGAGAATTACTATTCCCTATTTTCTCGCACTGCTGTAATCCGTTTCACACTACATTTAATAATTCCCATTTAAAATCATCTGCACTCTTAAAGTAAATTTCTGGTTTCTCCCCTAAGGCTAAATCCAATACCCGTGAATGAATTTGGCTTCTATCTCTCAAATCCTCAAAGAATAGTAGCCCACAATCTATGAGATCTACGATACTTGGATGCTCTAAGGACTTTGCGGTTTCTGCCTCCCGCAGGAACATCTGCATTGAAGTAAGGTACACCTAATTTGATTGTGTCACCTGTCTTTAGCTCATATGGTCTATTAGTACCACGAATTTGCGGTGGGTTTATATCTAATAAACAGTGATATTCTAAAATATCTTCATGTTCTTTATCATTTGGCAGTTTGAGATGGCAGTCCGAATTTTTACCAATTATGTAAATGGTGGGGTTTTCAAAAATGTATTGCTTACCTGGGAGTTTGCCTTGGGTGATAATGAGGGTAATTTTAGATGACATCTGCCGAATAAAAAACTTCGATTCTGCCAAACACACAATTTGTCAGTGATGTGAATCACATCTATTGCTATAGTTTTTCAGTCTCAATTGGCACTGCCTTGTTGTCGGAGGAGTGATTGCCAATCCGCAATTGCATTTTTTGTCCACAGCCAATTGTGAGCTAATTTAGCTATTTGGAAATTTTCTGGATCTTTTTTAACCACTAGTTGACACAACCCAATTGCTTGATTAATATATTGTGCCCGTTTACTAGTGGATTGTTGATTATTGGCCAATTTATATAAACTTAAGGCTAGACCAGCGTATGAAGTTAAGGCTGCTGATGGGGGTGAATTAGATGTTAATTGTCTCCCATTGGCTTTCAGTGCTAAATCCAAAGCCTTGAACCAATAGTCATTAGCTGCATCCAAATTCCCTTCTGCGTAGTAGGCAAATCCTAAAGCATTTTGATACAATATTGAGTTTTTTTGTTCCCTAACAGCAATTTCCCAAAACCGACGGGCATCATCAACACTGTATTTTTTATCTCCTATCTGAACACACTGCCATGCTAATCGTCCTTTCAAGAAGTTAACGGATGGGTCGTCAATGTACTTTAACCCAACTACATTCAAAGCAGTTTCCGCACCTGGTAGTGCACCCCGATTAAGTAGTTCATCTACAGCTGCTAGTCCAGTGGACAGGTTACTCCGATTCAAATTTTCCGTAGCGATGGCTGTAACAATACCAGTAGTAGTAGTTTTCAAGTTGATAGATGGTTGATTGGGGATAGATATGGGCTGGACGGGAATTGGTGGTATCTCTGTTCGACTGTACCACCACCAATTGAAGCCGCACAGGATGGCAATTACACTTATACCCAATACCCCAAAAATCTTCCAGGGTAGAGGAGTAGAGACGGGTAACCTTGTGTCACTTTTTGACCAGGCGATCACTGGAACTTCTGCGTCCACCAAAGCATTTTCTCTGTTGCGTGGTATCAGTTCTGCCTGCATCAAGGATTCGTCGGTTGCGGCTTGTTGGGGTTCTAAATTGCTCAAAACATCCCTAACAAAGGCTGCATCTTCACTGTAGCTGGGGTCAGCATACATTTCATCTTCACCATAGCTAGGATCGCTACTTGTTTCATCAGTTATATCACCTAAAAATTCTTCACCTAGCCAGTCTGCAACATCCATATCAGTATCATATAACATACCAGAACTAACCAAAGGAGTACTTGACTCTAACTGTGGATGATACTCATTCAGGAACTCCACAGTTGCCGATGGGTCAGTTTCTGGGCTGAGAAACCCTTTAAAGTCTGGTTGGAGGTATAAGATCGGTAATGCCCAGTACATTTGATGAGAACCGTAGGCAGAAATTAACCCCTGACGTACTCGACTCACACACAAATCCGGGGGATATCCCTGGCTCAAGTTGCGATAGAATAGCTGCGTTAATGTCAGCGCCACTTCATCGGGAATCCTTTCTGACATTGCCAAGACACTTCTAAGTCCACGCTTGATTAAGCTTTCTGTGAGGTTGCGTTCCCCTGTGTCACCATCAGTCTCAGATTTAGCAGCGTATGCCCCTAAGCAGGAGTTGAATACTGCCATTTGAATATTATTGTTCACCAGTAAGCCTGCTAAATCATCTCCTCTGAGGGTTTCTGTTAGGCCAGTTCTTCTACTGACCAAATAAATTTCACCCCCACCGGGTCCCAAGTTACTGTGACCAGAGTAATGTAGGATATGATATCTCCCCTGTTCTAGGGATTGAGTTAATTCTTCCCGGCTTGGTTGATCTAGAAGGGTGAGTTCGATTTCTGGGGGACGATTTCCGCTTTCAATTGATCTGGAAATTGGACGACATAGTTCGGCTTGGAGTTGGATTGCTTCTTGTTTGAGTAGATTTAAACGGACTTGATCTGTAGGGGAAGCAATTACCATCAACACCTTGACCCCATCTGTTTCCTGTAGTATGGGGACATTCCTAGATGGCAATCGGGATACGGTGGTGATTCCTGTTTGGTAACGGGAAAAAGCTATATAAGGTCCGGTAGCTATGGGGCGATCGCCTGCGTGCATTACTTCCCAAGGTAGACGAGCTAACTTTGGATCTTTGAGTCCCAGACGTAAACGTAAAATCTGCTGGTGGTTCTGGGAAATACCTTGGGCTGTAATCCAACTATCTCGAAGAGTACCTTGAAACAGTGCATTATAAAATTCCTGGCCTAAAGATATCAAGTTGATAGAGTTTCTGGCAATGTCACTTTCGCGTCCACTCAAGCCGAAAAAATCCCCCTGCAATACTGAATTCAAGGGATCATTCATCAGATGTCTGGCAGTTGCTAACCAGTCAGCTACGGGCCAAGTCACCAATTCTTCTGCCAGTGGTACCCCAGGTGCAACTTGTTCTGTCCGTACCAGGTATTCATTTTGTCCTACTGGAGTTACGGAAATGTGAAATTCCTGCGAAACTGCCATAAATTAATACTTTCAAACTGTCAACATATCAAGTTTGAAACCAGAAAGTTCCAAATCGATTTTTTGCTTCTTCTCATAGAAACACACGGTAAGTGGGAAACGAGCGCGGCTTCAGAGAAAGAGAGGGAAACGGCCCGGCGACTTTAGTCGCAGTGAATCTTTTTTAGTCATCCATTACCGCCTTGGGGCTGCTCAATTTGGCGTACTAATGTAATTGCACTTTCAATGGGACAGTTACCATTCCAAATCTTACAACCCTGTACGCATAATGGTTCGCTCCGAGGAGCCTCCCTTTTGGGGTAATGTTAGCCATGTGCAAAGCACACGCTTCGCGAACGACCAGTTATCAGAGCTTGTTGAGCTAGCAGCACTGTCTCAGGGACCGAGCCAATTTTAGATTTTAGATTTTGGATTTTGGATTGGTGATGAGTTAGTTAGGAGCAGGTGTTAGGTGTTTGTTTAGAGTTCCTCCTAATCTAAAATCTAAAATCCAAAATCCAAAATTCATTGACCTTAAGACTGTTTAACCACTAGCGACAGAGCCGGGGATAGCTTGGCATCCCAGGGTGTCGTGACTCAAATAACGTTTACCTATTACTAGGTGGTCTGGTCAGCACAGCTTGCTTGATTTCTCTTACAGAGCTTCAGCCCTTTCAGGGCTGGGTTGCTGACACCTTAGATGTATCTGGCGACTTAATGTTTCTGATTCGCTACTGGAGATACTTTTGGATTTTAATATAAGAATCATCTTTGATCTTGGAAAAAACTCCGTACATCTCTGTTCTGTTAAGAGCTTAGACAGATCCTTTTTCGCCCATCAAACCGCTTTCCTATAGTAGCATAAAACTTTACGTAAGTGACTCCCGTATGTGTGGAGAGAAGAATTTTAGACTAGAGAGAAGCAGGGGAGATTGAGGAAAACTCTTTCTTCCTGAATCTAAAATCCCGGTTCTACCGTCTCTTTTATGGAACCCAATACAAAAGCTTATTGGCTGATCGCTTTAAATCCTTACAGAACAAGGCTTTTATGGTTTCCAATGCCTTATTTTATCATAATGTAAGTGGCTCTACCATAAAATAAGCGGAAGAGCCAAAATCCCTAGTCCTAAACTTCATCCGGATTGAGTTCCCAAAGCCTAGAACACTTGATTGGTAGATGCACCTTGATCTTCAACTTCCCCTAGTTGGTTAACGCCGACTTGGGGTTTTTTCCTGACAGGATGTCGAGCCAATGGGAATATACAGCTAGGAAAATTCGGTTCAAATTCATCCGGAGCATGGTGGTTAGACTATGAACAAATTAGTGGTAGATGCACCCTGATAACTAAACCCCCCTGGTTGGCTAACACCGACTAGGGGTTTTTTCTTTGCGGGTACCTCTGTGATGAGGATCATTCTATCCGGAAGCCAGAACTCAACCTCAGAATATCTAAGTTAGTAGATGCACCCTGATAACTAAACCCCCCTGGTTGGCTAACACTGACTAGGGGTTTTTCCTTTAGCGGGTACACCGTTCTATCCGGAAGCCAGAACTCAACCTCAGAATATCTAAGTTAGTAGATGCACCCTGATAACTAAACCCCCCTGGTTGGCTAACACTGACTAGGGGTTTTTCCTTTGGCGGGTACACCGTTCTATCCGGAAGCCAGAACTCAACCTCAGAATATCTAAGTTAGTAGATGCACCCTGATAACTAACTCCCCTGGTTGGCTAACACTGGCTAGGGGTTTCTCCTTTGGCGGGTACACCGTTCTATCCGGAAGCCAGAACTCAACCTCAGAATATCTAAGTTAGTAGATGCACCCTGATAACTAACTCCCCTGGTTGGCTAACACTG
>Ga0209611_10001546_pt1 | contig 39588 bp, 31 predicted proteins | sample S1TSphgellanicum_3_FD_187693 | JGI IMG/M metagenome (GOLD analysis project Ga0209611, IMG submission 187693) | Host-associated microbial communities from peat moss isolated from Minnesota, USA - S1T2_Fc - Sphagnum magellanicum MG (SPAdes) (version 2) | ecosystem: Host-associated > Plants > Peat...
TAAATAATGTTAATAACATTATTTAAATCGATACCTAATTAATGTTAATAAGAGAAAACTGTATTTGGTTGCCAAATGATGTATAATTGCGAATGGAGTGGCTTGCCACGCGGCTACGAAACTGCTACAGTTTTACATTAATATTTATTGTTGTGATGTTGCGGAGGATGAAGTGCCTGATCATGCGAAACGCAGCGGAGGCAGTCTGCTGAGGTTTAATCGTGCAACGGGGCGTCATCATCATGCGGATCCAGATCCGGTATAACAAGACCTTCGAAATGTTGACGATGTTTTTCAATGACGATTTGAAGATCGCGATTGCGTTGTTTTTCATGCCATTCTCCTATGATGTCGAAGGACAGCTTGCAGCGAATCATCGCCTTACGGGCGTAAGTCAGGCCGGTTTGATCGCGTTATTCGTTTACCCGACGAACTGCTTCGGCAGCCATGCGCAAAAAAAACGATTTTCCGGGATTTTGCAGCGTGCCAGATCTTTCACACCAAAGGCCATCCTTGATGGCTTTGAACTTATAGTCGTCCCAGATCTCCATCTAGGCATCCTTGATCTTCGAGATCACGAACGAATCGCACGGTTGAATCTTGTCGGTCGCGGCAGCCACCAAGTAGCGAAGAGTGGCATTGCTTGACTCTAACGCTGCGTGCATGTTCTCATTACCGTCATCATGATGGCCGTTGAAGTTGTCCACCAATATCACTCTCTGCTTAGACCGATCGGCTGCATGTTCGTGGTAGTGAGCACGTGGTTCTTGGAGGTATTGCGCCCACAACTTTTGCATGATGAAACCCTTCTTGGTCGTCCTGTAGCAGACTCCAGGGACGTCATCGGGTACTCCGCGAATAGGATAGCTTTTGCCGGTGTTCTGGAAAATGACACATGGATTACATATTCTTGCATGTGGCCTACCCGTTAGCCGAATCATCAGCGTCATTCCCATGCCGCCAGATACTACATCAGCGTACTTAACATCATTGTCACCGCGAAATCCCAGTGTCTTGCTGTTCTCCAAGTTGACCTTACAATGCGTTTCATCGATGTTCTCAACCAGGTTCTCATCGAGCGTACCAACGCGAAATTCTCTCGCAAGCTGTCCGAGATGGAATGCGATTTGCTTGTTGATATGTTGCTGACGAGTAGGGCTCAGCATCAACTTGCCAGTTTGAACTCGACCAACGATATTGTTGACTGTCTGAAAACGTTGAATCCATCTTATATCGATGCGATCAATGATAATGGTGCCCTTGTGCTGTAGGTTGGGAGGGAAATCAGGATGATTCATCTCTACCAGGATGTCCTTCGCGAGGCAAACCAGTAGCTTCGGACTGAACTTCACGCCCATTTTGCGATAGCGGTCAAATTCGTCGACAATGAGAAGATACAGCCAGTCGACCCATGGAGCCCGTTTTGGTCCTCGACCAGGGGCAACTTTTGTGAGCACCTTCTTGGCTTTCCCCGACTGTGCAGAGTTGTAGGATACCATGTTGTCATGATCGTCACGGATCTGCAGAATAGTAGCGCGTTTTTCCCACCAGTGTGACAACTTCATGATCGTCACGGATGTCGTCCCTCGAAAATGCTCGAGGAACGCCTTGATGGTTCGTGCGTGTAGTCCTTTCTCCCCGTTCACTTTGTTGTCATTGATCATCCACTCAACAACTCTAATGCGAGTTTGCTGAGTTGCGACTGCGGTAGGACGCTTTCTCTTTCCCAGAGCACGAGGATTGTTGGCGAGTTGTTCGCCAACGATGACGCGGTCATTGTTCGCAACAATTATCACGTCATTGGCTGCGCCATTCGGGTCCAATGGTTCGGGTGGCTCCTTTTCGTCATCGGCAGCCTAACGTTGACGAGCAAATGCACGAACAATGGGAGACGGGGAAAACACCGACAAACGTACTGCTCCACGTTGTATATCCCGTGAAGATTGAGAGTTCGACGGTGCAGACATGGCGAAGAGAACGCTTTCGGAGTGAAAAGGAGCTGGGGAAGTAACAGAGGTATGGGATTATCGTTGAAGAAGAAATGTTCGAAAATATCTAAACATACGTCAGTGCCAGCTAGCGTCACTCTACAGTCTGCAACCCTTACAGCGAGCTGTAGCAGTGTAGCTACCTTCTCGTCCCAAGATCCCCCATTCTTCCATTAATGTTAATAACATTAAATGGGAACTAACATTAATTTGGTATTAACTGCGCCACTCTGCAGTCTGCAACCCTTACAGCGAGTTGTAGCAGTGCAGCTGCCTTCTCATCCCAAGATCCCCCATTCTTCCATTAATGTTAATAACATTAAATGGGAACTAACATTAATTTGGTATTAACATTAATTACGAAAACCGGTGTAGACAAAATAGACTTTACACTAAGACAACATCCCACCCATTACCAAACTATTATAATTGTCTTTTGCACACTCCATTTTGTGACGATGTGCATAAATGTTAATTGTCACGATTTGAACACCAAATTTTTTAAATTGGCATGTCATCATATAGAAAATATTGTTCCAAAATACAGTAGAATTTGAGTGTTCAATGATCATGTATCTACACTTATTAGTGCAAAAGAAACTTGCATAGTCATCTCTTGCCTTTGTGCCTTGCTTTCTATTCACCATGGTATTTGTCATCATGATCTTGTTTGCATGACTTTGTTTTTGCTCTTTGTAATGTTCATCATCATGATCTTGAGTTCATGGCTTTGTTTTTTCTCACCATTGTCTTATGCATTCATATTTTGTCTTTTCCTCTTGTGCTTAATTATGTTCTATTCACCAATGGTATTCATCATCATCTCTTGCCCATCATCTTCAAACCCTTCCCTATTCCCACCCCTTTTCATAAAATTTTATAAAACTAAAACATTTAACTTCAAAAGCATGCAAGGACATGCTTTTCAAATTGTATTTCATTTCTTGCTCATTGTTGTGCCTTGTGCATCAAAGGTGATGCCAAGGCTCACATTGTGGCATCATAACAGGCAAGGTTTGATTTCTATCTAAAAGTTTGTACAACACATATTGTCATAATCTTAAACTATAATATTGACCAAGATTTTGTGAACTTTTGCATGATGTTGGTTATGAATGTGGCACTAAGTTACTCATCCAACTACATTAAAATAATCAAGTATAGATATTTGTTATATTTTTCTTCTTCCATCTTTAATGCTCTTGATTTCCTCAACTCCCTCATTTTCCATGCCTTTTGTTATTAAAAAATATTCAAGTATTCATCCAATGTACCCAAATGTGTCTAGTATAATCCAATAATGGTTTGTTTCCCCGTTGTTCTCTTTACCAACAAATGTGGCAATGACAACAAGTTGACAAATGGCATTGCATCATGTTCCAACTTTGCATATGGTTGCGTGTCCAATTGTTGAAAATCTTACACATGGGTTGTTTAAATTAATCACTAATTGTGTGTCCTCTTGTGTATTTGTAACAACAAGTTTACTAGGCATTTATAGGTGAAAGCCCATTAAGATGAACAAAAATGACATAGCATGAAAGTCCATAATGAAAAAAAATACAAAATATTTTTGATTGATTTCACATATGAGGGGAAAGGGATGTCAAAGAGAAATCAATGAACATTCATAATAAATTAGTTTGGGCAACTTTAGAAGATATATATATAAGCTCCAAATGTTATAATATCAAAAAAAAAATTGAGTTCTACAACCTCAATTTCTTTAGGAAAAACAATAGTTGAAACCAAAAAAGAAAACACATTTTATTCAATTTTATGTTGCATTCATAGATACATTATATGTAAAAAAAATTTGGTCAAACATACATTTTGTGGTGTATTTGATGAGTAGATTTGATGCATCTCAAAATTTGCATCAAAAAGTTTATAGTAGCTATCAAGACCCTTTATGAATTGGATTTCAAAAAAAAATTAACAAGTTTTTTATATTGTACTTTGATGCCTAAAATCATTGTTGGTATGAATCCCATTACATCATTTGCACCCTTAAATTGGAATGAACTAAAACTGAAAATTTGAAATTTGTTAAAATAGACTTTGTGACATCATTTTGATCCACCTTAGAAATTATATTTCCATCCTTTTATGCAATATCTTTGGCCATATGAAAAAAAAAATTGTCTCCATCAATTGATGTTGTATCACGTTTTCTTGTTATGTGTTAATGAAAATTATTTCCATTTTTTTCCCCAAAGAGCACTACAAAAGAAAAAAAAACCTTTAAGTTTTAAATTAAGATTTATAATTCACTTAATTGAAAAAAGGTGTTTGGAAATATTATGAAAATATAAATTAAATATTTGAAATAATATTACCCCTTAACCCTAAATAAAATATTATTTAAATATTTTATTGCTTCAAAAATACCAAAAGACACCTTTATCTTATGTATTTTATGTAATGTGAAATTGATTTTCCCAAGGTGTGTGTAACAATTTTGTGGCTTCAAAGGCATCCATGCCTTCCTTAAGTGTCATCATCATTAGCTTCTAAAAAATAAGCCCAATCTTCATCTTTTGCCTCCATTGTATTGTTTGTTATGAGCACCCCACTTGGTGTAATTTTGTATGCATGGCCTTGGAATTTAATTGCCAAATTTTCTTACAACCCTAAACCTTGACTTTTTGTTTTTATTTTAATAGTCTACTCCAATGCCCATGACTAATCAATGTCACCTTTTTTGGTTCAAGTTGTTTGTTTTGAACCCTTGTTTCATCCCTTTTTTTTGATGTTGTCTTGAATGGTTTGAAGCAAGAGATGTCTAGATGTTGGAAGCATGTGATGTCTATGAAACAAAAGTCACCATGTTGAATCCATAGTGTTCTACTTGTTCTACTGCTTTTAACATCACATGTGAAACATGCCTATCTAGAGTTTAAAGGTGGAAATTTGTTTGAAAATATACACTACTTACATAGGTAAATAAGAAGGTAAATAATATGTAATTTGGTAAGTAGATAACTAAATTATTATTTGGATAATTATAAATTGAAAAATTAAAAACATTGTGCTCTTTTTTTAGTCTCTTAATAATTAGGTTGAAAAGAATTACATAAGTTTTTTTTCAATTCTAATATTGTGACATCATCAAAAAATAGTTCTACAATTGTATATGTGTCATATTTTGGTGACTACTTTGATCACATTGTTGACATGTTTGCCATATGTCTAACATTGTGTCTAATTAATTTCCAAATGCACTTAGTTTTTTTTGTTAGTCAAAATGGACACAATTAGTCACTTCAAAGTTCATATTAGTAGCCTTGACATTGAAATTGACTTTAGTTACAATGTTGTGTAAAAACCATCTTTTGTTTGTAGTGTACCAACATTTGTTTTCAAGTACCATTTTAAAAATGATATAGGTTTGGTGTAGTCACCTTCATTTTAGTTTGAAAAGAAATGGACATTTTCACTTTTTTGCATGGCTAGGCATGCTATTATTGCTTCACCCTCCCGTTTTATTAACATACATGACGGTCCCATTTCATGTTTCACTTTTGTTTCTATCGTATTATACATTTTAGTTTCCCTTTTTGACTCATGTTTTATTTATGCATGTTTTACTTTTGCCCTCAACACAAGTTTTGCCGTAGGATCTAGCAACTCTAGGAAATTTTGAAGCTCCCTTTATCACACATGCTGGAAGAAAGTTTATGTTTTGATTCAAGTAAGAGAGTAAGAAAGGTTAATGGAATTTGCCCAAATGAATTGAGCTTGGACCTCCTCAACTAGCTTGGTGACATGATCATAAATTTTGGGGTGTTTGAATAAAGGTGGAGTTTTGTTTTGAATGTACATCTAAATTTCAATATTAGATTCTTTGTAAGTTGGTGATAAATGGGGCATTGTGGTTTAGGTTGGTTGTTAGATATACAAGGATTTGTTGATTGTGGGTGTTGTGCTACCATTCTTATCCACAAATAGAGATGGACCCATCTTTTTAACACTTCTTTAGTCGTATGCCAAGTTAACATTCCCATTGCCAATTAGAAATAGGGACATCTTTTTTCATCAACTTCTATTTTTTACAAACCCTTTTACTAAGCAAAGGTAGAGGCATTGAACTATTCTTCTTAAGTTTAAGACTTGACATAAATTGGAAAGTGAGATCTTAAACTTTTTGTGAGTATTGTCACTAGTCTCCATGGAGTCCTTGGTTTGAACAATAATAATAAATGTTTTGTTAGACAATTTTTAATTTGAAAAAGGAAGGGGAGACAAAAATTGCACAAGAGAATCACATGGTGCTCCAAAAAATTAGACTCAAAGAGTGCCCTAGACATTGGGGACAGGAGGGGGGTGGGAGGTGTTTGGGTTTGTTTAGTGTCTCTAATTGGAAATGCCTAAGTAGGGTCCATTCTTTATTAGGGCAAATGACTACCCATTGCCAAACACAAAGTTCCAAATGAAGTTCTAGACTATTTTGGCTATGGGGTGCTATGAAGCTTGAGACCAAACACATAAATTTTTTTCCTTGAGTGGGTGATGTAAAATTTCCAAGCACAAATTTAGGGCACATTTGATCAGTTACAGGTTTAGTTAAGTTTGTCAACTAGCCATCTCTTGACCAGTTTGGCCGTTTGGTCACTGGTGAATGAATGTTTGGTGATTCTACCCTTGGCCAAAGTCCCATGAAAATTTGTCCACAAAAGAAATGTGGGACATGTGCGGTTTTTGAAATTGAACTTTTATGGCTTTTGAAGTCTAAGAAGTTTTTTGGAGCTCGGAACTTGATATACCCAATTTAGATGGAAATCTTGGGTTGCCTAGGCTAATAATAACTTGCTCTTATCAAAACAAAATGTTAGATAGAAGGACTGACATGTCCATGTGAGAGCAATCCTGGCCGAGGTGTCTTGACATGCAAAATGCTTCATTGAAAGTAGTTCGTGGTAAAGTTTTCCTTAAAGTCATCCTGTCTTCACACTCTCTTTGGGCCTCCTTCCACCCCCTATCCCCTCCTTGAGTGAGGACGGCATAGTAAGGAAATTCTATTAAATCTGGGTATGAAATGCTGAAACTCAGCATTTAATGCACAAGGTTCGAGAATAATTATAGCACTTGTAGAGGTAGGAGGAGTTAAAATATATGTAGCAGCAGTGGAGGCGCGCCCAGGAAAAAGGAAAGAGGGGGTCAAAACAGGAAAGAACTCAGTTTACCACAAAAAATGAGGCATTTCTGAGTTTCACCCCCAGTTGAATGCTAATGTACTTTTTAAAAAATCTCACCTGGTTTTGGACCAAACTCAGGGTTCTGGTGCTGTGTTTTCCTGACTTTATGGAAAACTCTATTCCTGATGTTTGTTTTCCTAAAACTTAATTGCCTTGGGGTCCATGTAGTGATTTAATTATACTTTAGTTTGCAAGAGAATCCACTGGCTACATGGCCCTAAAAATTAGATGTGTAGGGTCAAGCCCTAGGTTTTTGCATTCTGAAAAGAGGGACCTAGGACAAGGCTAAGCAAACGTAAGATCCCTCCCACACTTAAGGAACAACCTTAAGAGTTAAGGACCTTACTGTCTTATGCCTTGGGTTCCATGTATGTTAAAGTTCATGATAACCTTGGCTTCTTGCTTTATGATGACTAAAGCTCTAGGGTGAGGGACATACATCCCCAAAAGGTGGGTCGGGCTATAGCTTCATCCTAGGCCCCTAATTTTGGGAGTGCCCCTCATCCTACAGACTTACTTATAGATGGAAGATCCCTCCCTCCGTCCGTTAAGGAGTAAGTGTAGTGTCCCCCCTCTTTTAAAGGAGGGATATTCATCCATATATGGTGAATAGTAAATACACTAGGATACTTCTCCAAGTGCTTTACTTTTTGGTGGAATAAATAATTTAAAGAAATGAGTTAAGCAATTCTTGTGTTGAAGTCAGCGTTTTTTATCTTCAAAATTATGCTCTTCTTAATTTCCACAATTTCTACAAGATATCAATTGTCACCTTAAAAGTTTGGATTAGACCACAAAATAGATACCTACTAGGTACACCTACAAGCTAAGGGCTTGCAAGCCAAATGGCAAAGGACATGACTAGGCTTTCACCTACTCTCTAGTGGGTTTGAACTTGAGACCTTTTTGATACCAACCAGGTACCCTACCACCACTGAGCACTGGGGCTATCCATGGGGATTTGAGGAGGCTACATCCTAACTCATAATGTACAAAGCTGACTACCTCAACAATTTGTGGATCCAAATTTGGCAAAAGCTGCTGCCCCATTAAAGAAAAGGGACACTAGAGTTATCCACAAAGTCAGCAAAACTGGGGACCAGAAAGCTTGGCTGAGGCCCTCTTTACACTAGGGCTGAGGGCATTAAATTTATACCAATGGGAGTCTCATGGAAATTCCAAACCAGATTTTGAGTGAGCCAGGGCTATCAAATAGTGTAATGTCAAAATAGACCTTGTTGAGGGACCTTGAAAGGAGGAGAGAAGTGTTCCAGATTCTCCCCCAAAATATCCTTTTAAAAAATAATAACATAATGTTTGGCAACCAACTACAACTTTTGTTTCTTTGGTCTCCTTGTGAAATGCAAAAAGCCCTCCTCAAAGAGGTGGGTCTGAGAGCATCTCCACCATTCACTCGCTTCACAACATGGTACCCTAAATCTAATGACTAGTTTGACATGCATAGTTGTTGGATTACAATCCTAGCTTGATTTGAATCCCATCCACATAACATTTGATTATCACTCTTGGTTGGTATTTTTCATCTTTTTCATGCCTTTTGCACACAATCATCCCATGCTTATGATCATTCTCTTGGTGTTTTTTTTGTCTCAATCACACTCATGTCTGATGTAAGCTTCCAAGCTTTAACACACCCATTTTGATCGTTTTGTCTGCTTTGTGAAGATGGAGTTGTTTGTTGGCTCATTGTTTGTGAAATTAAAAGTCTATGTAAGAATGAAACATTAATGAAGTGAACTTTTAGTTCATTATAGTTGAAATGAAGGAGGATGATGATGATACCTTGGCTCAAATGCTATTGTTACAAATTGATGTCAAGATTGATGTGCACATTTGCCATGATAGCTCTCAACCAGGTCATATAATAAACATTAAAGGAACATAGATCTACAATCTTCTTGGGCTTGATGTAAACATAGAGGTTTGTTTTAATTAGTAGACCATTCACATGAGGTGTGAATTGACATTTGAACAATATGCGCTGGGAATGTATCAAACAAAGGATCTACATACCCACTTTAATTTGAGTATTAAGTTATATAACATTTGCGGGCTATGAAAGGCAATACCATTGTTGTTTTTATTAATCACATTGAAAAAACACATGAACTTTCATTCATTTAGATTTTTCATTTGTTTTCACACATCTAGAAAATATTTTTCATAGTTATGTCTATTTAAATGTTTTTAGGGAATTCATCGAAAACATCACTATGGTGTTTCTCAATTATCTTTGTTGGAGATGGTGAGACCATGTTCAATTCCACAATCCTTGATGTTGCATGTGAGGGGTGAACATTTAACCTCATTCAAAGTTTTTGTATTTTTTTTTACTTTAAAAATCTTGTCATATTCATGATTTTTTTCAAAAGTTAATTGTGCATTAGGAATTGTTGACAAAGCCATTGTGTTTTGGTTTTCAAGGATTGAAGTTTTTTTCAATGTGAGAACAATCATGTCTATTGTATTTTTTTGCTTAAGCATAGAGGGTGTTTTCCTTTATTTTGCCAATTTAATTTAATTTTTTCGCTACTTTTGAGCTGGGTGGTTGAGTTGTTAGATTAGTAAATAGATTTGTTGGGAAGCTCTTGTTGAACATCTCTACTTTTTTAATGTTGGTTGTCTTAGGTGATGGTGTGGAATGCTAATGCTTTGTTATAGTAAATTTGCACGTGTTGTTTGAAATTTCACTATAGCAAGGAACTTTGTGCAACGAATAGCAATGTAAAAATTAAAAAATTGGTGTTATGGGTGTTTAATTTGTGAAGTTGGGGAATTTTTTGTATTATGTATCTAATCAATCTTATAAATTCTTACAAAGCTTGGACAACATTATGATTGACAATAAATTTAGCAACATCATGTTTGATAATGCCCCATTTTGATTCTAAAGAACTTGCATGTCTTTAAATCAATCCAACTAGATGATTTTGATTATAGGGTTCAACAATTTGATCTCAAAATGCATTACTTATTTTGCCATTCATGGTGATTGCATGTGAAACATGTTAAGAAAGAGTATCATAATTGTGTATTTGCATTGGGAACATTTTTTTTCCTTTTCTTCATTCTTATCAGTGTAAAATATTTTATCTTTGCAACACCTAATGATGCCATTCAATGTTTCCATGAAGCTCCATTTAAATTGGTATTTTGTGCCTACTCATGATATCATGCAAAGAACTCATGGGCGAAAAGAAATAATGTGCTAAAGAGTACATGCTTTTTAAAGTTTGGAGTTATGGATGGCATGCAAAGAAACACCAACAACAATATTCATGCTAGTTGCCATTCATAATGAATTCATTGACAATTGTGGAGATGTTTAACCACAAATTATGGTACCATTTGAGATGCCATGTGTACTTTTTTATTTGGCTTCAATTAAGAAAGCGCCAAGCATTTGATTATCTTCAGCTCTGCCCTCCTTTTGCATCAGCAAATAGCGTTCATTATTCTTTTCAATTTAAATGTCCTTTAAACCAACCCTAGTCTAAAATGAACTTGGATTGTTAGTTTATTTGCATCCAATCACAAATTTTTAAAAGTCACAAGACAAGGGCTTTTAGCCCTAGTGTAAAGATGGCATGAAAAGAAGGGATGAATGCGAAAAAAAGGGGAAAAAGGGTACATTGTCTTGGTAAAACATGGGGGTTAAATTGTTTGTGCCACTCATTGATGACAAAAGCAATTTCATCCTAAGTTCTTTGATTTGCTAACGGCACCTTTAATGTAACATTCAAACCCTATGATTAAATTTCTTCAAATCATGTGGGATAATATAGTTGTTTTTCACTCGATCTTCACTTTTTGAAAAGTTTCCTCACTTTAAAGATACTCAACTTTCAGAGGGAAAAACAAGGGTTTGGAGGTGAATTTGAGATAGGTACTGAGGATCACTTTAAAGATAACTCTATTATGTGACACCTAATAACTATTTTTTTTTGCCACAAGAAACCCAATACCTCTTTTTGTAAGTTCTAAATAGTACTACCATTTGGTCATTGGCAGGACCTGGCTGAGTAATAGGTGGTAGCAAGCTGGGTCTGACTAGTGCCCATTATCTTATGCAATGGGCACCCAGTAGAGATCTCAATACAAACTTTGTAAACCAATTTGCCAGCCCTTTAATGTACTATTTGCCAAGAGCTTGCACTTGGAAGATCAGTTGATCTGTTTTCACTGTCTGCCCTTGACCTGATTCATATTTTTCCAAAAAATGCCCAAATGTGTTGGGGCAGAAACAATATGTATCCGGGCTTCACCAGACACATTTTAATGAGGCTACTGGGCAGGAATGGGAAAGAAAATGCACCAGTGCTTTTGCACTGCCTATATTTGAGACCCAAGTGCAGGTTAGTAGTGTATTAGTGGTTTCCCCATTGTTGTGTTCTTTCGTGACTTGTGTTTTTATGCTTTTATTTTCTTTGTACTTCTTGTGGATGGGTTCTCATCCCTGCCTATTTCATGTAGGGTAGATAGGTCAGTGAACAAACACTTCAAAATTCAACTGACATCAAATATTCACACATTATTCTTTTGATTCTGAAGCTCAAACAACATTTTAAACCTTTCACCTAGCACTTCCAACGTTGTAAAAATATCTCAATTTCATAAAGGAATGGGCAAGATATTGGATTTTTTGTGTAAGCGGATTCAGTGTTCAATGATGGGTGATTTAAAACATATTGAATTTCAAGCTTAAGATCTTTGATTGTTGCATCTTTGCCTTCAGAATACAAATAAGTTTTGTAAAGCCCTAGTTGGGGCATCCATCAGGTTTTTAATTACTCAAAAAAGATAAAAAAACGAGAAAGATATGAGGTTGGAAATAGAGAAGGGTCTAGAAATATTTTTTTTCAAAAAAATTGAAATGAACTATCACTTGTCCTCTTCCTGTATTTTCTGCTGCAATGCTGCTTTACTTCTGACACTCAAAGATCATTTGTAACCCTCCAATTTGCACAGCCAATGACAGAAAAATCACTCAATTTGGCTAAAGATGTAGGAAAATATTGAAAAATGTTCAATGATAAGTACTTAAGATGTTGTAAATCTATCTACCGTGTCCACACTCTGAACACAAAAAAAAATAAAATCCATTCCAATCTAAACAGTCTAAACACTTCCACCAAAGAAACAAGGTTCACCTAATGTGAAACCGATTCTAATAAGGTAAAATCTCCAAAAGTTGGATCCAATGTTCTTCTGCATGGTTTTCAGTTTCTTTTGTCTTTTGTTGGCCTTGCCTTTTGATAGGCAAGGATATTGTGTTTAGATTCATTATAGAGCATATAGTAAGCTTAAGGGATTTACATAGGGATTTTGAAAGATTATATATTTGGCTTGTGTTAAAACTTGAGATTGATTAATTATAGAGTTATAATAATATCTTGAAGGATTTGGGTTTCTTTGAAAGGATTTTATATTTTTGCATGGTGAAATATTTGAGTTTCCATAATTCTTCTTTTGCTTTAAGCTCCTTTTTAATGTAAATGGCAAGGCCACTGTGTGTGTGACACACCCCTTGTTCATAGAAGTCCACCAAAATTATAACTTCTTCTCAGTGTGGAGAGGGATACCCCTGGTTGATCCAGATTCAGTCGTCCGGGAAAAGGAAGCTCTGGGTTTCAAACCGTGTTCTCTTTGCAGACCATTGAAATCCATGTTGCATGATTTCACGCAGAACTGTGCAAGACAAAGAAAAGGTGTGCAAGATGACAAGCTAGCTAAATATGTACCGAACAGAGCTCGAAGAGGGGGTAGGGTACTTATATCGTCTCACCTAGAACCTTGGCCATGGTTATGCCTTATTGTCCTTAATGCACAATAATGAGTGATTGCCAAGCTAAAGGTTGGTTACATTAAATTCAGCCCAGAAATGTTAAATTTGGACATAGACACACCCTTTTTCCTTAAGGCAAGAGCATTATCTAGTCTCAAATTACAATTTTTGTGTAGTATATGCCACAATAAACACCACATATCCATTACATTATAATGGATGAAACCAATGGATGAAACCACCCAGTTTATCTCACACAAGTGTCATCCATCCGGGCTTCTTGGGTGAAAAAAGTCAATTTCTCTTGTTGTGGCTGGATATCAAAAATTAGATACATCCGTTGAATTTGAGTATCTATTTTTTTTTGTGGGATTTATTATTACCCAGATCTTAGTAGGTTCTTAAAAATTCAAATTAGTTAATAGGTTGGTATGAATAGTTTGAATATTGATGTAATTTTTATTATACCCATAGTTGTGAACTTTATAGGTTGTTATCGACCAATATCAGTTTGATACCTTTAAGAACCTCACACCATGTTTGTAAATGCATTATTTTTTACCTTTCGATTGCAAATAATTGCAATAAAAGCCATACAACATGGTTTTAGCACACCTATCATGATTGCATGTACCCAAAATAATAATATTATGTTTTATGTTTTTAATATGTATTTAAATAAATCTTTGAAAATGGAAGTAGATGCAAGTATGTGTTTTGAATTGATTTCAAGTAGATGAAAATATGATTTTAGTTTTTTTTTTTATCATTTTAATTTGTTGAAAGATTAAAATGTATTAATTATGTTAAACTTTTGCATAGTATAGGTCATATTTTGTCATATTTTTAGCTTTAAAAAGAAGTTCTAACACATTTTATCTAGCTAATTTAAAACTTATTTCTTACATATTTTTGTTATGCTAATTTTTTTGAAATTTAGTATGTGACTTATTATAAATTTAATGAAGTGCATGATGGTTTCATAATAATATTTATTTCATACATTTTGAATTTACTTTCTTATATTTATATTAAAAATAAAGGATTGTAATGTTGATGATATTTTTTTAGCTTATTTTTGCATGCTTGCTTTCCATATTCTTGACTACCATATGTAGAGCAATTTTTCTTAAATTTTGGTTGAAATTTAAATATGTGAAATATTTTTAAAAATTGAGTTCAACACTTTTATTATTAATATAGCTTTTTAACTATATATAGCCAACAAAAAAATTTGTTCTAAATGCTTGTTTATTAAGTATTCAAAAGCCCATGTGGCAACCTAAATATACTCTCAGTATTGCATAACACCATTCCATGGGAAGGGAGAATAATGATATTCAATGGTATATTAAAAAACGATGTACCCAATAAACCAAATATCAACCAAGGTGTTAATGGAACCCATATGGGGTAATAATGGTGTATTAGGAATATCACAAGAAAGGCATATTAACTTGCTTTGTTCCTTGATATGAGGAATGGTATTGGTGTATATGCTAGGGTCCTGTTGATATATCCACTCAACACTTGTTCTTATCATGGTACAATGTAAGAAATCTCCATAGGATACCTTGCACATACATTTAGTACCACCAATATCTAGACCTTTTTGGCAACACCCACATGAAAAATGTTGTTTGACAAAAGCATTCACCAACAATTGTGTAACAATGAACATTATCATTGTGACAATCACAATTGCAATGGAGAGTTTTTGGGTGCTCCAAAACCACCATCATTGTGAAGCTTTGATTCTCTTTGAATGACCATCAAGGCTTGTGATTGTACTCCTTTTCCAATTACTCAATGCACATAGTCAACCTCAAAATAATTAAAGCAAACAGAACCCAAATTTTGAAGAGAGAAATTTCAAGAATCAATATTCCCCAAGTAGATAAGAGAAAAATTTGAAAAGCATATCATGAGAAAAAAAATCAAGTTCACTTCGTGAACAAAAATTTCAACAACAGTTAATGAGAAAAAAAATTCAATAGCTCATCAAGAAAAAATAATTGAAGACCACTTTGTGAACAAAAATTCCAAAACCTCAAATGAACAAAAAGTCTCAAAAACACATTTTCAAAAATTCAATTGCAATTTGTGAAGAAATAATTGAACATCATGGACAAGCAAAAAATTCATGAGCCCCTTGTGTCTTTTAAACTTTTTGCATGTGGTGCAAATTGTGAACGTGAAGGATGCAACTCAACCATTGCCAAAGTTAGAATGGGATTCAAGCTTTGGGCAGCACTATTGAGGTCATCAATGTCTAAGGATTTCACTCAGGTTCATCATGTTTGCAAAATGGGGAAGGGGAGAAATTGAAACAAATACTCCTGGGCTTCATCATTGGTCTCTTGATTGTTGCAAATTGTAAAAAATGCTAGAGCACTTTTGCTCATCCAAAGTGGATGCCTTTTTCAAGGGGGCAACTGCCATCTTTGCAATCACCTTGGTTTCATTTTTGTGGCCTTTCGGTTGTCCTTTGTGGTAGATGTCATGGAGGGTTAGGTGGAGATGTTATAAGTGCTAGTTCACTCAAGGATTCATGAACACCTACCCTTTTACTTTGGTAAAATACTAAAAGCCCTAAAACTTTTTTGGTTAGTTCTAAACATTGTAGATATTAGTGTGACATGTGCCATCACCCCAAGTGTGAACTTGTTACTCAACTAATTGAATTTTGGATTCCCAATGGCAAAGATTAGTCAAATTTCAATATTTCTTGCACCTTAGGTCTAAAATTATAAAATTACCTCCATAAAATCTTAATCACTGAGCATTTTCCAACAATTTCAAAAGTGCACCCCAATTTTTTTTTAATTTTTAAAAGTTTTTATTTATTTTAATTTCAATCATAAATTTGTTTTATATCCAATATTTCCTTCATAGTAGGTTTAAACATTATGAACCCACCTTAGCACACCCATACTCATTGAGGGCTTTTTAATGGTATTAATAACATAGTGATTTGGGAGATTTCAACATGACAAACAAACAAAACAAACACACTACCTTCCTTAATAAATAAATATCATTTTTGGAATATATCAAGGTTTAAAACCCAATTTAACATTTCCATATTGAAATATAGCCCCTAAAAGGCCTCATTAATAAGGTGGAGATACCAATGTAAGTGTTTATTCACCTTTGTTGAGAGTTTAAACCTAAACAAACATGTTTGACAAAGTCATTTCTTTAGAGTAATTCCACCCTTAACCCTTATTTTGGGCATGTAATAATGTTTATCACATCTAACATGATGTACAATTGTTTCCCTCTACTACTCATAAACATGAAAAAGGCACAACATAATATAAAATATATTGAAATGCAATCATTTGTGCCAAGAATTATAATTGACCAATGAAAAACAATCAATTTCGTATGTGATGCAATTTACAAGCATTGACTCCTATGCACGATTACTTAGTGTAAATGACATTCGTTCACCCAAACATATAAACATATAAATGTTATACTTCATTTGAAATATATTGAGATGTTCTCAGTCTAACCTTGATATATAGTGCCCATTCCACAACACCTATATAACTCCACCAAATGAAAGGTAAGTCATGCAAAATAGATGGTCATTGAAGATACCATAGTAGGCACACAGGTTAGGCAATAATTAAATTCATATTTTAAAAATTCTGTAATTTTTGGATATTTTGAAAGCTTGTTGCTGAATTTTTTAAAAATATAAATTAAAAAAACCGAAAGTTTTTGAAATTAAATCCAAACTATCATTACAAATTGTCATGCATTGAACAACTCATAGGTCACAATGGATGAATGAATTTAAAACATTAACAATTCTTTGTTAAACTACCCAAAATTGTAAAATTTTCCCCAAAAAATTCTCATTATTTTATTAATTCTTAATGATTTTGTGAACACTTTTGAAATAATAATTATATTATTCAGCATTAATTCACCAAACTTGCTTGCCTACTATGGTAATAATGCAACAAATAAATGTTTTTCCCATATGCAGCCAATCTTCAATGAAACAATTTTGGAAAACTAGATGAATTGATCACCTTTTCACTAAATTGAAAGGCCTACATTCCCATGCTCTCATTTTTCTTAGTATTTTTATAATAATTAATATATGTTAAAAAAATTGTGAAATTCTCAACTTGCTTGTTGGTCATAGTTTGTGGAAGTAAGTGCATTAAAGATGCCAAAAGGGAGGACCCATACATGCCTGGAGACCTGGATTATTTTGTTTTGTGCTGTGTACTATTGAAGAGATTTTCAAGGGAAGGCACCCAACTCAAGAAAGGCCTTCCCTCTTACATCATGTTACTTCAAGAGTGACATACCTACTAAGCAAAGTCTATGTGGAAAACTTCAAAGTTCCAAGTACAAACCAAATACACTACTATTACTTTGTGATAAAAGGAGGTTGAAATTTGGAACCATTTTGGGCAGTTATTTCTTTTTCAATGGTGGATGCGGACCAAGTATATGGCTCATTTTCAGTGATGATTCTCTAAAAATCAATGTATTGATTCTTGCAAAGTGAACAAGTCCATATCTATCATTTATTAAGGAAGGTAGTTTGTTTGTTAGATTGAGATCTCTCAAACCACCGGCCCCTCCTTGTGCACTTGGTATCATTGGAAAGCCATGAATGAGTAAGTGTGCACCAAGGGTGTAATGTTGAGACCTCCAGTTCAGAAGTTATCGAATATTGAACAAATTTAATTGTCATTGCAAATTCAATAACATTAAAATTCTAAAAAATAGGGAAATTGGGGTGCACTTTTGGTATTGTTTGAAAGTGCTTAATGAATAGGATTTTATGGAAATTATTTTGTAATTTTTAGACATAAGGTGCATGACCTATTGAATTTTGAACATTCAATTCAATAATAATTCAATAAAAATGTTAAGTCAATTAGTTTTTTAACAAGTTCACAATTGAGCCAACAATACATGCCACACTAGTTTGAATGAAACAAACAATAGATCATACACAAAAAGAAAAGCAAGTGGAATGGGTCCAAATAATAGATTCAAACTTGGCTTGTAAAGCATGTCAAGTAAAAAACTAATTAATAAACCTTCGACACTAGTTAGAGTTAATGATAGAGAGCCTCTTCCCTAAATAATTAAAACTGCCTTAGTTTGGATCTATGCATCGTCATAGTGCTTATTTGAGGAAATCACCCATTCCAAAACTAGTCACAATACAAAAATCTCATAACTAGTTGCAATATAAGCACTTCTTACATATTCACCCAAGTTGTATAATTGAATGGAGTCTACTTTGTATACTTTTCAAAAGTATTGTAAAGAGGCCAACATTACCAATTACAATGTGGGTCACGAGGCAATGTTCAACTTGTTTCACATGATTTGTAAAGGAAAAGATAACCTAGAAAAGACTTAGGGGGAAGGGGATCCAATTGAAGCTATAAAGTGTCTCAGCCATGTTTGTAGTTTGTACATGAGATTCAATCCTTAAGATTTTAAAAACCTAAGTTCAATTCCACATTCAAAATTGCCAAACTCATAACAGTTGGTGTGGGCCATAGTAGCGCCAATGTTTTGGGCATGGCTATAGAAATGATGTAGTTTACACAAATACTTTGAACAAGCCCCTTAGCCTTGACAACCATACATTTCACAACAAACAAAATTTGTACCAAGAATGAATGATAACCGCCCAAACTAGATGATCACAAAAAATTTCTTTTATCCAACTTGATAAGTTCTATTCTAAGTTTAATACATTAGATGAATGAGTACTACAACTTTTAAGTTAGAAGTTTGAAGGCGTACACCCCCACATGCCTTGTCAAGCATGTTTGTGATGCCTTGTTTCTTTTGATATTGTACAACTCTTCTATCGATCTAAACCTTTAAACTTCATGTTGCTCCAGTGCAGTGTACTATAAGCAGGTTCTCTTAGGGTTACACTTCCTTGGTTTCCTAAGGTTTCCCTTCCCTTGGAGAATTGGGAAACCACCATTGAAGAAAACACCCACACAAGCTCACCTTAGATTCTATGTGGCCCTATCCAGTTGACTACCTAATAGAGACTCAAGAGGGGGTCCCTTTGGCCTTAATTAGTATCAAAGTAATTTTCATGATTTTAAAATTTAATTTTCTAATATATTGCACACAACAAGTTGTTTTAGATTTGTGCTTTCACATGACTAAAGCAACTGGTAACATTTTTTCTATTTGTGAAATTTTTCATCACATTGTTTTGCTCAACACATTTCAATTTTCTGATGTATCTATAGTTTCTAGAAGGATGATGAACATTGGAAGCACAATCAAAGGCCAAAAAAAAGCTCTTGAATTGGTAATACAAAGGAAGGAAAGGCAAGTTTTACTATAATTTAGACACACGGCCTCCATATTTTGAACAAATCCCCCTTGATGAGAATCAACCTTTTCCACTTAATCCTATTTCGTAAAATGATTGCTTCTTCCTCTTTCTAATGTTGCATCCTTTCCTTCCTTCCATGCACATTTTTTTGACCGGTGAAGGAAATAAAGAAATTTCCTAGTGTATTTGGAACTCACCTTATATTTGTGAATATCCCTAAGAGGACATTGTGTAGCAGGGATATTGTGTCTAATCCTTAAGGATGGGATTGATCTTACACCTATAAGTAGGCATAAGAACCCTCTCTTCATGTGCATTGTAACCTAAGACTCACTTTAGATGAGGGTTTAAGGTCCAAGGTCCAATGAAATAGAACAATCTTATTGGTTGAGAGCCATAAATTGGACCCATGGCCTTTAGATGAGGGTCCATGACCAAAACGTGGCAAATCCCTAAATCTACATGGCACCATTTTGGAGGGAAAATGAATTGGTTCTGGCCCCAAAAAGACAAAAAAAGCTCAAAGGAGAGCTCATGATTTGGAGAACCAAGATGCAAGCTAGGGTCCAACTCAAGAATTCAATTTGCTTCAACTGAGTCCAAATTGGTTCTTAGGAATTTGGACCGTGGACCCCATCTAAAGTGGGCCTAAGTATGTTTAGGGCGATTTTAGATGAGGGTCCAAGGTTCAGGGACCAATGAATTCAAGCAATCTTATTGGTTGAAAGTTTTAAATTGGTCCCATGGCCTTTAGACTAGGGTTCAAGACCAAAAAGTGGCAAATTGAGGCTAAACTTACGTGGCACCTATTTTGGAGGGAAAATCAATTGGTTCGGACCCAAAACCAGTGCTAAAAGGAGAGCTCCTGATTTGGAGAACCAAGAATCAGGCTAAGGACCAAGGTATAGTCCAACTCAAGGACACAATTTGCTTCCAATCAGCCCAGATTGGTTCCTAGGAAATTGGATCCTGTACCCTCGTCTAAAGTGGCGTTAGGCTCATGATAACCTTTGCGTTGTGCTTTAGGATGGGTGATGCTCATCTGCAGGGGAGATTCTCAAAATCAAGAGCTGGATTGAGTATCACTTTGTCCTAGGCCCCTAATTTTGGGAATACCCCACCCAGGGGGTTTCTCCTACACTTTTCAAGGCACCAAAGAAATGGAACCAGTCTGTATGCAAAATTTGGATGCAACAAACAAAGAGAAGTGACCGATCCCATGCACGAGGAGATCAAGGAAAGTGTGTCGAATGGGTCAGAACAAGGAGAACAAGGAAAGCGTGTTGAATGGGTCGGGACCATATATTTGAACATGGCCAGTACATTAAAGTTATCCCTAAAGTCAGGCGATTCAGGGGCGAGAACGGCCAGTTTCGGCCTAATAGGCCATCAAATGTGTAACTGCGAATGAAATTTTACAAAACGAAATAACTGGGACCCAAACTAATTTTTCCACCAATTTTGGTGGTGAACCGAGTTTCATCCCCTCTTTCCTTCTTCCTGAGAGAATCCACTGCTACTACATATATTTTCACTGCTCCTACCTCTACAACTACTATAATTACTCTCGAACCTTGTGCATTAAATGCTGAGTTTCTGCATTTCATACTGGATTTAATAAAATTTCCTTACTTTGTGGATACCACTGAAAGAGGGAATAGGGGTGAAAGAGAGGGTGACATTACAGATAACTTTATTAGATTAATATTAATACTCTATTAATCAGTAAAATCTTTGACATTAATCGGAGTTACAGCCTCTTTAGACTAGGAGTCAAGGCCAATAAGGGGAAATTTTGTACATTTTTGGCCTGTTGTTTGGAAATCATAAACAATCATCAAACCCTATGCTTATGGGCAAATGAGATGGGAAGATAGAGTGAACATAGAGTGACAATGTTTATTTTAAATTCTTCAACAACTTTCAAGAAAACATAAACATTGAACCCACTAATTAGAAAACTACAACCACATTTAGTTGCTTGGATGTCATGAAGCTTGTGAAAGCACCCTTATATGGCAACCAACCAATGCTTTCCAACTATGACATAACACAAGCTTGTGGATTGACATAGTCATCAACTTTGCAAAATTTGAGTACAATTGGCATTTGCCTTTAATGTGTCTAGCCAAATGACTCCAAGCTCAACAAATTGACACTTTTCACATGCAATCTCTAAAGGCTTTGTGAACATTGACTTCAACCCCAACTTCCTTGGTTAATCTCACCATTTCAAAGCCCTTGCTTTGAACCAATTGTCCATGTTCCTTGAGCATGGAATCTCATTCAACTTTAAACTCTACAATTGCGACAAATTCAAATTAAACTTGATAGGAAGAAAACTTGCAAGAAATCAAATCCATGAACAAAAAAGAGCTTACAATAACTCTCCATGCACAACAAGAGTGACAAAAATTCACAACATAAAAAACCCAATTTTCACACCAAATTAAATTCAAACAAGCCTCAATTAGTATGCAAAAATCAAATTCCTAAAATTGCAGCTTTTGAAAAAATAATAATAAATTAGTTCCAACAAGCAACAAGATGATAGAACACTTCATCTTCTTGCACTTTTACTGGTTACAAACTTATGAAGTGTTTTGCAAGACAAGGAAATTGAGTAAAGATCACAACATTAACAAACACAACTCACTTTCACAAGAAGCTCAACAAGGTTCTAACAATGCAATAGAAGTTGTTAGATGTTGCTCTCATAAAATGATGCAACAACAACAAAAGATGAGATGTTGGTTGGTGGTAACTAGGGTAAAAACATTATAACGTGACAATATGGGTTTTTCTTTAAATTCAAGAAAGGGAACGAGATTCGAGTTACTAATAACATAGTGATTTTTTTTTAATGTCAAGGACTTCTTTTGTAAAGTTGTTGAGGCCAAGAAGTTGGAGCCAATTCAATGTCTAGTATGCTTTCCTTTTCTTTCTCTCTTGTAGATTTCAAGGAATAAATAATATTTTATTGTTACAACATTGGCCCCAAGGGTTGGGAATTGGCTCCCCAACTTAATAAGTATCCTTGGGGCCATCACAGGGCCCAATAGTCATGAATTAAAATATTATTATTTTAGTTTGGTCTCGACTATTACGAACTGTAAAGCAATTGGGACTAATTTCAGGGGCTGCACCAATAGAATTGCTTGATTTTGAGTTCAACTTTGGCCTCAACTCCTTGTGTAAAGTGGGCTTAGCATGAGTAAGAGCCCCTTCCCTAGATCAGAAAACTGACTTCTTTTGAATGTGGGATTGATGCATCTTTGTAATTTGGGAGGTTACCCCTCCCAAAACTAGTCACAACACAAGTGCATATTTAGTATTCATATTGAGGTTAAGAAGATACATAAGTGCAAGCTCCCTCTCATTCTTTAGAAGTAATGTAAGTAGGTGTAAGATATCTCCATCTCCCCTCCTTGACAGGGTTTTTTTTTTCTTCCAAAGTATGGAGAGTGCCAGAATGGCTGCCCTCAATTGGGCAATGGAGCATATCTCACTATAAGATAATTTAGAAAGGTTATGTGTCAAGTTATATTCTTCTTCTTCTTTATCATTTTGGCAATTTGGCTTTTTTCAATGAAACCTATTTGACTATTTTGTTTTCACAAATGTCTTACATTTTGGTGGTTGTCTAGTTTAGCATTTAGAATTATTGACAATAGTTCAATTTTAGATTTCCTAACTATGTGATGAAATAATTTTACATGTAGGAATCAAGGCCACACAACAATCAGCCCCATTGCTTAACCACACTAACCAATTCTCATTCTTCCTTGGGGAATTGAACCTCAACCTTAAAAGGTCTTGCCCACCTCAACAAGGGAGACTTGCACCCAACAATCACAACCCCTACCCAACTTTCAAACATCTAGATTCCAATCCAAATAGCCAAACCATATGAGCAAGTTTTACATACAAAAGCCTACAACATATGAGTAGAACCACAAATCACAATTACACATCTACTTGATACCTCACTATCACTTCCTTTCACAATGCAATTGCATCATCAAAAGGGAAATTGGACAAGGTTAATTTTTTTTAATTAAACATTTTAACACACAAATCAATGTGAGTAGCAAGTCAATTTTGCAACTTGTTCATCATGAACAAAAGATTGCTAAATGTTTTTTCATCCTCAAAAAACCCTAACATTTGAATCATTGAAATCTATGCCAATTTCATGTATTCATTAAATTTTTCATCCAAGATGGTACAAGAACTTATCCTCTTCCATAATCTAGATATTAGATTCACACCATAATGTTTAACCACTATTCCCTTCACATTGTGGACATAATGAGCTTAAAAAATGAAAATTATATATCTAGCTAATGTGAATCCAAAATTCAAAAGGTTGGGGACCATAATCCTTAAACTAGTCGTATGAACAACACAAAAGGTTGACTCAATGACATTCACATGTAGAAAGAATTAACCTTTTAATATAGTGTAGGATTCAATCAATATTGAAGGTACACAAGCCCAAGGCCCATCAACATGCTCATAAAACTACTTCTGCAATTTTGAAATTAAGGATTGGGTTGTTTCAACACATGAATTCTTCATTTAACAACAAACATTTTGAAAGCATCTTGATCAACCTTAATCCAAAACTTATCTTCTAAGCTATGAATGTGGATACAATAAATTTATCATATAATTTTCGAAACCAAGAAACTTTGGAGGGTCAACAAGATTTGAACACTAAGAGAAAGGCAAAGCATCACAAAAGTTGTGAGAATAATTTTGTGAAATTACCAAATGTAAGATCATCAAAATTGAAAATTAGATCAATATAAAGGCAGGACAACTTAGCCTTAACAAGATTCATTATATTCACAAATTGATACTAAAAACATCTCAACATTGAACATACTTCATGAAAGTCTGAACCACCTTTAACATAGGCATGAAACATGGCATAACCAAAGTTAATTATAGGTCACATAACAGCTCTTAAGTTTTCACATGCATATTTGGCCTTCTTTTCATCAAAATGCATTTTCACAATGAAGGCCTTGTACTCAACCATGACATGCTTCCATGGGTTCAACATGGAAATCCACTAAATCTTCACATTCATCAACAACTTGAGGCCTTTGGTTTCCAAAATTTTAACAAAATTTGTAAACTAAACTAGAAATTTCTTAGGGTTGTGAGTGAAAAAATAAATAAATTATAACATTGATTCAATGTGAAACTTGAAGGGCAATATGGAAAACACAACAATTACCAAGTTGGTTTGATGTGTTATGCAATGCACATCAACAAAAAGAAAAACAATTTTAAATTTGAGTTGTGAAATTACCCGAATGTGATGTCCTTGGAACACAAAATTCTCATCAAAACCAAGGCACACCCACCTTAAACCTAAATCTTCATCCAAATTCCTCCATATTTAAATTGCAATGATATTAATTATAGTAGCATCTGATTTCACACATTCCAAATTCCAAGGTTAGTAAAATTGGAACTTGATAGTAATTTTTCATGACATACACATGGACACTAATCCATTGTTGGTTGTCCATTATACTAGTGACTTCATTTGCAGTCACTAAGAAAAGATTAGCACCTTGCATAACATTTATATTGGAGTTAAGAATAACATCATGCATTGCCATAACCAATCCTTTGCAACTACCATTTGTCCAAAAATTTTAAAGGTTATCTTTTACTTTTAGAATTGAAAATAACACATTGGGTGACTCACTTGAAAAGGTGAAAAATGGTGGTGAATTAAAACATGTTTTGGGGGGATTTAAGATGAACATCAAACTTTAGCAAATTCAAGAGTATTTTTGAATGTTTGCCAATGTGGATCCTCTCGTTTTTGGCATGTGTAGAATCCTTGTTGAAGAGCCAATCCCCAATAACAACACCAAAGGAAACAACAATTGTTTTTTTTCTACTTGGCATGTTAATGCAAAGTATTTATTTTCAAACACAAGAGCTTCTATTTTCCTTGAATAATTGAATAGACCATGCATTTCATGTTAGAAATCAAACAATCATCCTTTAGAATAGTTTCAACCCAAGGAAACTTGGTTGCTTAAGAATCCTAAAATGCACAAACTTTATTGTAGAGTTGATGCAAGCTAAGGTGTCTCACTATTGGTGTCACAATGTCAATTTTCATGGTATAAGTGTAAACGTAATGGTTAATGTGTATTTTACATGTCATAATCTCTCAATAGGACTTACTTTGAGATTATTAACTTGGATATGCATATGAGGTAAATATTTATTATGCAAAACTTACAAATTTAAAATATTTATAAACTTATAAAACAATTTAATGGATTATGCATTTCAATAATAGGTTTATTATATATGGATTTCAAAATGGTCCATTGATTGATATGATGAATTAAGGGATTCCATCTTAATTAGAAAATATATCAATAAAACCAAGTTTCAAGGATTTTGTAGCACGTCAATTTTGTAAATTATTCTTAATGGTTTTTCTTTTTGGTCATTGTTTAAAATTTGGGTCTTTTCATAAGTCCATATTGTTATAAAAAATTATTCATTTTATATTGGGTTTGGGCACACATGTAAAAAACATTTTTTTCTAAGATAAAACAATTACTTGAATTGAATGGATTGAATGTTGTTCAACTATTTAGTATTTCTAGGGTTCAAAAAACACACAAAGGAAATGAACTTTGGGTGATGTTTGTTTTGTTGCATAATGAAGCACCTTAACTTGCACTCGCCCTATAATATCTTAAGGGTCTTTTTGGATGGTTCATTCTATGCAATAGAATTACAAGACTTGGAAACAAGCATAATTCAAAAGGTGTGGATCATGACCTTGTGACATTGTTGCATTGACTAGAAAATAAAAACTTGAAGCAAAAGTTATTTGGGACTTTCAATGGTGCCATTATGACACAAATAAAAAATAATTAAACAAAATTGATTTTGCAAACTTCAAAATAACAAATCCAACCGCTATGCCAAAACATGGCATATATTACTACACATATCACTATGTTTGAAGTAATATAGGTCACATATTGCTACATCACTATGTAGTAAAATCGTACTTGTGGCTTATGCCATTAGTATTAATTTTGCTCATAGTAGTTTTTGCCATTAGTCATGTGATGATTATTACTATCATGACTATTATTATTTCAATGGGAAAATGTCATTAAATAATAGATATTTATTAACTGATGAAATGTAAACACATGTTTAAACATAATAAAGTCATGTTGATAATCTAACTACCTGTTCATTAACATAGCTTATGAACCTAGCCTAAGCTAAAACCCTAATTAACAACCTAAGCTAACTTCCAAACTATGTTACTTAAACTAGCTTAGGTAGCTTAGAAACCTAAACTTTTAGGTAGGTAGGTAGGTTTTTTTTTTTGGTCATAAGCCTTTTTTATTGGCTCACCACAAGTGGTACTTACACTTTGAATATATTTAATGTATGTATTGTGTGTGAATTAATATTCTTTCATGTATTTATATAGTTTACAAAGTTGAACTTGTTGACAAAGGATATGGGATAAATTTAATGAAAGGGAAACATTACAACATTATCCCATATCATCATTTGTTTCATACAATAATAGCCAACTTGAACCATTGTTGTCTTTTTCATACTTTGTCCAAATGGAAAAAAAAAACTTTCATTCTTAAAGATTTTTCCAAGATATACGCACATATCCATTTATATATATATCTATATATATATATATATATACCAAGTAATTTGATTGAAAATCCATTTGAATCTTCATTATTTCATACATTTGAACAACAATGATGTCTTTAAGAAATTAGTTATTTTTTCATAAAACAATTTGTAAATAAACATATTTAAAATCAATATGGATTTTTTTTGGAATTTCAAAATTAATATATAATTAAATATTAAAATTTCCAACCTTTTAAACATATAGTGAATCAATAAATGTTGTGTTATATTTCATTACATTTAGTTAATAATTTAAACTAAATTTAAAAGTAATACATGTAATTTATTGAACATATAATCATCTATTTTTAGAAAAAAATCATATAAAGTACTAGCATTATGTTAATTATTATACACAATTTGTTAATGTCATATTTTTATTAAAATTTATTATGAATATAAATTTTTTTCTTATTTTTTAAGGTTATTTTCAGTTCATTAAATGTGATTTAATATAAATTATAACATTTTCCCAAGTTGTTTGACTAAATATTTTGATCAATTGATAAATATAAAATTTCAATAAATAAATAAATTTGGATCAAACTCTATATTTTTGACTACTTATTGTATGGAGACTTGCAAAACAATGCCATTTTGGGGGATGTGGTTTTTTTTTGAAATCCTTTGGATATAATTAACATGATTATATTTTATTATTTAATGTCAAAAAGTTCAAAAAAGATATTCATCAAAATAAACCTTTGGGCACAAGAGTTCAAACTTGAGGGGTTTTTGAATAAATATTCACAGTTTAAAACCAATTGCATCCAAATGATGATATATAATATCAATGCATTATGTTTTTAAAATGTGAACAATAGTTTTTCATTTGCCAATATGAACCCCACATCAAAGTTTTTTAATTTTGAAAATTTGGTTAAACGAGGTCAATGGCATACATAGTAATTTCTAAATATGATTCAGTCATGTAAAATCACATAGTCATGAAAATGGCCAAAATAATAAAAATGGCATAGTTGCAAGGCATATATTACAATATGACTAGATTGAGACACTAGTTGTATATGTTCAAGTCATGGATGCCTTATTTTGGTGTAGTGAACACAATTGCAATCTATAACACAAAGTTTAAAAATCAAGATGCAACAAAATTTTAGAATGACTTTGCAAAAGGGTGAAATCTTTTAAGGTTTACCACATAGGATGAAAAATGGCCTAATCCTCACTTCAATATTTTTTTATTCTATATTTTGATCCTCATAAAAATTAATGAATCAAAAGTTGTCAAAAATTTCAGAAGAACTATATTTTAGACCATTACAATTTTAAATTCCATCATAATCATCCATAAATGTCACTTTACATGATAAAAAAGAACTAGATAAAAAAGGATGACATTGTCACAATATTTTGGTACACCTTAAAAAATTTGGACCCAGAAAAGTCTCACCCTTTTGTAATTGATCTAAGCGACTATTGCAACAACAAAGTTCCACCACCAAGTTCACAATGATCTTTAAAAAAATCACAATTGCTCAAGGTTCAAGCTTTTTAAAACATTCAAGGTGCAAAGACCAATGTTGTTGCCATCTCTAAGTTTTCACAACATAAGCATTTGGGACTTGAAAGCTAAACATTTGTTAGCTATTAGTTTGGGGGAATAGAAGGTCTTTGGGTGACCTACCAAATTGAATGGTCACAAATTAGTGATGTTCTAAAACGTTAAAGCACCATAAAGGTGAAACTCTAAAGCTTTAAAAGTGTTCTTGGCAGTAGAGCTTGTAAACAACTGAATTAAACTGGGGATGCAAGGAGATAAAGTGATTTGCCTTTTGGTGCACAAGGTGATGTGTGGGGGTGTTTTGGGCGATTTGTAAAAATGAACTTTTTTCTCCCTTCAAGTCAATTGGCACCCTTGTTTTTTCCAATACCTTTTGATTATAAATGGCCACCAAAAAAACCTTATTCCTTGAGGAGTAAGTGGAATATCCGTTTTTCTTTCAAGGAAGGGTATTCTTGAATATAATGTACTTGACCTGCCCTTTTGTGCGAGGCCCCAAAAGGCCAAAAGTGGACTTGCTTAGTTGGGGCCAATGTCAGGAGCACCATGGGGCACCCTCCATTTTGACATGGGTTGAGTGTCAAGAATGTCAATCTAGGTTTGATTCTCAATGTGATAAGTTGTCACCTTGCACATAGATGTGTTACAGTAGGTGGAAAGAAGGTTTAGGGGAGAACTTGCGAGTCCTCTTCGAATAGTCTAAATGTAGACTTGTGATTGGATTGCTAGACAGAGTCAAGGGACTTTAGGTGACGAAGCCTTGGACCACTTGGGAAGTTTGTATTGAGCTGAGTCCTTCCTAGCTGAGGCGAAAGGGAAAGGCTTGGGTTAACAATGTGTTAGTTGAAGATTGGGATGTCAGATGGAGAATTTACCAATATGTGGTTTGGCCAGCGTTCAGGTGAATTAGGTTTGTCTTAGGAAGTCGAGAAAGATGAGAACATGCTGAGGGACATTCGAGGACTAAAGTACCCTCCAAGTACACATTGAAAATTTCTTCAAGTGCTTGAGGTTTTTGTGCTGAAAAATTGAAGAGATCTAGAAATATCTGTCATTGTCATATAGCTCCAGTGCTGATGTACCAGGCTTAAGTTTTTTAGGGTTACAGTTCCAGGGGACTCCCAAGGATCCAAGTACATCAAAATAAAGAGTTGCACCTCTGTTGGCAGGATGACTCTGGAACATGATGACAGCCACCATCTGGAATAATACCCATTCTATCTCATCTTACATTCATCAACTTGAGTACGTTACTGGACGGAACTAGTTGTTGAAAGGTGTCAAGAGAGCATTTTCTCCCCTCTCATTGGCCACAAGGTTATGAAGCTTTGCCACATGTGCATGCTCCGGCCAAGGTTATGATCTTGACCAATTAGGTGACAGGGCACACATGGGTTGTGAGTTATAACCCATGTCCAGCCAACCAATCAGAGCATGAGGCACCCATTGATGAACAATTATGGAAAAAATAACCTACAAATGATTAGAAGAAGGGGATCAAATTGAGGCTGAAGTGTCTTAGCCGTGTTTCAATCCCTTAAAATTTTAAACCTAGAGAAACCCACTTCAATTCCACATTGCACATTGTGAAACTCAAACTCCTAAAGCAAAAATAATAAACATATTTTGCCCAATTGGGTTCCAGAATCACTTTGCCAAAGGAGTTTCTGACCAAACCCTATGTTTCAATCTATTGCATGCTTGAGTGGCTTACAAGACCTAGTCAAAGAAAATTGAGAAAGTATTGCAATGTTTTTTCTATAGCTTTGGTTAAAATATTTTGAATGTTGTATGCTCTATATATTAAATCCAACAATGTATACAACGTCATCAATTAAAATGTCTCTATTGGATGTTGAATACCACTTCAAAAAGCTTGACAATGCGATCACTATAATTATAATGTCTACAATTTGTTGCTAATAACCCACCACACATTTTCAAAAGAAGAACCCAAACCATATATCTCAGGATTCATCTAGATAGCAATGCTGTTGGCTTCACCAATTGTTGGATTTTTAGAGCTAGCATTGAGCATTTGAATTGAAGTTTTGTGTTTGTCAGTTTGACGCATGTTGAGCTACTTATGTCCTGATTCACATCACTGAAGTCTAGCATAGGTATCAGGCCACTGTATATTAGTATCTGAAAGTGTAACCAGCTGGTCAAAGAGCTGAATTAAGGAACAATACTTTGTTCATTTTCTCTAGAACCTGATATACTTTCTTGGTTTCATGCAAGAAGACAAAGAGACTTTGGAGCATCTGGGCTCCACCCATCTTGTCCTTGGTTTTATGAAAGGTGGAAAGAGAAGAGCATCCAAGCACAGGCTACTAGTATGGTGTCATTTATGACTTGTGACATGTGCCATGTGCCATGTTGTGATGCTCCGAACAGTGATGGGGGTTGTGCCATTGTTGACGAGGTAGAGGTTTGCTAGGTTGCCAATGGCCACTGTTGGATACACCCGTGATGTGATCACCAGACACCCACCTTGTGTAAAGTTTTCCACTACAAACGGGGCCACCTAACAGACACACCAAATCTGTGGTGAGATAAATTCACCAAAAGACAGTAACAAACAGTAATCCACAAGTAGATACTTTGAGAGAGAGCATTTATACTGGAGAGTAGAAAAAACACAACTGTTTCTGTAGAAATAATTTTGTTTCCAAGAACTCATGGAGCACCATAGCTTCAAGTTTTGTACATAACTTTTGTTTGCTCAAACTAAAAATGAGGCAGCAACTATGATGTATGGAAGAAGGGGCCCTTAATCAGACCAGCTTCAGCTAGTGACATAATAGTAGTATTAGTATTGGGCTTATGTGTATACATGTGAAAATCTTTATTCAAATGGACAAATGAGAGGTGGTCTCACCTACACATGAACACCCACAGACTGATCTACAAAGTGACAAACCCATATCTGCTACTATTTCATAGCAAACCTCATATTATATAATGCTAGTTGTAGTTTTAGTTTTTTAGCAATAGTAGAGAGTCTCACAAGTATGGGGGGTGATAGAAAATCTTCTGTGGGCAACATGTGGACAGGATTGCCATACACATGGAGATCAACACCAGGGAGCAAAGATGACGTGCACATCACAACCATACAAACAATTAGTTGTTGTTCTTGCTCTGTAGACACTTCTCAACACTGTAAGCTGTATAGACTCCAATTTCCACCAAGTCAATTTTTGTGGTATCAAAACCTGCAGGAATTTGAACAATAGCTGACAGAGACATTAGTGAGGAGAAGTTTCTTGGGATTTTGGGAAAAAAAAAGAAATCCTACCTGGTCTCATCACTGCAAACCCTTGTGATCCATTGACCATTCCCAGAATGAAAATGTAAAAGAACACAGCTATCTGTTCCTTGAAGTTCTCATAAGTTAAGACAGGCAAACCAAAAGGGCCAAATACACCCCGATGTGCAGACCCACCCTGACTGCAATTGAATTGGTCATTCATGCTGTCGGCTTCATCTGTAACAACCCCATCTATTGATACATCTGGGTAGTCAAAAATGACTTCCATGTCCAACTGCACAAAACTCATTCAAATCAGTATACAATTATAAATGCCACAAAGCATGTTGTTGGTTGGGTAGAGTGGAAAACATGAACTCACAAGTTTAGAAAAGTCTGCTTAGGTTTGGCATAAGTTCAAGATTTTCCTCAAATATTCACATGGACAGCACCAACACTGTGAATGGATGTCCAAAAGAATGTTGATCATAAGTCACATGAATTGTAAACCTACATTAATCTTTGATCTAAGGGCCACATGACCTATTACTGTCAACTGCCCACTAGCCACCTGGAGGGTTACTTTCCTTCTTTTGTGTTTCAGTCCATGGAACTCACCTGACTCCCCGTAGCACCATTGACTTTCAGAATAGCATTTGCATCAAGCTTCACCCCTGTCTTCACCTGCTCGCTGATCCTCAAGGACTCAACTTCCTCAATGGGCCAGTGGATGAAGTTGACACCTGTTTTACTAAAAAAACATCATCCATGATTTGGTACAAAGCTTCATTTACTAAAGGAGAATCCATATTCTCCCACACTCAGTATGGACTATCCACTGCAACTGTCCAAGGAATTGTGTGCAAAAGCACAAACCAGATTAAAATGAAACGATTCTTGAAAGAAATTCAAATTTATTACAAGGTAAGTGAGTAGGTTAACTTGCTAGAAAACCTGACCAACCCCTCTGCAATTCCAATTCTTCTGTGTCAATTTCATTCACCCAAGATAGCACAATGTGCCTTTGCTTTACTGGGTGAAAAAATGAGTCACTTGCATAGACCCTCCCATAGTCATACTGAGATGATTCAAACCCAGAGAAATCAAGCTCTGGGTTGTCAGGAATAAATTTATGAGCTGCACTGTCATATGAGCCCAATGCATAGACATCATGCTATGTATGAAAAGGCTTGCTTTAAGGACATATTTTTGAGAGCTAGGATCTGGATGGTAGAAATCAATACACTCCCAGATTCTAGTTCCAGGCAATGTATACAAATGGTTGTCTACCAACTCCCAGTGCTTCAAATCTTTGCTCTTTAACAAGTAGGCAACTCCAGTAGTATTAGTCTCTCCTATCACTGAGTCCACTGTGAAAACCCAACTGCCATCATCCTCCTATTAAGCAGCTGTTGGATCTCTGGATGTTATGTCACTAACAACTTGTGTAGGATTTCTTGCAATAGGATTTTCAGGCACTTTTACTCACTTTCTAAGAAGTGGGTCTGAGGGGTCTGCTGGTATGGCCTTGTTCTGTGTCTCCTTGAAGGTATGGTTCATCTTACTTAACCCCATTTGATGCCACAGAGGAAAACCCCCTTCAGCTCCCTCAAACAAATTGGTGCACACACTAATATTCTGGCTAACATTCACATGTATACAATGGATTTGAACCCACAGAGACTTGCAACTGGACCAATAAGCCCTTATTTCACAAAGACAAACTGAAACTCAGATGAAAACAGCCTACCTAATGAGTTATATTGTTGAAAGATGACAAAGGACTCTACCAAAGGGGAACTCATAGAATGAATGACAGATTAGGGTTTGAACATCACCCAAAAAAGACTAAAATCTTCTATTTCTCAACAGTGCAATCTCCACAAAACAATCACAAAATAAATTGGAACAGTGATCAGGAATTAGAAATGGCAGACCTGTGTAGATAATGAAAGGGACACCATTTGGGCCGATGGTACTTGAGCCTGACCACACTCCCATGACATCATACCACTAGTCTGGCTCCAAAACAATTTCCAAATAGAGCCAGTGAACGAGATATGTGGAGACAGCATGTGCCCAAGATATGTTTGGACCCCACAATGGCATAGATTGGTTGCACTGGTGAAACAAATGGTAGTAGCCCTTATGGTAAGTGGGACCTGTATTAAACCCCAACACAGATTGTCGAACTTACGTGGGCACAAAAAAGATGAAGAACTAAGAGATACAGACAAAGACAGAGACAGAGAGATCACCATGGTGCTTGACACCCAACAAACTAGTCAAAAGTTTTCTTGGTTTGTGTTGCAATAGCAGAAACTGCAACAACAGTTAGCCAAAGAGCTAAAGCAAATTTGTCAAGAAACTGTACAAGGAAAATGAAGAAGTTGGTTACAGGAAGTTGGTGCCCACCATTAGGGTTTGAAGATGAAGAATTGATTTCATGTCGAATCATCCCGTATGCCACACAGCAGACAAGAACCAGCCATGAGAAAATAGGTTGTGTATCACCTTGACATACATACAGAACATCAACATTGTGCCAAATGCGCAAAATCCTTGCAGCTTACCATTCATCCAATTCTCGGCAGGCTGGTAATGGAACGAAGTCTTGAGCAAGTGCTGTGGCAATTTTTGCATCATGACTGTCAAGAATCTCTTCAGACCTGGGTCCATTGAAGAAGAGATTCAACCAACTGGGTGCCCCTGTGCCTCTTATGACATCTACTACTAGCTAGATGCGTGTATGTAGGACGTTCACTGCCCCAAACAGCAATGCTACCAAACAGCAGATCACCAGCAGACATGTATTTGTGTCTAATTTCTGGCGTTGCAACGTAACTCCTCCTAGCTCCTGACTGTTGTGGCTAAATTTTGCAGCTTCTTGTCCTCATGAGGAATTGATCCCATGCATTCACCATCTAAATCTGCAGCTCTCCTTCCATGACCAGCGCGGCTCTCAATGGGGATCAACTTCTGATGATCCATCGATCCTGTAAGGAGCTGCTGCTGCTGCTACTCGATCAGCTTCGAGTTTGCACATACATGCTCTTGCACCCACAAAATTAAGCTCCTTACATTCAACAATTCTTACCAGACTCTCGTGTGCAATTTATTCTCAAAACTTGAGATACTAATCCTCGGCAACAAGTACTGTTACTACTATGAACTCATGTTTGACACTAATTAGTTCTTAACAAGGCCAACCAAAGATTAAAATTAAAATTAAAATTAAGAGCAGACTCGTTTCCCAAATTCTAGAAAATTAAACCCAGTTTGAAACACAAGATAATTTTGAAACTTAATTAAGTAGACTTCAAGACTAATTGTCAAAATTCTGAAATATTCAGATTGGGGCTGCCAGATCCCTTTTGTTTCAAAAAAAAATTAATTATTTCAACAAGATTTGCTGAACATGGGTCCAAAGGTGTTGAAGCAATTGGCCACTGCATAATCTGAGAGAATGATCTAGCAATGGCAGCTGCTAAAATCCCCTTTAATCAAACTCAGCAGCCCAAATGATATCTTCCACCATATCTACCTAGTGTTCTTGGTTTTATAACAATAGGGTGTTATAGTATTAGTGTAAAAATATATGGAGGCTGGCATTGAATTGGCTTGTGTGTAGATGTGCAGAAAAAATGTTACAGCCAATGAAATTGCTGAATTGGGGGGTTTGAATTAATTTTCATAGTTATCTTAGTGAATTAATATTTACATTTGTAATAGGATCTGCTAGGTTTATGAGAATTTTAGAGGACCCATGGAATAGTAGAAATTTATTTTCAATGTTCAGCAAAATAGGGTTGTGTGTAAGCCTGAAAATTGAATATATAAGAGAGGTAGGAAAATAAGTGACTTCTAAGTGATGCTTTATATCAGTGTTGGCTGGTTCCAGTTTTTGGTGGGTTATGGTTTTTGGTTCTTGAACCATCACGCTGCCCATTTAAAAATTTTGATTTTTTTTCTTTCCAGAACTGGATTTGTGAATTTAAAAAAAAAATCAAAACTGGAACCTGCAACTGCCCTCCAGCTAGAATTAAGCTCAGAACCAGAATCAGCCCCAAAACCCAGTTTATCAGGTTTCAGTTGTAAATTTTATTATTGTTATTTTTTTAAAAATTTAAAATTTACTTTGTTTTCCTGTGTTTTGGGTTTAAGGTTTCAGGTTTTTCTAACATGGGTTGAACATGTGATTAATTTGAGGAAAACCCTAAACCCTTAGGAAAAAAAGCACGGGTTTGATTAATAACAGTGACATTTTTTAAAATGATAATTTGAGGATGGGATGGGGAGGGCATTAGGCAATTACTTCTTCCTTTTGAAACATGTCACACGTATGTAATTTTTTATTTTTAAATTTATTTTTTGTGGGTTTAGGTATGTAGTTAATATAGGTGATCACATTTTATTGGTGATACAATGCTCGTAAACAAGAAAAAGAAAAAAGTTTTGAGCTATGTGAACCAGACCCACCTAAGATTTTTTTTAAAAAACCTGCAACTCGAGGTCTTGAAATCTGAGAAATAGGGGTCCAGAACCATATTGGAGGTTTTATCAAATTATAAAAAATCCTTGAAACAGAAATGAGGGTTTTTTCAAATTAAAAAAATAAAAATGGAACTAGGACTGGAGGTTCTCTTGAAAAGTGAGAACTGTCCAACACTGGCTCTCTTTACTACCTAGTGACAACTCGCTTGTTGGTTTTTAGTTGGAAGGTAGTAAAAGGATCCACTGAAGTAACCACCATGGTTAGCTAGGAAGCTTCAATTGAACAGAAAATTATTTCTCGATCATTTATTATTCATCCTTCATGGTGTGTTGGTGGGTTCACTTTGGCAATGGCATTTTTTTAATCTCATAAAGCACTAGGTAGAAAATCTTACAATTTTTTAATTTTTTTACAAGTAGTAAATAATGTTTTGACTCGTACTTGTGCCCTCAAACACATTGCAACATCAATTCTTCTGTTGTCATCATGTCAATAGTTCAAATGGAAAAACATTTATCTTTATGATATGAAGTGTAATTGTTATAATACATTCCACCTTACTTGGCTTGTTTGAAGTTATAAAGGCCATGGCACCTTGGCACCCACATGTTTCACTTATCTTGCAATAAAAAAACACACAAAATTATTATTTTTGATTATATATATCAATGAAATCAAATTTCACTTTGAGATTTACATGATGAAATTCAGCACCAATTGCATATGCAATATGACAATTTTGAAACTTTAAACACCCATAAAAGTTTCACTCTTTTTTTCCAAGGTATATGACAACGATTTTCTTGGTTATCAACACAAAGCTCACACATTTCAAAAGATAAATTGAGTTAAAAATGCAAGCTCCACTTTTTATTACCCAACACAAACAAAGTGGGTTGTTTAAATTGTTTTGGAGTTGACCATTTTTTCAAAAACGATTCAAATTAATTTTAATTGCCAATGGACACCCATGATGGATTATCAACCCTTATAGAAACCTACCCAAACAATGATAAAAAGTGGCCCAAACTAAGTCACCAAATCAACAATATAAATCGATCCAAGTCAATTAGATGCTTGAGAGTTATTTCAATCCCTGCAAACTCAATGGGTGCTAGTCATTGAACCCTTGGCATTTGAAACAATTTTGTCAAAATTGTGGTGATAGAAATTGTTTCAGTTGCTGACGTTGTGATGACCAAAATATTGGCAACCAAATAGTTTAAGTCAAACTATTTTAGTTGTCGAAATTACAATGACTCGATTTGTTTTCAGTCACCAAATGTCCATGGGGCAAATTGAGTGAGAAAGTTTTTTGGTCCATGTCTGACCTATTGAATGAAATCGATGCGTTTGAACGAATGTTGATGTGACGATTGACACAAAATGGGTGTGCCAAATCATTTTTGACAAGCTTGATTTGAATTGTAACACTTGTTTTAACATCTAAGAAAACCGAAACCCTGTTTACATAAAAAATGATGAACTTGGTAGCTAGGTTAGAGTCAAAAAGCCCCTTAATTTGCAGCACGCTTGCCAAAATTGTTCTTGTTGAATCATCTACAATACCTCCAGAGCTGATCCCTAATGAGAGCTTTGCAAGGTTGAAAGTGGTGTCACAAACTTCAGAGAATGTCTCCACATAATGGGACATTTGTAAAGTTTAGGGTGTAAGGTTTAGAGGGTTTAAAGTTTAGGGTAAACCCTAAACCCAATCAACCTATGTCACGTTTAATGATGTCCATTCAAGACTGGTCATGACAAAAGATATAATCCAAAATGTTTAATTTATTTTCTACGGATCTTCATGCAGGTCTGGACCCAACAAGCACATGAATGCCTTATGAACCAACTTCAAACTTCAATGTAGGAACCAAGTTAGAGTTCAAGATACTTTACAAATGGAACATTTTTCTTTCCGATCGGAATTGCTCCTCCTCCTCCACCTTGTGCAACACGAAAGCAAGAAAGAGCCCCAAAAAAAAAGAAGAAAAAAAAGAGGGAGAAAGCAGAAATCTCTATGGCATTATGGAGAAATGAGAAAGCACAAAGCACCCTAAACCCTACAAACTGAAATTGGGACTTCAAGAGGATACAGTCCTATTCCAGTTCCAAAAGTTAAACAAAACTGAGATGTTATTTTGTCTTGGTTCCTGTTCTCTCTAATGGCAATTTGGAACCAGGACCCAATTCCCTTGCCAATTCCTCTGACCTGTGAACTGGCAATTCCAGTTCAAGCCCAGTTCCATCTGTTAAGGCTGTTCCAATTAGGTTTTAAGGAACTGAAACCAGAACTGCCAATTCCTAAACATCAATCCAGTTACCTGGCCAACACTGGTTTTGTCATCTTGCATCGGACGCCATTCATGGTTGTTTTACTTGTCGTGCATCCCCTGCATTTATCAAAGGTTATGTTTGATGCATAAATAGTTTAAATTTGTCCAGAACCAAACTTTGAGCTTGCCAACAAATTTATGAATAGGCAACTGTCATGCAACCAACGCTTAAGCTTAGAGTTTAACATTTGGGATTCACGATTCATTAAAAGCATTGATGATTGGGTCAAGCTGGTTGCTTAGGGTTTCCAACCGAATAAAGGAAGAGGCACCCTTAAAATGTACTTACATCTTTAAGATGGAAGTAAATTGGTGATTGTGTGTTCAGAGACATATGACAACATTTAGTTAGTATGGCTCTCATCAGATCATCAACATTCAGTTAAGTTGGCTATTGTAATGTTTCAAAATTAATCAATATACAGTTGCGCATGTCTCATTTGAAGCATCAAGGATTTTGTTAAGGTGGCCAACAATGATTTGGGTGGAGAGAATTAGTGTTATAAATCAATTCACAACTCTGTTCAACAGTTCTAATTGAGTTTTGAAACTTGAAAAATGCTTGTTTGCCATGTGCCATGTTCAAAACAACACCAATTGTCTACCTTTTCCAAGTGGATGTTTTTGTAATTATATAGTCCTGACCTTTTGGTTGGCTATAATGATGAATATCTATTTATGTGCTTTCTCAGTTGGCATTAATTTTCTTTGTGTTTTTAAACCTAATATGTTGCTCTTGAATCAAAATGGAATACACATCATAATAATTTTTGACCCATAATCTATTAGGTTTTTATTGTGAAAGGTCAAATCATAATTGGGTAATATTCAATATAGCAATAAGATTGAAGAGGCAATTCTTTGAATAAATCATGTATTCATGTTCCTTCTAATCATGAGC